>Ga0172382_10014015_pt1 | contig 10259 bp, 8 predicted proteins | sample Leawel138RmetaG_FD_122245 | JGI IMG/M metagenome (GOLD analysis project Ga0172382, IMG submission 122245) | Leachate microbial communities from a municipal landfill in Southern Ontario, Canada - Leachate well 138R metaG | ecosystem: Engineered > Solid waste > Landfill > Unclassified | place...
CCGAGAAGCAGGTCGCCGCGGTTGGCATCGACAGAACCTAAAATACCGTTTACCGCCGAAAATTCCAGCTCATGACAGAAATCATGGGCGGCTAATGTGGCATGATTGGCCTCGATATTCATCTTGAAGTGGTCTACAAGATTGTATTTCTGTAGGAATGCAAAGCAGTTACCGGCATCGAAGTCATACTGATGCTTGGTCGGTTCTTTCGGTTTCGGTTCGATATAGAGCTGGCCCTTAAAGCCGATTTTCTTTTTGTAATCTACAGCCATCTGCAGGAACCCAGCCAAATGGTCAAGCTCAAGGCCAAGGTCAGTATTGAGCAGCGTATCATAACCTTCTCGTCCGCCCCAGAAAACATAGCCCTGTCCGCCAAGCTCTTTTGTAATTTCCATAGCTTTTTTGACCTGACTGGCAGCGTATGCGAAAACCTCAGGTGAAGGATTTGTGCTTGCACCAGCAAGGAAGCGGCGATGACTAAATGCATTAGTTGTACCCCATAACAGCTTCACACCGGTATCGGCCTGGAGCTTTTTGGCTTTTGCTACGATAGTGTCGAGGCGTTTGTTGGTCTCGGCAAGATTGTCAGCTTCAGGAGCAATGTCTCTGTCATGGAAACACCAGAATCCAACACCAAGTTTTGTGAAAAATTCGAATGCGGCTTCCATCGTAGCTTCTGCGCGTTTCATCGGGTCTTTAGATTCATCGTAGCTTCGGATAATTGTCGGACCGCCGAACTGGTCAGAACCAAGGCCTTTGAATGTGTGCCAATAACAAACGGCAAATCTAAGGTGTTCGGCCATCGTCTTACCTAAGACTTTTACATTTGGGTCGTAATGCTTAAAGGCAAATGGATTCTTCGAATCCGGCCCTTCGTACTTGATTTTTTTAACCGTTGGAAAATATTCTGTCATTTTTACTTACTCCTTATTTTAAAAAAAACAAATTTATGTTAGCGGGAATCAGGACAACTGCCGCTTTAGATTACCAAGCCAATTCTTATATGCAATTTGATACTGCGCTGCCAGTTTTTTGTTAGGGTCTATCTTTTTCACAGGAGCAAGACCGGCAAAGGCGTCTTTTGTGCCTTTGTAAATACCGGCTCCGACACCGGCTCCGCGTGCAGCTCCCTGCGAACCGTCTGTATTGTAAAGTTCCACTGTTGATTGAGTTACAGTCGCAAAAGCCTCACTGAAAAGCGAACTCATAAACATATTAGCGTATCCGGCTTTTACGGTTTTTGCCTTTACGCCTAATTTTTTCATTATTTCAACACCGTAATTCAGGGCAAAAACAATGCCTTCTTGGGCGGCTCTGAGCAGATGCGCCCTGTTGTGAACATTAAAATTCAGACCATGAATAGAAGCGCCGATGTTTTGATTTTCCAATGTACGCTCGGCTCCGTTTCCGTATGGAAGAATTACAAGGCCGTCTGAGCCGACCGGAATACTGCCGGCCATCGTATCCATTTCCTTATAACCGTTATTTCCGGTGTTATGTTTTAGCCAGCTATTAAGGATACCTGTACCGTTAAGACAAAGAAGCACGCCGTATCTGGCTTTTTTGGCTTCATGATTTACGTGGACAAATGTGTTGACTCTCGATTTCGTATCGTATTTCGCTTTGTCGGTAATACCGTAAACAACGCCGCTTGTTCCGGCAGTCGTTGCTATTTCGCCGGGATTAAGAACATTCAAAGACAATGCGTTATTGGGCTGATCGCCGCCCCTGTAAGAAACGACCGTTCCGACACTTAACCCTAACTCGCCGGCGGCCTGTTCTGTAAGCTGCCCCTGAACTGAAAAAGTCGGAACAATATCAGCAACCATCTCTGCAGGGATTTTGTAATGTTTAATAACCATTTCGGCAAGCTGCTGTTTCTTGAAATCCCACATAATTCCTTCTGAAAGCCCCGATACCGTCGTCTGAATTTCTCCGGTCATCTTCATAGCGATATAATCACCGGGCAGCATCATCTTATGTATTTTGGCAAAAATTTTCGGTTCGTTATCTTTGACCCATTTGAGTTTTGAAGCAGTAAAATTACCGGGTGAGTTCAGAAGGCTGGCGAGGCATTTCTTTTCGCCGATGCTTTTCATGGCTTTTTTGCCGATTTCAACGGCTCGGCTGTCGCACCATATTATAGCAGGTCTTAGTACCTGCTGTTTTTTATCGACAAGAACAAGCCCGTGCATCTGATAGCTTATTCCGATAGCTTTTACATCTGAGGGATTAAAATTATATTTAGCTTTGATTTTTTGAATCGAGGCAACAACATGCTCCCACCATGTTTGCGGATGCTGTTCGGCCCATCCGCTTTTTTTAGCAATGATTTCAAGTTCTTTATCCGGCGAACCTGCAGAGGCAAGAACCTGACCTGACTGTGCGTCTAATAATGTGGCCTTAACAGAAGAGCTTCCTACGTCAAACCCGAGCAACATCGACATTCGTAATCCTTTCTTAAATAAACGGTTTTTTCACCCTTCAATGGGTTTAAGGCTTTAACAGCCAAGCCTTATAGTCAACGAAAAGCGGCGTATTATAGGCCAAAGACTGCAATCTGGCAAGAGTTAAAAAGAAAGTTTTTGACACAAATTTTTGTTCATATTTTTTGGAGGGCACGAAAAATAGGTTATACTTTAAATGGACTTGGGGGCGTAAAAACGACATTAATCCGTAACCGGATTTGATACAAAATAGATTCTCTCCTCCTCTTCGCGTAGGAGACGAGCTGGCCGGCCTGCATATAAAATTTGGGGGGGTCACCGTCTCCTTTTTTATGCGCATTTCTAAGAATTTCAGTTATCGGCTTTGAGTTAAAGCTTCTAAAACTTCCAGCTGCTGCGATTCGCAAGGTCTTTCGGCAAACCCTTGCGAACCAAATTCGAATACTGTTACATCAGGACCAAGAGGCCTATAAACAATCGGATTTGTCGGGCCAAATAATGCAAATGTCTTTATTCCCAAAGCCGCCGCCAAATGAGTTATTCCGCTATCATTTCCGATAAAAACATCGGAACAGCTTAGCACCGCAAGAACCTGCTGCAGCGACAAATCGGTCAAACATAGACAGGTTTCCTTCATGGCAGCCAATTCTTGAGGTTTGAATCTTTCCATTTCCGCAGGGCCAAGAAGAAATAACACATTAAATCCGTATAATTTTAGCTGCTTGGCTATGCTGATAAAATTAGCAAGATTCCAGCATTTATTAATACCGCCGCTTCCGGGGCCAATTACAATAATATCCTCTTGTGTTTTAAATCCTGCGGACAGCAATAATTCTCTGCCTATGTTAGTGTCAGAACAAAGCGGTTTTATAAGTGCTTGGTACGAATTAATTTCTACACTGGTGAGCTTGGCCGAACACTGGCTGGAAAACCGGCTTATATAAAACTGTGTAATATGACGATTCAGCGTATCATCCGGTTTTAGCGGCAACGTAACAACTTCGGCGCTTCGGCTGGAGTTAACAGTATAAATCAGGTTTTTTTCGAAGTCGCTTCCCGAATGGCCGAGAAAACTGATTATGCACGAATAATCACAAAACACCTCCGCCAAACAATCACGCCCGGAAAGCTCAAAATCAGATGAATTCGCAAAAAGCCTGTGAAGTTCAATCGAATCAAGAGAGCGAACACTATCTACGCAGGTTCTTCCGGGGAAAATACCGATATAATCTGTCCTGCCGAAAAAATCTACCGCTCCCAAATCCAGGGATTCTTTTATATAACAAGCCAGCGGCAAGGTCAGTATGCAATCTCCGATTGCCCCGCCCTGAAGTATTAAAGCCCTTCTGGCTCGTTTCGAAGCTTTGGATGACTGCTCATCGAGCAATTCAAGAATATTATTATCTGCCGGCATTTCAAAAACACCCCATTTGCGCCGAATATTGTACTGTCAAAAACAATCGCAATAAGTATTATATAGCCTTTTCAATATAATTTGTCTACCAGCAAAGATTATTGCCGTATGATTGGCGCTTGTATCGAACAGCCAAGAAAGTTATAATCACAGCCGTCTTTCAAAAAGGTTTTTGGCATAGAATGGAGTCAAAAATGAAAAAAGGAAATTTATTGGCTGCTATAGGGTGGGTATTAATAAGTTTTTTGACCGGATGCACGGCTAAACAGACTTCATATATCGACAGGGTATGCCTTAGCAGGATTACTCAACAAACCGCGGTCGATACGGCAGAAAACGTTTTAACCGCTATGCATTTTACAATAAGCAAGTCCGACGCTTAATACGGCTATATAAGCACTCAGCCTTTACGCGGAGCACAATCATTTGAGTTCTGGCGGAAGGACAATGTAGGCAGCTTTAATTCAGCCCAGTCAAATCTTCATACAATCCGAAGAACTGTTGAAATGAACGTTTCGCAGCAAACGGGGCAAATCTGTATTGACTGCATCGCGAGAGTTGAAAGATTGTCATTGCCTGAGCGCCAAGCCGTAAGCCCCAGCAGAGCGGCGAGTATGTTCACAAAAAGTTCACCTTCAGCACAGCGTCTTGCGATTAATCCCGACCAAGCTAAGGGAATGAGATGGATAGACCTCGGCAGAGATACTGCATTGGAAACTGAAATATTAAATCGATTCAAGCAGCAAGTATCAAACCAATAAACGAGAAACACCCATGAATGTACTGGTTGCCGGCGGAGCCGGTTACATCGGAAGCAATATGACGGCGATGCTGGCCGAATCAGGCCATAAACCGCTGGTCTTCGATAATTTCAGCAAAGGCCACAAAAAAGCAATAAAAAACACCGAATTCATCGAGGGAGATTTATCCGATTACGAATTGCTTCTAAAAACTCTCAAAGAAAACAAAATAGAAGCTGTGATGCATTTCGCAGCTCTTATAGAAGTTGGCGAATCCGTTCAGCAGCCTTTGAGATATTACCAAAATAATGTTTCTAATACTCAGAATCTGCTAACGGCTATGGAGCAAGCCGGAGTTGAAAAATTTGTTTTCAGCAGCAGCGCGGCTGTTTACGGAATGCCGAATGAAATACCCATAACGGAAAATTGCCCCACTGTTCCTATTAATCCTTATGGTGAAACAAAATTAGCTGTTGAAAAAATGTGCCGTTATCAAAGCAAAACGGGCAGGCTCAGATACGCGGCTCTTAGATATTTCAACGCCGCAGGAGCAGGAAAAAACGGAGAACTTGGCGAAGACCATAAACCCGAATCACATCTGATACCGCTGATAATCGCCGCCGCTATGGGAAAACGCCAAAGCATTCAGGTTTACGGAACCGATTATGAAACACCGGACGGAACCTGTATTCGGGATTACATTCATATAGAAGATTTATGCAGAGCACATCTTTTAGCTCTTGCCAAGTTAGAAAAATCAACCGAGCTTATTTACAATCTGGGCAACGGCAAAGGTTATTCGGTAAAAGAGGTCATCAATACCGTTAAACAAGTATCAGGTAAAAATTTTACTATAATAGAAGGGCCTCGAAGAGCAGGCGACCCGGCCATTCTCACAGCCGATTCTGTAAAAGCAAAGAATGAACTGGGGTGGGAACCGCAATTCGGGGAATTGGAAACGATAGTCGAAACCGCATGGAAATGGCATAGCAATAATCCGGACGGCTATTTGGATTAAAAATTAACCACGAATGAACACGAATGAACACAAATTATTAAATAAAATAACCAGCTTTTTGAAATCCTATTCGATGAATTTTGAAGATATCGATATGGAAATCTGCTGCGAGGATTTTTTAGCTCAGATGCAGGCCGGATTGTCCGGGCAAAACAGCTCGCTTGCAATGATACCGACTTATATCGAAATACAAACAGAGCTGCCGAAAAATAAGCCTGTTATCGTAATCGACGCGGGCGGAACAAACTTCAGGTCGGCTGTAGTATATTTTGACGAAAACGCAAAACCGATAATTAAAAAGCTCCACAAGAAAACTATGCCCGGCATAGAAAAAGAGGTTTCGAAAGACGAGTTTTTCGATACTTTGGCAGGCTATATTAAAGACATTTCAAAAGAAAGCGATAGAATCGGTTTTTGCTTTTCTTATCCGTGCGAAATCACGCCTGACAAAGACGGAAAATTGCTTTTGTTTTCTAAGGAGATAAAAGCTCCGCAGGTAATCGGGCAAATGATAGGCAAGAATCTAAACGACGCAATAAATCGTATCGGTTCTGCAGCAGTTGAACACCATATTGTAATTTTGAACGATACCGTGACCACTTTGTTAGCGGCAATGGCCGGTTTCGAAAACAAAAATTATGAAAGTTATGTCGGATTTATTCTCGGAACAGGAACAAACACCTGCTACATCGAAAAAAACGGCAATATCGGTAAAGTTAAAAATCTCGACCCGCAAAAACATCAGATAATTAATATTGAATCTGGCGGTTTTAATAAAGCCCGCCGAGGTAAAATCGATATCGATTTTGACAATTCGACAAATAATCCCGGCGTGAATATTTTTGAAAAAATGGTTTCAGGGGCGTACATGGGGCCTTTGTGCCTGAAAGTCATTCAAACGGCTGTCGACGACAAACTGTTTTCTTCACAAGCGGCGGAAAATCTATCGCTTATAAAAAGCCTCAGCACAAAACAGCTAAGTGATTTCCTAACCGAACCCACAGCCCCCTTCCACCCGCTTGGCAAGGCGATATTCGAGTCCGGCAATTATGATAAAAATCTGCTTTATTTGCTGGCCGAAACATTAGTGGAACGCGCCGCCAAATTAACGGCTGTTAATCTTGCGGCTGTGGTGATAAAAAGCAATAAAGGCAAGAACCCGGAAAAGCCGGTCTGCATAGTTGCCGAAGGTACTACTTTTTACAGCTTGGCAGGATTAAAGGAAAAAACCGAACGGTATCTCAAGGACTTTTTGGTAAAGCAAAAAGGCTTTAATTATGAAATTACTCACATTGAAAACGCAACTCTCATCGGGGCGGCAATCGCAGGATTGACTAACTGATATCCCTCTGTAGGGATGTCATTCTGAGTCCGCCTATGTGGCGGACGAAGAATCTACTAACAGCCAAAGAGAGCACAGAGCACACAGAAGAAATGTTTGTAAGGTTAAGTAGCGGTTATTACACATTAACTTTTTGAGTAAGATATCGACTTTTCTAAAAGCTTATTAAAATCATGGGGCACCATCATAGCCTTTATCTCCATAAACCCTGTAATAGAGTTCCTCCCTTAAATGCTCTTTTGCCCAGATTTGTTTTACTTCTTTCTCGGTTGCATTTGGAAATCGCATTCTAATTCCCGCCATAGCAAGCTGCTGCCCGGTGCTATACGCATCGAAAACCATCTCAACCTTTTTCGCCGGACTCATCCTGCGATATAAATCGTATTGGACATCAAGAACCTCTTTCGGCGTGTCAGTTATCATATCTTCTTAACTCAGGACTAAAAACCTAAAACTAAAAACTAACAAAGCCGATGATGGGATTTGAACCCATAACCCCGGCTTTACGAAAGCCGTGCTCTACCGTTGAGCTACATCGGCGGGAAAAGACATCATAACAACAAGGCCCGATTCTGTAAACCGCCTGTTTAAGAACTGAAAATCCGAAGCACTAAACACAAAATCCTAAACAAATTAAAATTCTCAAAGAACAGACGGCCAAAACGATGACATATTAACCGGCTGATTGCACAGATAGGGGCTATAACTATTTGTCAAAAACGCACTTAAAGTATTTGACAGAACACAGCTTATGATTATACTAATTTGTTTATTAATTTCGGCACTGTGCCGCGATACCGCTAAGTTCGGTGAAAATTTAATATCAGGGGGAGTAAATAAGAGAAAAAAGGAGCTTAGTAATGGAAATTAAGATTCAGCTTAAAGAAAGTGATATCCCAAAACAATGGTATAACCTTGCGGCTGATTTGCCCACGCCGATGCTTCCGCCGCTTGGCCCGGACGGCAAGCCCGTATCTCCGGATATGCTGGCGCCGGTATTTCCGATGAACCTGATTGAGCAGGAAGTCAGCACGCAAAGATGGATAGATATACCCGGTGAAATACTTGATTTGCTGTATCGCTGGAGACCAAGCCCTCTTAGACGGGCTGTATATCTCGAAAAATATTTACAGACCCCTGCCAAAATTTATTACAAAGATGAAAGCGTCAGCCCTCCCGGCAGCCATAAGCCTAATACCGCAGTCGCACAGGCTTGGTATAACAAACAGTTCGGTATCAAACGATTAACCACAGAAACAGGTGCAGGTCAATGGGGCAGTGCCTTGGCGTTTGCCTGCAAACTAATCGGTTTGGAATGCAAGGTATTCATGGTACGAATCAGCTTCGACCAGAAACCCTTCCGCAAAATGATGATGGGTACGTGGGGCGCCAACTGCGTAGCAAGCCCAAGCACAGAAACAAATGCCGGACGAACAATATTAGAAAAAACCCCGGATACACCCGGAAGCTTAGGAATAGCAATCAGCGAAGCGATTGAACAGGCTGTAACTGATAAAACAGGGAAAACACGTTATTCACTTGGAAGCGTTCTTAATCATGTAATGCTTCATCAAACCATAATCGGCCTCGAGGCCAAGAAACAGCTCAAATCAGTCGGCGAAAAACTACCGGATGTCGTAATCGGCTGTGCAGGCGGCGGAAGCAACTTCGCGGGTTTATCTTTCCCGTTCGCCCAAGATAAAATAAATGGCGCAAATATTGAAATTATTCCGGTCGAGCCTGAATCCTGTCCGACAATGACAAAAGGCCCATTCGCTTATGACTTCGGCGATACAGCCTGCACGACACCGCTTTTGGCTATGTACACGCTCGGACATGCTTTCGTACCTCCGCCGATTCACGCCGGCGGGCTTCGTTATCATGGTATGGCTCCGCTGGTTTGTCAGGCGATTGTCGAAGGACTTATGAAACCCCGTGCAGTTCATCAGATAGAATGTTACGAAGCTGCTATGACTTGGGCCGCAACTGAAGGAACTATTTGTGCTCCGGAAACCAGCCATGCGATTGCTGCAACAATTCAGGAAGCTAAAAAAGCTAAAGAAGAAGGCAAAGAGAAGGTAATTCTGTTCAATTACAGCGGACACGGTCTGATGGATTTGAGCGGTTATGACGCGTATCTTGCCGGCAAGCTCAGCGATTATTCTCTTCCGGAAGAAAAGATAAAAGAGTACACAATCCCGCTCAAGCAGTTCCCCAAAGCCGAAATGCATAAAAGCGGAAAGTGGTAATAACAAATCTGCCCGGATTCAATAACAAACAGGGCTGTTCGCAAAGGACAGCCCTGAAATTTATAGCCGGAGGTATATGTCATTTTGTACGGTAATTAATTGCATGGACGGCAGAGTGCAGCTGCCGATTATAGAATATTTGAAAAGTCATTACGGAATTGACTATGTCGATTCTATAACCGAGCCCGGCCCTGTCCGAATATTATCCGATGAACAAAACGGCAAATATTCCGAGCTGATTATAAATAAACTCGAATTGTCTCTTATGAGACACGCATCCAGGCTTATCGCCATATCGGCCCATTACGACTGCTGCGGTAATCCCGCCGATGAAACAACCCAGAAAAAGCAGCTCGAATCGGCTGTAAAATTCATTTCGTCGAAATACCCGGATACGCCGGTTTTAGGGTTGTGGGTCGATTCGGACTGGAAAGTATATCAGGTTTGCTCCAATGGAAAATAATTCTATAAATCTGTCAGAACGCGTAACTCATATAAAAGTCGGCGATAAGGACGTTTATATCGTCGGAACAGCGCATGTATCTCAGGAAAGCGTCGATGATGTTCGAAACACAATTCAATCCGTAAAACCGGATGCCGTGTGCATCGAGCTTTGTCAGGGACGATACGATTCTATGACACAAAAAGATATCTGGCAAAAGATGGACATATTTAAAATTGTACGTCAGAAAAAGGCTGCGTTTCTGCTTGCACAGCTTGTTATAGGCGCGTTTTATCGCCGCCTCGGAGAAAAACTCGGAGTTACACCCGGAGCGGAAATGCTCGAAGGGATAAATCAGGCAAATGAAATCGGGGCAAAACTTGTTATGGCCGACAGGCCGATTGAAATAACATTAAAACGGGTCTGGCGGTATCTGAGATTCTGGGATAAGCTCAAATTGATGTTCAGCATAATAGGCAATGTCTGCGCCCCCGAAGAAATCGATGCTGATTTAATAGATAAAATGAAACAGCAGGACCAGCTTGAAACAATATTAGCCGAGTTCGCGGGCAAATTTCCCGAAATTAAGCGAAGACTTATAGATGAG
>Ga0172382_10014016_pt1 | contig 10258 bp, 4 predicted proteins | sample Leawel138RmetaG_FD_122245 | JGI IMG/M metagenome (GOLD analysis project Ga0172382, IMG submission 122245) | Leachate microbial communities from a municipal landfill in Southern Ontario, Canada - Leachate well 138R metaG | ecosystem: Engineered > Solid waste > Landfill > Unclassified | place...
ATGGTTGCCGCGGGTTTCGATTCAAAGCGAAAATCAGGAGCATCATAGCGGTTCCCGCAAACGTCGACCCCATCCTTCGGAACAACCGGCTGAAAACGCGTCCGGATGCCGGCCATCCGGGTGCCGGAAGCAATGCTCCGCGCCGCGGTAAAAGCCGTATCGTTCAGCTCGACACTGAGCTCTTCCCCGAACATTGCGGTCGCATCCGTTCCAACGATCAACAGATTTCCGCCATCACGGACGTATTCCTTCAATTCCTGCTTGAATTCCTTACCAAGATAACGGCACTCGGGGACCACGATCAACGGATAGTCACCCATTCTGCCCCGCAGATGATGTTCCATCAGTATCTCCACGGCATGGCCACCGTCCAGCAGGATGTTCAGCATTCCCTTCAGGGGATCATGAAAACCCGAACTCTGATAAAGCCGTCCGGAATGCTTTTTATAATCTTCGGTCGAGTACAGTAACGCGATCTGGGGCACCGGCACCGCCTGATGACAGTATGGCTGGCGTTCCCGGCAAAACGCCGCCACCTCTTTCATTAGTCCAAACTGCCACGGACGGGGTGAGGCATCGCGATTCTGCTGAAAATACACCTGGTAACCGCCGCCCATCGACAACACCGTTGCCGCCAGTTGCTGCAACTGGGCTGCCGACTTTGTAATCGAAACCCCCGTGTTGAAATCATATGCAAAACTCCACGACATCAGGTCCCACGGTTTCCCCTGCGGGGCAATGCACCTGGATTCATACAGCCCGCTGTAGACACTGTTCACGTGACTGAAATCGCCCGAAATGAAATCGATTGGAACATCCACCGGCTCAGGCATCATCGAGGAAAAGGCCCAATTGCTGGTCGTCTGAAATTCAGGATCATACCGGTGCAGCTCATCCACATAATGACCCAAATACCGGCGGAATGCCCTCCTGTTGAACTCGTAAAACTCGTATCCACCGGGCTCATCAAACGATCCGGGCACATCCCGGATGCCGGTTTCTGCCTGAAAGGCTTCCAGCATCGCCGGACTGTAATCCGGACTTAACGCCCAACAGTCGCCATCAATCCAGCATCCGTCAATCTGGTACTCGTCGATCAGCTCCTTGAACTGAGGGATCAGCAAGCTGTCTGCGTAAGGCCCCTTGACCGACATGCGGCTATCACTCCGCTGCCCGTTTGCGCCAACAACTGTCCAGTCAGGATGTTTTGAAGCAGATGCGCTGTCCCACACGCCGGAGTAGTGCACAAAAAGTGCGACACCATGTTCCCGGGTCACTTTCCTCCAGATTTTCATCGGGTCTTTCACAAAACCGGACGCAGGATTTCCCACCTTCGTGGGATAGCTGGATATGCCGGGATGCCCTTTGCAGTCAACCTGGATATAGTCCGGCTTTACCAGGGTCAACAGGCTGTCAACCATCTCAGGGGTAAACGTCTGACCGATCAGGCTGTCGGTCGAAGAAGCATGAAAATCAAAATGCAGGCCAAAGAAACTCGCGCTCCGGCGAAGCGGTTCCGTCCGGGTTTCATTTTCAGGGGCAGGTCCTTTCGGCGAACAGGAAAACAGGGTCAGAATGCCCGCGGCTATCAACAAATTCGGCTTCATTTTTTTATCATTTAAAGGTTACTTCAATCTTATTTTTCATTTTCATTTGTATTCCGAGCACATTCGCCATCCCTTCAAATCCGGCAGCGGATAGGTACTTTCCCTTCGGCTTCCCGACGGTCACCTTGTTCTCCCCTGAATGCGGAATGCCGATTTCCAGGGAATCCTCCGGCAATTCTCCGTGCATCGTACATGCGACAATTGTTGCCCCGTCTTTTCGTTTGCAGACTTTCACATCGATTCGAAGACCCGTCGGGCCCGGTATCTTCAGATTGCCGATTTCAATCTCCTGACCAACAAGCTCATCCGGCACATGAGGAACGATCCTGAGCCTCTTTTCCATGTCATCATAGTCGATTCCGAATACATGCTCGATGATGGCCTGAATGTACTGCGATGCAGTCCAGCCATACCGTGCCACCCCCTCCCCTGAACCGGTTGATGGGGCAAGATACTCAAAATACCTGGCATTAAAGTTTTTGATGGTTGACCAGGCCAGTTCTGCGGCAAGATCATGCCTGCCGGCATCCTCCAATCCCTTAACAATAAAAAGATTCCTCATGGTCCAGACATCACCAAACCAGGCCTTTCCATCGTATACCCCTATCGCTTCCAGGTAGCCGGGCTCGGTGCGCGCGACGGTCGTCAGCGGACGTATGCCCCAATAAAAAAGCGAAGTATCCAGCAGACAGGGGATGAGTTTCTTCACCTGATCCGGCGAGGCAATGCCAAGTCTCAGCGGGTCGAAGGTTGTACATAACAGTCGCTTATCCTGCTTTTTCTCACGTGCATTGTAATTGTAGTACACCTGACTGTCAGGATTCCAGTTAAACCCGTTTATCGCATCCCTGATCCTTTCAAACGCTTCAAAAAACAGGGCTGCTTCACTTTTCTTTCCAAGGTATTCGGCCAGTCTTCCGGTGTGATTACACCCGACGGCTACCGCGACATTCAGATCAACAGGGGCGATGATGCCCGGATTCCGATGGGGATTGCTGAAGGTCTCTTCAAACGCCGCAGTGACGAGTCCGGTTGCCGGGTCCGTTTTCTTGGCTGACAGCCAGTAAACCAGGTACTTCTTCATGCTTTGATAGATCGTGTCCTGGATGGACCTCGACTGGCTTCGCCTTGCCACATCGAAAGCCGCCTCAAAAAAACGCGGCAAACTACTCACGTCACCAACCTGTCCGCGGTACGGAGATCCTCCCCATAAGTCGATCCTTCCGTCGGGGTTTTGATCCTGGACTTCCGCGAAACCACGCATGATGTTTTCGACAAACCGTTGATCCATCCATTTCACTCCCGCAACGCACAGACTGGCATCGAGTTGCCACCAGTTTTGTCCGTAGTGCCCGCCGGGAGACAGCGTGGGATAATTAAACCCGTTCAAGGGAACATCGGTGATGACACATTCTTCCAACACCCGAAAGGCATCACGGAAATCCTCCTGTGATATCCCCGGCAATCTTACTGTCGGAACCACATCGCTGCCTGACAGATCAGGTTTCGGAATAACAGGCCTGGTTTTTCCGCGGGTAATTTTGATCCGGTCAATCCAGATATCTCCTCTTTGCCACATCCGGGCCGGCTGAATTCTGATCTGATCAACTGTTCCCTTCCAATGATGATCCATAAAACAAACAACCTCCTGCCATTCTCTGCAGTCAGGTTTCATCGTAAAGCGGACCGATCCGGCATTAATGCCTTGTTTTTCTGCTGTCTGCCAGCGAACAAATCCATCCGTCTCCGGCGACAGGTTCAACAGGCGAATAACGACCTGATTATACCGGTCAGCCGAAACCCCCAATCCGCGGGGTGATTCCAGTTCATACCTCAGGTTCGGCGCATAGATTTGAGTCATCCAGGTGGTGTCGGTCCAAAGATTCCTCCCGCCCTGAATGGACAGCCATAAAGCGCCGCCCGTGACACTTCCGGTAAGCGCATCAGATACAGACCATCCCTCCCGGTCATTCCACCGGTCGAATCCCCAGTACCAGGCTACAAGTCCTGTATCCGACTGATCCGGATCAGCCCTCTCCGGGACGGGTACTCCTTTGGGAGGTATCCAACCCGAAAACAAGGTTACAAAGCACAATAAAAACAAAGGTTTGACGACACCGGTCAGATATGCGTATCTCATCGTTCGTTTTTTAAAACATAAACCGTTCAAACCATTCGATGATGGCAAGGTCGTCGTTCCTATCGTACGGCCACCCATGGGGTTCGTTCTCCTTGGTAATAAGCCGGTGAGGAACGCCATATTCTGCCAGTTTTGCCACAAAACGAACCGATTGGGAATAGGGTACAATCGGATCTTTGGTCCCGTGAAAAATCAATATCGGGGCAGTCTCTGAAGTGACATAGAAATAGGGAGACGATTGTCTGAACAGCTCAATTTGCTTCTCCCGTGGCGGTGATCCCCTGAAAAAAGCAGGCAGAAAAACAGAGGTCACAGAATAATCTGAAAAGAGCGAATCCGGATGATGGTAGTTGACAAAATTCGTGGGCGGACAAATACAAGCCACTGCCTGGACTTTGCCCGAAACCAGGTTCACCGAATCGACCAGGTCCTGGTCTTTCAACGCATGTTCTTTCCTGTAATCCGCTTCCGACAGACCATCTCTTCCGTGAACACCTGCTGAAACGGCAAGATGCCCTCCCGAGCTGCCGCCCATGATCCCAAAACGATTGGGATCCACACCAAAACGATCTGCATGATACCGTACAAAACGAATGGCGCGCTGGATCTGGTCCACAATTTCGGGGACCTTGTAACGTGGCTGAGAACCGTGAGAAACCAGGAAAACTGTTTCCCCGCGATCTGTAAATTCCTGACATTCTTTTTCCAAACAGGCGGATGCGCGGTAAGACATCCATCCACCGCTCATTAACCTGAAAACCGCAATTCCATTTTGTTTTTCAGGGATCAGCACATCCATGATCAGGGCAACCCCACCCCGGTGATCGTAGACCACATCCGAAAGACGTTTCACCTTGTTTTCAGCAAACAGGTTTACGCAAATCAGAAAAATTAAAATTGAAAGTGTTATTCGTATGTTCATCGCAAAAATCATTGAGGAGTTACTTCCGTTTCTAAATTAAGCATTTAAAAGCTGACGGTTGAAGTATGCAAAAGATATTTATCAAAAAATGTGGTGAACGCGTTGTGGTCGATCGAATCAATTCGCCAGGTGTGACCTTTTGCTTCTCTCGGGACAAACAGGTGGGGCACGCCATACTCCATTAATTTGGCCACAAATGACACGGACTGACTAAACGGGACCAACTCGTCGGCGGTACCATGGACAATGCAGATCGGAGGCGTTTTCTCCGAAACGAAGAAATAGGGAGAAAAAGATCGCAGAATTTCGTCCTGGAACGCTTTCGAGCTGTCGGCTGTTGCTATGAACGCATCACTTACCCCGAGATTCCGGGCCTTAAAAAAATCGAACCAGTTGGTGTGCTTGTCGAGGTAATGAACAAAGTTCGTGGGCGGACTAAAACAGGCCACCGCCTGAACCTTGCCGGATACCAGCTCAACAGGATCGATCTGCTTCCCCGCGGAAACAGATCGATTTTTCCGGTATTCCTGTTCCGACATTTCATCTTGTCCAAAAACTCCGGCCGATACCGAAAGATGACCGCCGGAACTTTGTCCGGTGATACCCAGTTTACCGGGATCAATTCCGAATTCATCGGCATGGAAGCGGATATAACGGATCGCACGCTGTACCTGTCCGATAATCTCAGGGATCGTGTATCGCGGCTGTGAACCATGAGAAACAACAAATACGGTATAGCCTCTTTCTGTGAATCGCCTGAACGACCGGGTACTCAATACCGATGCGGGCCATGACTCCCAGCCACCACTCACAAGGCGAAGGATTGCCGCCCCGTTTTGTTCTTCCGGAGTAATCACATCGAACACAAAAGCGACCCCCGCTTTGTAATCGTAAATCACATCGCTGACACGGCTGACATCCTGCTGAGCTTCTGCGTTTAAAGTCCATCCGAACAGCATTCCAATGATAAAAACAAACTGCTTCATGACCCGTTATTTTTGGCTTATCTTTTATAAAATTCCATTCATCATTTGCCTGTCCGGTTCCCGGTACGATAACAACCTGCCACTTAGCGGTTAGTTGGGATTCACATCCCACCACAGGGGCGTGGATTCCAGATCGGGACCACCCAACAACACGATCGCCTTCTCCACTTCATCGGGCTGGACGATCTTTTCAAGGTCGGCAAAAGGTAACCTGGTGACAATTTGCCCAAGCGCCGGATTGATATTGGCATTCACCGAATGTTTTTTTGCATAAAGCCGGGGAAGACGTGTTCTCCGGTATTCCGCAAAGGCCTCAACACTGATCGGGAATAAGGCAATCCACTTCTGGGTGATAATCTGCTCATATTGTTTGTTTCGGTCGGCGGAAAATTTGACAGGAATATCGCTTGCCGGCGGATCGTAATACGGGTGGTTACCCGGTGCAACGGGGGTTGCCGTGCTATTGACATACTGGCTGATTTCACTGCTTGAAATGGTCGTTCCCCGCCACTGTCTGATGGAAGTCTCGATCCCCTTTTCGTAGTAGGATTGGGCGGTTCCGCCACCCATATTCCATCCCCTCCAAACGCCTTCAGCCTTCAGAAAATGGGTCTCTGCCGCATGCACATAATTGATTGGCGTAACAAACTGATTCCCGTCTTTGAATCGTTCGCCATACCGTGAACTTGAATGATAATAGGCAAAAAGCTCCGGCGGATAGCCGCTTGTGAAGCCATGATACCCTCCCACATTATTTTTGAATTGATCCGGATAGCCCTCGGCATCCATCGAGGCATGGTGGATCACGGGCATCCAGTATTCAGAAAGCCTTGGGTCATTGTATCCCACCATAAAGCTTTCCATGGATGCGCTCATATAATCCGGAGACCCAAATGACTGATTCCGGGGCATCCCGTTTCCGGTTGTTCCCCACGTGGTAACAGGGGCCAGGGCATCATGATCGTTGGTTTCGAGGGTTGGGCCGGCAGCAGCAGCCTCGCCTTCCGTTTTTGCCTTGTCAGGATCAATGTTGGAAATCCGGATCGCCATCCGTAGGCGAAGGGAATTACCAAACCGCAGCCATTTTGAAGCATCGCCGTTATAAATCATATCCCCCGCACCAAACACATTCAGCGCCGGGTCTTTCTCTACAGCGGCACTCAGGCCGGCAATGGCCGCGGACAAATCAGCGAACATGTGGTAGTAGACCTCTTTCTGACTCTCGTAACTGACCCTTTCCTGCCCTTTGATGGCTTCGGTATAGGGTATAGGCCCCCAAAGATCAGTCAGTTGCTGCATGATGAACACTTTCAAGATCACCGCGATGCTGTATGCCGGGATATTCTTATCCTTCGTCACATCCAGAATGCTGTACAGCGAAGGCAACGCCAGCGTATAATGTTTACTCCAGCCATTGTTAAACCATCCTGTATTCAGAAAATTCTGCTCACTGATACCACTCCCGTTCCCGCATACCGTGTAACCGCAAAAGTGATTCGCCATGGTACTCGACATCCGGTTATAATTGTCCGAGCTAAGCCAGTTGCAGGCCCTGAAAATCGAGTGTGAAAAGAGTTGTGCAAGTTGTTTTTGTCCCACTTCCATCAGCGCTGCCTCGTTGATATTGTATTCTTCAAACTTGTCCGTGCATGAATTCAAAGGGATCAGAAACAGAAACACCCCGATGAATTTCACTGAACATGCAGCGATCATATTTTTGACCTTGTTCATAACAATCAGATTTTAATCAATTTATAATTCCATCTTAATATTGACACCAAGGGTTCTGGTTCCCGGTAACTGAAAGCTCTCTGAGCCAAATCCGTTCACACTGATATCATACGCATCGTCCGGATCAAACCACTTGCAGGCATTATACAAGAAAAATAAATTACGGGCTACCAAGGACACATGAAGGCTTTTTATCCCCGTGAGCCTGGTCGGAACACGATAGCCCACCGACAATTCTCTCAGGCGGGAGTAAGTGGCATCGTGCGTGAAAGGTTCACCGCTGCCATTGGTAATCCGGCCACCGACACGTGTCGCGTACGACTGGGCCGAAATCACGATATCATTCGGCGTTCCGTCTTCTTTCACGCCTTCAAAAACAAATCCTCCCTCGCGTCCTTTCAGGGATTCTTTCCCCGTACCGGCCAAAAGTAAATGGGCTTCTGTGATTGACTGTCTGATTCCTCCGTAGTTCAGGTCGATCAGACAGGATACGACCCAGTTTTTATAGGAAAAGGTGTTAGCCAGTCCGCTCCTGAAATCGTGGTTGTAATTCCCCAGGCGAAGTGAATAGGTGCTGGTAATTTTGGGCAATCCCTGCGCATCGACCACGATTTCCCCTTCCTCATTTCTTTCGTACCCTTTTGTATAAATCTCACCATAGGGTTCTCCGACAATCGCCTTGCTTGAGCCTGCCGACAGATTCCCGGTCGAGATTTCATATTCGGTGACGGTTTTGGCAAGCTCGATGACTTTATTCCAGTTACGCGCGAAATTCAGATCAAGACTCCAGTTAAAATCGCTTGATTGTACCGGCTTTGCGCTTAAAAGGAACTCGATCCCTTTATTCTGAATATTTCCGCAGTTGATGAAACCCGCGCTATATCCTGATGCCGATGGCGTCAGAGTCAGTATGAGCTGATTATAGGTATTCGACTTATACCATGTGGCATCCAGTTTCAGGCGATCCCGGAAAACCCCAATTTCGCAACCGGCCTCCCACGATTTGGTCATTTCAGGGATCAAATCGATGGGAACTCTAATCTGTAAAGGACTGAGGAAGCCCACCGGTCCCAATGCCGCTGCCGCGAAAGTCTGGTGACGGAGGTTCCACGGCGCGTCATTTCCAACCTCCGCGTAAGAGCCGCGCAGTTTCAGGTAGGAGAACAACTGCGGGAGAGAAACCATGTTCGAAACAATGCCTGTCAACCCGACAGAAGGATAGAAATAGCTGTAGGGCGGAGGCAAGGTGGAACTCCAGTCGTTCCGGGCAGTCACGTCCAAAAACAAATAATCCCGAAAATTCAGGTTTGCCACACCGTAGACAGCCTGTTTCTGGATATGGGACTCACCTTCAGAAACCGTCAGTTTCTGCGCGTAAGCCAAGGCAAATTTATTCTCCATGGTAAGACCTCCCGCCGATGACGCCAGGCTTCTCGCGAAGACATCCTTGACTTCAGCGCCTAGGCTGACACTCACGTTGAAATCCTTTTTGACTTGTTTCCGGAAGACCAGCAAAGCGTCTCCGATAAACGTCTGATTTTTGCTCATGGCAGTTTGGTAATCGCCTTTCCCTGAATAGATATAGACAGTATCCCACCAGGTTCTGGCCTGGCTGTCGCTATACTGAACATTCAGTCCGCTGCGCGCCTGCAAAGACAGCCAGTCTGTGAAATTATACTTCACTGTGGCAAACGCATTGATCCTGTGCAAAGCGTTGGGCCTTTCATTGGCATACATGGCCCAGTAGGGGTTGTTCACGCTTGTGGAGCCTACGGCCCAGGTTTTTTGCCGCAACGATATATCCTCATCATAATAGGAGTAATCTTTCAAATCCGAAGTCCGCAGGCTTCTGGGCATCATACAAAGCTGGTACATGGCGCTGAACTGGCCAATTCCGGTGTCAATATCGTCTTTTATCTTCTGATTGAAATACGTTACTTTAAAATCGGCATGAAGGTTCTTCACGACCTCGGATGAAACACGGAGGTTAAAATTATGACGTTGCATATTGTTGGTTTCCAATAAACCCCGGGCCACCGTATTCCCGTATGACATGTACACATTTGCCCTTGCCACGCCGGTAGAGTAGGAAAACGTATTCATATACGTCTTTCCGGTTCTGAAAAAGTCTTTCATATTATTCGGCTGAGGCTCCAGTTTGACCTGCTTCCCGGTCCAGTCGGTTACCGTTTGTCCGGTCATCTTTGGTCCCCAGCTCGAATTATCGCTGGACGGGTTAAAACTGCCATTCAGTCCCTGCGCATATTCATTCTGTAACTCAGGATATAAATACGGTAAATCGAACGTGACGACCGAATTCACCTCGAATGCCGATTTTCCCATTTTGCCTTTCTTCGTGGTAATCACGATGACCCCGTTTTGCGCGCTGGAACCATACAACGCCGCGGCGGCCGGACCTTTCAGCACGTTAATATTATCCACATCGTCCGGGTTAATGCCCGACAAACCAGCCCCGGTCTCCGCTGTTGGAATACCGTCGATTACAATTAACGGCTGATTGTTAAAATTGATGGAGCGGTCCCCTCTCAAAATAATACGGGCATCCCCGGAAACGCCGGTAGAAGCCGATGAGGTCGTCACCGTAAGACCGGCTACCTTGCCGGCGAGTAAATTACCAAGATTCGCTTCCCTGGTCGTGGTCAGCGATTCCATATTCACCTGCTGGGTGGCATAAGTCAGACTTTTCTTCGTCTTCTCGATCCCCAGGGCCGTCACAACTACTTCTTCAATTCCCACGGTTTCCTCCTGCATGACCACCTGAATGTTGGTTTGGTTGCCGACTTCGATCTCCTGTACTTTCATGCCCACAAATGAAAACACCAAAACGGCATCACGCGGGACATTGGCAATG
>Ga0172382_10014018_pt1 | contig 10257 bp, 9 predicted proteins | sample Leawel138RmetaG_FD_122245 | JGI IMG/M metagenome (GOLD analysis project Ga0172382, IMG submission 122245) | Leachate microbial communities from a municipal landfill in Southern Ontario, Canada - Leachate well 138R metaG | ecosystem: Engineered > Solid waste > Landfill > Unclassified | place...
AAGTAGCGTTGGATTGCATGTGTCGCAGAATGCAAAATAGTCAAGTAAACGACCAGACAGATTAACACAAAAGAAGCGGGAAAATCGCGCCGGGCAAAGTGCCATAATCCGCAAATGCCGAGAATCGTTATAAGGTATCTAAATAATAAAGCAAGTACGAAAATTACTAGTGATATTGCTTTTAAAGTCGTCGAGCCGATGGGTGGCGAAAACCAGAAGATTAAAAATCGGTTAACACATAAAATGCAATACCTGACAGGATGTCTAAGTATAATTTCAATGGCTTTTTGTTCCAGAAACTGATTTAATTCAACTAAAGAATTAATATCGTATTTTTGTAAGTATTCCGAACGCAGTTTTGACTGTAATTCGGCTGATGCTGTACGTTGCTGTTCATATTTAGCAATGTCGGTAACGGAGTACCATACGGTTCGGTTTTCGATTTCGAGGTTAGCTTGCCAGAGTGCTAATCCGCTGGAACTTTCGGTTGGAATCCACTCATTGAAGATAATCCGATTACGAATAGTCCAGGGCACCAGGGTAAGAATTGCGATAATTGCGGTAATCAGCGCATCTTTCATTTTTTTATTATGAAAGAAAATGCGGATCAATATACTAACTACGAGAATAAAAATTGGGAGATATAGAAAGGTTGGTCGGATTAGAACCAATACCCCAATTAATATGCCCTGTAATATGATATTCCAGTTTTTGTTTTTGAACAGTTCTTGATTTATAGTTAAATAGATTAATAATGACATAATAAACATTGTCAATATTTCTGCATAAAATGTATTAACATAAATGAATGATGGGTTAAAAGTAAAAAGTAAAATGGCAATGATCCGGATTGTCGCATTGGCACCTATTTGCTTTAGTGCTAAATATACAATCCAGATTGTCAATATATTGATAAGTGCTTGAACTGTGTATAAATGGTTCGGATTAGTTCCGACAATTTTCATAAAGAATGCTAAAAAGAACGGATAGCCGGGCGAGCGTCTAATAGTAGGATTTTCGCCGTCAATCGAAAAACGATGGTGTTCGTTCAAATTTTTGGCAATGGTATAATATTCTAAAGCATCTCGGTCTATAGGTTCTTCAATTGTGATAATGACCGCCAGCCGGATAACCAAACCAATTAAAAGGATCGCAAATATAATTGGGATTTCATATTTATCGAGTAGATTTTGTATGCGTGAAAAATATTTCATTGTAATTAATGTGAGGATAATTATGATAAACTTATTTTAATGGAGTCGCAATAATCAATTGGTTAAGCCCCATTAGAAATCTTTGATAAGAAAGCAGTTTATATCCAGACTGTTTTAGCAGAAATTTAAGATCTTGTTGTCCGAAGAAATTTTCATGTTCCTTAGCGCCTGAAAGACTGCAGAGATATAATTTGGCAAGCGAATCGTGCAATTTTCTCCCTATTGGATGAGGAGTCGTAATAATCAATAAACCATTTGGTTTTAATAACAATAGACTTTGTTTCAGTAAATATTGGGGATTTTTAATATGTTCGATGAAAGCTAGCATGGTCACGACATCAACTTTGGGTTCAGGAAGCCATTCCTTTATAGTTTCAAACGATTCGGGCTGAAGAATATCAAGTTGGAGGAAGGCATTAAAAAGATTTAATGAAGGAGGTGTTATTCGATCAATGCCATAATATTTACATTGACTTGGTAGAAATTGGCGCAAATATCCGGCGCCACAAGCTATGTCAAGGACAGTGGAATTATTTTGAATACATTTTGCTGCCTTTTTCAGGCGAATTTTCTTGATAAGGGGAGAAAGTAAACCTTCTGCTTCCTGATTTTTCATTTATAATGTCGAGTTTCTGACGAGATGATTAGCTTATATAGTGTTAATTACATATTATTATTCAAATTACTTCAGTGAATCTTTCTTAATGCGGTAAAGAGTTTCTTCCTGCAATTTGCGATTCGCGGCGATGACATCAGCTAGCAAGCCAATCATTAGCAAGAAAAAACCGATAATGAGAAAGACGGCGGCGATGATTACCGACTGAATATGGCCTTTGCCCTGGCCAACAATCATAAAAATTAAATAACGGATAGATAGAATTAGACCAATGCCGAAACTCGTGATTCCGGTATAGAAAAAGACTCTTAGAGGCTGGTACATAGTATAAATTCTTACGATTGTAGCAAAGGAACGCCGAATATAGTACCAATTACTTTTGAATAGGCGCGAGGGGCGTTCGGTTTTATTGGTTTCGATAGGTACACTAATTATCGGGATGTCTTTTTGTCCTGCTTCGATAATGGTTTCCAGCGTATATGAGAAAGTAGAGATGATATTTATGTGCAATGCGGCTTCACGGCTATAGGCGCGAAAACCACTAGTTACGTCTGGAATATTAGTTTGGGAGACTTTGCGGACTATGTAACTACCGAATTTCTCGAGCTTTTTTTTAAGCCAGGAAAAATCCTCAATTTTGTCAATCTGACGGTCGCCGATTACGATCTCGGCTTTTTTAGCGAGAATCGGCTGAACAAGCCGCGCGATGTCCGAACCTTTGTACTGGTTATCAGCGTCGGTGTTGACGATGATGTCGGCGCCGAGTTCCAGTGCTTTTTCCAGCCCGGCTTCGAAAGCCCGCGCGAGTCCTTTGTTCTGATTAAAATGAACGAAATGGTTTACTCCCCACTGGCGAGCAATTTCGACCGTGCGATCTTGACAGCCGTCGTCAATAATCAGAATTTCGATTGAGTCAATCCCGGGAATGGATCGGGGGAGATCATTGAGGGTCTTTTCAATCGTATCTTCTTCATTATAGCATGGAATCTGAATTATCAAGTTCATTTCGACCTCCCCGGTTTAATGGCACAGCCCCGTCAACTACATTTAAGTGACGGAGATTTTATCGCCATTAATATCAGTATCTTTTGTGAAAAAGTCACTAAAAAACTTCAATCGTTAGTTTTCAGTTTCCTTTTAAAAAATTGCTTAATGGCAGAACTATTTTAAAAACGTCTTCTTTGCTGGCGAATTTTTCAGGAAACGTCTTCATAACGGATTCTGCGATCTCGTCCCAGCTACGTTTTCCGTCAATTTGATTCAGGATAAAGGTTTGAATCAATCTTTTTTCATTTAAACTGGGAATAACATCGCGCCGCATTGGGCTGAATTGTTGGAGATCAAAAAACCGACCGCTGAAAGTGTCTTGTTCTTGACTGCCGGAATGATGCGTGATTTTCCACTTGTAATCTATTAAACCGCTCGGTGACGATTCCAGTACCATCAGGGAAATTTTGACCGATTCACCGGCTCTGACATTGACAGGATAATGGAATGGAAATATCAGCTGACCCCAAGAATTATTGCCGGATTGGGGAGAATTAGAGAAAAATTGTTGGTCGGTGAACCAGCAATCCCACCAGCCGATTAGCCCGTGAATTTGACCATTTTCCTTAATATTTATTTCGAATTGTTTTTGGAATGGGAAATTGGTTTCGTTTTTCAAATCTATTGTTTTGAGGAGAAAGGGTGCGGAAAGAAGCTTTTTGGGATGAGAATCGGCATAATAAGTCTGATTAAAGGCTATTTCGGTGGTATAACTCCAATCGAAACCAAACAATTGGTCATTATCCGCAGCAAAAAGGTCAAGCTCGTCGCGCCAGGCTTGGCTTTCAAAAGGAGCGATGTATAAAGTGATTCGGGCAGGTAGGAAACGACCGTCTGCTTTCAAAAAACGCTCTCGGGCATCGCGTATGACTTCGAGGAGATTGTGATAGTAAAAAAATGGTCCGAAATCCTCTATAATAATCAGATCGGCTTTTTCCGGCAAATCTATTTCAGTTGATCGGCCGTGAATAAATTTTATGCAATCAGTTAAATTGTTGCGTTCAGCGAGTTCGCGACCAACATAAAAAATGTCATTCATTTCGATGGCGTATACGGCTTTTGCACCGGCTTTTGCGGCAAAAAATGAATAAGTACCGAGAGCACTTCCAATTTCTACTACAATAGAATTATGATTTACAGTGGATTCTATAGCTTGCCGGAAATTTTCGATGCGAATCCGGTCATTAAGCAAATCGCGAAAATACTTGATCATTTTATTCAATTTGGTTTAATTGTTCAACAAGTGCTCGGCTATCGGACGGTGTCAAATCCATAGGGCTGGAAATTTTCAGGCGATAAACGGCGCTCATGTCCAGTAAATTGACCAGAAAGTCGAGCCATTTTTCACCGCTAAAGTTGCGATTGAGAAGATGTTGGGTTAAGAGCCGAAAAGCCTTGTGATGCTCCAGCGGTTGCAGGTCAAAACTATTGCGGCTGGCTTTTTCCAGAAAGACTAGTCCCTTTAATGGAATTTTACTTAAATAAACCGTTCCGAAATGAGACGGCGAGATATAGTGGGCGTCAATTTTTCCGTCGGATTCATCGTCGAGTTTGAAAATAGGGTAATCGAGTGGGATATTAATTTTATCACGCAAATGCGGCTTGATAATCAAATTACGGGGAAAAGGGATTATTTGCCGGTCGCAATCAACAAGGGCGAATTCATCCGAGAAGAACTCCCAGCCATAGCGCATAAGCAGAATCGCAAGGCTGGTTTTGCCGCTGGAAGCCGCACCTAAAAAGATAAAGCCGGTATCAAGGTGCTTGAGAGCCGCGCCATGAAATTTAAGGACGGATTTATTTTTAGTGAGAAGGTCTTGAACTATTTGCCATTCCAGAGCATAGATAATTCGAGATAATTGGCGGTTACGGTGGGTTAGGCGATTATTGCGAAAGAGAAAATATTTGCTGTTCTTGGTCTCAATCCGATAGTGGATTTTAGCGGAAATTTGGGAAGGTGTTAGGATTGCCGAAAAAACAGAAGAGGTAACTTCACTAATGATTGATTGGCAACATTCGAGACTGATCTCAGCGGAGCCAACCTGAATTTTAAATAGTGGCATCAGTCATTAGTCAATAAATTAAGAGTCCTAAATTTTTCGATAATTTTGATCACTTCGCTGGTGGGATCAGTTTCAAATTGATTATAGTTTTGCTTTATCGAAGTGATTATTTCAGCAACGGTATGTTGTCCATCGCATAGGACCCAGATGTAAGCCGCAGTTGCATTCAGTGAATGGAGAGTATCGGTACGATATTCATACACAACTCCGCCGTCTTTTAATTCCCGAAATGGTAAATCTGGTCGGGTGGTAGGCTTAAAATCCAAGTCAATTTTTCCCATGATAACTATCTATTTTCCAAATTTATGGTTGTAGGACTTTTTTCGATTTCCGGTAATTTTTCTGCTTCTAATTCTTCCACTTCGGGAACTGCCATAACCAGACCACACGCCAACCAGAAGGGTTCGATTATACGCACGATGATGAAAGTATTGGCAGTGATGCTATGAGCTATCATTCCAATCATACCGACAAAAAAGCCTTGGGCTAACGCTCGGTATAGCGGAGTCTTGGCATCGGAATAGACTTTACGAATATTAGATAATAGTGAAAACTGCAAATAGACAAAAGCCGCTAAACCGATTATTCCTGTTTCAATGAGTACACGAATATATTGAGCATCCAGAAAACGCCAGCCGGTAATCCCAAAACCGAGCACCGGACGTTTGGTAATATCTCTAAAAGCTGCCCGCCAGCTGCGAATTCGCTCGGACGCGGAAGTATCAATCGTTAAACCGCCGATATGTTCCTGGAGAGTAGCGTCGTATCCCTGTTGTTCGGTGAATGTATATTTGACACGGTCAATTACAGACTGGGGAAAAATATAAGGAGCTAATATGAATACTAAAGTTACAACTCCAAAAATAATCCAGCGCTTTTTACTGATCGCAATATAAGCGATGATAACAGCTAGAGCGGCAAGCCAGGAGCCCCGCGAATAGGTCATTAAAAGTGGGTAACAAGAAATTACCGTTATTAAAAGAAGCCCACGACGGAGATGCCTGTTGGCTATAGCATCGTCATTCAACACTAAACCTAGGTTAATAGCTATTAGTAAAACGAGATAACCGCCCAGAGTATTCGGTTCACCAGATTCACCTTCGAAGGGAGCGGTAATCCGTTGGCCGCTCGGGGCTTGGATCAAAGCGAAAATTGTAACTATGGTAAAGGTGATTATCAGAGAAATCAGGTAATTATTGATTTGTTTTTTGGTACGAATTTGATTCATCACCATAAAATAAATCATAAAATACTGGATATATTTTAAAACGAAGAGAAGACCGGTAAGGAAATTTACTCTTCCAGCCATCATCCCGATTCCTGTTGAAAGGATACACACTAAAGTATAAATCCAGATTGGTTTATTTAGAGGTGTTTTGCGAAAAAGACCCAGTTCTTTATTAATGGCAGTTTTTGCTAACCAGGTGAGAATGATGATTGCCAGAATCAGGTCGTCAATTCTGATAGTCATCCCTTCACCAGAAGTTGTACGCGAGCCAATTTCCGGTGATAATAGCATCGAAAAGATTAAAATATAAATCGCGAAATCGGTATTGGTAAAAGTGACAATTAATATCCCGAGACCAACTGCCGCTAGAATAGCATAAACTGGATCAACTTTTACTAAGACGAGAGCAACAAGCATTGAAAGAGGTATACTTAGAAATATAAATAACCGGTTTATCCGATTTTCGAAGGCCTCAATCAGGCTCATACTAATTAATGCCTTTTTCGCTCGCTTTTAACTCGCGCTCGAGTTCTTTAATCTCGTTTTTATCAGTGTTCTGTAATATTTTTTCGTAAGTTTTTTGCCAGGTCTCAAAGTAATCTTTACGCCATTCAGTCTCGTACTTTTGTCGAATGGGAGTATCTACTCGTACGGCACTGCCCATGTACTTTTCTTGATGAGCAGTCTCATCCTGACGTAAAATGCTGAGGAATGGCCAATTTGGTTCACGAATTATTATAATGATTGTTATAGCGACAATTAGTGAAATTGGAATAACCAGAAAAATAATTGCCTTTCTATTACTTCTGGATTTATGGTGTTTATGATGGGGCATTTTTTCTCTTTTTAGCGTATAACGATAGTTTTGTGACCTAATTCTGGGTAGGTATTCATTACTAATTCGGTGGATTCAGTGCTAGGGAAACCACCAAAAAGGAGGTAATAGGTCTTTTTGGCGTCCGGTTTTTGACTGGATGGTTGTATATATAGGTAATCTTTAATTGATGCGAAACGTTCTATAGCTTGCTGGGCAGATTGAAGAGTGGGGAAATCATCGAGCAATATACTGAATGGTAATTTTATTGCTCTGAAAGTACCACGGAATCCGAGGAATTGAAGTTCTTTAGATTTGTTAATTGCTTCATTCTCAGATGAAAAACTGCCATAGCACAGTAAGTAATTTTTTTGTTTAGGATCGCTAAAATCTATAGTAATAAAAGCTGAGAGCCCGTTCCGTCGAAGCTTATTTAATTGATTAATCAGAGTTGACTTATCGAAAGATTGTTCAATTATTAAAGTATAAGGAAGAGAACTTGGTAATGGTTGAACTGAGACAGCCGGAACAGTTTTTGACGAAGTAGTTGATGAATAGACAATGTTGACAAGCGGTTCTGTTTGCTTGTCAGATTGGGTATTCGCAGATGAAGTGGATTGAACTGTTGTGGGAGAATTATTAGTTAGTAGTCCACTTTCAGTCAAATTTTGGTCAACCTGCTGTTGAGAAATGGTCTCGATACCATATTGTTCTTGGAGTTGTTTTAATTCTGACGGAATAATGGGGGCAGTTTGGGCGGTGAGGTTCGATAGAGTGTCTGAGGACAGAATATGACTGGCTACTGAGGTGTCAGTGGATAAGGTTGTCTGCGGGATGACAGTTTCGGTTATTTTGCTTTCTACCTGGGATTTTACTTTTTTCCCCTGATATTTGGTAAATGCCCATAGACCACCGCCAATGATTAAACCGAGCGCAATAAGAGCTAGACCAGCCCTCAATTTATTTAATTGACTGAAAAACCCGTTGGTCATTCCTACGGCTGGTTTCAAGAAAAAAGATTCTAATGCAGTAATTACTTTGTTTTTCGGTTTGGCAGATTCTTCTTGATAGTGATATTCATATCCATATTTATAATCGGCATAATCGGCACTTAGTTCGGCTTTCATACCATTAACGACTACACCAAGAATATCAGTCTTAAGTAATTCCAGTTGGCTTTTGGAACGTCGTAGAGTGCCGCGCGAAATTTTTCCCTGATAATAAACAAGCAACACTGTATCGACTTTTGTTCCAAGAATCGTTGAATCGGTGGCTGGAATAAGGGGCGAAGTATCGAATATTACCAGATCATAACGTCTTTTTAATTCATCTATTAAATTGTCCATTAACTTGGAGGCAACGATTTCCGCTGGATTGCGCTCTATTTTTCCACTGGTTAAAATATTCAGATACTCGATTCCGGCAACGCTATCAGTCCGAAGTATATCGCCTGCCATAGTTCCGACCATTAAATCCGACATAGTGCGAATTACATTGTCTATCGGTTCTTTCCGCAAAATTACATCGGTTAAGCCCGGTTCGCGATCAATTCCGAATAGTTTCGAGATACGTGGTTTGCGCAGATCGGCGTCAACTAAAAGAGTATTGATCCCGATTTGGGCCATAGAAATAGCCAGATTGGCGGCTATACTGGTTTTCCCTTCATTATAAATTGACGACGTAATCATCAAAGTCTTATAACCCTTATCCAATAAAGCAAAATGCACATTGGTACGCAAGCTTCGGAAGCTTTCGGCAATGCTCGACTTGGGACTATAATAGGAAACAAGCCTGGCTTGCATGTCAAGGATTTCATCAGGAACTGGAGTTTCGGCTTTTTCAGCTAGTTGGGACTTTAAGCCTTGAAAATCAACGAAGGGAATAATTCCCATAATGTTGGTGTTAAGGGCTTCTTTAATATCGTCAACGGTATTGAAGGTCGTATCCAGTGTCTCGGCGACGAATGCCAGCACAATGCCGAGAATTAAACCGATGATCATACCGATAGCTGTGGTTGGACCGACTGTAGTCTGATTGATAGGTGAAGTCGGCACAAAAGCCGGTCGAATGATAAAGACTTCCTTGACTTGTTCCGAATATCTAATTATGGCTTCCTGGTAGCGGATTTCGAGCTGCTGATAAATCTGGGTATTGACATCACGTTCGCGCTCGAGGTTAGTCAACGTCAATTCAATTAATGGTAAAGACTTATATTCTTCGTTTAATCTTTTATATTTTTCTTCGGCGATAGTTTCGGCTCGGGCTAAGTTTTGACGAAACGCCTCTAATTCATGAATAAATCTGTTTTCAGTGTTTTTTAATTGCTGTTGAAGCTCAATAATGGCTGGATGTTGAGGGGTGTAATATTGGGAGTAATTGGTAATCTGGGAACGAATTTGATTAAGCTGAGTTTGTAAATCTTCCAGGAAACGATTAGGCTGGCTGAGAAGCAGATTTAAGTTCGCGAGATAAATATATTCGCGGTTATTCCCAATTTCACGTAAAATGTTGTCGATTTGATGGATGTCACCTCTGATTTTTTCCAAATTAGTTTCGGCAGAGTTTAATTCAGCAGTTAAACGTGATGCCGCTCCATCGAGAGTTGCCAGTTTATTTTGCTCACGGTAATTTTGGACTTTTTGCTCGGAGATACGTAAAGCCTGTTCAGCCATAGCGCGCTGGTTACGGACGGCTTCCAGAGCTTTTTGAGCCTGGAGGTTTTTTTCTTTGAAGCTTTCGACTTCGTAAACCTGAGCCAGGGCATTAGCTAGATTAGCGGCAAGAACTGGGTCGTAATCTGTTACTATTATATTGATAATATTGGTGTAACCTTCCTGCTCGGTTTTCACGCGCGATTTGAGTCTTGATACTAAATCGAGGTATTCTTTGTTACTGCGGATTTGCTCAGAAGTCAAAGATGAATCAATTAGCCCTAATTTCTGGGCGGCTTTTTCTATCATTGGGTAGCTTTTTATTTCTTCGGCGCGAGTAGCGAGGTCATCACCAGTTCCCCAGGAAATACTGTACATATAGAGACCGGTTAAATTGGTACTTTTCTCTATTTTCAAGCTGGCGGTAGCGCGGTAAAGAGGAGTAGGCCGATTCATTATGGCAAAAATCAGGCTAAAGCAGGTGAGCAATACAAGAGTAACAATAATGATAATCTTTCGCTTCTTGATTATTCGCCAGTAATCGCGCAGATTTAATTCATAATGTGCCATAGGCAGGTCATTTCTATTTAATATATGTGATTAAAAAATAGATATTAAGTGCGG
>Ga0172382_10014022_pt1 | contig 10256 bp, 8 predicted proteins | sample Leawel138RmetaG_FD_122245 | JGI IMG/M metagenome (GOLD analysis project Ga0172382, IMG submission 122245) | Leachate microbial communities from a municipal landfill in Southern Ontario, Canada - Leachate well 138R metaG | ecosystem: Engineered > Solid waste > Landfill > Unclassified | place...
AAATGGTAACGCACGCTATCGTAGATATGTAGCACAGTATTTTCCCGCATCGGAAGGTATGAAAGCGACAGGTTGGTATATAGCTCTACGCTCTGTTTCCGTTCGTTCAGCGCGATGCTGTCTACTGTAACCCTTCCGGGGCGCAGCATAACTTCTTTATAAATATTGGTGAGGGAACTACTCCACTTTTGTCTCAAAGAATCACCGGCAGGATTTTGAGAAAAAGCAGAATAAGATAGTGCGAGAATGCATACAATAAAAACGGATCTTCTCATATGATTATTTTATCTTTTAAGTCTACTTTAAAAAGTAGATAATTAGAATTTGATCTCTCCGGGGTGAAGTAGCGGTATTTGCTTTTGACCTCGGGGTTAGGGATGGGGTATCCTTTTGTCCAGACGGCCGGGATCACCTCGTCCGTGTGGTTGTCAATCAACTCGTAAAGGGAGTGTCGGTCTTTCTGAACATAATCGGCGACTCTTATTTTGCCTACAAGATACGATTTTTTTTTCTGATCTTTTCTTCGCACGTCAGGATATTGTGATAAATTGTTTCCCTTGCTGATCCAGACGGCCACTTTCATATCGTCTTTGAGGTAACCGACCTGATTGACACCCACCCAGGATGGCTGAGCATGACTTGTCATCACTATCCAAAGAAATAAGAATATTAGATTTATTCGTTTCATAAGCCTTTTGACAAGCTATTTTAAGTTTCCATTAGAAAAGGGGTTGTCCAAAAAGTGTTTTTGACTCTATTTTATTCAGACACCTTTCTGACTTTTGCATTTATATTCGATGCTCAAAGGCGAATGAACGACATTTTAGACAACCCCTTAAAGAATAGGACAATAATCAAAACATTAATTCCATACTGGATTTTGTGATAATTCAGGATTCAATGAAATCTGGTCTGATGGTATGGGATACCAATAGTGTTTCTTATCGAACAGACGTGTCATTTCTTTGCTACCGTCAATATAGGTTCCCACCTTATCTATAACACGGTTATACGGATCATTCACAATATTGGCACCCAGCAGGATATCGGGATATACCGACGAATCCAGTTTATCAAGTTGATGCCATCTGATCAGATCCCAGTAGCGTGTCCAGTTGTCAAACATCAGTTCGGTACGGCGTTCACGGCGGATTTCCCAGATTAGATCACTTACTCCCATATTATTGGCAGGATCAGAGAAGCCCACATTTACCGTTAAAGGAGGTAGCCCTGCTCTACTCTTCAGTTGATTGATCGATTTATTGAGATCATCCTGGGTAATATCGCCTAACTCCGCACACGCTTCGGCGTATTGCAGGTAAACGACCGACAGCCAGAAAATAGGAGCATGTGTGAAATTAGCCGAAGTTTGGTTCCTGTATATATTCTCCAGATTCTTATTGTCGTATTTGGATACTCCATAACCGGTAGATGAAGTCATGGAAATACCGGTTCCAAAACGGGTGAATCCTCTTCCCACATAACAGAGCGCCGTATCGATCGTCTCACTGAGCCGTTTATCGCGTATTTCCAACATTTTCCTAATGGACAATACCGTATCGGGCACCACTTCTCCCGCGACTGTTTTAGTTCCGACCAGGAATTCTGCTTTATCATTTGTGTCGAGTGATGTCAATGCCAATGGTTTGCCATCGGTAAACAGATAAGATTCAAAAGCGTTTTTTGACATTCCACTGATCTGTGTCGATGAACTGATATAAGCGATAAGAGAGTGATGTAGCACACTTTGTTTGTATACTTTATAAAAAATCATTTCGGGATTACCGGACAAATTGGTTGAGTTGTAATTCCCTTGGTATGAACTGTTCAGAGAGAAGCCTTTTCCCATCAGGTAAGCTGCTGCGGTTTTGGTTTCGTTCAGGAACCTGTTGGCACCTGCCATATCGGGAGCCGACTGGCCGTCTTCTGCTTTTCTGTACTTACGAAATGTTCCTTCAAACAGGCATATCTCCGCTTTCATCGCATAGGCTACATTCCGGTTCAATTTGGTCTTTGTTGAATTATCATACATATTCTGACAGGCATAATCCAAATCTTCGAGGACCTTGTCCATGATACCGTCCCGGTTTTCACGTGTACCATAGAGGTATCCATCGTCAGTAATATCAAGAGACTGATCGACCCAAGGAACATCCCCATATGTACGCACAAGCTGATAATAATGCCAGGCGCGCATTAAGCGGCCCACACCTTTCCAATGGTTTTTTGCCTCGTCATTCATATCCATATTGTCCATGTTCTCAAGCAGAATATTCGCTCGACGTATTTCCACCCATCCGTCGCGCCAGATGGTACTGTTTGCCGGTACGTTCTGAAACGTCCAGTTGGCAAAGCTATTACCTGCCTGATCATCCGACAGTGTCTTGTAATAAAAGAGTCCGCTTCCACCGGCATTACCATACCCCAGGAATGTTTGATAGAAGGTATTGGCGTAGCCGGTCACATTATTTTCATTGGTCCAAAAATTATCGTTAGTGAACGTATCCAGTGGTCCTTTGTCCAGAAAATCGCTACACGACACCAGTACTAAAGCGATAGTAGATATGCATATTATATTTATATTCTTCATATTACTTTCTTTTTTCAATAATAAAACAATTTAGAATGTAAGCTGAACTCCAAATGATACTGTCCTGTACATCGGGTCTATTCGTCCCCATGTGGCGTTACCCAGGCTCGCACCTTCTTCTTTATCATTTACTTCAGGATCGACAGGAGCATTGCTTTTGTTGATCAGTTCCATCAGGTTATTTCCACTAAAATAGATCCTGGCTCTTTGCATGTAGATCTTCGATGCAATCTCTGAAGGCAAAGTATATCCGACCGTAAAATTCTTTAACCGCAAATAGGCCATATTGACAAGATATTTGGACTGAGGATAGAAATTATGATTTCCTAACTCTAACACTGAGATAGTTCCTCTTCCGGCATTACCGGGGAATAAACGCGGAAAATCAGCATTGGGGTTGGGATTTTCTTCTGTCCAGTAGCTTGTCTGGTTTGCATAAATAGCATCGGCACCACGCATCATCGGCATAACAAATGCACTCTGGGTCCATACTGCCCGTTTCCCTACTCCTTGGAAAAAGAGATCAATGTCAAAACCTTTCCATTCTGCACCTAATCTGAAACTATATTGATAACGAGGGGTAGTATTACCTATCACTCTTAGGTCGCCATGATCATCGGCAGTACCTTTGCCACCATCAATCACGCCATCCCCGTTTAAATCCTTGAACTTGACATCGCCGGAGCCAAATGCGAAACTTCCCTGTTCTAGCTCCTTTTGAGAAGCAATTCCAGTCTTATAAGTTCCATCGGCATTGAAATCATCTTTTGTGAAATAGCGTTCAGTCTCAAACCCCCAGATATCACCATATCTTTTTCCGGAGTAATTTTGATTCAGTAATTTCGCTTCATTTTCCCATTTGGTAATATCGGTAACGAAATCTCCTATATTTGCATTGGCATATACAAGTACTTGATTGAAACGGTGACGCCAGTCAACTGTCAGTTCCCAACCACGTGTGCGGAGTGTGCCGGCATTCACATAGGGAGCATCGGCACCTAATACCTGAGGCATGGTCTGACCGGGAGCCAACATATCTTTTGTGGTCCGTTGGTACCAGTCGAACGTGAAGTTCAGTTCATTGTTCAACAGCCCTAAGTCCAATCCCACGTCAAGCGTCTGAATTCGTTCCCACATCAATGTAGACGAAACTAACTTGGGTAAATCATATGCCACTACCTTGGTACCATCATCGGCCAGCCAATAAGTATCGGAATCGTTACGTTTTGCCAGTGTGGCCAGGAACATATTGTCTCCTACTGCCTGATTGCCAATTTCACCATAGGATGTTCTAAGTTTCAGATTATTGATAGATTCTCCCAGAGGAACAAAAAACGGTTCTTCACTGATCCTGTAACCTGCCGAAGCGGAAGGGAAGAACGCCCATCTGTCGGATGCAGGGAAGCGTGATGAACCGTCGTAACGACCATTCATCTCCAGCAACCAGATACCCTTATAATCGTAATTAATACGACCGAAATAACCTGCTGTCGCCCAATGGTTATGTTGTCCGGTCACATATTGGGAACCGGTTGCAAGATTGAACTCCGGAAGGTTGTAATCCAAAAGGTTATCTCTTCTTGAAGAATGTCTGAAATGTGTACCGCTTTCAGCATTGGTTCCCAACATAAAATTAAAATTATGTTGATTGGCAAGAGAGAATTCATAATTAGTAAAAAAATTAAAGGCGAATGACTTATCCTTTCGTGATTCCTGGATCAAGTATGAGGTGGTTTCAAACGTTCCTATATTGTCAATGGCCCCACCCCAGGAATTCCAAACCTGTACAGGAATATAGGCCCCCTTGTAAGTATAGTTATTTACATCGTAGGTGTAATCGGTATTTAACGTCAACCCTTTTGCGAGGGTAGCTTTTGCAAACGTACCCATACGGACAAAACCATTATTGTCGGTCCAATCTCCTGCTTGCTTCCGGTATGCTATATCATTCCTGAAATCAGTACCTTGATATGTTCCGTAAGGACCGAAGAAGCTCCCCCAGCGCCACATATACTGATAAGTAGTTCGACGCGTGGCAGGCCCGATAAAGTCTTTATTGCTGTAATTGAATCGCGCTCCCACCTGCAACCAGTCCTTTACATCGGTGGTTACATTCATCATGGCGGTCCATTTATCCAGCTTCTCGGGGAAGAAGGTCATGATACCTTCATCATGGTTGTATCCTGTCGACATGTAGTAAGATGTTTTTCCACTTGTTCCCTGTACTGACAGGTTATGGCTTTGCGATGGTTTCCAGTTCCTGAACATGATATCTACAACATCCCAATCGGCAAAATACATACCCACTCCGTTGTTGTCGAGAATGAAATCTCCAAGCGGCTTGGAACTATCCGTAAGGGCATCTCTGTGACCCGGAATCATTTCCCTATAACCCGATTTTTTACCGTTATGCTCATCTCTCCATTTTTCGGCATATGGAAGCATTTGATCCAAATACATACCGAACAACTCATTTGCCGCACCGCTCCGGCCGTTTGCTGCGATTAATGCTTTCAACTGACTGGGCACGTCGGGATAGTCGGGTAGTATTGTAGGTGTATCCCATGCAACATTTCCATTATAGTTCACTGATACCCGGTCGACCTGCCGGGCTGATTTGGTGGTGATGAGTATTACTCCAAAAGCAGCTCTGGTACCGTAAATAGAAGTTGAGGCCGCATCTTTTAACACTGAAACACTTTGAATATCCTGTGTATTCAATAAGGAAAGGTCATCCATCGGTACCCCATCCACAACTATCAGAGGATTACTTTTCGCATCATTACTCAATGTTCCCAATCCCCTGATCGTAACTGTGGGCTGTGCTCCCAACCTGCCACTGCTGCTTATAACGGATAGCCCGGGGACCACTCCTTGTAAAGCTTTGGAAATATCCGAATAGGGGCGTGCCTCCAGTGTCTTGCTTACATCTACGGTAGATACAGCTCCTGTCAAATTGGCTTTTTTCTGTATACCATATCCCACGACCACCACCTCTTCTAATGCCTGAGAGTCTTCTATTAGTGTGATGTTGAAATTTGTGTTTCCTGCTATAGTGATTGTCTGGCTCAAATATCCGATATAGGTGACCTGTATTGTTGCATCGTTTGCCACTTGCAAGGTGAAATTTCCGTTTACATCGGTAATAGTACCGTTGGAGGTACCCACTTCAATGATATTGGCACCGATAATAGATTCTCCGTTCTCATCTCTTACTGTTCCGGTAATCGTCTTATGGGTTTGCTGCACTTCCCCGGTATTGATTTTGTTTTCATCCTCTTTCTTATTTTCAACATTTCCCGGTTTCTTTGAAATGGTGATCTGTCGATTGACGATAGAGTAGGCCAGATCCGTATTCCTTAGCAACAAATCCAGTATTTCGTCCATAGATTTGTTGTTAAAGGAAACATTTACAATCTTTGATAAACCACTTTCGGTATCATCCATAAAGAGAAACAGATAGTCGCTATTTTTCTCTAATTCACGAAATGCTTCTTTCAACGTTACATTTTCCAATTCGGCACTGATTGCTTTTGATTGAGAATAAATATTTTCCGCCGTCACAGAAAAAATGCAAAGGAAAGTGATAAAAAAATAGATTTTCATAATCTTTAAAAACTTATCATTCTTTTTCGTGGTAAATACTTTTAATGTGTACTTTTCTTGCATATCTTTGTTTTGAATTTTAATTTTTACCAATAAATTAGATTCACTCCGTAGATTTTACGATTAAGCAAAATCTACACACATTGGTCGGGTAATGTTGCCGCATTACTCGACTTTTTCCATTTTCTTATTCTTCATTTTCCATAGGCATAATTAATTTTTAAATTTATACTATTCATTAACGTTAGTTTTTCGCTATATCGAAGTCGAAACAGATTTCGATTTTGCTTATATTGTTTCGCCGAAGTAGCGATTATCCATCATGAATGGATAAATATTATATCATCACTCTGTTTATTATATTGCAAGTAAGTCATTTTTGAAAAAGCTTCGAGTACATCATCTAAATTCTCCGAAAGGAACAATTTACCTGAACAGGTTTGATCATGCAAGTCGATAGCCGGATCATACTGGAATTCTACGTTATAGTATCTTCCTATCTTTTTCAGTACTTCGTTCAGCGGTACTCTGTTTAATTGCAGATAACCACTTGTCCAACCGATATAATCCGACACATCTACCTGTTTATGCAGAATAACGCCATTCCCGATCTCCGCCATTTCATTGGGTTGTAGTTGTAAGACGCTATTTTTGCTTTTTACCTCAACCAGACCATTTACCAAAACAACGGCTTCTTTCGGATCTTCTGAATAGGATGAAACATTGAAAGAGGTTCCATAGACAGTGATTTGAGAATGAGGAGTATAAATTACAAAGGGAGTATTATTTTGCTTTGTGACTTCAATGAAAATTTCTCCTTCTACATGAATCTCTCTTTTCTTTCCGGTAAATATAGAGGGAAATTCCATTTTTGTACCTGAATTCAGGTGTACCTTCGATCCGTCTGCTAAAATCAGAGTTGATCTCTTTCCATAGGGTACGATCAGTTTTTTAGTCTGGTGATCTTTCAAATCTATTTCTTTTTGAGTAAATGGATTTTGAATCAAAACAGTACGTTTTTTTCCAGACAAATCCAAAGTGGAATTATTGTCGATTTCCAATATATCACTTCCTGTGAAAAGCTGTATATGATTAGTACTCATTACTTTTCCTATGGAAGATTTGTCGGGCTCTGCACTTTCTGAATTTTTATATAAAATGAAAAAAGTGGGGATCAACATAATTAACAATATGGCGGCTGCGGAAGAAACCAATAATTTTCGTAATTTTATTTTTTTTCCTTTCTCAATTTTTTCTTTCAATTCGTGCAAAATCGAAGCATCATCATTTTGAAGAATCTCTTTCCCATTCCGTATCATTTCAAAGGTTTCAATAGCTTCGTTGAACGGTATGCGAAAATCTTCATTCTCTCTGAGGTAACTCTCCCAGAAAGCATTCAATTCTTTAGTCGGATGTATTCTCCAATATATAAAAAGATCGTCACACAAAAAATCTCTTTGGTTCATAACAATTCCATCATTCAGTTATATGATAAAGACCGGGAGGCAGCAAAAAAAGAGACAATATTAACAAAAATTAACTAAATATGGTTAGAATGAGATGAGTAGAAAAGAAAAAAGAGGATTTTTCAATTGTTGGTTTTCTCTCATTTTCTGTAGTCCTCTATAGGTTGATTTCTTTACAGCTTCAGGTCGCATATCCAGTAATGCAGCGATCTCATCGAATGATAGATTGAGTTGATAATGATAATAGATAATTCTTCTTTGTTTTGGTGATAAAATTTTTAATGATTGTTTGATTTTATCCTTCAGCAGCAATTTTGTTTCCTTTTCAATCATCTTTTCGACCACGTTGCTTTCATTCTCCGTAATGATATCGTCATAATCGATATGATCAATTTTTGTTTCCAGATTGTGGATATCAAATAATCTATTTTTCAGGCAGTGGAGCAAGTAAGATTCAATATTTCTGATGTGACTTAATTGGTTGTGGGAAACGTATATTTTATAAAATACATCCTGAATGGCATCCTTGCAGGCCTCTTCATTGAAACCGATCTTTAAGCCGTATGCAAAGAGTTCATTAAAATAACTGCGGTATAGTTCCGAAAAAGCATTTTCGTCGCCCCGCAGAAATTCTTGCCAACTATTCACCTCCATTTTATACTATCTCTTTTTTATAGTAGGTCAAAAACGAATAACTATAGGGATGTTTTTCGTCTGCCAGATATGTTTCCTGTTGAGTCAATTGCCATTCGATATCATCTATTTCTGGAAAGAAAGTATCAACATCTTCAAATTGATGATGAATACGGGTGAGATAAAGTGTCTCCGCGAGATGGAGGGTTGAACGGTAGAGTTGTCCTCCTCCTATAACGAAAACAATATCTTCATTTTTGCAATGTGCCAGCGCTTCGTCGAAAGAGCGTGTTACAATGCAACCGGGATAGTGCTCCGGCATATCGGAAGTGATTACTATGTTGGTTCGGTTGGGGAGTGCCCCTTTGGGTAACGATTCATAGGTCTTTCTTCCCATGATGATGGTGTGCCCGGTAGTGAGCTCTTTGAAATGTTTCAGGTCGTTCGGCAAATGACATAGCAGTCCTCCCTCGCGCCCAATACTGTTTTGTTCATCGAGTGCGACGATGATGGCTATTTGTGGAATATCGTTGTTCATCATCATATACTGACATCACCTTTAATATGTGGATGCGGATTGTAATCTACCAGTTCGAAATCTTCGAACCGGAAACTGAAAATATCTTTTATACCGGGGTTGATCTTCATCTGAGGCAATGAGCGTGGATCACGCGACAATTGAAGATTTACCTGCTCTATGTGATTGAGGTAGATATGTGCATCACCCAGAGTATGGATGAAATCTCCTTCCTCCAATCCGGTCACTTGTGCCATCATTTTTAGTAGCAATGCATAAGAAGCAATATTGAACGGTACTCCCAGGAAGATATCAGCACTCCGCTGATATAGTTGCAGGCTTAGTTTTCTATCTGCCACATAAAATTGGAAGAAGGCGTGGCAGGGTGGAAGGTTCATATTGGGAAGGTCGGCTACATTCCACGAACTGACGATGATACGACGTGAGTCGGGATTATTTTTGATGCTATTGACTACATCTGCTATCTGGTCGATGTGTCCTCCGTTATAATCGGGCCATGAGCGCCATTGGTATCCGTAAATATGCCCCAAGTTCCCATCCTCGTCTGCCCATTCGTTCCAGATACGTACACCATTCTCATTCAGATATTTCACATTGGTATCCCCGTTGAGGAACCAAAGTAGTTCGTGAATGATCGATTTCAAATGCAGCTTCTTGGTGGTGAGTACCGGAAATCCGTCGCTCATCCTGTAACGGCTTTGATGCCCAAAGATACTGATGGTACCGGTTCCGGTGCGATCTTCTTTTTTAGCACCTTCATTGAGTACCCGCTGTAATAGGTCGAGATATTGTTTCATATTTTTAGAGTAAAGAGCAAAGAATAAAGAATAAAGAATAAAGAAGCGAGACTGTTAGAGCCAGGAAGCGAGGCTTTGCAAATTAAAAATTTACGGCGTGAAAAATTAAAAGTGAATTTTCAACTTCCTGGCTTTTTGGACTTCTTCAAACCTTCTATATTAACCAGACAAAAATAACGCTTTTTTCATAGCAGGCAATCCAATATTGAAAAGTAATTGTAAATTGTTACGATTCCAATGTGTGGTTTTATCCTTCATCTCCTTAATTGTCAAAACCAAATAGGACTGAAATTGTTTAAACAGCCCTGTCTTTGAAAAATTATTTTTAATTACTCACGCAAATGGATCTATCAGTAGCGGGTGGTTTGGGTGACCTTTTGGGAGGTCTTTTGGGTAGCGGCCAACAAACGGAGAAAGGTATTATCTTAACTGGGATTATAAGGCAAGATGTACTGCTCTCGGACAGGTATGTATATAGCGAGGAAAAAAAGTTAAACTTTTTCCCTCTTTTTCTGTTTTACATTAAACGTAAGGACTTTTTTTAAGTCTTATGTTACAAATATGCTTAATGCGCTTCAAAAGCATTGATAAAAACGAATAAAAAATAAATTTATATGAAACAAGCA
>Ga0172382_10014023_pt1 | contig 10256 bp, 8 predicted proteins | sample Leawel138RmetaG_FD_122245 | JGI IMG/M metagenome (GOLD analysis project Ga0172382, IMG submission 122245) | Leachate microbial communities from a municipal landfill in Southern Ontario, Canada - Leachate well 138R metaG | ecosystem: Engineered > Solid waste > Landfill > Unclassified | place...
GCTGCTTGGCCATTAAAAAACACCTTACCGTTTTCTTCTTCACCGTAGTTAATCGAATATTTATCGGCAAACTCATCAAAGAAATCGCCGATTTTTTTTGGCGTAACATCCTTAGTACTGGCATCAGAAAGCGCATTCTGCTCATCAATATCCGCCTGTGAAACTTCAGCGCTGTCGGCCTCCATGCTGGCGTTTGCTTCAACTGCAGCTGCTTGCGCCACTTCTTCTGCTTCATTGGCAGAAACCTGTGCGGCCAACAGGCACGTAAACGCAACACATGCTATTTTTTTCATAGTCATATCCTTATCTCCTTACCAGCTTACTGATTTAGATGATCCAATTTTATCGATGGTTTGCTCATCTTCCCAATACACTAAACCGCTGTTGAGATCGGTCATGCGCAATAAAAAGAAGTACTCCACCTGCACCTTACGATTGGCCAGTTTGACGTTGTCTTGACGAATTTTTCCGGCCAGCGAGAAGTCTGGTGCTACCAAGGTGCCTGATTTGGCGATGGTTTTCTGGTTGAACTCAGCGTTGCCACGCAACTCACGCACATCTTCGCTCATGCTATCCAGCGCGCCGCCAGCAGCGACAGCTGAAGTCAGCACAAACTTACCGGAACGACGCAGCGCCGAAGTGATTTTGCCGGTCAGTTTCTCAGTATCAATACGCTGTGGTGTGTCATTCACCACACGGCCAATCGCAATAACTTTGCGCTGACCTGGTGCGATATTGACGAACGCTGGATCGCTGAGCATACTCTGGATCATCGTTTCAGCAGCGTTATCAAAGTCTTCACGGTCTAGACCCAACGACAAGGCATCACCCTTGTTAACTCGCGCAGCCGTGCCATCGGTGTAACTCATTTGTGAGCAACCTGTCAGCGCTAAAGTAACGGCCAGTACCGCTGTTGCCAGTTTTAAATTTTTCATCCTTGCTCCCTAATTATTTATTTAATGTAGACCTTGATGTCTGTTGCTCTTTTGTCACTGGCCAGCTTGTGCATCACATGGCTTTCGTTTCGCATCAGGCGTAATGCACGGTAGCGCTCATCAATTGGATTACGCAGGGCGTAGCCTTGATTATCCAGCCACTCAATTTTGTAATTTATTGTGCGTGTCCTTGGGCTTTGGAAAGTAACCTGCACTTCCAATAGCCCGTTGGCATTGCTTCGTCTACGAATGTCAGTCACATATTCGGGGTACTGAGACTCTGCACTGACACCCGAGTCTTGAACATGAATCAAACTCGGCGTGCAAGCACTGAGCAACACTGCAGCTGCACAGCCGGCTAATATTTTTTTAAAGTGCATAATTTTACCTTTCAATAACGCTGACTTGGGTGGGCAAATAAGGCGCAAAAGAACGCACAACAATTAGCACGTTTTTGTTTTTATCAACGCTCTGATTAAAGATTTCATCGCCATTGGCATTCAGGATTTCAACCTTACCGGTATTTTCCAGCATGCTGACTGAGGCTGTTTTCGGCAATCCGCGCCAGCTTCTAACATCGGCCTGAGTCGCCGCCACTGTGGCAATACTACTGGCCAAAGCGAGCAACCCACCGGTTGAGTCATTCTTGGCCACAGCAACGTTCAATGCAGTTTTAACAACTGTTGAAGCGACAGCTTTGCTGATCTCTCCGGGCAGATTTATCTTAAACTCAGTTGCAACAACGCTATCAAAATCAACCACTTGGCTTGTTTTAATAGTGTTAACTTTGAGAGTACCAAAGGATGCTTCGCGCTTTTTCAAAGTTGGCATAGCAAAGGTCGTGGTAATAATTTTGCGATCAATGATCAAAGGTAGGGTAAACCTGAACTCTTCTTTCTTCGGACCAAAACCATCCTCATAGGACACAAAGATATAGTTTTTAGCTTTTTTAGTTGTAATCGAGTTTGCGCGTTGGTCAAAGAACTTAAGCTGCTTTTGTATCTGTTTATCATTGGGATTAATAATCGCTACTTCCTTAAACAGATCAGCCGCTTTAACGTAATCTTTTTCCATATAGAAGAATACTGAAGCTAAATAGGTAGCATACGGATTAACAAAGTCTTTGGTTGTTTCGAATTCGTTAAAGAAGCCATCATATTTAGACATGATCTCTGATGAGCTTTTCTCTTGGTCTTTTTTATCAGCAAACTTTGTGGACTCATCCAGCTCTTTTCTGTTTTTCTCCACTTGTTTAGCGAAATACTCCTTGGCCTTCTCTTGTCTGAGTAAAGAGCGATTAAACTCAACTCGGGCGTTGTCATAATCACCCAAGCTCATATAGTTCAAACCTTTGTAGCTATTAACCATGATCCGCTCATAGAGAGAGCCTTGGTAATCAAACATGGTGTCATTGACCAAGGTGGCCATAACAGTTTTGGCACCTTTACTGCCTATATTCTGCAGGTCCACGTCGCTTTTATAAGACTCTTCTGCTGCATCAAAGAACATATTGCTCTTTTCATAGCCTTGGCAGCTGCGTGCCACCAGCCCAGCGTTGATACCCGTATAAATCACATCACTGTTGCGTTTTATTTTTGCTTCATGCTCATCGAAATAACTATCCGAACAAAACTTATTAGCAAGGGCATTCTCAAAATCTTTACTCTTTTGCTCATGACCTGCACAACCCGCTAGCGCAACAACCAGAGACACAGTAAAAGCAATCCTTTTCATTATATTTTCCTTTAGGCATAGCAAAACTAAGATCATGCCCACTACTGAGCATAAATTTTGGGATGTTGAGAATGTTTAATTTATAAGACAGTCCTTATCTTTATTGGGCTTCATTAAAACGTCCGGCCTATCCGTATACTATTTAGATAGGCATTTAATGAATAAGGTGGCTGAAGCAAGGGAACTTATCGTTGAAATTCTAGTCTGCGCTGATTGCGCGCAGTGATTATAGACTCAGATCATACAATGTCAATTTAACAAAATTGCTTAATGTACTGATTAATACCTAAGTGCAAATATGTATGAGCTCTTATTTGATTATCACTGCAAAAAAATGCTGCTCCATACTCCTCAGTAACACGCCACAGCAGCACCTAGCGAATCAATTTGCCCGAGTGTTTCCTAGGCCAGACCTCCTGCAATGCTTGTTTTAGTAGCAGCAACCCCGACCTTTATTCGACTGACCTGAGCCATACAAACAGTCGCGGAGCCGATCGTTGCGAGTGAGACTGTATACCTCTTATTAGCCTTAATCACAGTTGCTTCCACAGACTATTCGGCCTATAAACAAAGGTGTATATGTATGTATGCCAGCAACAGGCTACTCACTATAGAAACCTGAATCGGCACAATCATACAAAAGTATTTCCCATCACTTAGGAAGGACATTTCATGATTAATGTGCAGATTTATCGCTACCACCCTGAACACGATACTAAACCCTATATGCAGTCCATGACTCTGCCTGAAGAGTTTCGTAAGCGCATGGTGTTGGATGCGCTGGAATACCTGCGCGAACAAGACCCTACTTTGGCCTATCGACGTTCCTGTCGAGAAGGTGTGTGCGGTTCGGACGGAATGAATATCAATGGTAAAAACTGGCTGTCCTGTATCAAGCCCGTTGCCGAAGCAATCGGCAAATCCGATACTTTAATTATTCGACCGCTGCCTGGTATGCCGGTCATTCGTGATTTAGTGGTCGATCAGAGTTTATTTTTTCATCATTATGAACAAATAAAACCGTGGCTGATCAATGATGAGCCAACCGCAGGTATTGAGCGGCTACAATCCCCAGAGGATCGCAAAAAACTGGATGGCCTGTATGAATGCATTCTCTGCGGTTGCTGCACCTCGCAATGTCCATCCTGGTGGTGGAACCCTGAGAAATATCGCGGCCCATCAGCCTTATTGCAATCGTTACGTTTCTTACTGGACAGCCGTGACCGCGCCCGTATTGAACGCCTCGGTGAGCTAGAAGACCCCTTCAGTGTGTTTCGTTGCCGTAGTATTGGTAACTGCTCTTGGGTTTGCCCAAAAGGACTCAACCCAATGGGCGCCATCGGCCAGATTCGATTGGAGTTAATGAAAGAATCAACCTGATGGATGAGCCAACCTGATGGCCTGCTGCACACAACCTGATACGGGCTCTGTGGTGTAGAGCGGTGGTTTAGATCGGCGGCGCAAACTGATAGCGTTGGACGATGGTGCAAACTGGTGGCGTAGATCGAGGGTGCAATCTGTGCTCTAGGCTTATGGCGCAGTTTTTGTGTAGGTCGCGGCTTTAGCCCGACAAGGGCGTGCCAACGCCCCATAACCTGCACAAACCATCACCACCGCACAGCCCTCTGCCTGAAGACCGAGACAAGAGCATGGGTGTATTCGTTTGCAAGGGCGGTCTTTAGGCCGACATGTCAGGCTAAAGCCTGACATGTAAAATCGGGGCGGGCCGCCCGCAATCTTAGGTGTGTCGACACAAATTTGGCGCTGCACTTTTTAAAATGCTGTCTACACTGACATTGTGCTAATCAAAATCAGCCACTGCTGGGATGCATGGCAGCTTGCTTGATTTATAATGACGCTTACTACTGCAACATGGAGGTTGCGATGGATAGGACAGATAATAATGTATTAGGTGCTGACAAAGTGGCTCAGACGTCAGCACTTGAACGAGAGGATCATGACAGTCCTTGGAAAGAAGCCTTGGAAGTGTTTTTCAAGCCCTTTATGGACTTACTGTATCCGCAAATCTCTACCCTGATTGACTGGCAACAAGCACCTAAGTTCATGGATAAAGAACTGCAAAAGATCACCCGCAATGCTGAAAATAACCGCCGTTATGCTGATAAATTGGTGCAGGTGCAGTTTTTAAGTGGCGTCGAGCAGTGGATTTATATCCATATTGAAGTGCAAGGTGAGCCAGAAACCAAATTTGCTGAGCGCATGTTTGAGTATTTTTACCGTATCCGCGATCGTTATCAGCAACCCGTGATCAGCTTGGCGGTGCTGACCGATACGCATAACAGCTTTCGCCCGCATTATTTTCGTTATGAGTTAGCAGGCTGCGCGATTCAGTTTAAGTTTTCTATGGTCAAGCTGCTTGACTGGCAAAGTCGTATGGACGAACTATTACATAGCCAAAACCCTTTCGGTTTATTAATCGCGGCACAATTGACCGCCAAGCTGGTCAAAGACAGTAAGACTCGGGTGGATAATTTAATTGGTTTTTACCGTTTGGTGATCCAGAAAGACTTAGATAAAGAACACATCCGCCGCCTGATCATTTTTCTGGAATGGATGGTCTATCTACCTGAAGACATCCGCACATACTACAATGAACAAGTCGAGCACATCGAAGAGGAATCCGACATGCCGTATATTTCACTGATAGAGCGTAAGGGTATTGAGTTAGGCATTGAGCAAGGTATAGAGCAAGGGCTTGAAAAAGGCATCAGCCAAGGCCGTGTCACTGCCCTGCAACAAACCCTACAAAAGCAACTGAAACTAAAGTTCGGCGTTTTGGCTGATGAATACGAACAACGTGTACTGCAAGCCGAGGAGTCAGAACTCAACCTGTGGACCGAGCGTGTATTGTTTGCAGAGTCTGTTGAGATGGTGTTTGCACAATAACAGCTCTCACAGTTTAAATACGCCCATTCATGGGTGACAATTTCAACCATGCACATGCCCAAAGTCGACCCTGAAGTGTCGACCTTGCATGAGCGCTGCCTGCTCCTGTACGAGCAGGCCATGCCTGCGACCAAGCCTCAAGTTAGCGCCGTGCCTGCAAGCATCGCGCTGCTTGCAAGCCCAATCGTGGGTATGACCCGTTCCTACAGACAAGCCCAAACCAACAACACCTCCCCCAGTGCAAACAACTCAAAACTAACCACCCCTGCCCCTGTAAAGCACGCGCGGCAGTCAGCCTAATAGGGCAAAAATACTAAAGTCTGAGACGTGAACAGAAGAACTCAGCGCGAACTGATGCCAAGGTTGATGTGAATGCCGTACAGTAGGGAGTAGGCAATGAGGCGCCAATACACAAGTGCTTAAGCATTCATGCGTTAGCGCGCCGCATTCAATCCAAAACCATATTGTACATGACCAAGACCATCCGCCTCTCACTGCTATTAATAGGTGCAATACATGCCAGTACAATTCTATGAAAACAACGCAGAGCAGTTCGCTCAAGACACTTTAGATGTGGACATGAGCGCGCTACACGAACGATTTTTAGCGTTGATACCGTCCGCTAGCAGAATTTTAGACGCAGGTTGCGGTGCCGGTCGCGACACTGCCGCATTTTTAAAACTAGGCTATGAAGTTGAAGCCTTTGATGCCAGCGCCAAGCTGGTTGAGATTGCCAAGGACGTCAGCGGTATTGCCGTACAACACAGCACCTTTTTAAACTTTACAAGTAAACAGCCGTTTGCCGGTATTTGGGCCTGTGCATCTTTACTGCATGTGCCTGCAATTAGCATGTCAGCAACCCTGCAACACCTTGGCGGACTGCTGGAGCCAGACGGTGTGATGTATGTATCGTTTAAATACGGCGAAGAGGATACAGAACGTGACGGCCGACTCTTTACCAATTGCACAGAGCAGCGCTTACACGACTTTCTCGAAGGCACAAACCTGAGCATTAAAGAGACCTGGTTGAGCAATGATCAGCGCCCCGAGCGTGCCGATGAACAATGGTTAAATGCTTTATTAATTGCCCAATAAGTAGTGCCAGCTATGTTAGCCAACAGCCCTCGCCTCACCACTGGTACTCGGCGCGATCCATTACTGCCCAAGTTACTCGAGGCGATTTACCAAGCAACTGACATTGAAATCGCCGTGTCATTTATTCAACCGTCAGGACTGGCACTGCTGTTTGATCCTTTGCTAGAAGCTCTCAACAACGGCGCACGCATTCGTTTACTAACATCAGATTATTTAGACATCACCCACCCTCTGGCATTGCGCCAACTGTTAATGCTCGCCGAGCGTGGTGCACAGATCTGTATTTTCGAATGCAAAGCACACACCAGCTTTCATTTAAAAACCTATATTTTCACGCAAAACAAAGATGCAAAAACCACTAAAGGCTGCGCATTTATTGGCTCAAACAATATCAGTCGCACCGCTTTAAGTGATGCCTATGAATGGTCATGGCGGCATGATTGGCTGCCCCCAGAAAGCTCAGAACCCGCACAAGAATTTATCAAGATACGCGAAGCTTTTGCGCAATTGCTTGCTGATCCGTGCAGCGTGAAATTAACCGCTGACTGGATTGATGCCTACAGCGTACGTCGCCAAAACCGTATTCCTTTGCTGCAGTCGCTGACCGGTTTTATTGATGAAGTGCAAGAAGAAGCTAGCCCTAACAGCGTGCAACTCGAAGCACTGGACGCCCTACACCATACACGCGCTGAAGGTTTTTCTCGTGGTTTAGTGGTGCTAGCAACCGGCATGGGCAAAACTTGGCTGGCTGCGTTTGATGCTCTGCAGATGGGTGCTAAACGCGTGTTATTTGTCGCGCACCGCGAAGAAATTCTGCTACAAGCGCAGGCAGTATTTAACCGTGTACACCACAATGCACATACAGGCTTATTCCAAGGCGCACTAAAAGAAAGTAGCGCAGACTTTATCTTTGCCTCGGTGCAAAGCTTGGGTAAACCTGAAGCGCTAAAAAACTTTAGCAGCGAGCATTTTGATTACGTCGTGATTGATGAGTTTCATCATGCCAGCGCGCCCAGCTATCGCAGTATTTTGCAGCACTTCAATCCGCACTTTTTATTAGGCCTTACCGCAACGCCAGAGCGCACAGACCAAGCCGACATCCTGACGCTGTGTGATAACAATCTGGTGTTTGAACGTAACCTCGTGCATGGCATCAACGAGCAACTGCTGGCTCCGATTCATTACTACGGTATCTATGATGAGTTTGTGAACTATCAGGAAATCCCTTGGCGCAGCGGTCGCTTTGATCCGAAATTGATTGATTCTGCTTTTGCTACACAAAAACGCGCGAAGCATATTTACCTGAACTGGTTAAAACACAAACAAAGTCGCACGCTTGGCTTTTGTATTTCACAGCGCCATGCCGACTATATGAGTGAGTATTTTCAGCAACAGGGTGTGCGTGCTGGTGCTGTGTATGCAGGCTCAAACTTAACTCGCCACGCGGCATTGCAACAACTTGCTGATGGTCGGCTGGATGTTATTTTCTCAGTCGATATATTTAATGAAGGCACTGATTTGCCCGCATTAGATACCGTGCTGATGCTGCGCCCCACCGAATCAAAAATCATATTCTTGCAGCAACTGGGGCGCGGTTTGCGATTGTCCGAAAGCACACAGAAAACCCATGTGGTGGTGTTGGACTTTTTAGGTAATCACCAGTCATTCTTAAACAGCCCCGCTGCACTGTTAGCTGAGAAAGACCGCACCACTTTGCTGAGAACGCTCAAACAAAACAAGCCGATTAAGTTAGCCAATGGCTGCTTTATTAACTTCGCCCCTGAATTGGTCGATTTCTGGGAAAAGCTGGCTCGAAAAATAGGTAAGAGCGCCGCCGAAGACTATCAACAGCTGCGCGACGAATTAGGCCATCGCCCCACTGCTACTGAGTTTTTTCATAAAGGCTTTGATTTAGCAAAAGTGCGCAAACAAGCCGGTAGCTGGCTAGAGTTGGTCGCCGCGCAAGAAGACGATGCAGAACTGCAACACCTGTTAGCTGCACATGGTGAGTTTTTCTCGATGGGTGTGGAAACCACAAGCATGAACAAAAGCTTTAAAGGCTTTTTGTATCAAGCGTTTCTGGAACTGGGTGGTGTACATGGGCCGGTTAATACAGCACAGCTGGCCCAACGCAGCCGACGCTTACTCGAACACCGCCCCAATGATATGCGCAACGAGCTACCCGCCAATATGCAAACAGTCAGCGCAGATAGCAAAGCCTGGTTAGCGTATTGGCGAAAAAACCCAATCAACTTCTCCTGCAATCAAGACAAAAGCAGCAGCCAAGCTTGGTTTATTGAACAAGGCGACACCTTCGCACTGAATTTTAGCGTAGCGCCAGAGCTGCAAGATGCCTTTGCCAGCTACTTTCAAGAGCTTATTGATTTGCGCTTGGCGCAGTACTTTGCGCGTAAAAATCGCGGTGGAAATTATCCTGTGAAGGAGATACAGCCATTACAGGCGGCTGAAAAATCAATATATAAAAACCTAACCAGCAGAGATGCTGTGTTGCAGGCCATCAGCGAGTATGACGCTATCGGTGCTGATGTTTTTCTACAAAAATATGGCTATAAATCTGCCACTAAGTATCGTGTTTTATACAACGGTAGACTTTATGACTCAAAAGCAATCGTTGGCGTGGCTTACGGCTTTCAATTCGGCAAAGCATTAGCGGCTTATGAATTTAGTGGTGGTAAAGCAACAATAATCCCTAAGCTAGAAGAACTGGGCTTTCAGGTTGTTGAAGAAGCTTAATTTACTTTTATTCGTAAGCTAGCAACCTATTCATTTATTCAGGTGCTATCGCGCGCCGCAAAAATTTACTCGCGGGCATACTATTTTAGTACCTGTACAAGGACTGTAATCTTGGAAAAAAATATTCCGCAGTACCACTGCCATTCTCGCAATCGCAGCACTGTCTGGCTGCGCCAGCATCATAAGTGACTCAATCTACCCAGTTGCGATCAATTCGATGCCATCGGGCGCGGACTTCGATATTGTTAACAAAAAAGGTGGCATGGTTTACTCAGGTGTTACCCCTGAACAAGTGACGCTGAAAGCTGATGCAGGTTATTTCAGCGGCGAACGCTATCAAGTCACATACGTGAAAGACGAATACGAGCCACACATCAAGACGCTTGATACATCAGTTGACGGTTGGTATTGGGTCAATATTATATTCGGCGGTCTGCTGGGTATGCTGATTATTGACCCTGCAACGGATGCAATGTACAAGCTACCTGATAACGCAACCACCACTCTACAGCTTGGCACCCAACTCTGAGTGCAACCGCTCACCCTTAGTAGAATCAAAGCTCGCTACTATTACTCAGCAAAAGAATCACGACCAATCACTTCGCCTTTTGAGTGCCCTTTGTAAAAAGCGCTGTAATCTTCAATTTCTATCCAGTTACAAGGCAGTGTTGATCCAAAGAGCGACTCAACAACACAGACATCAACCCACTTGCTTGGGCTTTCACCGTCTTCATGGGTATGAAAGCCAAGAGCTTGCCACTCTTTAATTAAATAATGAATATCTGCGGGGTTCATAGCGCCGTCTCTAAATAGATGCTCATCAAACCAAAC
>Ga0172382_10014024_pt1 | contig 10254 bp, 8 predicted proteins | sample Leawel138RmetaG_FD_122245 | JGI IMG/M metagenome (GOLD analysis project Ga0172382, IMG submission 122245) | Leachate microbial communities from a municipal landfill in Southern Ontario, Canada - Leachate well 138R metaG | ecosystem: Engineered > Solid waste > Landfill > Unclassified | place...
CGATATGGAGATTCAAAAGAACATCAAGAAAGCGCTGGTATCGCCGATGTTTGCGCTGGTTGCCACCATTGGCGCCACGGTTTATTACATTGTGGATATCTTTCCTTCCACCGCCGAGATGTTCTTAAAATACGATATGCCGCTGCCGCCGCTTACGGAAAAGACACTCAATGCCAGCCACTGGCTTTCGGCATATTGGTGGACTCTCCTGATAGGCGTAGCCGTGCCCGTACTCATTATCTGGCGCTGGTGGAGCACCCCCAAAGGGAAAATCTGGCGAGACCGCAATATGGTAAAGCTGCCTTTGGTGGGGCATCTTATCCACAAATCCTCTATTGAAATCTATTTCCGTGTGTTTGGCACCATCTATGGCGGTGCGGGAGATAATATCGAAACCATCCGCACGGCTGCCGAAGCCTGCCGCAATGCCTGGATGGAAGACCGGATCAAGCGCATCACCATACCCAGTATGTTAAAAGACGGCGTGGGCTTTGTAGAGGCAATGACCGCCGCCGAAGTATTTACCCGCACTACTCTTACCCGCTTGCGCACCGGACAGGAAACAGGAACTCTTCTGCAATCTGCCCAGCAGATCGCTACTTTTTACGAAGCGGAAACCACATACAAAATGAATAACCTGGTGGAATATATCCAAACCATTGTGGGGCTGGTGGTAGCCATTGCCATCACCTTCCTTACCGTGGTATCGGCAGAAATTGCCACTATTTCACCACCAACCATGTAAATAGAGGATGCTACAGGATGCTGAGTAACAAGTTCGCTCAATATTTGGTAAACAACCAGATATTTGAGCTGGATATGGTAGAAAAAGCCGAGCTAAAGATGGAAGAATATGGCGGAAACTCCGCCAGTGCCCTGGCACGCGTTCTTGAGATAGAGCTGGGCGCTCCGCACGACAAGGTGTATGAAGCGCTTTCTATTCACTATGCCTTTCCGGTGTATAAAAAAGCCCTCGAAGAAATACCCGAAGCGCAGATAGAAGCCAGCAAACAAATCTTGGAAAGCATGCGCCGCGGCAGCGATGAAAGCTTCAAGCGCAAATTGCTTTTTCACAAGATACTCCCCTTTGGCTTCCAAAAAGGGGGGCGCGATGTGCTCAAAGTACTCACCATAGACCCCACAAACAAAGTAATTCAGGAAATAAGCAGTAATACGCAATATAAACGCCTTGAGGTGTATTGGGCACCGCTAAAAACGGTGGAAGACCTAATCAACAAAATTGCCCCGCAAAAGAATGAATTCCTCCAGCTCTTGGAAGAAGCGGGTATGGTAGTAACCGATGCGCCCGAAGACGATGAAGAAACTCAGATATTAGACGAACAGGCCCTGGATGATGAAATCAATAAGAGCCTGCTGGTAAATCTCTTTGAAGGTTGCCTTATAGAAGCAGTGCGCAAAGATGCCTCAGATATCCACATCATACCCAATGGCAAAAACGCAGTGGATCTCTTTATGCGCATCGATGGTAAGCTCCAGCTTTGGCTACGACAGGAAAATACCGCTCCCGAAGCTTTGGCAGCAGTGGTAAAAGACCGTTCCACCGGAGTTGACCGCTTTGAACGCGATACCGCACAGGATGGCTTTGCCCAAAGATCTGTAGATGGACACCTTATCCGCTTCCGTATCTCGATATTGCCCATAGTATCTCAAGAATACGAGCGCCGCTTTGAAAGCGTGGTAATCCGCGTAATAGACGACCGTAAGGTAATTACAGATTTCCGCAAACTGGGCTTTCAGGAACAAGCAGAAAAGGAATTCCTCAAATCCATCAATACTTCCAAAGGCATCGTAATAGTAACGGGACCCACCGGCAGCGGAAAATCCACCACCCTGATGGCGGCGCTGCACCATGTAATTCATCCCGGCGTAAACGTGCTTACCTGCGAAGACCCGGTGGAATATGTAATTCATGGCGCACGGCAGCTCAAAATTGGACACAAAATGAGCTTTGATCAGGCGATTCGCTCCATTTTGCGACACGACCCGGACATTGTAATGGTGGGTGAGATTCGTGATAAGGTAACCGCCGAAACCGCCGTTAAACTCGCCAATACCGGACACTTAACCTTTAGTACCCTGCATACAAACGATGCCCCTTCCGCCATCTCACGTTTGTATAAGATGGGCATCGAAACCTTCCTTTTGGCATATTCCATCAATATCATCATTGCCCAACGCCTGGTGCGCAAGCTCTGCGTAAATTGCCGCCGTCCCATCTCCAAAGAACACTGGGAAACCGCTAAACAGCTTGGGCTTAATCAGGAAGAGCTGGAAAGCGGCAGCATCTACGAAGCGGTGGGCTGCCCCAAATGCCATAACGGCTACAAAGGCAGAACAAACGTGGCAGAAGCCCTGTATTTCTACCCCGAAATAAAGCAGGAAATAGTGCAATCCGTAAGCGATATCGATGAAGAGCGCATCCGCAAGATTGCCGAAAAACACGGCATGCTCTCCATGCGGGATAGCGGAATAGCCCGTATGCGCGAAGGACTTACAGATTTGGCAGAAGTGCTGTATGTAACCGCCGAGGATTAAACGATGAATATGATGGAAATGGTTTTGGCGCTTTTGGCAACGGTGCTTTTCACCACGCTCTCGCTTACTTACAATCAGGCAGTGTGGGCGCAAACAGATTATCTGAATAACGCCACCATGGTGGTGCAGGCGTCGCAAATCTGCCATTCCATCCTGGATGAGGCGGATGCCAAGCTATTTTCGCAGCAATATACGCTCAACGATCTTGTAACCAAATATAACTATACTAAAACAACAAACTATTCGCATTTAGCCGCCTCTTTTACGGTGAAAGCCGAAACCCAAAAGTGTGACGGGTGGGGCGAGATTTTGGCAGACCAAAGCGGCTTAAGCATGTATCGAAAAATGACCATTACCGTAACCGGGCATTCTTACCTGCAGCGCCCTTACACCATGACCCGGCTCTTTACAGACTCTTTTATAAGGTGAGCTAAATGGGTGTATTACTGGACGTATTAGGAAGCGTAATCATAGGCGGCACCTTGCTTTTGATGATCATGAGCTTCAATCTGCAAATGCAGGAGACCTCCAGCCGTATTTACTACACCAGCTCCATGATAGAGCACATGGAAGAAGTGGCGCAAAATGTGAATCACGTATTTTCCATGGCGGGGATCGGTTTCAATAAAGATGACCAAATATGTGTAACTGCGAGTCAAACCGCTATTAAGTTCAAAACTTTTTGGAATTATGAGACCGATGTATTGGATCAGGAACCGCATCAGATAGAGATTAGGCTGGATACCGCCCCTACCGGAACGGGCAAGGTATTGGACGTGATTCAGGATGGGATAGTATATCCCCTGGGGCACATCCTTTTTATCGAAGATATGAAGCTGAAGTATTACAATAAATCAGATGCGGCTACAACGGTACTCAAAGACATCATGAGCGCAGAGGTATTACTCACCTTCCGGCGGGATAGCCCCTGGCGGCCAGACCGACCCTTGCGCTCGAATTTGCAGCTTAAATGCTACATGATGAACCGCTATCTCCAGGAAGGAGCCTGGGACTAAGAGGAAAAGATTATGGGACGCGGATTATTGATATTTGTAATTCTGATGACCACCATCTTTGCCGGTGTTCTTACCACGATTCAGAAAAACGTTGGGGGTGTGCCAGATACTTTGATCAAAAATCAGCTTAATAAAGAGCTGGAAAACGTGAGCGACTTTGTGCTAAGAAAGACGGTGCGCGAAGCAAATTCACAAGCACTTTTGGATACCCTCTTTCAAAATAACCCCAGCGGTGGGGATATGAGCTTTGTGGAAGACTATACCGGCGTGGGGAAAACCAAGCCCAAAATAGGCAATTGCGAAATACAAAGCCTTACCTATAGCTATTCGCTTAGTGGGCATCACTACAAGGTAAAAAGCGTGATTAAAGGCAGCATGCAGGGTATCGAAGCCGTGCGCGAAGCGGAGATGGCATTTAGCTATCCCATGGTGACCCTGGGCAAAATGGCGCCCAATATCGTATATCTGGAGTTTGAGCAAATGCTGCTCTTCCCGTGGTTGCGAAAGTTTTTTGGGCTTAAAAACGACTTTCCGGATTCCTCGCCAAATCACTATGCTGGCTCTTACTACGGTTTTTCTTTTATCACCCCGACCGGCTTTGACCAAACCAAGGTAGATGAAGATGTTGAATCCTGGACGGGACCCTATAGCAAGCGCTATCTCAAGATGAATGGCTATAATAGCCGGATAGTAGTAAATCGCAAAGACCAAGACCAAGCTACCCAGGAAGGTATAGAGAATTTTAAGGACTTGGATACAAACGACTCCTTTACCTTGGTTACTTTTGCCAAGATAGACAAAGCCGGACGCGATGCTGCCAGTGGGCTTTTGGGATTTATAGGCGGTACTAAAGACCGGCGGGGGAAGCAGGGTACGCTTATGTGGGTGCCTTCAAACCCCATGGATGCAAATCTCAAAAATCAACCTTCAGCAGCAATCTGGTTTGAAACTACAGACCAAAAAAACTATAATGCCAAAGGGAAATTGCACTTTGCGGTTACTCAAGATACCATCATTTCTGGTAAATATAATACTCTGAAGGTGGAGATCGAATATACCCGAACTGTGCCGGTTTGGAAGCGCGTGGGAAATTGGCTTTTGGGATACACCTATGGGATCGATACCGCACATTTCAATTATCCTTGGAATTCTTATGGCCTCACCTACGAAGTGGTAGGCAATTTCGCATATCTAAAAGCTTATGTGGATGGCAATCTGATAGGCACGAAAACCGGACCCCCCGTAAGGGCATATCCAAACGAACATGGTATGACCTTGGGTGCCAGGGATGTACGCAAGGCAGATGGAAGCGCAGCAAATGATGATGAGGAAACCCGCATGCACCTCTTTGGCATCATCGATCAAAGCGGCATGAACGATGAAGCTTTTACCCCTCAGGAAATGTTTTTGTGGCACAATCAGGTATTAAAATCCACTTTGGTTAAATATATAAAGGACTAAGGGACTATGACTTTGATCTCTCAATCTGCTACGATATTGCTCAACACGGGTTTGGGCACCGGCTTTTGGTTGCCGGTAATCATGATTCTCTTTATTGGTCTTCTTGTGTTCTTGTATTACAGGCATTTGATGGGCATCAGGAAGGTGGAATTGCAGAAATTAAGTGATCAATTGCAGGAATGTAGAGATGAATTGATCAAACTGGAAGAGCTTAAGAAGCTGCTTCCGGATTTAAAGAAGATAGCCCGTTTAGACCATGATGTAAATACGCCTTGTGTGTAATTACCATGTCTTTGGGGCGTGCCAAGAAATTGGCGCTGGAAACAAGTGATGAAAACTTGCTTACCAATGTGGAAGACATCGTGGAAGCGGTGGGACGCATTGGCGAGATAATGCAGGCGGTAAGAGTGCTAAAGGCAAGCACTTTAATAGCTTACAAGGAAAAATGAGTCATCTCATTAATAGATAAGGTGATGTGGAATGAGTAGTAAGAAAATATTGGTAGTAGACGACGAACAAAGCATCCGGGATATCTTTCAGGCTTTTTTGCAAGATATGGGATATTCGGTTACTACTGCTGTGGACGGCTTGGATGCGCTGGAAAAGATAGCCAGAGAGAAGTTTGACCTTTACATCGTGGATATTTATATGCCACGCATGGGGGGCTTGGAACTCATCAGCCGGCTCAAAGAATTGCAACCCTCAGCGGTTATTATCGTTACCACCGGTTATTCGGGGCTGGATGTGGATTTTCGCAGTATCCGGCAATCTGCCTTTATGTATCTGGCAAAGCCCATTCAGCCGGATGAATTGGTGCGGGCAGTGGAAGCGGGCTTGGCGCAGGGCAGAGAAACCTTTGTGCCCAAAGCGGAGATTCCCAAAGAAGAGATTGCCGAGCCGGATAAGAAACCGGATATGATGCTGCTCAAGGGTTTTTCACCAGAGCAGATACTGCATTTTAAGGCAGCGGGCACTTTGCGGGAATACCGGGCAGGCGACGTAATTCCGATGGATAAAGATGAGGGTTGTACACTTTTTGTAGAGCGCGGCACGATAAGGGTGTATTACAATACGGATATCGTGGATGTACTCAAAGAAGGGGATATCTGGGGCGAGGAAAGCTTCATCAATCCCGGCTCTTCTTTTACTGCACTCAAAGCGCAAACTGATGCCACCATCCGGCATTTCCCCCGAAAAAAGATAATCGAATACTTTACCTTCCAGGAGAAGGGACTTACCGAACGTTATATGCTAAACCTTATTCAATGCATGCATATCAAATGGAGACGCAGCATTGTAAGGCTGGCACTTTTGGGCAGAAAACAAGATGCGGGAGAGGATGTTTTTGAACGATGAAACGCCTTAGCTTTAGCGATACTCTGGAATTGGAAATACCCTCTAATTACCAGGGAGTAGAACGCTGCGAGATAATAGGTCAATGGCTCTCGCACCATACCGAGCAGGAAAATGAGTGCAAGGATATGCTGAAATACATCTTGCACAAAGCTCGGGAATTGGAAGCTTCGGACGTGGATATGGGAGCTCCCGGCTGCGCCAATAAGATTTGGATGCGCGTCTTTGGCAAAAAGAGTCCGGTGGAAGATTTAGGGCAGTATAGCATCCTGGAAACCAATGCTTTGGTGCTTAGCTGGCTCTCCCCCGCCCAAAGGCAGCGGCTCTTTATGCAAAAGAGTTTGGACTTCCCCGTAGCCTTCCCCATTGGCGGCGCCGAAGCCAGATTTCGCGGTACTTGCTTTTTTGATCGCAACTCGCTGGGGGCAAACTTCCGCCGCATAAACGACAGCATTATGGATATGGAAAGCCTGGGTATTCCCGAGCTTATTGCCAATCGCATGAATCTGCGCTATGAAAAAACGGGGCTGGTACTGATTACCGGCATCACCGGCAGCGGCAAATCCACCACCTTAAACGCCATTATCGATATGAACAACCGCCAAAACCAGGCGCATATTGTATCTATAGATTCCCCCATTGAATACGTGCATCACTCCAAAAAGTGTTTGGTGCGCCATCGCGAAGTGGGTACAGACGTGCTTAGCTTTGAACATGGTGCCATCGAATCCCTGCGGCAAGACCCGGATATCATTGTGGTAGGCGAGATGCGCGATCCCCAAACCATTGCCACCGTGTTGGAAATAACCGATAGCGGACACAAAGCCTTTACCACTCTGCATACATCCTCCGCTATCGATAGTATTCACCGCATTGTGGCGGAATTCCCCACAGATTCGCAAGAGCGGGTACGCAACCGCCTGGCAGATGTGCTTACCGTATGTATGAGCCAAAAGCTGGTGCCCACCGTGGATGGTAAGCTGGTATTGGCAAAAGAGATACTTTCTGTGGATAGCAGCATCAAAGCCGCTATCCGAAACAAAAACATCGGTGAAATATATCAGATGATGACCGAAGGACGCAAAGCGGGCATGGTTACGCTGGAGCAAGATTTGAAGACACTAAATCAGAAAGGACTGATTAGCCCGCAAACCGCCATCAACTTTTCAAACAACAAAAAGCGCATGCACCAGTTAATGACTACCCTGTAGATAATGATTTAGGAAAAATAGAAGATGAAGAAGAATCCCAAAGAGGCATTTGGCATATTCCAGGATGGTGAAAGCATCCGAATGGTGCACCTCAAGAAAGATGGTGCCGATACCTACCTTTTGGGCATGGATTTTCTTACCCTGGAAAAGGATTGGTACAAAGAAGAAGCCGTGGTGATAGGAGATCCGGATGCGGATTATGTGCCCATGGCGGAAGACAATCTGGAGTTAAGCAACCTGGATTTTGGAGATTTGGACGATCTACCCGCAACCGAGCCGGATTACGATGCCCCCATTACCTTGGATGATGATAGTGGGGAAATGGAAGAGATTGTGCAGCCGCGCATGGAAACCAGCCCCGTTACCCTGATGCTCTCCAAATATCCGATATCTCAAGGCGTAATAGCCCTAAATATATGCGATCATAACCTCCAGAAGGATGAATACGGCGCTACTAAAAAGAGCGATATCAAAAAGTTTCGCAAGGCAAAGCTTACCACTGTTCAGCGCAAGGCAGATGAATGGGCATCCTGCGTGGTGGAAGCGGAAGCAGGCGATCAACACTGGCTGCATACCGGACCAAACATGCTCCTGGATGCCATCATCAAGTATGGCAAAACCGCCAATAGCAAGCTTTACTTCCAGTTTGTAGATGCCATCGATATTGCCTTAACCAATTTCTATAGCTACCTGAATAGTGTAGAAAGCTCCGGCGTTCGCCTTTTTGTATATTTGGGCAAAGAAAGCCGCAAAGCTTATGTATTTTCCGATGGCAAATGGACGCATACCCTGCCCATCTATATTACGCAGGATCACCCCGAACCGGATATTATCTATTCCAAGCTCGCTTTGGCTTTGGATAGCGCCCAAATCGAGGAGCCTTCCAGCATCGTAGTGGCAGGTGAATATGCCACGCGGCAGCTTGTGGATTATATGGCGGCGCAAAGCGCATCCATCGAAGTATCCTTCCTCAGCTATCCCAATCTGATTACCGGCGAAACCGAGAATCCGGATTATGAGCGCGAAGCTTTGGCGCCTTATGCTTTGGCATTGGCTTTGGCATACAAGGCTTTGAATCTGGATAGCAAACACTTCTGTAAGTGCAACTTCCTGCCCATCAAGATATTGGATAGCCAAAAGGAATTGCGCGTGGTATGGCATGGCTTTATCGTGCTTAGCCTCATCTTTATCGTGGTATTTATTGGCACCCGGCAAAACCTGCTACTAAGGCGCGAAGGGCGGGTGGCAGATATGCAAAAGAGCAGCCTTACCTTTACCCTCAATCGCCTCAAAGCCGAAAATGCCGTAATCGAACAGCTCAATTCTGAAATCCTCAAATACAAGGAAATTACCTTCGAGGTGGTTGACCGTCTGGAAGGGAAAAACCGCTGGACAGAGCTATTTACCCTGCTAAATGGCAGCTTCAATACCTATAAGGATAGCTGGATATCAAACCTCAGGCAGGCAGATAATAGAATAGCCATTACCGGAGTATGCTCGCGGCGGGATTATGTAAGCCGCCTGGCAGATACCCTGCCCCAAAGCCGCATTAGCAGCGTTACCCGCGCCCGCATCCGAAATCGGGATGTATGGGCATTTGAGATGGATTTTGCAATGCCAGAAGTGGATTGGGCAGGGATTATAGAACAGGAGTATCAGCCTCCGCCCGAAGATATCCTGCCCCATAGACCGGGCACCTACCGCAACCGCGCTATCAGCCGAGATAATCGCTCGCCGATAAGCACCGCTGCGCGCAAGAGCTATCGCTATGGCATCTTGCCCCGTATAAGGGACGACCTCACCCCTGGTCCCATCGAGAGCGAATTAAACGAAAACCCCGCCATGATGGAAGCATACCGCAATTTCATCACCGCCATCAGCAAAGGCAATATGCTGGAATATCGCTTTATGGCACATGTATTTATCAATGAATACCCCGAAAGCAAGATGCTCTCCATGATTCGCTGGTGGACAGCTTACCGCCTTTATGTGGATAGGGATATTTTGCAGGCGCGCTACACCTTGCAGCCCAATGTAAAGCGCATGGACGATTATCAGGTATATTCCTTGCTTTTGGAAGCACGCATCGCCTTTGCCCTGGGCGAGCCCAATTTTGAGGATTTGTTTCAAAACCTGATCCGCCAATATCCCAAAAGCCCGGCAGCTACCCAAGCCCGCCTGGATTTGAAGCTGATCAATGAGGAGCTGATAAGATGACAAACTCGGCAAGAAATACCCTGGTACTCAGTATCCTGCTCATCCTTAGCACTGTCTTCTCCATGATGATGTTCCGCAGCGAAATGCAGACTTTGAACAAAAAGAAAGGCGAAATGCAGGCGGTATTAAACGAGATCAATACCCTCAGCCGTCTGGTAGATAGCCGCGATTCGCTGGAAGCAGAATATGCCCGCCAGGTAGCCATGGCAAGCTCCCAAAGCAAGGTGCTCATGAATGAGGATAATTCCATCATTAGCTACGACTATCTGATACGGCTCTTGAACTGGCTGGGCGCAGATATCTATTATGATTTTGGCATGTCTGGCAAAGATGAAAAGGAAAACTACCATGAATATGTAATCTCCGGGCAAACGGACTATATGGATTTCGTGCGCTTTGTAAGGATGATGGAATACCAGCGTGCCCTGCTTACCATCGAG
>Ga0172382_10014025_pt1 | contig 10253 bp, 7 predicted proteins | sample Leawel138RmetaG_FD_122245 | JGI IMG/M metagenome (GOLD analysis project Ga0172382, IMG submission 122245) | Leachate microbial communities from a municipal landfill in Southern Ontario, Canada - Leachate well 138R metaG | ecosystem: Engineered > Solid waste > Landfill > Unclassified | place...
TTCACCTCGAGCTGCTGCACGCGCAGCGAGATCGGCTTGGTCAACGAGTCCACGAACGGAGCCTTGATGTTCAGCCCCGGGCCGGCGACCCGCAGGAACTTGCTGAACCTCTCGACGATGACGTTCTCCTGGGTGTGCACCTGGAAGAAGATGCTGGTGCGCAGCCCGCCGAAGAGCAGGAACAGGACGACGACTCCGACGATGATGGCGATGATCAACCCGGACACAGGCAGGATCCTCCTGGGAAGCGTGCACCGAGCAGATCGGCGCTCAGACGGTTGGGGGTTCCACCGTAACGTGGTCGGAGGTTCGCCGGGGCAAGGGCTGGGACGGCAGCCGGCCCGCCAGGCCGTTGACCACGCCCATGATCTCCCGGGGCCGCGAGGTCCACGGGGTGTGCCACCTGCCCTGCCGGCCGGGTACTGCGGCTACCGAACCGAGGGCGACTCCGATGCCAATGGCAGCCCTGCGGCCGGAAACCCTCACAATGCCCACCCCTGCGTGCGATTCTCTTGGGTAAGCAATGGTAATGCGGTAGACAACTGTCGTGCAGGAGCCGACTGTGTCGCGGTGAGCAACGATGTCTGGCACCAGTTTGCAAGGACAGGCTAACCTAACCAAAATGTGGCGGGGTGCTGGTATCCCGCCGTCACGCCCCACGATCACGCCGCAGTGCTCGACCCGAACGGAAACAGATCATGCCCAAGAACCGCCGCTCCCTGACCGGGGTGCTCGCCACCCTGTTGCTCACGCTGCCGCTGGCCGCCTGCGGAGGCGGCGACGCCGGCGGGGAGCCGTCCTTCGCGGCGGAGTCCGGCGCACTGCAGGTGTACTCCTCCCAGCACCAGAACGTCACCGAGGCGTGGGCCGAGGGCTTCACCGAGAAGACCGGCATCCGGACCCAGGTCCGGGAGGGCCAGGACTCCTCGATGGGCCACATGATCGTCCAGGAGGGCCAGGCCTCCCCGGCCGAGGTCTTCCTCACCGAGAACTCCCCGGCGATGACCGTCGTCCAGCGCGCGGGGCTCCTTGCCCCGGTGGACCAGGCCACCGTGGACCAGGTCCGCGACGGCATGACCCCCTCGAGCGGCGACTGGACCGCCATCGCCGCCCGCTCGACCGTGCTGGTCTACAACACGGACATGATCACCGAGGACCAGTTGCCGGCCTCGATCATGGACCTCGCCGACCCCCAGTGGGCCGGCAAGTGGGGTGGCGCCGCCGGTGGAGCCGACTTCCAGGCCATCATCGCCGGCATGCTGGCCGACCAGGGCAAGGAAGCGACCCAGGCCTGGCTCGACGCGTTCGCCCGGGACGCCAACGTCTACCAGAACAACATCGCCACGATGCGCGCCGTCAACGCCGGGGAGGTCCCGGTCGGCATCATCTACCACTACTACTGGTACCGCGACCAGGCCGGCGACAAGCAGTCCAGCCAGAACACTGCGCTGCACTACTTCGGCGGCGGTGACCCGGGTGCCTTCGTCAGCCTGTCCGCCGGTGGGGTCCTGGCGTCCTCCGACATGCCCGACCAGGCCCAGCAGTTCCTGGCGTACGTGACGGGCCCCGAGGGCCAGCAGATCCTGGTCGACAGCGGTGCCATGGAGTACGCGGTCGGCAAGGATGCCCCCTCCGATCCGGCACTGCCGACGCTGGACAGCCTGGAGGCTCCGCAGGTCGACCCGTTCAGCCTCAACTCCGACGAGGTCATCGCGATGATGACTGATGCCGGCATCCTTTAGCAGCCGGGTGGTGGGGCTGGCCGCCCTCCTGGTGGCCGCCCTGTCCATCCTGCCGCTGTTCATCATCGTTCCGGGTGCCTTCTCGGCGGGCTTCGAGGAGGCGATGGCGTACCTGTTCCGTCCCCGGATCGGTCGGCTGCTGTCCCACACCGGCCAACTGATGCTGGTCACGGTGCCGGCCACGATCGTGATCGGCACGCTGGCCGCCTGGCTGGTCGAGCGCACAAACCTGCCCGGCGCCGGGATCTGGCGCACCCTGCTGTTGGCCCCGCTGGCGGTACCGGCGTTCGTCAGCGCCTACGCGTGGATCAGCCTGGCCCCGGGGCTGACCGGCTTCGGTGGCGCGGCGCTGGTCACCACCCTGGCCTACTACCCCTTCGTCTACCTGCCGGTCGCCGCACTGCTGCGTACGCTCGACCCCGGTGACGAGGAGGCCGCCCGGTCGCTGGGGCTGTCGCCGGCCGCGGCGGTGGTGCGTACGGTGCTGCCGCGCCTGCGCCCGGCGATCAGTGGCGGCGCCCTGCTGGTGGCGCTGCACCTGCTGGCCGAGTACGGGGTGCTGGAGATGATGCAGTTCCAGACGTTCACCACCGCGATCATGCAGCAGTACGCGGTCGGCTTCAGTGACACCGCCGGTAGCCTGCTCGCCTCGGTGCTGCTCCTGCTGTGCCTGCTCGCCCTGGTCCTGGAGATGCTGGCCCGCGGCCGACGCCGGGTCGCCCGGATCGGCTCCGGCGCCCAGGCCCGACCGATCCGCGCCCGGCTGGGCCACTGGACCGTGCCGTCGATGCTCTTCCTGGCGGTCGTGGTCGCCCTCTCCCTGGCCGTCCCGATCGCCACCGTGGGCGGCTGGCTGCTCCGCGGCGAGGGCCTGGCGGACTCGCCCGACCTGCTGCGCGTCACCGCCAGCACGATCGGGCTGGCCCTGCTGGGTGCGCTCGCCGCCACGGTCGCCGCGTTCCCGGCGGCCTGGCTGCTGGACCGCCACCCCCGTGGCCTGACGGTGCTGCTGGAGCGGGTCACCTACTTGGGCAGCGCCCTGCCCGGCGTCGCCGTCGGCCTGGCCTTCGTGACCCTGGCGGTCCGCTGGGCCCAGCCGCTCTACCAGACCGTCGGGCTGCTGGTGATCGCGTACGCGGTCCTGTTCATGCCGCGGGCGATGGTCTCGCTGCGCGCAGGTCTGGCCGCGGCGCCCCCGGAGCTGACCGAGGCCTCCCGGTCGCTGGGCCAGGGCGGGGTCGCGACCCTGACCCGGGTGCTGCTGCCGCTGATCTCTCCCTCGGTGCTGACCGGGCTGGTGCTGGTGGCGCTGGCGGTCGGCACCGAACTGACCGCGACGCTGCTGTTGGCGCCCACCGGCACCGACACCCTGGCGCTGGCGTTCTGGCGCCATGCCAGCGAGCTGGACTACGGCGCCGCGGCTCCCTATGCGGCGATGATGATCGCCCTGTCCGTGCCGTTGACGCTCCTGTTGCGCCGGCAGATCCTGGAGGAACGATGAGCGAGGTACGGCTGCGTGGTGTCACCGCCGGCTACGGCAAGGAGACGATCCTCAAGGGGATCGACCTGACGGTGCCGGCCGGTTCGATCACAGCGGTGCTCGGCATGTCCGGCAGCGGCAAGACGACTCTGCTCAAGATCATCGCCGGCTTCCTGCGCCCGACCTCCGGCACCGTCGAGATCGGCGGCAGGATGGTGGCCGGTCCCCGGACCTGGGTGCCGCCGGAGCGTCGGGGGGTGGGGTACGTACGCCAGGAGGGCGCCCTCTTCCCGCACCTGAGCGTCGAGGCCAACATCACGTTCGGCCTGCCCTGGCCGCGGCGCCGGCACCACGACCGGGTGCTCCGCCTGCTCGACCTGGTCGGACTGCCCGCCGAGGTGGCCGGACGTCGCCCCGACCAGCTCTCCGGCGGTCAGCAGCAGCGCGTGGCCCTGGCCCGTGCGCTGGCTCCCCGGCCCCAACTGGTCCTGCTCGACGAACCCTTCTCGTCCCTCGACGCCGGCCTGCGCTCCACCACTCGAAAGGCCATCGCCCGCGCACTGCGCGCCGCCGGGGCCACCGCCATCCTGGTCACCCACGACCAGGGCGAGGCGCTGTCCTTCGCCGACGAGGTCGCGATCATGGGTGCCGGGGAGTTCCGGCAGGTCGACCGGCCGCCCACCCTCTACCGGGAGCCGGTCGACGCCGAGGTCGCCACCTTCCTCGGTGACGCGATCCTGCTGCCGGGCACCTGTCGCGACGAGCTCGTCGACTGCGCACTGGGCAGCCTGCCGGTCAGTGGCCCGACCGCCGCGGGCGAGGTCGATGTGATGATCCGGCCCGAACAGGTCCTGCTGACCCCGGTCGGGGAGGGGCAGTTCGACGCGACCGTCATCGCCCAGGAGTACTTCGGGCACGACTCCCTGGTCGAGCTCGACGTGGCTGGGGTGGACGCGCCTCGCGGCCTGCGTGCCCGCGTCGTCGGGACCCGGGTCCTCGACCCGGGCGATCGGGTCGGGATCACCGTGCTGGGGCCGGTGCGGACGTACGTACGAGGGCGGCTGCGCACAGGGTAGGCCCGGCGCCCGGTCACCGTACTGAAGGAATGGTGACCGGGCGTCGGTGGTGGTTCGGAACAGGTGGTGCAGGACCGAACGTCAGTCGACCAGGTCGGTCTCCTGCGGATCGTGCCGCGCATCCTCGGCGGTCGGGTGCTGGGTGCCGTGCTTGTGCTCCGGCGGTGCATAGAGGGAGTAGAGCTTGAGCGGCTCGTCGCCGACGTTGATCACGTTGTGGTAGCTGCCGGCCGGGATCAGGATGACCCAGTCGTCACCGATCTCCTGGTCGAGGGTGTAGTCGTCCTTGGCCGGGCCCATCACGACGCGGGCCTTGCCCTGCTCGATGCGGATGAACTGGTCGTGGTCGTCGTGGATCTCGCCGCCGACCTCGCCTCCCGTCGGGATCGCCATCACGGTCATCTGCAGGTTCGTGCCGGTCCAGAGGGTGTCGCGGAAGTAGGTGTTCTCCAGAGTGGCGTCCTCGATGTTCACCACGTACGGCTTGGGGCCGTTGTCAGTCATACCGTTTTCCTTCCTCACTAGGCGTTCTTGTTCCGAGCCTAACCCGGGGCACCCGCTCGCGGTCGGCAGCCCCGCCCTTCCCAATCCCGAGAGCAATCGACGGCGCGCCCCCGACCCGAGCCGCTGACGTGCGGTCGGGTGCGATCGGATGGAGTGGGGATGGAGTGGGATGGTGCGGCCGTGATCAGGCGGACAGACCGAGTCCTTCGGGGTCACGGAGGCTGTAGCGGGAGTGTCGCAGGGGTGCGGCGGTTCCACGGCTGAAGGTCCGGACCGGTGGGATGAACTCGGGGATCCCATCGCCTCCCATCCGCGCTTCCCAGCGGGCTCCCGGGACGGATCGCGGGTCGGGCTCGACCAGCCCGTGGTGGTGTCGGCACAGCAGCACCAGGTTGGGCATCGCGGTGGCTCCGCCGTACGCCCATGGGGTGATGTGGTGCACTTCGCAGTGGCGTGGTTGTCGGTCGCAGCCGGGGAAGGCGCAGCCCCGGTCGCGCAGGTGGACCGCCTGACGAAGGTCGCCGGAGACCAGCCGCATCGTACGACCGAGGTCGAGGACCTGGCCTTGGCCGTCGAGGATCGCCGGTAGGAGGTCGCAGTCGCAGGCCATCCGACGGAGCTCGCCGGGGGCGATTGGTTCGCCGGAGTCCTGGGATTCGGCGCCCCCGAGGCGACGGCGAAGGGCCTCGATGTCGGCCACCGCGGTGATCCGGGGCCGGTCACCACCGTGGAGGGGCGCCCGGCCCTCGGCCTGGCAGTCCTCGACCAGGCGCATCAGGGCATCGGCGCGGCACTGGTCCAGGGTCGGTGGTTCGTGGGCCGGATCGGCGCCCTCGGAGTCCTGCTCGTCGAGTCGCTGGGAACGAGCGACGTGAGCCTCGATCTGCGTGATCAACTCCTCGGCCTCCACGGTGGGGAGCTTGGCCCTGAAGAACACCGAACCATATCCGTCACGGCTCCAGGTCAGGCGTCGACGCTTGCGGGCCTCGGCGAGTTGTCGCTCCAGCTGCTGGTGCAGGAGCTCGTCGGCCAGATCAGGTGCGACGACCTCGAACGCATGCCGGGCCAGCCGTCGAAGCTCGTCGGGGTCGAACCTGTCGACATACCCGACCAGGACCTCCTCCACCTCCCGCTTGGTCGCCCCGGGCAGTTCCTCGGGCAGCCCGGCGATGCCGGTGATGATTCCGCGGCACTGCTCCAGCGAGGCGGACCCGTCGGCCAAGGCCGCCGCAACCAACGGGTGGGCAGCGAACTCGCCGGCGGTGCGTACGGCTGCGTTGGACTGGCGGGCCGTGAGCCGGTTCGAGTGGCGCAACCAGGCATTCGTGGTGCAGCCGGCCGTTGCCTCGGCAGCCTCACGGGTCTCCATCGCCCGGATCACCCGCAGGTCGGCGGCCTGCACCAGCGACGTGAGCCGCTGCAGTGCTCGCGAGGCAGCGAGCAACCGGGCATCGGTCAGTAGGTCCGGCCCGTCGACGAGGAACGCCGCGACCCCCGATATCGCAAGGACCAGTTCGTCCGGCGGATCGGGCAGGGGTGGTGGATCGGGCAGGTCCGGATCCGGTGGGGGAGGGGCTGATGGGCAAGGGGTCGGTGGGGCGTCGTCAGGTGGGAGGGGAGGAGGTGCCGTTGCGGTCGAGGTCATGTCCCAGACGTTAGGGGACCCCTCTGACACTTATCGAACGAGTGAACGTTTGAGTGGTGTGATCTTTGTCACGGCCGGGAGGTTGATTGGTGCCCGACTCTTGGGTGATTCGGTCTTGCCGAGCGGATGTGCGTGGTGCTGCCCTGCCTACTGCGCGACTTGGGGCCAGATGGCGGGTGGGCCGCACCCGGATCGGCGCGCCTCTTGACCGTGTCAGGCGCCACGGACGACGATAGCTGTGACAGCAGTCACACCTGGAGGCGTTATGTCTCGCCAGATATTCGTCAACCTAGCCACTCGCAACGCAGGACGTTCGCGGGAATTCTTCGCCGGGCTGGGCTGGGACATCAATCCCCAGTTCAGCGATGAGAAAGCCATCTGTGTCGTGATCAGCGACACGATCTACCTGATGATCCTGACCAAGGTCTACTTCCAGAGCTTCACCGACAGGCCGATCGACCTGGAGGGCGAGACCGTGTTCAGTGAGGAGAGCCGCCAGGCGGTCGACGACGTCGTCGCTCGCGCGCTGGCCTCCGGCGGCACGGAACCCCACCCGGCCAGGGACCTTGGCTACATGTACTACCGAGCAGTCCTGGACCCGGACGGCAACCGGTTCAGCTTCGTCCACCTGGATTCGGACACGATGGGGTGAGTGCGCCCGAGCGTCAGCGGGCCCAGCATGTCCGGCACCGGGGCACACGTGCGTGCCCCGGGCAACGATGACGGGAAAGCTCGGATGGCGACGACCGGACTCGGACCTGACCGGGTCGAGCAGCTGATCGAAGAGTTGAGCACCGTCGAGAAGATCGGCCAGCTCACCCAGTACTTCTACCTGCGGCCGCCCCAGAGTGGGCTGGCCGAGGCGGCCCTGGCCCGTGCTGGCGCCGGGGCGCTGCTGTTCGTCACCGATCCGGCCGAGATCAACCGGCTGCAGCGGCTGGCGATCGAGGGCAGTCCGCACGGCATTCCCGTCCTGTTCGGTTTCGACGTGATCCACGGGCTGCGGACGATCCTCCCGGTCCCGATCGGGCTGGCGGCCAGCTGGGACCCGGACCTGGTCGAACGGGCCCAGGCGGTTGCGGCGCGGGAGGCCCGAGCCGTCGGCATCCACTGGGCCTTCGCCCCGATGGTCGACATCGCCCCCGACCCTCGCTGGGGGCGGATGGTCGAGGGGGCCGGCGAGGACCCGCTGCTCGGCTCGGTGATCGCCGCGGCGCAGGTGCGCGGCCTCCAGGGCCTACAGCCCGACAACGAGGTGGTCCGCGACGAGGCGGTCCGCGACGCGTCGATCCCCGAGGGCCACGTGCTCGCCGGCGCCAAGCACTTCGTCGGGTACGGAGCCGCCCGCGGCGGGCGCGACTACGACGAGGTCGACCTGTCCGACCAGCAGTTGCACAACGTGTACCTGCCGCCGTTCCGGGCCGCGATCGAGGCCGGCGTACGCAACATCATGTGCGCCTACATGGACGTCAACGGGGTCCCAGCCACCGGCAACCACCGCCTGCTGACCGACCTGCTGCGCCACGAACTCGGGTTCGAGGGCTGGGTCGTCAGCGACGCCGACTCGGTCCGTGACCTGACCACCCACCATGTCGCGGCCGACCTCGCCGACGCCGCGGCGCGGGCGATCGAGGCGGGGGTCGACATGGAGATGGCGACGCACCAGCCAGCCTTCGACCGACTCACCGACGCGCTTCGGTCCGGACGGATCAGCACCGAGCGGCTCGACGCCAGTGTCCGTCGCGTGTTGGCGGCCAAGGAGGCGATGGGTCTGTTCGAGGACCCGTACGTCGACGAGGAGGCCGCCCGTACGATCCTGGCCGACCCGACCCACCGGGACGTGGCCCGCCGGGCGGCCGAGGCCGGCGCGGTCCTGCTGCGCAACGAGGCCGACCTGTTGCCGTTGGCGCCCGACCGCCTCCACAGCGTCGCAGTGATCGGCCCGATGGCCGATTCACCGCGCGACACCCTCGGCCCGTGGGTGTTCGACTACGACCTCGACGAGACGGTGACCGTGCTGGCGGGCCTACGGGACCGGCTCGACGGGCAGGCACAGGTCGACCACGCGCCGGGGATCCCGCTGGACGAGCGCCGGTTCCCGTCGATGTTCGCCGAGATGGGGGAGGACGCCACGGGTTCGCCGGCCGATTTCGACACTGCGGCGGAGTTCGACCGGGCCGTACGGACTGCCGAGGCCGCCGACGTGGCGGTCGTGGTGCTGGGGGAGCGCCAGGACATGATCGGGGAGAACGCCTCGCGCTCGTCCTTGGAACTGCCCGGCAGGCAGCTCACCCTGCTGCAGGCCGTCGTCGCCACCGGGACCCCGACCGTGCTGGTGCTGTTGAGCGCCCGCCCCCTCGACCTTCGCTGGGCGGCCGAGAACGTCCCGGCGATCCTCGAGGCGTGGTACCCGGGCAGCCAGGGCGGGGCCGCGGTCGCGAACCTCCTGCTCGGCGACGCCACCCCGGCCGGAAAGCTGCCGTTCACCTGGCCGCGGACCGTCGGGCAGGTGCCGATGTCGTACGCGCACACCCGATCGCACTCCCCGGACGGCCAGGGCACCCGCTACTGGGACGAGGAGAGCACGCCGCTGTTCCCGTTCGGGTACGGGCTGAGCTACGCCCGATTCGCGTACGCCAATGCCCGGGTGGAGGGACCCGACGCGACCACTCTCGACGGCTCGCTGACCATCGCGGTCGACGTCACCAACACCTCCGAGCGGGACGGCGTCGAGGTCGTCCAGCTCTACCTCCACCAGCGCTACGGAGCGTCGTCGCGACCGGTGCGGCTGCTGAAGGGCTTCCGGCGGGTGGCGATCGGCGCCGGCGCCACCGAACGGGTGCGGTTCACCGTCGGCCCGCAGGAGCGCCGCTACTGGAGTTCGGCGACAGGCGACTGGACCCTCGATCCGTCGACCTTCGAGGTGTGGGTGGGGGGCGACTCGGCGGCGACCTTGCGTACCGGGTTCACCGTGGCGCCACCAGGGAATCCGGCAGTGGCCGACCCGTCACGCGGGCGCGCGCCGCGGCGGTGACCTGCCAGGTTGCCGCGACCTGCCAGGAGGCGGGCGAAGAGTAGCGCCTCCTGGCCCGAGTGGCACGGTGGATTGGCACAGACATGCGAGATTCAATCGCCGTTCACTTTCGGGTCATCAGGATGGCGTCGCTCGGTACTCTCCGAGCGATTGGGTGCGAGAGGTCCATTTCTTACGAAAGGGGAACATCCATGTCTCTCTCGCGTCGCGTCTTCCTTGGCGCCTCCGCCACCGCTGGTCTCGTTGCCGCGTCCGGCGGCGTCGCCTTCGGCGCCCCCAAGGGCAACAACCCCGCTTTTGCGTGGTCCACCGAGCTCTCCAACATCGCCGACAACGGCCAGCTGGCCCTGCCGCGCGGCTACCAGGCCGTCCGCGTCGGCACCATCGGCGTCGAGCCGCTGCTCGGCGACCGCAACGGCGCCCAGATCGGCGTCACCCCGTCGAACCTCGACGGCACCGGCGCCTTCGACCTGCAGGGCAAGATCCGTCTGGTCCGCAACCACGAGTGCCGTGCGGACTCCGACGTCCCGGTTCCGCTGGTGCGCGGCACTGTCTACGACGACGGCATCGCCTCCGGCATGGGCGGCAACACCGTCGTCGAGACCGACGTCCGCGGCAACTTCCTCCAGCAGTGGGTCGGCCTGTCCGGCACCATCCGCAACTGCGCCGGTGGCCAGACCCCGTGGGACTCCTGGCTGGCCTGCGAGGAGGACACCACCAAGGCCGGCACCGAGGTCATTCGTGGCGGCAAGAGCTGGGGCACCACCAAGAA
>Ga0172382_10014027_pt1 | contig 10253 bp, 9 predicted proteins | sample Leawel138RmetaG_FD_122245 | JGI IMG/M metagenome (GOLD analysis project Ga0172382, IMG submission 122245) | Leachate microbial communities from a municipal landfill in Southern Ontario, Canada - Leachate well 138R metaG | ecosystem: Engineered > Solid waste > Landfill > Unclassified | place...
ATTTCGCTGTATATGCCCTCTTACCGGGCAAGTCCTGAAAAAAGGCAGAACCAGGTACGATTCAAGAATCTCGTGCGCGAGGCCAGAGATGAACTTTCCCGAATCGGTTTGCGCGCGTCGGACGTCAATGAACTGTTGTCTGCAGCACGGCCCCTTTTTAGCGACATTTTCTGGTCATTTTTTCAAAGTGATGGTTTTTGTGTTTTTATATCACCAGGGGACTTCAGTTATTTCAGGGTACCGGTACGCTTCAGGGAAAGTGTGACCGTCATGGACCGTTATTACATAAAACCCCTGTTGGGGATGATCTATAATGACAACCGCTTCTTTATGATCTGTCTCGGCCTTGAAGGGCCAAAACTGTATCAATGCACCCGTTTCAGCATTAATGAGCTTCCCATGGAAAAAGTACCGGAGAGTTTCAAGGAGGCAATAAAATACAGTATCATCGACCGGGAACTTCAATTTCACACACGTGCGCCTTCATCGGGCGCGGGGGAACCGGGAGCATCTTTTTATAGCCAGGGCGGCGGAATGGATGGCAAGAAAAGGGACATCGTCGAATATTTCAAGAAGGTTGCTCACGGGGTGTCCGGTGTTATCGGAAAGGAGAATGCACCGCTCCTGCTCGTCGGTCTCGAGCAACATTTCGGAATCTATAAAAAAGCAAACGGCTATTCATTCTTTATCGAAGACCAATATATATCGTTGAATCCCGACGATATGACCCGGGAAGAACTCCACGCAAAAGCCGTAGAACTTATGGGCCCGTATCTTCTCGCAAACCGTAACCGGGCGATCGAAATGTACCATAACCTTGCAGGAACCGGAAAGACGACGGCGGACGCCGAGTTCGTTCTGCCCTTTGCCTTTGAGGGCCGCGTCGATACCCTTTTTATTGCACCGGAGATGGAAAAGTGGGGAACTTTCGATGCTGACTCACGAAAGGTGTCTGTCCATACGCAATCCGAGAAGAACGACCAGGACCTTCTCGATCTTGCAGCTCTGTATACGCATCTCAACGGAGGCGTCATTTATGAAGTTACCCCCGAGGCCGATGTGCCGTCACCGGCGGCGCTGCTTCGTTACTGATCCGGTAGGGGTGCGGCCCGCAAGGTACAAAGTATGAAAGTAGGAATTGTCGGGACAGGTTTTGTCGGTTCAACCACGGCGTACACACTTGTCATGAAGGGCCTTGGGACGGAGATCGTGCTTATTGACAAGAATACCGCCCGTGCCGCGGCCGAAGCCTCTGACATACGCCATGCCATTCCGTTCGGACATTCGGTCAATATCCGGCAGGGTGATTATCCCGACCTCGCGGGATGCTCGGCGGTAATAGTAGCGGCTGGAAAAAGCAGGGCGGCGGGGCAGTCGCGCCTTGAACTCGCCCTCGAGAATGCTGCCATCTTCCGGGAAGTGATCCCGGCGATCATCGAGCATTCCCCATGCTCCGTGCTTATCATTACCACGAATCCGGTCGATATAATGACCCATGTTGCGACACGGATCGCTGTTAACCTCGATGTGCCTACGGGGCTTGTGGTCGGGACGGGAACGGCCCTGGATACAGCCCGTTTCCGGACCTTGCTGGGAGATTTCCTCGACATTGATAGCAGTCATGTCCACGCGTATGTCCTCGGAGAGCACGGCGACTCCGAGGTAATGGCCTGGTCCCTGGCACGGGTTGGAGGACTTTCGATCGGCGAGGTATGCGCATTTCTTGACAAGGAATTTGACGATAGCCTGAAGAAAAGGATAAATGACGACGTCCGCCATGCCGGCCGCGACATAATATCAGGAAAGGGAGCAACCTATTATGGGATTGGAAGCATCCTCGCCCATATTATCGATGTCATCATCCACGACCACAGGGCGATCCTTACGGTCAGCACGTTCGTCCACGACTGCGAAGGTGTCCGTGATGTCACCCTTTCGCTTCCCCACATTCTAGGCGGACGCGGGATCATTGCCAGGCTTCCCCTGCCGCTCGACGCTGCCGAAAGGTCGGAGCTCCGAAAAAGTGCAGAGATACTGCGCAAGGCAACCGATGCCCTGAGTTTTTCGTAAAGCCAAACCATATATAATTCGCCATCCTGCGGGCCGTGTTCTGCCGGGCCTTCACGAAATTCCGCAGCAGCAAAAGGGCTGGTGTTAGTCGGTCGTGGGAGGGTTTTTGGCGTAAGCCAACTCCCGTTTTCCTTTCCCCGTTTCAGGAAAATACGAAATCCAATTCAGGAATCTCCCGATTGTTGGGAAACTGTTGAAGTTCTAAACTAGCATCAGGATAAACGACAAACCCGGGAGGACACCATGGATTTTTCACACATTTTTTCAAACATGATGAGCGCATCCTTTCTCTTCGCTCTCCTCAATATTATCTTCATCAATATCATTCTCTCCGGAGACAACGCGGTCGTCATCGCGATGGCCGTCCGGTCGCTTCCGGATAAGCAGAGGCAGCAGGGGATCATCTGGGGCACGGCAGGCGCCGTGATATTAAGGATCGGTCTCACCTTTGTTGCAGCCAAGCTTCTCGAGGTGCCCTTCGTAAAACTCCTGGGCGGCGTGCTTATACTGTGGATCGCCTTCAAACTTCTCCTCGGCGATTCCGACGAAGGCAAGGAAAAGCAGATCAACGGGTTGATGCAGGCAATAGGCACTATCCTGATGGCCGACTTAGTCATGAGCCTCGACAATGTGCTCGGTGTGGCGGGAGCATCGAACGGTAATATGCTTCTCCTTCTCATCGGGCTTGCCACAAGCATACCGATCGTCGTGTTCGCCAGCAAGCTCATTACCCGGCTGATGGACAGGTTCCCCATAATAGTCGTCCTTGGTGCTGCGATACTTGGCAGGGTGGCTGGCGAGATGATCGCAACCGATCCGTGGATGGCTCGCACTCTCCACAATCCGGGGCATCTCGTGGCATATTCCATTCAGGCAGCGCTTGCGGTAGGTGTCGTGGTTGCCGCGAAGCTGTGGGTCAGGCACCATGCACCGCAGCCTGCGATGGTACCGGCCGGAGAGATTGCCGGGAATCCCTTCTCAGTGGAAGGCTGGGACATTCTGTAAAAAGAGCGGACAAAAAATATGTCAGGGGGCCCTTTCGAAAGGGCCCTTTTTTTAATTTGATACTTTGTCTGACATATGATATCTCATACGAGAAGTTCCAAAAATACATTCCCAAATTCTAGGAGGAGTAAGTTATGAAAAGATTTTGCACCGTTATGTTCGTGTTGTTCGCCGCATTTGCCTTTGCATGCGTTTCTTTCGCAGCCCCCGAGGGCAAGATCAAGACAGAGACTGCCCCGGTAAAAGATGACAAAGCGGCCGTCAAAGACGTAAAAGAGCCGAAGAAAGTCGACAAGACAAAAGCGGCAGAACCGAAGAAGGAAGAAAAAAAGGACCCGAAAGATGCAAATAAGGGCAAAAAAGTAGAGAAAAAAGAAGAGCCCAAGAAAGGCGACAAGTAACAGTACGATAACACGATGGGGCAGACCCGCCAGACGGATCTGCCCTTTTTCTGTCTCATAAACCGGCAATAGACCGCCGTGCAGCCGTTTCTTTAAGCGCCCATCTACAGACCTTCTGGAAGCTTGGAGGCCATCGATGTTTTTCGGTCCAGTCTGCGTCCATCTACGATAAAAGTGCCATCGCCGACGGCGTGGATAGTTCGTTTTTCTTTGCGCGAGCCGTCAAAGTATGCCGCTGCGGCCTCGAGAACGACAATGTTGTATTTCTTGATGATGTCGACGACCCTGCACTCGATATTGGCGAGGCATTCTTTTATCAAGGGCGTCTTTACTATTCTCCCTTTTACGGGAGTCAGCTTGAATTTGACAAATTTGTCCGTGTCAGCGCCGGAGCATGTTCCTATTCCCACGACTTTATCGAGCATATCGACCGTGGGGATCGAAATGACACACTCCTTTGTTTTCCGAAGCGCCACAAATGAATAATTCCATTTCCCCGTGGTTATGGCAAAGACCGGCGTGAAATCCAATACCATTGTCCATGAGATCGTCATGATATTGTCCTTCTTTCCGTCATTCGTCGTAACAAGGACAACGGGCCCCGGTTCCAACAACGTAAAGGCTTTATTGATGGCTAATTCTTCCATAGGAGCATCCCCCCGTTTTTTTTGAGTACCTATCTATCTATTAGTTAAAGATAACCAGCCATCCTTTGCTTTTCCACAGTTCAGGTCTTCAAAAGAGTGAAAACAATTCTCAAAGAAACGAACAGATTTGTTTTGAGTTTTAAGGAGGTATATGTTATAAAAAAATCCCGTGGGCCGTTAGCTCAGTCCGGTAGAGCAGTTGACTCTTAATCAATTGGTCCAAGGTTCGAATCCTTGACGGCCCAATGGTTTACAAGCGGTACCGGCGCTAGTTATACCAAATATTATACACCCTCATTTTTCACCTTAACGTAGTCCGATTAAAAAACCGGTGCAGGATCACGAGTATCGTGAAAAGAGGCCCGAGATTGTCGAGGTGGAACATCCGCTGGACTTTTTTGGCTTCGGACTGCCGGGTCGCCTCTAAAGGCATGCTAATCAAGTTTTTAGCACACCCTGCCTGCGACCTCAAGGTTCAATAGTGGATCTTAACGCTCTCTATTTTCACGTATCCCCAGGGTTGAACTGAAGGGGACACCCGTGAAACTGATCCTAAAGAGGATCAGTGGGCATGCCCGCCCTTTGTCTTGCTTTCATCCGGCTTACCGTGTGGAGCAGTTTGAGCGACAGCATCATTGTACAACCGCTCGATGTAGTGCGTAAGATCGACATAGGCCTCCACAAATTCCCGGCCAGCCGTTATGGATTCATCAGCATGCTTCTTCCGCTTAAGGGTCTCGTTGAAGCGTTTCCTGATACCCTCCGTTGCCGCGGCCGTCACGTGTTTTATGACATTCTCGATCGAGCCCGTTTCTAAAGACTTATCTGTCTCGACAATGATGGGTTCGGCAGGTCCTGCTTGCAGGCCCGTGTAAGGAGCACCTTCGCCGGCTCTGTGTATTCGTACGAGGGTCTCGAAGAAATACCTGTCTGCAATTTCCCGCGCCTCGGGAGAAGCCTTTCGAGCTAAGAGCACTTTTTGGAAAACCTCTTTGACTTCCCGCTCATCATCAGCCTTGACCCATTTCAGTACCGGCGCGATGTCGCCTTTTTCCAACGCGGCTTTTGCAGCTGCCACAACCGGTCCATCGAGCGTGTCACAGTGGGCACGGGCATTGATGGGGATCAGTGTAGCCGCGAGAGCAAGAAAACAGAAGACCGGGATCATTACGCAATTTTTCATTCTTTCCTCCTGATAATGAAATTGTTCCGCAGGGGCCCAGACCATGTTCCAGGACCCTGTATGGTTTATAATATAAAACAAATATGGATAGTTGTCCCATCCGGTGTGCGTGACGATAATTCTTCATGATCAGGCCATTCCAAAAGGTGCGACTGCACCCCATCCGATTGCCGGTTCCGCAGTGTTTCAGGCACCAAGGATGCTAAAGCCTTCTCGCTATGTGATAAAATGACAGTATGAACGATGATATCTTCGATATTCTCGGTATATCGATCTTTTTATCAGATTCCGAATCGGATCCTCTTGAGGATATATTCCCAACGTCTTTTTCATCTGACGATAACGCTACAGATGGTCCAGATAGCGATAAGTCAGACGAAAAAAGATTGATGTGCTAAAGAGGCCGGCGAAGGGACCGGGGGCAAAACCGTGCCGTATTTCTCATTTCAAACGAAATTAATTATTCATACGGCTTTAGCTGTAATTTCAGGATGTTGGGGAAACCTGTGTTGAAAAGCCCGTAGCGATTGATTACAATCCAAATATGACGGAAGGAGGGAAGGTGTCGGTCAATTCGTTGGGAATACGGTTGGTACTTGTGTCTGTAATTTTGATATTTACTGCTTCCTGCGCGTCTATCGATTGCGATTTCGACACGAGGGCATATCCGGACCCGATCAGCGTCACGGCAGAAGAAGGCGCTCTCTGGGGACAAAATTATACAGCGTGCTTTATCATAGATGGTGTTGTCCACAAAGAGTATATACCTGAATGCGCGTATAAATATTATTACGCGAAACTACAGGCACAGTCTGGAAGGTGACCGACCAGAACGAGGGATCACTGTCAAATCTTCCCAACAATGATATATGAAGAATATCACCCCGCCCTGAAGGTGAAATTGTAATCCCCCCGACCTGAGGATAAGATATCACATTGTCGTGCATTTACTGTGTGATGGATGTCACGGCCGGCCCTTTCTTCTCATCGTTTTCTGTAAATAGTCTTCGATGACGACCCTTCCGAGGTCACCGGGCTTCGTGAAAAAGACCCGTCCGGCGTTTCGTCGTGCCATGATGGAGGCAAGGTCGGCCATGCTTTTGGTTTCGTCGAGCATAATTATGTTCACGGTAATTCCGTTCAGGCTGCAGCGGCGGGCCTCTTCAAGGACCCCGGGCGCCGCGCGTTCAAAACCTACATATTTTCCGTTCTCGGTGTTCGAGGCCATATCGGTTATCAGATACACCTGTTTTTCCCCGTGGAAGGACCGGGTATCGGCCCTGAACCTCCTCAGCGCTGCCGTTATGTCGGTAGTTGCGCCGGAGAACCTGTGATTTAGTATCTCCCAGGAGGGAATTGCCCGGACGGTACTCGAAAAAACATATACCTTCAGGATATCGCTTCCCGTTTTCCCTATCAATTCCGACAGGGCAAGGCATACATCACGGGCGGCTTTCAGTTTGTTTCCCGTCATACTCCCGCTTGCGTCGATCATGAGCCCGTTCGCGATACGCGAAGCGACGGTGGTTTCCCGGATATGGATGTCCGCCTCCTTGAATCTGATAGGGAAAGCGCGGTTTCTCTGAAGCGCCGACAGTAGCGTGGCCTGCGTGTCTATGCGGGAGAATTCATCGCCGAATTCGTATCTCCGCGTCGTGAACCCCTCGCTCATACCAAAGCCCTCGTCTCCGGTGGGGTTTATTCCGGGCAAACCGGGGCTGATATTCTCGAGTATCGTCTTCAGGATATGGCGGGCCAGGCGGCGGCAGCCCAGAGGCGTCAACCGGTATGTTCCTTCAAACACGTCAATAAGTTTCGCATCTGCAAAAATGCCCAGTGCCTCGAGCATGTCTTTCTCCTCGACGATACTACGGGACATATCTCCATGGGCTACGCGTTCTTCGAGGGCATAACGGGAGGCATTGTTGAGATAACTGTCCAAAAGGCCCGATCCTTCACCGCCCTTGGCCAAGATATCGAGAATGTTGTCAAAAAGATCGTCGCGCATCCGGGAGAGTTTTGCACGGTCCGCCCCGGACGAGCGCATGTCCTCCTGCCTGCGACGGCGCGCGATATCTTTCGCCTTTTCAGAAAGGCCGTCTGCCTGGTGACCGGCGAGGCTCGTAAGCGTCCTCAAGTCTCTTGCCGGCATGTGGGCCATATCATAAAGCGCTCGTTCAAGGCTGTCATCGAAACGGGCACACAGTCTGCAGCCGGCGCGTATTTTCATAGAAGGCCCTTCGTCCAGGAAACCTCCTGCGGGATGTAAATATCTGCTGCTTCACCGGAAAGCGAACCGGATACGATCAGGACGTTGGCGATAAACTCCGCGCAGGTATTGATGTATTCATCACGGCCCTTGCTGTCCTGGCCCGCAAGGGCCTGTATCGACGCATCATCCGGAAAAATATGATCGTCTTCGGCTGCCCTGTCCAATTGTCCGATAATATCCCGGGTGACCGGGGCCCTTTGAGATATCAGGCCCGGCCGGATATTGCGGGGAAGCCTCATAATGTCCCCAAGCTCCGAAGCCGCCTCGGCCGCTTTCCAGGAGGGTGACAACTCCTGCGCCATCGAGATGAGAGCTGTCCTTATAAGATCGCCGGAAAGTTCATCTACCCGGCGGAATGTTTCTGCCGGGTCGTTGATCTCTACAAGGTCGTCCCTGAGGTGGATCCTGCCGCGCAGGGCAAGCCTCACACCAAGTGCCGCATCCTCCATGTTTGCCAGCTCGGAACCGCGCATGCATGCCGTTGAATATGTGTGGTCGAGAGCGCGCATGGTGCCCCGTATGCTGGAGCTTCGTTCGAGCCACCGGCAGACCCTGCTCTGCCGGACAGCACGGTTGATCAGCTTGAGAAGCCACCACGGGGCGTAAGCCCGGTTACCTGCCGGATCTTCCGTCGGGAGATCGAACAGGAGCAGGGGCGGGTACGAACCACACGTGCTTTCCCTCAGGCCCCTTCCATTCATCATGATACCGAGCTCGACATCCTCTTCAGGGAGATCGAGATAGATCGTCTCGAGCCTGTCGATGAGCGGCCTCGGAACCTCGTTAACATGCGAGAAACCCTCGGGATTCCCCGTGGCCATGACGCACAGGTCAAGGGGATATTCCCAGCCGTATTCTTCAAGGACCGTCCTTTGTTCTTCCAGGATAGGATGAAGCAGGACCTGCACCCTTGTCCTGATGGCGGGTAGTTCGTCGATGAAAAGCAGCCCCCTGTTGGCTCGAAAGACCCCTGTGCCGGTAAATGTCCGCGGGTCGCCGGGGCTCAGCCCTGAGGCTATTGCCTGGATATCCTTGAGGCCCAGGAGTTTCGCCTCATTCGTATACTCGTTCCCCTGTATCCGGGAAAAACGTTCCGCACCCGTTATCCACTCGATCCCGAACTCTTTTACAGGGTCTTTCACCGAGGTGCATCGAGGGCACAGCCGTGATCGCGGCCAGGCAGGATCGTCATTGTAGGGGCATCCGGCAATCCGGGGCACAGGCGGGAGAAGGTCTGTTACTGACCGGACAAGCCTCGTCTTGCCCGTGCCCTCCTCTGACACCAGGTACGGGTGTGACCCGGAAAGGAGCGAGCGGATCACGTCATCCTTTGCCTCCTGCCGTCCCTGGATCATGGGGATAATGTCTTCGCCCCTTTTCATTCGCGCAAGAATGGCGTATCTTAATTGCTGGAAGACCGACAATGGACGATAATTACCCATCAATCTGGCGGTTTCGCTATCTGGGAGTGTAAAGGCCATGAATATGAAATACCCCTATATCATAACGGAAGAGAGATGGTTAATCAATCGATGAACACATTGGAGATGCTTCTTTCCATGCCGGCCGTTCCTGCGATCATGTCCGCCCTCATCGAATGCCCGGCAGGCATGGAAGAGGCGAGCCTGATCCGGGGTGAATGTGACCCCGGCAGTCTGGAAGATGCGCTCTGCGCGCTTTCCCGGCATGGTTTTGTCGTGAGGGCCTCGGGCCGCGTCTGTCTTCCGCCCGTAAGTCGTGCCCTCGAGATGGCACGCAAGATCGTGGCGGTCTTTGAGGAACTCCGGTCACTGACGGAGACAGCCTTTATGATCCGAGGTGTTCTCGGTGCCACCGAGTATTTTGAATGCCTTGTCCACAGGGAGACAATGTTTTCCATGCTTTCCGGAGAAAGTGTCACGAGAGAGATGCTGGATAGGGTCCTCGCTGCCGAAGAGAGACAGGGATATGTGGAGAAACTGGACATCGCATATCACGTACGGGGAAATTTGAGGGAGAAATTTTTCCCTTTCATTCCCCGGCATCATTACGATGACTTTGTATTTATGCATTCGCGCGCGGGGAAGAATTCAGCGGGTGAACCAGGCACTTCCATCGTGCAGGAATGCTATCTCCTTGGCCGTCACCCGGCTGCCCTGGCCGAGCAGGCGCGACGGTACATGAAAGAGCACCATCCCCATATCCTGGACAGGGTCCGGCGCGAAGCGTTCGATATCATCTGGTGGTTCGACAGGTACTGAAGGGCCCGGCGTCGGAAGATGCAGGTTTCGGGGAAAAGATCATTTCGGATTTTCCCGGATGACCAGCGCAGTCTGGTCACCAATTGAAAATGCCTCTTTGACAATCCCGCGCACCTTGAGTTTTTGGCCTGAGGCCGGCAGTGGTCTGGATGTCATCACCGTGATCTCGCCCGTATCATCTTTAAGCACAAAACATTTAAATGCTATCAGAGAAAAAACTTCCGTTACCTGGCCGGATACGGTAACCTCTTTTTCAGCATACTTCCTGGGATTGCCGCGAATATCGCCGATCTTTGTCGGGAAAAGCTCCCCGCACGATGTCAACGCCAAAAAAGCCAGAATACATAAAAAAATAGCGTACTTCTTCATCGTTAGCCTCCAAAGAGATAAAATACTTATACATTTTTCAATATAAGACACCTTTCTCATGGGCGG
>Ga0172382_10014029_pt1 | contig 10252 bp, 7 predicted proteins | sample Leawel138RmetaG_FD_122245 | JGI IMG/M metagenome (GOLD analysis project Ga0172382, IMG submission 122245) | Leachate microbial communities from a municipal landfill in Southern Ontario, Canada - Leachate well 138R metaG | ecosystem: Engineered > Solid waste > Landfill > Unclassified | place...
AGTACAGGACAAAAACATCATATCTTTATTCCATCCAAAAAGAGCGCTAGAGATTATAAAATATTTTATCTTGTTTGATAGAAAAGAGAAAAAGATTGCACGTTATCAACAGTACTTTGCTGTTAAAGAGATAATTCACACTGTTAGTCAAATAGATGAAGATGGCAAAAGATTATCTGGTGTTATTTGGCATACCCAAGGATCAGGCAAATCATTAACTATGGTTATGCTTGCTAGATTCATTCTAGACGCTTTCTCTGAACTTCATCCAAGACTAATGATTGTCACAGATAGAATTGAACTAGATTCACAAATACATAAAACATTTTCTCACACAAGATTAAGAGCTTCAAAAGCAACTACTGGCAAAAATCTTGTTGAACTTATAAGAGATAAGAAAGCGGATATTATAACATCGATTGTCAATAAATTTGAAACTGCTTCAGAATATCAAAAACCGATTAAAGATTCGAATATGTTTGTATTAGTGGATGAATCTCATAGAACTCAATACGGTGAGTTCCACAATAAGATGAAACAAGTGTTTCCAAATGCTTGTTATTTAGGTTTTACTGGAACACCACTCATGAAAAAAGAGAAGAGCACCATGAGAAAGTTTGGACGTTTGATACATAAATACACTATTAGAGACGGTGTTAATGACGGAACTATAGTACCCCTACTATATGAAGGTAGGATGGTTGATCAAAGCATTAATCGAGCTGCGATTGATAAAAGAATTGAAATGATAACTAGAAATCTAAACGAAAAACAAACCGCTATCTTAAAACAAAAATGGGCTCAGTTTGAAAATATAGCTTCATCTGAACAAAGAATTAGATTAATCGCTGATGATATTTATATGCATTTTTCAAAGTTCTATCGCGGAAATAACCCTACTCCTTTTAATGCAATGTTAGCTACAAATTCAAAGTTTGATGCAATTAGATATAAAGAAGCATTTGATGAGTATAAAGATATTTTAACAGCCGTAGTTATCTCTCCACCAGATCAAAGAGAGGGCTATGAAGAAGTTGATGAAGAACCTAAAGATAGAGTAGTCAAATTCTATAATAAAATGATAGAAGGCTATTCAGATGTATATTCTTACGAAGAGCATGTAAAAGATGAATTCATTTATGGTGAAGAAATTGATATTTTAATTGTAGTTGATAAGTTATTAACCGGCTTTGACGCTCCAAGAGCAGCGGTTCTATACATAGATAAACCATTAAAAGAACATGGTCTTCTACAAGCTATAGCTAGAGTAAATAGAATCTACGAAGGGAAAGATTATGGTTTAATTGTTGACTATAGAGGTTTGATTGAACCTTTAGACTCAGCCTTAAAAACATATTCAGGCGCAGGCCTAGAAAACTTCGATTCAGAAGATATCCAAGGAGCGTTAGTTGACGTTATCTCAATATTAGGAAAACTTAGAGAAGCCGATGCGCAATTAAGTGATATCTTTAGAAAAATAAAAAATAAGAGTGATAGAGAGGAATTTGAATTACTTCTTGAAAATGATGAGATTCGCCATAATTTTTATGACGCTTTATCTTCATTCAGTAAATATCTTGGAATAGCAATTGAATCTGAGCATGTTTATCAAGCACTAAGCAGCGAAGAAATAAAAACTTATAAAAAGAACTTAAAATTTTATCAAGAACTAAGAGCGACAGTAAAACTTAGATATTCTGATACTATAGATCATAAAGAATACGAAGCTAAAATGAGAAATCTAATGGATACATATATAGCTGCAGAAGATGTGATGATTGTAACTGAACCAGTTGACATATTAAATAAAGATCAAATGGAAGAAGAACTTTCTAAAATGGAATCATCAAAGGGTAAAGCAGATTTAATCAAAACAAGAATGGTTAGGTATATAAGTAAAAAGTATGATGAAAATCCAGCCTACTATAAAAAGTTCTCCCAGAGAATTCAAGAAATCATTGAAGAATATAGAGAAAAACGCATTAGTGCAGCTGAACAATTTGCCAAATTCGAAACGCTATTAAGAAATCTGAGAGAAGGTTACTCAAATATTAACTATCCATACAAAATTAAGAATAACCAAAATGCTCAAGCCTTTTATGGCGTTATAAGTGAATCTTTAGAAAGTATATCCAATCCATACGTAATTATGGAAAAAGGAGTAATGGAAGACAACTTAGCTGATTTATCAATTGAAATTACAATTGCGGTTGAAAATAACATTAAAGTTGACTGGCATGACAATCCTGAAGTTAATAAGAAAATTGAAAGTGACTTACTAGATATTTTCTTTAACTTCCATATAAAAAATATGCCTCAAGTAGACTTCAGTATATTTGATGATATTATTAATAACATTAAGTCAGTTGCTCAAAGAAGATATTAGGTAAAACTATGATTACAACACATAGAGTTAATTATTCAGGAAAGGGAATCGAGTTTTATTTAGAGTATAAAGATATTAAGAATTTTAATCTTAGGATAAAACCCGATATGTCAATAAATGTTTCTGCTCCTTTAGACGCAGAAATTAAAAGGGTGTATGATTTTGTCAGTTCTAAAGGCAATTGGATATTCAAACAACTTAAGACTTTTCAAGAGACTAAATCTGAAGAAAAAGTTAAACGAGAATTTGTTAGTGGAGAAACTGTTAAATACTTAGGTAAGCAATATCGATTAAAAGTTATTCCTAATGAAACAAATGAATCTATAAAAATATCTGATAAGTATATTATTATTGAGACAAAGAAATCATCAAAGATTGCTCATAGAAGAATCCTTTTTGATAAATGGATTCGCCAACAAGCAAAAGATATTTTTGTAAATTGTTTAGATAATGTGTATCCTTTAATCTCAAAAGAAGTAGTTATTAAACCGAATTTAGAATTTAAGCAAATGAGTAAGCGTTGGGGATCTAGCTTAAGAAGAAAGAACGTAATTTTATTAAATCTTGAATTAATAAAAGCTCCTAAGCATTGCATAGAATATGTTGTTCTACACGAATTAATTCACTTTGTTTATAAGAATCATAACTGGTTATTCTATGATAAATTAACAGTCTTAATGCCAGATTGGAAACAAAGGAAAGAAATTCTGGATGAGGAAATCGTTTTGTTTGTATGATGTTTTAGAAATAAGGTGGTATAATGCTAAATAAATCACAGTATAAAGTTCTAAAGAAAATGATTAAGCAACTAAATAACAAACACAGTGAATTTGGAATAATAGGTAACTGGGGTATAGGTGAATTTGATTTAACATTGAATGAAAAGAATTCTTTGAAAACTGTGATTCAAACCCCAATTAACAATGATTTTGGTGGTTTATTTAGAAATGGACAGTTAAGACATTACTTATTTTGCTTAGACGAATATATTATTGAACAAATGAATGAGTATGAAGATAAGCATAGCTTTAGTAAAAAAACTACCATAATTTTAACTATGTTAGGTACTATTTTCGGAATCATTGTAGGCGCATTAACTATATATACATTTTTTAAGTAAAAATTTTAGAATTAATTATAATTATGGATCAACTGTATTAATCGAACGCTAGAGTTGTTAAACAATTTCTTTTTGACAGTGTAAAACATACTGTTAGTTCATTGTTAAATAATATTTAATTATTATAATTTGATAAGGAGATAATCTTGGCAGAATATAAAAAACAACATCAAATACCGAAAACCTATATGAAACATTTTAGTATTGATGGTAAAATGTCAGTAATGATTGGAGAATTTGATGACGTAAAGATTGTTGAGAACATTCCATATAAAAATCAATGCTATGAAAATTTCTATTATGGAGATGACTTGATTTGGGAGAATAGACTGGGAGAAATTGAAAATGATGCAGAACCTGTAATAAATTCAATATTAGAAGGGAAACACGTTCTTACATCTTTGGAACTGCAGAAAATGTATAAATTTATTTCATTTCAAATAGCAAGGGTTCCTTCTCATGTAAATAAATGGCTTTATAATCAAGCTCACATACTGCATACTGGTATAATGATGCAGAAAGATCATGGTTTAGATGTTCCTGAAATGGATTTTTTTGACACGCTAGATTGGATCATTAAAAACAAAAAAAGAGAAACAATTGATAACGTTTTAAATATTGCCAATAACAATTCTAAATATTTATTTGATTTAGATTACTTGATTGTTGATTTCACTACATTAGGCAGTTTAGTTTTTAGTGATAATCCAGTTATTCAACAAAATGATTTATTTCTTGGTAGTGGTGGTCTTGGAATGGCGGGATTAATTATAATTTTACCACTCGCTCCTGGTACAGCGTTTATTTTATTTGATAGAAAAATATATGAATATCCAAAAAATGAAAATCACTACATTGTATCAAATGTAGAAAGTGATATCTCAAAAATAAATACATGCGAAATAGTTATAAGAGAAAAACTAGTTTATTTTGACATATCCAATAATAAAGAAAAGATTTTATACACCAATAAAAAATTTCTACCTTTTAGAAGTGTTTATCTAGATAATCTTAGGCCTACTAATTTTGGTGATAAAGATGAGAAAATAATTATGGCCTCGAATAGATATATGTCAAAAAAGATGGATTTATCGTTTTTGCATTTAAATAAATATGTAAACAGAGTTAAAATTATTGATTTATATTTACCTAGATTAAAAGATAAAAAAACACTAGAAAGAATGTCATATCTAAGAGAAATCTACAAAGATCATTTCTCTAAAGAGGATTTTGATAACTATGAAACTTTTATAAACTGGTATTATGCTTAAAATTAATAAAATTACAGAAAATTATAGTGAATCTAATATAGTTGACACATAATAAAGAAGCGTAGAAAGGATAATGTAAATTTATTCTAATATTGTTATTAATCAATTATTATAAATTTGTTTTACAAGGTAAAAATATGAAAAATAATAAAATTTTTTTTGATGTTAGCTTATTGAAAGAGGAATTTAAGTCTAATTATTGGAAAATCGTGGGTGAATTATCAAAAAATGAGATAAATAAAAAACTACAAGAAATTTTATATGTAGGATTAGGCGGCATTGTTTCTTTATCCCAAATTGCGGAATATTCTTTTAAGTCTATATGTGATTTATTTGAACTAATAGATAAAAATATTAGTGATGAAGAACTAGAAAATGCATTTAATTATGTTTTAGAGAACATAGATAATCAGGACTCTATGATTGAAAACCCCTTGACTTTAGGAAAGGTTTTTAATAAATTACTCAATCTTGGGATTATTTCAACTGAATTTTATGAAAAATATGATTTTTTAGTAGAAAATAGAAATATTTTTATCCACCATTATTTTGTTGTTAATCCCAAAACACTTAAAGAACCCGGGAATTTGAAGAGTATTATAAAAGAAATATACTTTACATTAAACATGTTTCATCAGATCATAAAGGATGTTTTTGCATCATTTAAAGAAATCTCACTCGAAAGAAATAAAAATCTTTTAATCTTATTAGATAAAATAGGAAATCTTTTCGTTGGAGATATGTAATTAGGATCATTATCAATGAGAGGAGTTAAAATATTTACAAAGTATATATAATTTATAGTATTTTGGAAGGAGATTTATATGGGTTTTAATCCAGGATTAAGGTTTGGTGAGATAATATCTAATAACAAATTAGTTAGCGTTTTTAAATGTGGGAATATGGGTGGTATGAGGAGATCTCATACAACTAATTCTTTAGTTTTGATTATGGATCATACCAAAGGTTTTTATCGAGATATAAGAAATAGAGATAAAGTTAAATATACTGGTATGGGTAAGACTGGATATATGGAACTTAATTATGCTCAGAATAGAACTTTAAACGAATCTAGAACTAATGGAATAGATGTTTTCATGCTTGAAGTCACTAATCCAGGAGAATATTCATATTTAGGCAGAGTTGTTTTAGATGGAGACCCATATCAGGAATTTCAAACAGATGTTAACGAGAACAGAAGAAGAGTGTGGATTTTTCCTTTAAGATTAATTGATTATCCTAGACAATAAAAAGGTAATTTTAGGTAATGTTATGAAAAAAATAACCTTTTACCATTAATAACGTGATAAATAAGAATCAAAAGAAAAATAGCTTATTAATGCTAAAACAGATTATATTTTTTCGTTTTTCATCGGTAAAGTATTTCAAAGAATTTAAATTGTTTATAACAGAGATTATTGAGTCTGGAGAAGACTTAAAATTAAAAAAAAGTATTTTTTAAAGATTATTCACTAACTAATAAACGGAGGATAAAATGAGTATTGGTAAAATTGAGAAAGTAAGTAAATTAAGAGAAATTTGGAAGAACGAAGCAAAAGATTTTACTCCTTGGTTAGCTGTTCAAGAGAATTTGGATATCCTAAGCGAGGAGATTGGTATTCAACTTGTTAATGCTGAGATTGAACAAAGAGCTGGTGGATTCAGTTGTGATATCAAATGTGAAGTAGAAAGTGATAATCGTATTGTTGTAATTGAAAATCAAATTGAACAATCCAATCATGATCATCTAGGGAAAACCATAGTATATGCAAGTGATTTTAATGCAAAACTGATTATTTGGATTGTTAAAGATGCTAGACCAGAACACGCAAAAGCTATCGAATGGTTGAATGAAAATACTGATTCACAGATTTCTTTCTATTTAATTGAAATTCATGCAATTAAAATAGGAGACTCAGATCCTGCGCCGTTATTCAAGATTATTGAGCAACCGAACTTAAGAGAAAAAATTGTCAAAAATAGCAAAGATAAACAACTGAAAAGAAGTGAAATTTCTAGATTTGACTTTTGGTCAGGGATGAATAACTATATAGATAATTCAAACTACAGGTTAAATACTAGAAAGCCCTCATATGATCATTGGTATGATTTTGCTATGGAATCATCAGACTATCATATGTCAGTGAATTTACTTGACAAAGATAATAAAATTAGAGTTTTGCTATATATTCATGAAGACAAGAATATTTTTGATTACCTTTACAGTTTAAAAGATAAAATCGAGAAAGAGTTGAGTGAATACAATTTGTTTTGGGAAAGAAAAGATGAGAAGAAAGCTAGTTCTGTGGATTTGTACATTGAAAACTTTTCTTATGATAATAAAGACAATTGGGAATCTTTATATGAGGAAGTTGTATTAGCAATAGTAAAAACCAAATCAATTTATTTGAAATATTTGAAAAAGCGTTAGTATTAATAAGATTCAGATTACAAGATCAATAGAAAGAATCGGTGGTTTCTGATTATATTTACATCGCATGACAAAATGCTTTTTTGCTTTTACCTGTGTGCTTTATATGATTTATTTCTATAAGTTTTCCTTGTCATTATAAATAAGATATATTTTGAGAATAGAATGTAATTTTCATTTCAATGAGGAATTTAAAGGAGGAACCAAAGCCAATGAAAAAGAATAAGGAAACCGAAAGGTATACGAAATACAGAGAACTGATTCGAGATTCAAAAGAAATTTTCTCTTTTAGTGATGTTGATACTGAATTCATAAATTCGGTAGCAGAATTGAATGCCGTTCTTATAAATCAAGTATTTGATAAGCAAGTTATACGAGCTGATAATGAGGATTCTTTAATTAATGATCTATTTTTAACACCGTTATTTTATTTGTCTCGCGAAAAGGATAACTTAAATTATTCTAAACTAGTAAAAGAAATCATTAAATATAGAACCTTATACGAGAAAAAATTTTATAGGGGTAAAAACGCAAAAGAAAAGCGTAATCCATACATTCAGATGCTTACAGATGTGCTATTGCAGTCAATAAACACTTTAGTTATTAGCGGTAGGCAAGGCGATTCAACAATCAAAGAAATATTTCAATCGAATAACACTCGAGGTGCAGATCGATATGATTATATTTCTGAGAATTTTGAGTCAATAGATTTCAATGAGAAATATGTAAGTGATGTATTATCTGGTATTGATAATATCGTTCATTTTGGTAGATTCGATATAGATAATACTAATTATAATAATTTCTTCTTAGTTATTGTAAACACTCATAAAGATATTGATGACATTAATTCAGGATCATACATGCTTAATGTAAAGAGCGAAATACTTACATTGAATAGATATTTTAATCGACATAATATAAGGAATTTAATCCTTATAAACCCATATTCTGAAGACATACTTAATCTTCTTCACTCTTTTAAGCCAAAAAGTCTTCATTACATAGGACACTCTGAAAATGGATTTTTGAGATTTCGAAAAAAACAAAGAATATTTAGTTATGAAATCGGAGATTCCTATAGTCCAGATAATGCGGATTATGTTTTTTTGAATTCATGTATTTCCAGTGATATTGCTGATGAACTAAAACAACTTTGTTTCAAAAAAAGCATAGGATATCAAAAATCTCTTTTAGACAAAATAGCTATACTTTTTTCAGAAAAACTATACCACCTCATAAATCCTATGAATATAAAGCGAAACTTTAAACCGATTTTTGATCAGGCTATAATTTCATCGAACACAATCGATAAAAGTGGTGAGATCAATTATTATCGATTGTTTGAATGACATTGGATTAGTTTGTTTTTATTCATTTGTTTCTTATCATCATTAGCATGGCACAACAAGATACAACTAAAGGTGATAAAACGATAATTTTCATAAGTGATTATGCCTAATTATTCTGTCTTTTATTTGCTTGATACTACTTTCATATTAAGTTGCAATCAATAACGTGAAAACGAGCCGTATCTTAAATAAACTAATGACAATTATTAGTAAACCAAAAAACCTTGAAATTTCGAGGTTTTTTTGTATATAACAAGAAATAATTTATAAAAATTAAGACAGTATTTACGTGGCTTATGTTGACAATGATTAGTGATGTTAGTATTATTAACTTAATAATAAATAAAGGAATAAACTAATGAGTTGGGAAAAGCTTTTTATTAATGATGTTCAATTATCAGGTATTCATAGAGATTTGTTAAAAAAACAAGGCGATGGATTATCTAAACACATTAAGGACTATTTCTCAGATTTATCAGATGAGTCAGCTTGGCTTGGCGGTAAAGGTGAAGCTTGGGAAAGAGGACCTTATTATATTGATGGTTTGATTCCTTTAGCTTATCTTTTAAAAGATGATGAGTTAATTTCAGAAGCAAACAAATGGATTAAATCAATACTAGATTCTGCGGAAGAATCCGGTTTTTTTGGACCGACTAAAAATATCGATTGGTGGCCTAGAGCAGTAGTGTTAAAAGCAATGGTCTCAGCGTATTTAGCGACTAAGAATGAAGAGATAATTACTTTTGTTATAGAATACTTAAACTACTTGTTGAAAAATATTGATGATATACCTTTTGATTTTTGGGGATATGCTAGAGGTATGGAAGGTTTGGAAATGATTGATCTTGTAAGTAATCAATTAGAAGATGAGAAACTTCAAACCTTAAAAACCAAGTTGAAAGAAAATACCTTGGATTGGCAAGAATACTTCAATAATTTTCCTTATCAAAAGAGTACAGATAAATATCTTCCTCAGACGTTATTTAAAATAGTTAAGTATATAACCAACATTATAGATTCTTTTGCTAAGAAGAGTAATAAACCACGTAAGATTAATAAAGAAAAGATACTTAAAAATAGAGATAATAAGAATAATTTAGTATTCTTAAAAACACATGGTGTTAATATTGCTATGGCATTAAAGTATTTGACTTATTGGGAAGAAAATGAAGACCCAATGTTTAAAGGCTTGGATGAGGTTCTTAAATATCATGGTAATGCTACTGGGATATTTTCTTCCGATGAGCATTTGAACGGTGTTTTACCAGATAAGGGTATTGAACTGTGTAATGTTGTAGAAATGATGTACTCTATGGAAGAGACTATTAGAATAACAGGAAGTATTGAAGCTTGTGATAGATTAGAATATTATGCATATAACGCACTTCTAGCAACAATAACTCCTGATTTTACTGCTCATCAATATGTCCAACAAGTTAATCAACTTGATTGTGATATCAAAAAACATCCGTTCTTTGATACCAATAAGTATGCCAATACTTTTGGTATAGAACCTAACTACGGGTGTTGCGCCGCCAACATGCATCAAGGATGGCCTAAGATGATGTTGTCGGCTGTGATGAAAAAAGATAGAGACATTTACGTCTTCTTGTATGTGTCAGGAAAATTCAAAGTGGAATTTGAAGAAGGTTTCGTTGAATTTGAAATTAAAACGAATTATCCTTTCTCACA
>Ga0172382_10014030_pt1 | contig 10252 bp, 5 predicted proteins | sample Leawel138RmetaG_FD_122245 | JGI IMG/M metagenome (GOLD analysis project Ga0172382, IMG submission 122245) | Leachate microbial communities from a municipal landfill in Southern Ontario, Canada - Leachate well 138R metaG | ecosystem: Engineered > Solid waste > Landfill > Unclassified | place...
ATCTTCGATAGATTGGCGATATTGCTCTTCGTAGCGCACACGGATATCATACTCTTCACCTTCTTCACGGAAACGGGACATGACAAGACCGTTGATCCTGTTACGAATAGCACCGGCAGCCGTACCCATATTCAAACCGTTCAGCGCCAATTTCTCACGGTCGAATTGGATCTGGTACTCCATGCGATAATCCTTTCTCGAAATGGTGATATCACGCAATCCTTTCACTCCTTCGAGTTTGGTTTTCATTTCGGCGGCAAGTTGATCGGTCGCGGCCAAATCATAGCCATAGATATCCAATGCAACATTACTTCCTCCGGTCATTCCACCTCCACCACCACCTCCGGGCATCACCCGGAAACGGTGTAACTCCGGCATACTGCCAAGATCCTGGCGCATTTCGTCCGATATATCATAGATATTTTTTTTCCTGTTTTTGGCCTCCGTCATACGGATCGTATAGGTTATGATATTGGAAGCGTTCTCCTGCATCGCCGCCCAGGTATTATCCTCTGAGGCGGCCCCCACACTGAAAGAGATAATCTCGATCTCCGGATATTTCGCCTGCATATCCTGTGCTATCCTGTGACCCGTCTCCCGGGCAACTTCCATGCGTGTTCCAGTAGGCATTTCCACAGTGATAGATATATTATTGTTATCTGATGCCGGCATAAATTCCGTCTTCAACGTAATAGCGCTAATAACCACACTGATGATAAAAATAACCAGTATTCCCAATAATGCAAGTGCCCTTCTGCGTGCCACCCAATTCACCAGCCGGGAATAAGAGTGATCAATCTTATTAAGTATCGGTAATATCCTTTTATTGTACCATCTGTCGAAACCTGATACTTTTGCATCTTTATTCGACCGCATCATCGCGGCACTCATCATAGGGGTCAACGTCAAGGCAATCACCAGCGAGAGAGAGATAATGATGGTCACCATCCATCCCAGCTGCTTGAACATCACACCGGCAAAACCACCGACCATGGTCATCGGAAGGAACACCGCGATAATGGTCAAAGTAGAGGCGATTACGGAAAGCGACACCTCTTCGGTACCATACACGGCCGCCTGTTTCACACGGCTTCCACGCTCGATATGAGTAGTGATATTCTCCAACACCACGATGGCGTCGTCCACTACCATCCCAATGGTGATGGAGAGCGCCGAAAGTGAGATGATATTGATACTGTTGCCGGTAAGATAGAGATAAATGAACGAACCAATGAGTGAGATAGGAATGGCCACCATAATAATAATGGTCGCACGCCATCGTCCCAGGAACAGAAGTACGATGATACCCACGATGATCAATGCCAAAATGATCGTCTCCATCAAACTATTGATAGAGACCTTGATGTATTCCGAGGAGTCCATCACCGGCACAATCTTGATGTCGGGCGGCAGGTTCTTTTCCAAAGCCGGCAACTGCGCTTTCACCGCATCCGCAATGGCTGCCGTATTGGCTCCCGACTGTTTCTGCACCACGATAGAAGCACTCCGGCGTCCGTTGGTATAACTTTCCTGCACACGCGATTCCAATGTATCTTTCACCGATGCCACATCACGCAGGTAGATGGCACGCCCCTGATTGTTACCGACAATAATATTGTTCAGGTCGCGGCTGTTCTTGAACTCTCCCTCCAGACGCAACATATAGGTCTGCGACCCTATATCGAAGTTACCGGCAGGGACATTCACATTTTCTGTGGCGATCACCTGGGCAATCTGTTCCAAAGAGATATTGTATGCTTCCAGTTTTTCGGGTACCACATTCACCTGTATCTCACGCTGGGGCGCCCCACTAACGGAGACGGTACCCACTCCCGAGATACGGTTGAGCGGATTGGCCACCTGTTCGTCGAGTATCTTGTAGAGTGCACCCGAACTCTCTTCGGCGGTAGCCGACAGCACCACTACCGGTATCATGTCAGAACTGAACTTCAGGATCATGGGATCTTCGGTGCCATCCGGCAAAAAGCCCGATATCATCGACACCTTGTCCCGGACATCGTTCATCACGGCATTCATATCGGTACCAAACTCGAACTCCAGCATGATCATCGACATCCCGTCCATCGAGCGCGATGTGATCTGTTTCAATTTCTCGGCGGAGTTCAACACATCCTCGAGGGGACGGGTCACGTTGGTCTCCACGTCTTCGGCACCCGCTCCCGAATAGGAGGTCATGACCGAGACATAATTGATATCGATATTGGGATAGAGGTCGATAGGCAACTGCCTGTAAAACATGAATCCTATCAGTACAATACCGATAAATATCAATGATGTTCCCACGGGATTTTTTACCGCGGTTTCGTATATCTTCATACTAATTTATATTTTGGATTTCAAAATTCCGGATTTGACGACGTCGATTTGCAATTCAAATCATGAAATTGAGAAATCATGAAATTCTAATCAACCACTTCCACTTCAGCACCATCAATCAGGTTGGTATTCCCTTGTACGATTACCCTATCGCCATCATTCAATCCGGAAACAATCTCATATTTATCATCGATACGAACTCCCAATTGCACCAAGGTATAGATTGCTTTTCCACCGTTTTCCACGAAAACATAGCGGTCGTTGGAGCCCACTTGTTTCAAGACTGCCCTGTCGGAAAGTAATGGACGTTCATTGGTGCCAAAATTCATCCTTACACGGGAGAACATGCCGGGACGTAACCGTTGGTCGTTGTTGGGCACTGTGATCTCTGCCGTAAAGGTATGAGACACAGGATCGAGTGTAGGATGAATCAATGTCACAGTTCCATTGAATATTTCACCGCCCAGTGCATCAACCATCACTTCAACGGACATCCCTCTTACCACTTGATTGTAATAGGATTCCGAAACGTTCACCTTCACTTTTACGGGATTGATACTCTCGATGGTGAGGATGGGAAACTGGCCGGCCACATCGCCCGGATCGTAATTGCGGGCTGTCACCACACCATTCACAGGGCTGGTGAGGGTAGTATTCTCATCCAGACTATTCAAGGCATATTCCGCCACATCGAGTTGAGCCTTTGCCTGGTCGAGCTGCTGTTTGGAAATTCCTCCCACTTCATACAGTTCTTTATACCGCTCATAATCGCGTTTCATCGTGGCGACCTGTGTCTGCTGTTGCGAAAGGTTTACCTTGTCCATCGTTACGAGCGCCTGCCCACGACGTACTTGTGTGCCTACATCCACTCTGATCTCCCTGATCCTACCTCCCATGGCGGGGGCAATATTATTCACCTGATCAGCTTCAACCGTAGCGGTAAAGGTAGATATCTGATCTACCGACACTAACTGCACCTTCTCCACACGTACTTTTGTCTTCTGCGTAGCTTCGCCCTCAGCACTTCCGGAGCGATCTCCTCCTCCACACGAAGCAAGTAATGCTGCTGCCAGTATAGGAGTTATTTTCAATAAACTGTATCGTCTCATATATTTATTAAATCTATTATTTCTTATTGTTTGAATTGTTGAATTGTTGAACCATTCAACTCACTTGTCCATTGTCAATTTTCAATTGATTCCCACCGGTTCAATGTCATATCCCAACACTTTCTCCAGATCGGCTTTCGCGGAGAGATAATCGTAAATAGCATTTCTATATTGTAATTCAGCACTCAGCACAGCCAACGCAGCTGCATTCACATCCACAATGGTGCCCATCCCCGTCTCATAACGCTTCAGGGTGATCTGATGTCCTTTACGGGCCATTCCCACGGAGGATTGTGTAGCCACCACCTGTTCTATATTCTTGTGGATAAGGTCGTAGTTGTTCCTGATCGCCAGTTTAAGTCCCCTTTCCACCTCCTTGCGTTGTTCATCGAGTTGCCAGAGTTGTATTTGCGACTGTTTCACGCCATGATAACGCTGTCCACCGCTAAAAATGGGGATCTGAAGAGTCACTCCCAGCATGGAATAGGGATCCCAACGATAAGTGTTGAATTTAAAATCATTGTTCTGGCTCATGTAAGTCCAGTTGAAGGTGGTCACCAGTGAAGGAGCATACTGCAGCTTCTGCATCTCAAATGCTTTTTGTGCCATTTCACTCTGCAAATTAAACTGTTTGAGATCACTATTATTGACCAGCGATGTATCTGCCGGGATAATGACATTGAACATGCTCTGCTCATAATCATCCAACGATCCTACCACTTTTAATGGTATGTCGCTATCGATTCCCATCAACATCTTGAGTTGCAGTTCAGCGATCTTCATCATATTCTCCGACTGGAGGATATTGGGGATAAGGCTTTTCAGCCGCACATCCGCGGTGATCACATCGTATTCGGCCACCACTCCTTGGTGGTAGCGGTTACGGATATCCTCCAGGTTGATGGAGTCGGTCTCATAAGTCTTTCTGAAAACATCATGGCTATCCTGTGCCAGCAACAGGCTGTAGAATGATTTCTTCACCTGGTTTGCCAGATCAATACGCGATGATCTTGCCTGTTCCATAGAAAGCTCTATATCCACCTCACTCATCTGTATATTTTTCCAAAGTGAAGGTACTACCAACGGCAGGCTCACGTTCAATCCGCCGGACCAGACATTGAAACGTCCCATCTGGATTCCTTCATTACTGTTACTGGTCTCTCCACCGCCACCCATCAGCTTACCAAGTACTCCAAGTATCTTCTGCTCCTCCGGATCCAATTGAGTGGGATCAATATCTCCTCCCATCATGCTAAAGCCTTCGTCGAAATAGACCGTCTGCCGTTTGATGGCACGTTGGTATTGACCAATCAGGTCCATCTGGGGCATCAGTGCTCCATAGGCCGCTTTCTTCGCATGTTGTTTCTTGGTGATCTCCATATCGGCAACCTTTATTGTAGGGTTTTCGCTCAAGGCAATCTCCAAAGCTTTGTGCAAATCAATCTGCAAACTCCCGGTTTGTTGTGCTGTTACCGTCGATAACCCAGCAAAACCCGGTAGCAGCGCTAATAATAGTATTATACTTCGTACATTCATTATCTGTTTATTTTTTTCTTTTTTGTTGTTCCAAGTAGGCGTCTATGATATCAATTCCTTTGGCTGTCATGATTCCCCGTACAAAATTGATCATCATCGTGTAGAAGAGTTCATCGAACGAAAAAGGAGGCTTCTCCAGATAGGAGGCGCGGATATAAGTGTAGGTGCTTTCTTCCACCAGAAAGGCCGCTACGTTCACGTTCAAATCCTCACGGATATATCCCTCTTCAATGCCCTGTCGCAAAAAGTTGCGAAGATAGACATTACTGATTTCAATGTCTCTTTTGATCTGACAGGCAGCCCGAGGATAATATTTCTGGATATCCTCGAAGAATTTCACGCTACAGTCGGGTACATTCTCCTGTTCCTCAATCAACTTGATGAAGACCTCCACTACATTATTGCACTCAGCGACAATAGAGGTGAGCACCTCTTTTCTCTTATCACCAAAGCCATGCAACGCAGATAGCAGGATATCCTCCTTGCCCTTGAAATTCTCGTACAGTGTACGCTTGGAGATTCCCATTGAAGATGCTATCTCATCCATCGACACATTCTTGATGCCGTATTGTCGGAACAGATCGCCCGCTTTTTCTATAATTCGTTCCTTTAATTCCATTTTATTTTAAAAAAGCAGTGCAAAGGTAAAACAGAAAACTCAAAAGCTCAAATCAGTTTTTCAAGTCTTAACATACTTTACATTAAGATTCTGTTATATTCAAAGATTCAGCGCGGCTTTCAACGCCTTGTAATCCGATAGGTTGATTATACCTTATGGATACTAAAATAGGAATAAAAGATTATAATCTGTCACGATTATTTTGTAATTTTGTATGATCTTTCATTTTTACCCCACAATAACAATCAAAATGGCAAATAATAAACTACGTGACGACGCACTTGCCTATCATGCGCAAGGGCGTCCCGGAAAAATAGAAGTCGTTCCTACAAAACCTCATAGTACGCAACGTGATCTCTCACTCGCCTACTCGCCCGGTGTGGCAGAACCCTGTCTCGAAATCGAGAAAGACCCGCAGAAGGCTTACGATTACACATCGAAAGGGAATTTAGTAGCGGTAATCTCCAACGGTACCTCGGTACTGGGCTTGGGTGATATCGGCGCCATGGCCGGTAAACCGGTGATGGAAGGGAAAGGGCTCCTCTTTAAAATATTCGCGGGAATCGATGTGTTCGATATCGAAGTGAACGAGAAAAACCCTGAAAAATTTATCGAAGTGGTGAAAGCCATCTCGCCTACCTTCGGAGGTATCAACCTGGAAGATATCAAGGCACCGGAATGTTTTGAGATCGAGGAACGGCTGAAAAACGAGTTGACTATCCCTATCATGCATGACGACCAGCATGGCACGGCCATTATCTCTGCTTGTGGGCTATTAAATGCACTGGAGTTGAACGGAAAAAAAATTGAAGAGGTACGCATCGTGGTGAACGGTGCAGGAGCAGCGGCCAACTCATGCACGCTGCTCTATATCGCTTTAGGCGCGAAACCGGAGAATATCGTGATGCTCGATTCGAAAGGGGTGATCAACACTTCGCGGACTGACCTGAACGACCGTAAGAAACCGTTTGCCACCACCCGTAATATTTCCACACTGGAAGAAGCGGTAAGAGATGCCGACATGTTCCTGGGACTTTCGGTTGCAGATGTACTTACTCCCGAAATGCTGCAGTCGATGAATGCCGATCCAATCGTATTTGCGCTGGCAAACCCCAACCCGGAAATCGCCTATGACCTGGCCATGGCATCGAGAGAAGATATTATCTTTGCCACAGGACGATCCGATTATCCCAACCAGATCAATAATGTATTGGGATTTCCCTATATCTTCCGCGGCGCACTCGACGTACAAGCGACCTGTATCAACGAAGAGATGAAAGTGGCGACCGTCCACGCACTGGCAGAACTGACAAAAAAAGCGGTACCCGACGTGGTGAATGCCGCCTATAGCATCAAGAAGCTGAGTTTCGGCAGGGATTATATCATTCCTAAACCACTGGATCCGAGATTGCTGACTACCGTTGCCCCGGCAGTAGCAAAGGCAGCAATGGCCTCGGGTGTCGCCCGTAAGCCGATCACCGACTGGGAAGAGTACGACCACAAGCTGCGCGACCTGATGGGATTGGACAACAAGATGATCCGCCGCCTGTTTGAGATGGCGCGCCAGAACCCCAAACGGGTGGTCTTCTCGGAGACCAACCACCTCAATATGCTCAAGGCAGCCGAAACGGCGCACGCCGAAGGCATCTGCAAACCAGTCTTATTAGGAAATGAAGAGAAGATCGCCAACGTGGCGAAAGAAAATCAAATCAGCCTCGACGGGATTGAGATCGTCAACCTGCGGCACGACCGTGAGGAGGAACGCCGTCTGCGTTATGCCGAAATCCTCGCAAAGAAGCGCAAAAGAGAGGGGATGACCCTTGACGAGGCAGCAGAGAAGATGTTTGAGCGCAACTATTTCGGCATGATGATGGTGGAGACAGGCGATGCCGATGCCATGATCACAGGGGTATTCAGTAAATATGCCGACACCATCTCCATTGCCAAAGAGGTGATCGGTATTCGTGAAGGGCTGAACCATATCGGTGCCATGCATATCGTCAACACCAAAAGAGGTGTGCTTTTCCTGGCCGATACGCTGTTCAACCGCCACCCCGACACCGAAGCACTGATCGATATCGCCCGGCTGGCCAATGCTACGGTAAAGTTTTTCGCACATGATCCGGTGATCGCCATGATCTCCTACTCCAATCTCGGTGCGGACAAAGAGGGAAGCCCCGCCAGCGTGCACAAGGTGGTGGATACACTCCATGAAAGGTATCCGGATCTGGTGGTGGACGGCGAGATGCAGGTCAACTATGCGCTCAACAAAGATTTGAGGGACAAGAAATATCCATTCACCCGTTTACGCGATAAAGAGGTAAATACATTGGTGTTCCCGAATCTCAGCTCGGCCAACTCAGCCTATAAGCTATTGAGAGAAACAGGAACAAATGATATTATCGGTCCCATCCAGATGGGTTTGAATAGGCCTGTACATATCCTGGATGTGGATACACCGGTACGCGATATCATCCATATGGTGGCGGTCGCGGTGATCGATGCGATCGTCGAGGAAAATATTCAGACCAATCATCTCACAAGAATCGAATAAAATGTCTATCTTAGCCAATCCAATTTTGTCGGGCAGCATAAGAAAGTAGGCTCCGGACCTGTCCGACTCGCCAGATACAAAAAAAAGTCAAACCTAAACAAAATAGAATTATAATGGAAACAAGAAAAAAATTCATCCTTTCGGAAGCAGAGATCCCCACACAGTGGTACAACGTGACGGCTGAAATGAAAAACAAACCCCAGCCGATGATCAATCCGCAAACGAAAGAACCGTTGAAAGCGGAAGATCTTTACCCCCTGTTTGCAGAAGAATTGTCGCGCCAAGAGATGAACCAAACCGACGTCTGGATCGATATCCCTGAGGAGGTACGGGAGAAATACAAGATATACCGTCCTAGCCCACTGGTACGTGCTACAGGACTGGAGAAGGCTCTCGACACGCCGGCACATATCTACTTCAAGAACGAGAGTGTAAGCCCGGTCGGTTCGCACAAATTGAACACGGCGCTTCCACAGGCTTACTATAATAAGATACAAGGGATTACCAATATTACCACCGAAACCGGAGCAGGGCAATGGGGAACCGCCTTGGCGTTTGCCGCCCAGGCATTCAACCTGGAACTGGCGGTCTATATGGTAAAGATTAGCTACGAACAGAAACCCTACCGCCGCTCGTTGATGCAGACCTGGGGGGCACAGGTGATCCCTTCTCCCAGTATGTCAACCAAAGCGGGACGGAAAATCATTACCGAGCATCCCAATTATCAGGGTAGTCTGGGAACGGCCATTTCCGAAGCGATTGAACTGGCGATGCAAACCCCAAATTGTAAATATACCCTGGGCAGTGTACTCAACCACGTATCGTTACACCAGACTATTATTGGTTTGGAAGCCGAAAAACAGATGGCGATGGCGGAAGAGTATCCCGATATGGTGATCGGCTGTTTCGGTGGAGGCTCCAACTTCTCCGGCATCAGCTTCCCGTTCCTGCGTCACAACATAGCAGGAAAGACCAATACACGGTTTATCGCCGCCGAACCGGCTTCCTGTCCCAAATTGACACGTGGGGAGTTCCGTTACGATTTTGGCGACGAGACCGGTTACACACCGCTAATCCCGATGTATACGTTAGGACATAAATTCGCACCGGCCAATATCCATGCCGGAGGGCTGCGCTACCATGGTGCCGGCAGCATCGTCAGCCAACTACTCAAAGAGAAGCTGATCGAGGCAGTCAGCGTCAAACAGTTGGAGACATTCGAAGCAGGCGTGCTCTTTGCCCGTACCGAAGGTATCATCCCCGCGCCCGAATCCACGCACGCTATTGCTATTGCCGTCCGGGAAGCGTTGCAAGCCAAGGAAGAGGGAAAGAAAAAAGTAATCCTGTTCAATCTCTCCGGACACGGCCTGGTAGATATGACTGCCTACGACCAATACCTGGCAGGAGATCTGTCTAATCATGAGGTTTCCGACGAAGAGATCCGCAGATTTTTAGCAGAATCATAACGCCATTGAAACGAAGGTGAATTACGAAGTAATCGACCAAGTCAAAATTGTTTTCACCCGAGTTCATGATTAAATGCGAGTTGTCTCCGGTTGATAGTTCTAAATAAAACAATCGTGTGAAAATAAGCGCCATAGCGGATAAACAGGTAAAAAAGGGCAAAAAAATAACACAAATAATTTGGAAGTTCCATTTTTAGCCCTTACCTTTGGATATATAAAAAATTGAATGAGTCATTGCCGCATTGGTCGATTGGGAAACTCATCAATTACATTTTATGAACCGAGACTCGTTTATGGTATCAATGGCGGGCCGCAGCCTTCGGGATTCCGGTTTTACCGGGACAGCGGATTACAAAGATATCTTGACACTCAAATCCTGTCATAAGGAGTTTCGTCTTATTCCACCGGTGCGGCTTTTTAATAAAAAGCAGATTGCAAAAGATCTTATCTAATTGCAATCTGCTTTTCACTTTATATCAATGAAAAAATATTGGGAACTCTTCCTTATCTTCTTCAAGATCGGCGCCTTCACTTTTGGCGGCGGTTACGCCATGATTCCCCTTATCCGCAATGAAGTGGTTAACAAGAAAGGGTGGCTCGAAGATGAAGAGTTTATGGATATGCTTGCCAT
>Ga0172382_10014031_pt1 | contig 10252 bp, 6 predicted proteins | sample Leawel138RmetaG_FD_122245 | JGI IMG/M metagenome (GOLD analysis project Ga0172382, IMG submission 122245) | Leachate microbial communities from a municipal landfill in Southern Ontario, Canada - Leachate well 138R metaG | ecosystem: Engineered > Solid waste > Landfill > Unclassified | place...
CCTCCTGCCAGGATGCGAATGCGTCGCGGTACCGGTCCATGTCGAGGATCAGGCTGGCCTGTTGCTCCTGCTCCTCCGGGGAGAGTGTCCCTACGGTCTTTCCGCATGCGATCGCACGCAGGATCCGGTGTATCTCCCGCTCTTGCTCTTCCAAGAAGGAGGCGTCGTCGATGGCAACCAATGGGAGGGAAAGCTTCCGTGCAATGGGGATGCTTCCCATCCATCCCGGTGAGATGGCCGCAAAGAGTGAGTGTGCCGTGGGGGCGAGGAGGGAGAGCAGGGATGGAGACTTGACGGCAAGGACCAATCCTTCCGAATCCTCGGCCAAAGCCTTCGCAACATCAAGGTCGGGGCACTCGTTGCGTTCGGTCAGCAATGTGGACAACCGGCTGTATCCGCGCCGATCCTTGACGAAGGCGAAAATCGATCCTTCGGGGGTGGTCAGCTCGGATCCGATGATGGGACGGATGCCTGCTTCCGCAGCAGCCTCCCGGATGGCATGGACTCCATACAGATTGTTCCTGTCGGTGATGCCGATCGCCGTGCACCCCTGTCTGCCGAGCAGGTTGATGATCTCCTTCGGTGAGGCTGTTCCCCACAAGAGGGAGAATGAGGACCTGATGGCGATCCTGCTAGGCATGGAACACCGCCGCTGCATGGGTCAGCGCCACCGATCCGAAACGGCGACGGGTGGCATCGACTGCCTGTTGCAGACGTTCCTCGCGTGTCGGTCCCTCTGGAGTGAAAAGATCGGGTTCCCTCCGTGCGGGCGAAAGTTCCTGCAACGAGATGGTAAATGCCCTGATCCGCACCCGTCTCGACATGGCCCGTTCCATCGCACTCCAGGCTCCCCGCATGACCTCCTCGTCAAGTACCATGGGCGTACGTGCCCGGTACAGGCCCTCGCTCGTCGCGCCGTCCGCCCAGAAGAGGACGATATGGATGACCATGCAGGCCATCAGTTCCTGGCGCATCGCCAATCCTGCATCCTCCGCAACCGAGATCACCGCAGCACGGATGGCATCGCGATCATGCGCGGGTTCGGCGAAATCGACCCGTTTGACGATCCGTCGGCAATCCATCCTCCTCGGATCGACGATCGACGCATCGATGCCCCGTGCTGCATTCCTGAGCGCGATTGCCCGCTTGCCAAGCAGCGCGAGCGCCTGTTGGTCATCCAGGTTTGCGACCTGTCCGATTTCGCTGAAGCCCGCCACGGAGAGGAGCCTCCCGATGGCCGGGCCCACGCCAGGAAGCAATCCCACCTCCTGGCGGGCCAGGAAAGCCGCTTCCTCTCCTCCGTTCACCTGTGCGATCCCGCTCGGCCTGATCGCCCGGGTTCCCACCTTGGCCACCAGCTTGTTCGAGGCGACCGCGACGGCAATGTCCATCCCGAGTCGCTCGTGGATCCTGTTCCGTATGCGGACCGCACAATCGACGGGAGGCCCGAAGAGCCGCGATGTTCCCTGCATGTCCAGAAAAAGATGTCCGCCGGAGTCGGATTGGATGGTGGGGCAGTAGTGCGATGCAATCTCATGAAGAGTCGCGTCGGCCTTCGCGCACGCAGACGAATCGGGATGTATGATCGTGACCGAGGGAAGCATGCGGATGGCAGTGGCAACGGGCATGCCGACATGGATTCCCTCGTCTCGGGCGTTCGGAGAGACGCTGATGACGACAGGTCGCGAGGACCCCTCCTTCGCGATGATGAACGCCTTGCGTGCCAGCATCGGTTCGGTACAGACGGCGACCGCTGCCGCGAAATCGGTCACATTGATGTGGATGATCTCGGCACGTTCACGTTCCATGGCAGTGCTCCCCGACCCCCAGGAGCCGTTGCAAGGCCTTGGCGTTCCTCGCCGCCTGTCCCCTCCGGTGATTGTTGAAGTAGACCAGGACCAGCTGGGCTGCGACTGCCAGGCCACGGATGCGCTCGGCAAGCGTCTCCAGTTCCCTGTCCGAATAGAGATAGTCGTACCGTGATGCAGCATCCGATCCCCACCAAGTCTCCTTGTTCCGCCCGTGGAGCCGTACATAGGCCAACGGAGAGGTCGATACGTCCATCATCGGGGGAGAACCGGGAATCTCGGGGAGATCAAGCGATACCAAGGGGATCTTTCGTTCACGCAAGGCCTCGATCGTCCTGTTGTTGTACCACTGGCCGTTGCGGAACTCCACCGCCAGCGGCAATTCCGCGAGCGAACCGATCAGACTGTCAAGATATCGCCTCCGGTCGGGGTCATAGTGGAACGAGTAGGGGAATTGCAGCAGCACGGCACCCAAGGAACCCGCCTTTTGGAGTACCGAGGCGGCAGCGAGGAATTCCTGTGCATGGGAGCGCCAGGAACTGGGATCGACCGTATGGGTAAGCGATTCATGGGCTTTCATGGAAAAATTGACCGCTGGTGCTTGGCACAGCATGGCGTGCATCTGCTGTACGCCGGGCATCCGGTAGTAACTGAAGTTCAGTTCGACCGTGGGAAACAGCGTCGCATAGGTACCGAGGAACATCTCCGGCTTGGTCCCCTCCGGATAGACGGGGCCGACCCATTCCGTGTAACTGTATCCCGATGTACCGATCAGTATGCGTGCCATATCTCATATATACTATACAAACGTATAGTATTCAAGAGAAATCGCCTCCTCCCCCATGCAGGATGTCCGAATAGATGACCGCACGGCCCCGGTCGCGCTCCTTCGCCACATAGAGCGCCATCTCTGCCCGCTTGATCACGGTGTTGACCTCATCCCCATGCTCGGGACTGAGCGCGATGCCGATGCTTGCGGAGAGGAGGAGGGAGGATCCGGACAGTGCGAAGGGGGTCGTGAACGCAAGACATATTTTCCTGGCGACCGTGAACGCATCTTTCTTTGTATGGATGCCGTTGAGCAAGACGATGAAACGGTCCCGGTCGAGCCTGGCGACAAGGTCGCTCTTGCGCAGTTGTTCCTTGATCCTCAGGGCCGACATCTGAAGTATCTTGTCGCCTCCCTTGATCCCGAATTCTTCATTGACCATGGCGAATCGGTCAATGTCGATGATGAGGATCGCCACCGAATCATCCGAATAGCAGGCTTGCGAAAGGGTAAGTTTCGCTTGGTCTTGGAAGAAATTCCTGTTCGGAAGCCCGGTCAGTATATCCTGTGTGGCAAGGAAGGAAAGCCGTTCCTCAAGCCGTTTCTGGACCGTGATGTCCTCCACCGATCCGTCATGCCAGAGCAAGTTCCCTTGTGCATCGTAGACAGGGCGGGCGGAGGTCCTGATCCATAGGGAGTTCCCGTCGGCCCGTGAAAGCTCGCACACCATCGAGCGGACCGCATGCTCTTTCTCCATGCTCTGCATCCATGTCTTGCGAGCGTCGGGATCGGTGAAACATGAGAGCAGATTGCCCGATTGTACCGCAGCCTGACGGGAGATTCCGAGCATGGAGGCCATCGTCTTGTTCAACTCGATGAGCCCTCCCTCCTTGTCGATGCGGAAGAGGCCGACGGGCACGCTGTCGAACAGCGATTCCGGATGTGCGCCGGGCGAGGTTTCCTGGCCATGATCCGAGGCGAGCGGTTCTTCCCGGATCGATTCCAGCTTCCGCAGGATACGGGAGAAAGCCGATTGCCGGTCCTCCAGGCTGATTGCCCCTTCGGCAGCGCTGTCCGAACTGACGAGCAACACCGCGCGGATCGAGCCGACTTCCTTCAGGATCTTCTCCATCGTCCGGGTTGGGTAGAAATCCACCATGTCGGCGGAGAGTATCGCAGCATCGAACCGTTGCCTCTTCAGGAACGCCAGTCCGTCTACCATGGAATCGACGCGGACCAGGTGAGGAATCCTCTCTTTGAGCCTCGACGCCAGATCATCCGTCGCATCGGTGGATTCAACCATGACGATCAGCCGCAATGATGCAAGCATGTCGGCCTCCTCGGGCGTATTATCCGACTGTCATGCATCGTCTGTCAACAAGCGTTCGCGCCGTCCTCACATGGAATTTGGGTTGTGTTCGTTCCCTTGCCGGAGCATAATGGAGCCATGAGCATACATGTGATACTGTTATCGGGGGGGTCAGGCAAACGGCTCTGGCCTCTCTCCAATGAGATCAGATCGAAACAATTCCTCTCGCTCCTTCCCGATGGACAAGGTGGCAGGGAATCGATGCTGCAACGGACATTGCGCCTCCTTTCGGCCGAGTTCCCGGGGTGCCGCCCTGTCATCGCCACCGGAGAGAGCCAGTATGAACAGGTCAGGTCCCAAGCCGGGCCTTCTGTAAGGATCGTATCGGAGCCGGCCCGGCGGGATACGTTTGGGGCAATCGCCCTTGCGAGCCTTTTTCTCCGGGATCAGTGCCAAGCTGCTGACGATGATGTCGTCGCGGTGCTCCCGATAGACGCATACGCCGAACAGCACTATTACGCTGCGGTACGACGGATGTGCGACGCAGTCGGTACCGGTGCGGCAGAGCTTCTGCTCATGGGCATCGTCCCATCGCATCCTTCCCCGAGATTCGGCTACATGATGCTTGGAAAGCCCCTCGAGGGATGTACCGAAGTCACCGGTTTCGTGGAAAAACCCTCCGTGGAGCGAGCCCGACAGCTGATCGACGAGGGAGCATCATGGAATGGCGGTGTGTTCGCGTTTCGTCTTGGTCACATCCTGCAGACGGTATGCAATGTGATCGGAAAGTACGATCATGCCGGCCTGTTGCAGGCATACCATGCGCTGGAGCGCATCAGCTTCGACTATGCAGTGGTCGAGAAGGCATCTTCGGTCGCGATGGTTCCCTACGAGGGGACGTGGAAGGACTTGGGGACTTGGGATGCCTTGGTTCCTCTCTTGGAGCAGGGGGGTGTCGGAGAGCGGTACCTTGTGGACTCGTCAGATACCGTGGTGGTGAATGAGCTGCCGATTCCCGTGGTCGCGCTCGGTACGCGGGATCTGATCGTGGCGGCGAGTGCCGACGGAATCCTGGTGACCACCGCCGAGGCCAGCACGGCTTTGAAAGCGGTTGCCGACAAGCTCACCGACTTGCCACGGTCCGAGCAGTTCCACTGGGGGGGAAGGGTGGTGCTGGACCGCACGTTCTGTGGATCCTCGGTGATCCAGCAGACCAGCAGGCTCGACGTTGGTTCCGACAGCCAGCTCACCCTTTCCTACAGGAATTCCTGTACGGTGAAGCTGATCTGCATCACTGGTTCGGGAGATCTGGGAATCGACGGTACGACGCGCCAGTTCAACAGGGGAGAGCACGTTTCCGTCGAAGGACGGAAGTTGGTCACCATCCGTAGCAGGCAGGGGATGCAATTGATGGAGACCGTGATCGAAACCACCAATATTTTCCCCTGATCTTCCTTGCTTTTTTCCTTGCATGTCAGTATTATCCGGATAAATTTTAAATTTAATCCAAATTCTGATCCGATCATTCCCGGAGGGAGTATGAAAGCTTACCGAACCATCCCGGTCGTGGCACTGGTCTTGATCCTGCTCATGACGATGGTCTCTTGTACGAAGGCCGAGGAAGCGACCGTTGCGGTCGATGCAGTCTCCGCTTCCACCGATTATACACAGCTGGTCAGTTCAGCGGTGGTTGTCCGTCTCGGATCCTTGCGACCGACGATCGAGGCCAGCGGAATCATCCAGAGCCAGTACGAGGTGGCTCTCCGCTCACGAGTCGCCGGTACGATACGTTCGGTCGACTTTGAGCTCGGAGATCGGGTGGAGGAGGGCGGGATCCTGTTGCGCATCGATGATACGGTAGCCTCACTTTCCCTTTCGCAAGTCGAAAAACAGGCCGACAATTCCCGTAAGGAAGTCGCTTCGAACGAGAAACTCTACGAACGGGGAGCAATCTCACTGAACCAGCTGAATCTCTCGAAAGCGACACTCGCGGGACTCGAGGCGCAGCTGGCACGGGCAAAGGATTCGGTGCGTGACACGAACATCGTCTCCCCCCTGACCGGAAGCGTGGCGGAAAAGAGTCCTTCCCTCGTCGTCGGGGATGCAGTCACCGTGGGCCAGTCGATCGCGAAGATCGTGGATTTGCAACGGTTGCGCATCGCACTCTCCATCGGGCAGTCACAGATCGCCTCGGTCAGGGAGGGGGCAGAAGCCACCATCTCGATAGGAGTGGGCAGCGGATCCGTCGTCACGGAGGGGACTGTCAGGGCGATCAGTGCTTCGAGCGATGCCCGTACGGGAAGTTGGACCGTTCTCGTCGATTTCGAGAATCCCGACCCCACCGCAATCCGGGCGGGTCTTTCCTCGAAAGTCTCCATCGCCAACGCCGCCTCTCCGTTGCATCCGCTTGTTCCCAACACAGCCATCGTGAACCGACAAGGGAAGACGTACGTCTATCGGTTCGAAGCTCCCTCGGCGTTGTTGACCGAAGTCACGGTGCTCGATCGGTATGGCAACTACAGCGCAATCGAAGCTGTGGATGGGGCGGTGGATCTCATCGGTGCCCAGGTGCTGACCACAGGACTCTCCCGTATCACCGAAGGTTCGACGGTAGTCACGCAGTACCAATCGGACCAAACGGAGTAACCTATGAGTGAAACACGTGCAGGTACAGGTTTCAGTGTAGGGCGATTCAGCGTGACCAAGCCCGTATTGATCAATATCCTCATGATCACGATCCTCGCCTTGGGGGCTTTCAGCCTGGTCAGGTTGCCTCAGGAACAATTCGCCGAGGTTCCGTTCTACTGGGTGAACATCATTGTCCCGTACCCGGGAGTCGGAGCTGCGGACATGGAGACTTCCGTCACCGTTCCGGTGGAAAATGCGTTCCAGGGGATCAATAAGCTCAAGGGGATCACCTCGACCACCAGCGAAGGCCTGTCGGTGGTCCGCGTGGAGTTCGATGACGGCATTTCGAACGAGGAATTCCAGACACTTTTCCAGGATGCCCAGACGAGGTTCGGAAGGGTTTCGTTGCCCGATGGTACGTTGGATCCGCTGATCGATGATTTCTCCTCTGCCGACTTTCTTCCCGTTGTCGAGGTTGTGGTAAGCGGGAACCTTCCCTATGCACAGCTGCGCAAGGAGGCGTTCGACCTGCGTGACAAGATCCTTCGCGTCAAGGATGTGTCTGATGTGGAGGTGATCGGGCTTCCGGAGCGCCAGATCCAGATCAAGCTCGATCCGGTGAAGCTCGCTTCCATCGGACTTTCGGTGAACGAGGTGGTCCGTGCCGTGCAAGACCAGAACCGGGTCGTGCCGGGAGGGACGTTGACCGGGGAATCCCGCGATTATCTTTTGCGGACCTTGGGAAAGATAGAGTCTGCGGATGATTTCGCAGAGGTCATCGTACGGCGTGCTGCCTCAGGATCGGCGATGGTGCGTGTCGGGGATATCGCGTCCGTCGTGGATGGCTTCGATCCCGACGCTTCCATAGCCCGGTTCAACGGCGATACCGCCGTTTCCCTCAGGGTCACGAAGGTTCCCCGCGGAAGCTCGGTATCGGTCGTGAACGGAACACGGGCCATCGTGGATGAGGCCAGTCAGCGGATCGGCACAGGTGCGAAACTCACCCTGTTCAACGATTCGACCGTGCAGATCGCCTCAAGTCTCTCCGTGCTTGCCAGCAATGCCTTGATGGGATTGGTCATCCTTGTGGTGATCCTCTGGCTCTTCATCGGGTTCCGCAACGCGTTCATCACCGCGATGGGCATCCCCGTGACGTTCGCGATCACCTTCGTCGTGCTGGAACTCCTTGGGGAGACCATCAATACCAACACGTTGTTCGGACTCGTGCTTGTCTTAGGCTTGATTGTCGACCATGCGATCGTGATCATCGAGAACTCATATACCTTGCAGCAACAGGGCCTCGGTCGCCATGAAGCCGCGATCATCGGAACCAACCAGGTGGTCTGGCCGGTCATCGCCGCGACCGGCACGACCGTTGCCGCGTTCCTTCCGCTCATGATCATCCCCGGTACCATCGGCAAGTTCCTCCGCGTCATCCCGCTCACGGTCACCATTGCCTTGATCGCAAGTACGGGAGAGGCTCTCTTCATCCTCCCGAGCCACTTCGCAGACTGGGGCAAGGAGAAAAGGAACCGGAAGCGGAAGGATCCGGGCTGGTGGTTCGATGCAGTCCAGCGTGTGTATGCGCGGATGCTCGATTTCTTCTACCGTTTCAAGAAGCTGTTCCTCGTGCTTTTCGTCCTCATCATGATCGGATCATTCTCACTCGTCTCTTTTCTCTCGATCGATCTCTTTTCCGCTGAGGACTACAGCTATTTCACCATCGACATCGTGACGCCGAAGGGGACCAGCATCCTGGCAACCGATGCCCTTGTCCGGGAATATGAGAGGATCCTGCTTCCCAAGGTGGGAAACGGAGAGATCCTCTCGATAAGCTCGAGCGTCGGGAGTTCGGCTGGGTCATCCGGATCGGGTACCACGGGCAACGAGGCAAGCATCACCGTCGACCTGGCTGAGAAGGATGACGGCAGGACCCGCAGCATCGATGCGATTATCAGCGAGCTCGAGCGTGAGACCTACTACATCGCGGGAACGGAACAGGTCTTCTACCGGAAGGCCCAGAACGGACCGCCTACATCGGCTCCTCTGACCTACCGGGTCACGGGTGACGATTATGATGCGTTGCTCGCGGCCTCGAGGGAGCTCATCTCGCATCTCAACGGAATCGCGGGAGTCAACTCCATCGAGAGCGACTACACCGAAGGAAGCCCGGAGCTGAAGATCCGGCTCAACCAAGAGCGTGCAAGTGCCCTGGGTATCACCGTCGGTACGTTGGGAACCTTCGTCCGGGCAAGATTCGAAGGATTGCCGATCGGTACATTCTTCGCGGACAATGAACAGATCGGCGTGGTGGCACGGTTCGATTATCAGGGGGAGGCGAGCTTCGCCGATCTTGAGCAATCGATGATTCCGACCGATGACGGTCGGCTTGTCCCGTTCTCCAGCGTCGCAACGGTAGAGAGCAGCGCCTCTGTCGGTTCCATCAGGCGCGTCGACGGAAAACGTGAGATCACCATCACCGCGCAAGTGGAAGACGGGGTAGACCTGCAGGCTGTGGACAATGCGGTCAGCGAACATTGGAACAACGTGATGCGCGCGCAATACGGGGATGTGGAGTTCGGGACCGGTGGCGAGTTCAGCGAGTTCTCGACACTGCTGCTCGATATCCTCCGCGTCTTCCTCATCGGAATCTTCCTCATCTACCTGATCCTCGGGGCACAGTTCAACAGCTACAGCCAACCGTTGCTGATCCTCATCTCGATTCCCTTCGCATTCGTGGGGGTGATCCTCTATCTCTTCTTCTCCGGGACGCCATTCTCCACGACAGTCATCTATGCTGGCGTCGCCCTTGCGGGAATCGCCGTCAATGATGCGATCGTCCTGATCAGTTTCATCAACGATCTGCGTGCCCAGGGCAAGAAAGTCTCCGAAGCGGTTTCCCTTGCAGCCCAGAGCCGCATCAGGCCGATCCTGCTGACCTCCCTTACGACGATCGGGGGATTGTTGCCGACGGCCATTGGTCTGGGAGGCACTTCCGTGGTGTGGGGACCGATGGCCAGCACCATCATGTTCGGTCTCATGTTCTCAACGATGAGCGCACTGTTCATCATCCCGTTGCTCTACGGTGCGCTCTACGGACGAGCTGACAGACGCGTGAAGGAGGGTCCCGATGCGTAAGCTTCTGAGTATCTTGTGGTTGATCATCCCCCTCTCGTTTGCCGCAGCCTCCACCGGACTGCCGTTTCTCTATCCCGACCTGATCGCAGAGCATCAGTTCCGCAACGGTTCGTTCTCGACCTACGATGCAAGCGAACTGTCCCTGTTCATCGGACAGTGGGTCCGGTCTGACGATGTGCAATCGGTACTCCCGGAGGACAACAATACGATTTCCCGCCTGGAATCGGTCCTGAGGATACAGACGATCCAGCTTGAACAGTTGCGACGACAAAAGCGGCCAGTGTTCTCGTTATCGGCGGATCCCTCGAATCCTCTCTATGGGTTCAGCATGGTGAGTGCACCCTCATTCGATTTCACTCTGCCCGGGATGGTCGACAAGCAGACGCTGACACACCGGTTCGGCCTGTCATTGGGAATTTCCCAGCTTCTGCCCACGGCCGGTTCGGTCGATCTCACGACCCGCTACGGTGCTTCGGTCGCCTCCCTGGATGGAGGAGCTTGGACATGGAAGCAACAGCCATCCGTATCGCTCTCGCTGAGACAACCGCTCGCGTTGGGTGATTCCTTTCTCGATACCTCGTACGGGAACAAGAAGGAAGA
>Ga0172382_10014032_pt1 | contig 10251 bp, 4 predicted proteins | sample Leawel138RmetaG_FD_122245 | JGI IMG/M metagenome (GOLD analysis project Ga0172382, IMG submission 122245) | Leachate microbial communities from a municipal landfill in Southern Ontario, Canada - Leachate well 138R metaG | ecosystem: Engineered > Solid waste > Landfill > Unclassified | place...
AATGCAGCCAGGGCCTGCATTGACACGACGGTCCAGATAGAACAGTACGAGGCACTCCTCGCGACGCTCAAATCCCAATTACCAGGCAAGGAAGTCGCCCCCTGCCCCGCCGCGTTTACAGGCTGGATCGAGGCGAGACTAATGGACTGGAGGCATACGCTGTCACCCGTAGGGCTGACGTCAATTCTGCGGAACAAAGGCTTTTTCTGAAGGTATCATCCGAAGAAAACTCGTTGCCCATCGCTGGTGTCATGACTACGGTCACATCATACTAAAATCAAAGATTTTCAAACATCCAGGCGCTTGGGGAGCGGAGGCGTTGGGGACGACAAATTCTGACCTCGTTGTGGCCCGTGATCGTCGGCCGTCAGACGCGGGACGCCAACAGCCCATGTCCAAATTTACCCGTCTTGAGGCAAGCATCGCCAATGGATTCTGCTGGATCCTGACGGTGAATTGTCAATGAAGCACATCGATAATATCTCATGGCTTCTGGGCGACGACTTGAAGAGCACGATTACGCGCGGCTCGAAACTGAAGATCGCAGCCGCAAGCTTTTCAATGTATGCATTCGAAGTACTGAAGAACGAACTTTTCGAAGTCGAAAGCCTCCAGTTCATCTTTACATCACCCACGTTCACAGCGAACGATGCGACCGATCGTCAGCGAAAGGAACGGCGCGAGTTTTTTATACCAAAGGCCAACCGAGAAAAGAGCCTTTACGGAACGGAGTTCGAGATTCAACTCCGAAACAAAATGACGCAACGCGTCGTGGCACGTGAATGTGCCGACTGGATTCGGAAGAAAGCCAAGTTTCGATCCAACACGACTAAGGCGCCAATGCAGCAATTCATACATGTCGCTGGATCTGAGAGCGAAGTGGCTTACATGCCGATCAGCGGCTTCACCGCCGTAGATCTTGGTTACCAGAAAGGCGACGCCGTCTCGAACTTCGTGACCCGTTTCGGTGATCCGGCACACGCAAAGATGTACCTTCAGCTCTTCGATCAGATCTGGTCGGACCCGGACAAAGTGAAGGACGTCACCGCTGCCATTTGCGAGCACATCGAGTCCGTCTATCAGGAGAACTCACCCGAACGCATCTATTTCATGATGCTGTACAATATCTTCCATGACTTCCTAGAGGATGTTGACGAGGACGTTCTCCCGAACGACCTCACCGGGTACCGCGACAGCGTGGTTTGGAACAAGCTTTTTAACTATCAGAAGGACGCCGCGACCGGCATCATCAACAAGCTCGAAACATACAACGGGTGCATCCTCGCGGACAGCGTGGGTCTCGGCAAGACCTTCACCGCGCTTGCCGTCATCAAATATTACGAATTGCGGAACCGATCCGTCCTAGTGCTCTGCCCCAAGAAACTTGCGGACAACTGGCGGAACTACAACACGAACCTGACCACCAACATCTTTGCAAAAGACCGGTTCAACTACGATGTCCTTTGCCACACTGACCTCTCCCGGACGTCGGGCGAGTCGTTTGGTATTCCCTTGAACCGGGTGAACTGGGGTAACTACGACCTGGTCGTGATCGATGAGTCGCACAACTTCCGCAACAACGATGTCTACAAGGACCGCGAGACCCGCTACCAGAAGCTGATGAACAAGGTCATCCGCGCCGGCGTGAAGACCAAGGTTCTGATGCTCTCGGCGACACCAGTCAATAACAGGTTCACTGACCTTCGTAATCAGCTTGCGCTTGCATATGAGGGGCAGTCCGAGGCGCTCAGCAAAAATCTGAAGGCCCAGACCAGCGTCGAAGAGATCTTTCGCCGGGCCCAGAAGGCCTTCAATGAATGGTCGTCCCTGCCGCCAGAAGAGAGGACCGCTGCATCGATCCTTAAGGCGCTCGACTTCGACTTTTTCGAGCTTCTCGACGCCGTGACCATTGCCCGGTCGCGAAAGCATATCGAGACCTTCTACGACACGAAGGACATCGGGAAGTTCCCCCAAAGGCGCAAGCCACTCTCTTATCACCGCCCGATCACTGAGCGTTCGGACGTGATGGGGTTTAACGACATCTTCACGCAGCTCTCTGTGCTGAAGCTCGCGGTCTACGCCCCGATCAGTTACATCCTTCCCAGCCGTCTGCGGAAGTACGAGGAGATCTACGACACGCAGGTCGAGGGCGGACGCGGCAAGCTCAGACAGGCTGATCGGGAGCGCAGCCTTCAGGCGCTGATGACGACCAACCTGCTGAAACGCCTGGAGAGCTCGGTCACCGCGTTTCGGCTCACGCTTCGGTCTCTCGGCGCCAACGTCTCGCGCACGCTCGACGCGATAGACCAGTTCGAGAAAACCGGACGCAGCGAGAGCGTCAGCGACTACCTTGCCGAAATGAGCGACTTCGATCCGGAGGACGATGACCTCTCCGGCCTCGATGAATTCACGGTCGGAAAGAAGGTGCAGATCAGTCTCGCAGACATGGACCTGCCCTCCTGGAAGCACGACCTGGCTGCGGACCTCGTCCTCATCGAGGATCTGATCACATCGATGGAGAAGGTCAAACCGGAGGACGATGCCAAGCTCCAGCACCTGCTTGCCCTCATCAGACAGAAGGTGGACGATCCGCTGAACCCCGGAAACAGGAAGGTTCTGGTCTTCACGGCCTTTGCCGATACAGCCAACTATCTCTTCGACAACCTGGCGCCCTTCGCAGAACAGCTCGGGCTTCATGTCGGCAAGGTCACCGGGTCAGACGCTCCCAAGACCACGCTCAAGAAATCCTATGACTTCCAGAGCGTCCTGACGCTGTTCTCTCCGCGGTCGAAGGAAAAGGCCATCGTCCTGCCGAACGAGCCGGGAGAGCTGGACATCCTCATCGGCACCGACTGCATCTCGGAAGGGCAGAACCTTCAGGATTGCGACTTCCTGATCAACTACGACATCCACTGGAATCCGGTGCGGATCATTCAGCGGTTCGGCCGGATCGACCGGATCGGATCGCCGAACAGCCAGATCCAGCTGGTCAACTACTGGCCGGACATCTCGCTCGACGAATACATCAACCTCAAGGAGCGCGTCGAAAACCGCATGGTGATCGCCGACGTCACCGCCACCGGCGATGACAATGTGCTCACCGCCAAGTCCAGTGACATCGCCTACCGCAAGGAACAGCTCAAGCGGATGCAGGAGGAGGTGATCGATCTAGAGGACGTCAAGGCCGGCATCTCGATCACCGACCTTGGCCTGAACGACTTCCGGATGGACCTGCTGGGCTACGTCAAGGCGCATGGGCCGCTCGACAATCTGCCCTTCGGCATGCACGCCGTCGTCCCCGCGCAGCCGGAGCTCGGTCTGCAGCCCGGTGTCATCTTCGCCCTGAAAAACATCCACGACAGCGTGAACGTCAACCAGCAGAACCGGCTGCACCCCTTCTACCTGGTCTACATCGACGACGACGGCCAGATCGTCGCCGACCACACCGAGGTCAAGCGCCTGCTCGACCTGATCCGATCCAGCTGCAAGGGGCGGATCGAGCCTATCCACGACGTCTGCCGCATCTTCAACCAGCGGACCGAGGACGGGCGCAAGATGGGCCGCTACTCCGATCTGCTCAGCCAGGCGATCCGCTCGATGATCGAGGTAAAGGAAGAAAAGGACATCGACAGCCTGTTCAGCGGCGGCCGGACCACGGCGCTGACCCACACCATCAAGGGGCTGGACGATTTCGAGTTGATCGCCTTCCTGGTCATCGAAGGGGGCGGCGCATGACCCTCTACGACTGGCCGCGCGCCGCCGCCTTCGGGCGCGTGATCCCCAAGAACAAGATCTACCAGCACGCCGGGGCGAACACGGGCCTCAAGGACCTCTTCGTGCGCGAGGTGGACCAGATCGTCTGGTCGCACAAGCTGGCGCCCGAGACGGTCAATCTGGCGGCGACGAAGCAGGTGGCCGAGATACAGGTCTTCCGCATCACCGCGCGCACCGCGACGCTCGACCGTGACGTGCTGCGCGCCATCGACAAAGCCATCCCCTTTCCGCTGATCTTTGAGGTGACCCATGGTGGCCGCGTCAGGCTGGCCGCGGCCTACAAACGGCCGAGCGAGGCCGACAGCGCCCGCTGGGTGGTGGGCGACTATTTCCAGGCGGACTGGCTGCCCGAGGACGCACCGCGCGCCTCGCTTCCTGTGGCGCTGAACATGGGCGCGTTGTACGAGCGGCTGCTCGAGCCTCTCTTGGCGGGGCAGACGGCCCGACTGGTCCCCGGTCCCGTATCAGGATTTGGCGAGGCGCCGCAGACGCCCTTTACCCCTGCCGAAGCGGACCGCCCGGTGTCGCTGGAAGAGCGCATCGCGCAGGCCGAGGCGATCAAGGTGCAGGCGCGCGAGGTCGAACGGATCACGGCGCGGCTGGAGCGCGAAAAGCAATTCAACAAGCGCGTGGCGATCAACGCCGAGCTGCGCGCGGCGAAACAAGAATTGAAGCGGCTGACGGTGGGACACGCCAGCGCCGCCAATACGGATGATTGAGAGGACGAGCATGGACAAGCTGAGGATGCACAGCCCCGACCTGAGCCAGGACAACATCGTGAAGATCCGCGCGCTGTTCCCCGGCTGCGTGACCGAGGCGCGGGACGAGGCGACGGGGGCGGTGCGTCTGGCTGTGGACTTCGACCAGCTGCGTCAGGAGTTGAGCGATCACATCGTGGAAGGTCCGCAGGAGCGGTACCGGTTAGATTGGCCGGGAAAACGCGAGGCGTTGATTACTGCGAACTCCCCCGTCTCAAAAACCTTGCGACCTGCACACGACGAAAGCGTCGACTTCGACACGACGAAGAACCTCTTCATCGAAGGCGACAACCTTGAAACGCTGAAACTCTTGCAGGAAACCTATCTTGGTCAAGTCAAGGTTATCTGTATCGACCCCCCGTATAATACGGGAAAGGACTTCATTTACCGAGATAACTTCACGGCCGAAAAAGGGCAGTTCGAAATCGACGCGGGCGAAAAAACCGCTGAGGGCGGTCGCCTTGTCGCAAATCCGGACACGCGCGGGCGATATCACTCGGACTGGATGTCGATGATCTATGCCCGGCTGACCGTCGCCAAGAGGTTGCTGAAAGATGACGGGATCATCCTTGTCAGCATAGATGATTACGAGCAGGCGGCACTCCGCAAGCTCATGGATCAGGTTTTCGGTGAATCGAATTTTGTAGCTCAACTGGTTTGGGAAAAGGGCCGAAAGAACGACGCAAAGTTTTTTTCGGTCGGCCATGAGTACATGTTGGTCTTCGCAAGGAACCTGACGCGGTTGCGGGAAAAGCAGGAAGTCTGGCGAGAGGAGAAGCCCGGTGCGCGCGATATTTGGACGGAGTTTGTCAGATTACGGGGTATACATGGCGATGATTTCAAGGCAATCGAGGCTGACCTTTCTCAGTGGTATTCCGACTTGCCGAAGGGCCATCCTGCCAAGAAGTGGGCGCGATACAAGCGTGTGGATCAGAATGGCCCTTGGCGAGATCGCGACATTTCTTGGCCCGGCGGTGATGGCCCACGATACGATGTGATCCATCCTGTCACCGGGCTTCCGTGTGAAGTTCCCGAAGCGGGTTGGAGATATTCGACATCTCAAGAGATGCAGAGGCAGATCAAACTTGGACTGGTCGAGTTCCGCGAGGACCATACCCAACCACCGTTCAGAAAGGCCCATATTCGGCCGATCCCCGAAGAAGCCGATGGCGATCAGGTCGACTCGAACGACATCGACGACGACGGTGATGATGAAACGGATTTCGCCACCCAGGTCCGAGGGTCGTATTTCTACAAGCAGTCCCAGGTTTCCGTTAAGTATCTGCGGAAGCTGATGGGCGCGAAGGTCTTCACGAACCCCAAGGACCATAACGAGTTGGCGAAGCTGATCGAGTATGTGACGCCGAACGACCGTTCCGCCCTCGTGATGGACTTCTTTGCCGGGTCAGCAAGTACCGCTGAAGCTGTTTTCCGGGCGAATGCCACCTATGGAACCAATCACCGTTTCATCATGGTGCAGCTCCCCGAGGATTTGCAGGAGGCAGAGGCCTCGACTACGGGAACTGCGAAAAAGACGGTGCAGGCTGCGATCAAGCTCATGAAGAAACACGGCCGGCCGTTGGTACTTTCCGAGGTCGCAAAAGAGCGTGTGAGGCAGGCCGGGGCCGCTGTCATTGCTGAAACTTGCGATCCCGGCTGGAACCGCGATGTCGGCTTCCGTGTGCTGAAGGTCGACACCTCGAACATGAAGGACGTCTACTATCGCCCCGACGAGCTGAAGCAGTCCGACCTGCTCGACATGGTCGACAACGTGAAGGACGGCCGCACGGCCGAGGACCTGTTGTTCCAGGTGCTGGTCGACTGGGGCGTGGACCTGACGCTGCCCATCCGCCGCGAGGTTATTAAGGATGCATCTGGGCAGGGCAAGACCGTGTTTTTCGTCGATGACAACGCCCTTGTCGCCTGCTTCGACCGCGGCATCACCGAGGATCTGGTGAAGGAGCTGGCAGGCCACGAGCCCCTGCGCGTTGTTTTCCGCGACAACGGCTTCGTCTCGGACGCGGTGAAGATCAACGTGACCCAGATCTTCCGCCAGCTTTCGCCCAGCACCGAAGTCAAAGCGATCTGAGGCCGACCATGAAGCTCAAGTTTAAGGTCCAGCCTTACCAGACCAATGCCGTGAATGACGTGGTCGACTGCTTCGCCGGCCAGCCCATGACCTCTGGCCTGACCTATCGCATCGACCCGGGCATAGCTGGAAAAGGCCAGCACTATCGCCCGGAAACGGATTACGAGGGCTTCAAGAACGCCGACCTTGTGCTGACCGATGCCCAGATCCTGGAGAACATCCAGAAGGTCCAGAGGCGACAGAACCTACCCCTCTCGCAGTTGCTGACGGACTTCACCACCTTCAACGCCCGGGGCGAGCGCGTGCCCGTCGCGGCGACCTACAAACGCGATGCGCTGGCCGCGACGCGCATTCACCTCGACGTTGAGATGGAAACCGGTACGGGCAAGACCTACTGCTACATCAAGTCCATTTTCGAGATGAACAAGCGCTATGGATGGTCGAAGTTCATCATCATGGTGCCCTCGATCGCCATCCGCGAAGGGGTCTATAAATCGCTGCAGATTACGGCTGACCACTTCACCGAGAGCTACGGCAAGAAGGCGCGGTTCTTCATCTACAACTCCAAGCGTCTGCACGAGCTGGAGAGCTTTTCGTCTGACGCCGGGATCAACGTGATGGTGATCAACATCCAGGCGTTCAACGCGCGCGGGGCCGACAACCGGCGCATCTACGAGGAGCTGGACGACTTCCAGTCGCGCAAGCCCATCGACGTGATCGCCTCGAACCGGCCGATCCTGATCCTGGACGAGCCGCAGAAGATGGAAGGCGCGGCGACCATGGAGGCGCTGCCGAAGTTCAAGCCGCTGTTCATCATGCGCTATTCGGCCACCCACCGCACGCAGCACAATCGCGTTCACCGGTTGGACGCGCTGGACGCCTATAACCAGAAACTGGTGAAGAAGATCGCGGTACGCGGCATCCAGACTCGTGGTTTGGCCGGCACCAATGCGTACCTCTACCTTGAAGGCATCGACATCTCGAAGAAGGCTCCCGTAGCGCGGATCGAGCTGGAGGTGAAGCTGAAGTCGGGCGAGATCAAGCGTCAGCTGCGGCGGCTCGAATTCCGCGACGACTTGTTCGTAGAATCTGGCGACCTGGACCAATACCGCGGCTTCACGATCAGCCAAATCGATGCTGTGAACGACACGGTCGAATTCACCAACGGGGAAGTGCTGAGGGCTGGAGAGGCGAACGGTGACGTCTCCGAGCGCGATATCCGCCGCATCCAGATCCGCGAGACGATCAAGGCGCATCTGGACAAGGAAAAGCAGCTATTCGCACAGGGCATCAAGGTGCTGTCGCTGTTCTTCATCGACGAAGTGGCGAAATACCGCGACTACGACCAAGCCGATGAAAAGGGCGAGTACGCCCGGATATTCGAAGAAGAGTACGAGCTGCTGAAGGCAGAGTACCTTTCGGAGCTTGCGATCGACAATGAAGCGCACCGGAAATATCTCGCCGGCATCGAGCCGGCCAAGACCCACAATGGCTATTTCTCGATCGACAAGAAGACGAACCGCCTGAAAGACCCAGCCGTTGGCGCCCGGTCGGTCGATTCCGACGACGTGGATGCCTACGACCTGATCCTCAAGGACAAGGAACGCTTGCTGTCCTTTGCCGAACCCACCCGGTTCATCTTCTCACACTCGGCGCTGCGTGAGGGGTGGGACAACCCGAACGTCTTCGTCATGTGCATGCTGAAGCACAGCGACAACACAATTTCCCGGCGCCAGGAAGTGGGGCGTGGTCTTCGGCTGAGCGTGGATCAGCATGGGGACAGGATGGACCACCCAGCGGTGGTGCATGACATCAACGTGCTGACCGTCGTGGCAAGCGAGAGCTACAAGGACTTCGTGGCCGGGCTCCAGAAAGAGATCGCGGAGACCCTCTCGTCGCGTCCGCGGCAGGCAACAGAGGACTACTTCACGGGCAAGACACTCGCGACCGAGCATGGCTCGGTTGAGGTGACTACCGCCATGGCCAAGCAGATCTACCGCTATCTGGTGAAGAATGACTACACCGACGATGCGGACCAGATCGCAGACGCCTACCACGAGGCCAAGGCGGCGGGGAAACTGGCCGACTTGCCCGAGGAACTGAAGCCGCACGCCGAGCAGGTGTTCCAGCTCATCGACAGCGTCTTCAGCGACGCGCAACTGCCCAAGGTCGATGACGGCCGCAAGCCCAAGACCAACCCCCTCAATGCCAATTTCGAGAAGAAGGAGTTCCAGGAGCTCTGGGCGCGGATAAACCGCAAGGCGGTCTACCGGGTGGAGTTCGACTCAGCGGAGCTGATCAGGAAATGCGTCAATGCGCTGGACAGCCAGTTGCGCGTCACCCCTCTTCAATACACGGTTCAGGTCGGCGTGCAGAACGACGGATTGACTGACAGCCAGCTTCGCAGCGGCGACGGTTTCATGGTCACCACCACAACGACCGAGCATGGGGGCTCGATCCACTCTCTCGTGAAGTACGACCTCGTCGGGAAGGTGGCCGAGAACGCTCAGCTGACGCGAGAAACCGCTGCCACCATTCTGGGCCAGATCGCACCGGCGGTTTTCGAACAGTTCACGAATAATCCCGAGCACTTCATCTCAGAGGCCTCGCGCATCATCGCCGAGCAGAAGGCGGCCATGGTGATCGAGCGTCTGGCCTATGACGAAGTCGACGAGCGATACGATGTCGACATCTTCACTGCAAACCAGACTGGCCAAGATTTCTCCCGAGCTACGGCGAAGCTCAAGAACCACGTCTACGATTACGCGATCACCGACTCCGATGTCGAAAGAGATTTCGTTAAGGAGCTTGATACGAGCAGCGAGGTCGTGGTGTACGCCAAACTCCCCCGTGGGTTCCTGATCCCGACCCCGGTCGGGGACTACAACCCTGATTGGGCGATATCCTTCAAGACTGGCAGCGTGCGGCACATCTACTTCGTTGCCGAGACCAAGGGCACGATGTCCTCGATGAAGTTGCGCGAGATCGAGAAGGCCAAAATCGAGTGCGCCCGCAAGTTCTTCGATGAGATTAGCAAGCGCATCACTACAGATCGCGTGAAGTACGACGTTGTGACTGACTACGGCAAGCTGATGGACATTGTCGGCAGGGCCGCCTGAACCAACTTTGTCTTATTGCTCCTGTCAAAACGCCCCCCGGACAAGATCGAGACTTTTTAAATGTCAATGATGAGTATGCCCCTGCCGACTTGCTACAAGCTACGCAGTTACTCCTAGTCGATGAGGGCCTGTTTTGCAGCAATCACAGCGCAACGAATTTCATGAACGCGAAGCTTTGCGCGATGCGGTAGCCTCTGTGTTTGGCAATCGATGCCATGGCAGTGCGCCTCTCGCTGCCCAGAAGGCTCTCGTTCAGAGTAACAAACCGCCCTCCGGCGGCATTCGCGTGATGAAGTGGCCTTTCACCCCTTCAGGCCAATCGCGAAAGGGAACAATGCCCTCCTCGCTTTTCCGATAGGCCTCGAAGAAGGTCAGGATCGCATCGACAGATTCATCATCGGCACGAAAATCGCCCATCACATACCCTATCTTGCCCGGCGCACGCAGATGGATCGTGCAGAAGCGCGAACAGGCAAAGAAACAGGGCATTTTCTGAATCGCGATGGGAACG
>Ga0172382_10014033_pt1 | contig 10251 bp, 6 predicted proteins | sample Leawel138RmetaG_FD_122245 | JGI IMG/M metagenome (GOLD analysis project Ga0172382, IMG submission 122245) | Leachate microbial communities from a municipal landfill in Southern Ontario, Canada - Leachate well 138R metaG | ecosystem: Engineered > Solid waste > Landfill > Unclassified | place...
ATAATAACCATTGTAAGGATTGCACATACCAACTTTTTCATGATTATTGGACCTCCTTAAAAATAATGATTTAGTAGGACTATTGGTAGGACAATTAGTAGGACAATTGGTAGGACAATTGGTAGGACAACTGATAGAAAAACTGATAAGACAACGGGTGCAATCTGAATAAAAGCAGATTACAACATAACATCACCCTCTTTCATCACATATAATGCTCTCAAAAACACAAAATGCTTTCGAGAATATGTCAGAGGCTTGAGGTAATTCTCATACCTCTTGTTGGCTGATGAGCTTAACCTGCTCTCAGAAAATGAAAAGAGCAGATTGAGTCCAAAGGTTAAGCCTGCTTCCAAGCTCTGCCCATAAACCTTGATAACCTGCTCCCTGCAATCATGCCGTTATATTCATATAGCGGCAGCTCACCAAGAGCCGACAAGGTATGAACTCCAAAATTAAATTATCAAGATATCAAGTTTATATCATTTGGGGTTCCAGTTGCTATGCAAGACCACTTGTTATATAAATGATATGTATTATACCGCCTGATTAATATATTATAATATAGTCATACAAATGTCAATATATCAATGTTTTATAACATTCTAAATATATGGATTTGAATATAATCTATAATTCTGCAAGAAAAAATCAATCTTAGCTTATATATACGGATTCAAAAGATCTTCGGGTTCGAAAAGATTTACGGATTTATAAACATACGAATTTAGAAATATACGCATTTAAAAAGTAATAATAAAAAGCCTGCTTGACAAAAAGCAGGCTCTAACAGTACTATTTTTTTAAGTTCTATCTTTTAACCCTGCCGGAGCTGTCCCCTCCCATAAGGCTTAGGACCTCATCAACCGTAACCTGGTTAAGATCAAACTCAATGGTATGCTTCAGGCAGGATGCGGCAACGGCAAACTCGATGACCTGCTGGGGCGGCATTCCTTTAATGGATGCGTATATGAGGCCTCCGCCGAAGGAATCTCCCCCGCCTACCCTGTCCACGATATGTATTAGATATTCCCTGGAGAAATAAAACTCTCCGTTTTCGTACAGCATGCCTGCCCACTTGTTGTCATTGGCGGATATGCTGGTGCGCAGGGTTATTGCAACCTTGGAGAAACCAAATTTCTCCGCCAGAGTCCTGGCCACTCTCTTGTAACCCTCATGGCTCAGCTTGCCTGAATCCACATCAGTGTTTTCTGCCTTGATGCCGAAGACTACCTCTGCATCCTCCTCATTGGCGATACAGACATCCACATATTCCATCAATGAAGACATTACACGCCCTGCCTTTTCGGGGGTCCATAGCTTCTTTCTGTAGTTCAGATCGCAGCTGATCGTAATGTTTCCGGCCCTTGCCGCCTTGCATGCATCCATGCAGATTTCCGCTACATTGTCCCCGAGAGCCGGGGTGATTCCTGTAAAGTGAAACCATTCGGCACCGTCAAAAATGGCATCCCAATTGAAATCCTCCCTCTTGGCCGTGGCTATGGACGAATACTTTCTGTCGTAAATTACCTTTGAAGGCCTCTGGGAAGCTCCCTTCTCAATATAATATATGCCGAGCCTGTCCCCTCCGTACACAATATCCCCGGTATAAACCCCATACCTTCTCAATTCATCGACTGCCGCCTTTGCAATGTCATTGTCCGGCAGCTTTGTGACGAAGGAAGCATCCATGTTGTAATTGGCCAGTGATACGGCGACATTAGCCTCACCTCCTGCATATGATGCTTCAAACCTGCTGGCCTGCCTGAACCTCAGGTACCCCTCCGGATTCAGGCGAAGCATGATTTCACCGAAGCATACTATTTTGCCCATTTACTTAACCTCCCCGCAATATTTTATTATACTTTAATCTCAACAGCTGGCAGCCGCAGTGAAGCGCTTTGTCAAATCTGTTTCTTGTGTTTAACTATTGATTCTATTGTCTGCATTTTGATGTTACCACCCCAACATTATTAATTCAACCTGAAAGTGATGTATCCTTCAAACATTCAGCCAATATTTCAGCCAATTCGTTCCTCCTGTTTTCATATTCCTTAATGCCCGACAGATTTCTGGTTTCCCCGGGATCGTCCGCCAGGTTGTACATATACTCATGGCCATTGTGGTATTTTATATATTTCCATTTGGAACCTTTAAGCATAAAGGATGCAGGCGTACCGGGGCATACCCTTCTCGTGTGCTCCCTGTTCCAGTCAATCCGCTCGCAGAGAACATATCTGGATTGACCGCCGTCTGCCGTTTGCCCGGTTATAAAGGGCACAAGGCTGATTCCGTCCACATGGGCTGGGATCTCAAAACCGCACAGGTCAAGCAGGGTAGGCATTATGTCTGCTGCACTGGCTACGGCATCGCATCGTCCTGCCTTCAGATTTTCCGGAAATCTGATAAGAGCTGTCTGACGGGCAATTTCCTCGTAAAATGCCGATGTGCTCTTCCACCCCATGCCGTGGCCCCCCGACATATCTCCGTGATCCGATACGAAAACCACAATGGTATTGTCACTGTAACCTTCTTCATCAAGCACATCAAGGACCTGTCCGATATAATGATCTATCATCAGTACACTGCTGTAGTAAATTGATAAAAACTCCTTTACATACTCGACGCCGAAGGCCTTCACAATATTTCTGGACAGCTCGTCATCAAACCCGGCCTCCGAGGCGGAAAAATTACCCGGCAATACGATTTCGTCCGGCGAAACCATCCCATAGAAGGGATATGGCAGAACATTGGGATCATGGGGAGCATTAAAGGAGCATGTGATCATGAACGGCTGACTATTGACTTCTGAGCTAATGATACTGCGATTATCATTATCTTTCAATTCCTTCAGACAATTTATGGTTTTATGAGCGACCCTGCAATCGAAGGTATCCTCCGAATCCATTTCGAGGAGGCCAATCTGCTTGGCAAACGGATGAACATTAATATTGGAGCGATTTTTTTCATATTTGGCGACTGCACTCCTCACACCATCGGGAACACTGACGGGCAGTGCCCATCCATACCAGTCCAGCCAGCGGTCCCGGGGCAGCCTGCGAACCGCCTCAAACTTCTCAGTCATTTCTTCGGCATATTCGTAATGCTCCCTGTACATCCGGGGGTAATATGAGAGATCATCGTCTCCCTTGAGATGCCATTTCCCAAAGTGATAGGTTTTATACCCGTTCATATGAAGTATTTTCTCAGTTGTCATATCCCCTTCGTTTATGCTCTCCTCCGTTGCCGGGACACCTTTAAACCAGGGATACTCGTTTTTCCACACATTACCCACTATTCCGTGATTGTGGGGATACAAGCCGGTTATTATGGAAGCCCTCGACGGCGTGCATATCGGTGTTGTGCAGGTCATATTGTCAAAAACAATGCCTTCGGATGCGAGCCTCTCAATATTCGGTGCCTTCAGCGGACCGCCATAACATGAGAGCACACCGGGATTCAGCTGATCACACATGATCATAAGCACATTAGGTCTCTTGCTGTCCATACAATTCACCTCCAAAATATGAAATGAAACCAGGGAGCCAGGGGGACGCTTTGTTTGGGAGCCTCATGGGGCCACGGGGACGCTTTGTTTGGGAGCCACGGGGACGCTTTGTTTGGGAGCCTCAGTCAAGAGAAGCCACGGGGACTCCCAAACAAAGCGTCCCCGTGGCTCCCTTCAATGGCTTCTATTAGAATTTTACGGAAATGGAAGCGACGGTATTGGCCGGGATGGCTGCCTTGACCGTGTTCCCGGTGAGCTGTATGCCTTCGGCGCCCAGGTCATTCTCGTTCAGGTCCACAAAGCGGGCGTCGGAAACATTGGCAAAGAAGCTTAGTTCGGCCGTGGTATCGGAGCCCGAGGTTTCATAGAGCCTCACAATCATCCTCCGGCTGTCGTCCTCGGCAGCCTTTACGGCTGATATTACTACGCTGCCGCCGGCCAATGACATAAAGCTGCCGCACATGGGCAGGCCGCCTTCATGCCTGTTGCCCGATACAAAGGCAACAGGATGGTTATACTCCATGGCGCTGTTGACAAGGGAGGCATTGTCGGTTGCAGCATCCGCCAGCTCAACCGCAAACCTGATCTTGTGTATGCCGTTTTCCGGGTACGGATCAGGGTCATATGAGCTGCGTATCAAAGCCAGGGACAATGAATCATCTATACCCCTGAACCCATATTTCGATCTGCTTATAATCCTAATGGCCTTGCCCGAGCCGCTGTCCGGCAGCGCCATTGCCCAGCTGTTGCCCGGCAAATCCATATTCATGGGCTCCCTTACAATGGTGCCGAAGGGGATATCGTATTTGTATGCGCTGCATTTGTATGCAAAGGGCATATGGAAATTAAGCTGCGGAATATAGACATTGGGCCTCGGCCGTTCCTGCCAGTCGCATACAACCTTGAAATCAAGCCTTGGGCTGTTTTTATCCAGGGAAACCGTTACATCGAGCTTTGATTCCCTGAAGGCTATGCTGTAGGATACCTGCTGGCGCAGCAAGCCCTTGCCCAGAGCTGTGCTCTTCACCTTGACATTTTGGTTAAGGTCGTCTATATTCATGTACCTTCCGACCTTCCAGGAGGTCATGCCCTTTAAGGTGTCTTCTTCAATTAATCTGAAAATGCCGGCAGGCCGCAAAGGATCAACATACTCATCCCCGCTCTTTTTATCCATAAAGGAGATAACGGAAGCCGTTTTGTTGTCCAGCACAACTTTTACATATTCATTTTCCAGAGTAAACGGATCATCGGGCTTTTCTACCCTCTCCCAGTCATTTAACCTTATTCCGCCGGTCAATGGCCGCTCCTTAAGCAGATAGGTGCTGTAACCAAAAGCAGGGACCTTTACATCCACCAGCAGGGTTACGTATTTATGACCCCAGTATGCCCCTTCGGGATGAAGCTGCATCGCTTTTCCGCTTACTATCTGATGGCCTGCCGGATTTCCTTCCGAGTCCGTAATTTCCAGACGATTGATATCTCCGGGCCAATCCCACAGGGTCATCTCCACCGGCTCCTGTCTGTCAGAAGCCGTTGGGTTGAAGAGATGGAATATCCTGTTCTTCCCCCGGCCCCTCTCTGTCTGGGGAACACCGAAGTCCGTAACCATAAAGCCCACGCCTGCGCCCTCTGATATGGTATTACTGCAGTCCTCATCGGCGCCGGGCAGTGAAGCCGTATCAATCCTTGATGCAATATTCCTCAACGCCTTTACATATCCGGTATTGGCGGCCGCCTGAATCTGCTGGAACCTGCCTAAGGCAAATTCACTGGTTTCAATGGTGCCTGAGCCTGTCAGGATGTCATGGAAATGGTTGAACAGGAGCATCCTCCATGCCTCCTCAAAGCTCTTCCCCGGATATGAGCCTTCGGCGAAAAAGGCCGATAAGGTGCTGAAGGCCTCCGCATCATAAAGTCTGGCTTCGCCAATACGGTTGGCCTGCTTTATTCTGGTCTGGCTGGTATAGCAGCCGGTGAACATGAAATTGAGCTCATGATCCACTACCGGCAGCCTGTCGCCTGCCGTCTTTTCCACGTAATCAAAGTACTCGCCATAGGTGCCGAATTATATTGTGGGGAAAACCGGCCATTTATTCATCTCGATGAGCTTCTCAACATCACGTCTGGTAGGCCCGCCTCCGTGATCGCCGACACCGTAAACCTTCAGCATGGTGTCCATGCCCCGTTCGGTGCAGAAGATGGGTACTATCATGGCAATTTCGGGGTCTATGCCGGAATTGTAGCCGAAGGGATCCTTATATGCAATAACGGAGCTGCCTGAAGGAGATTTCCAGCGATAGATGTTGTGGCCGTCATAACCCCTGCAATGATAATAGTATTTAACCCCGCCCCTGGAGAGGATCTCAGGGACATTGCGGCTGTGACCGAAGGTATCCGGCTCAAAATCAATCTTTAAGCAATCGGGGCTGATGCCCAGCAGCCTTGACAGATATCTCCTGGTATACAGAATATGCCTTGCAAAGCTCTCACCGCAGGGCATATTTTTATCCGCTTCCACCCAGGTTGCGGCAGTGACCTCCCAGCGGCCCTCCCTGACCCGTTGTTTTATCTCCTCCAGCATTTCCGGGTCATATATCTCCACTATTTCATAAACCGACGCCTGGGATTGGGAGAACTTGAAATCCGGGTATTCATTCATCAGATTGAGCATCGTTCTGAAGGTATCCAGGGAAATTGCCGCTGTCTCGGCATAATTCCACATCCAGTTCATATCAATGTGGGCATGGGCTGTGCATATGATTTTAAAGCCCTTGGCCGCAGGCGACAGCTCGGATATCATTTCCTCCGCCATGACTGCCGCTGCCTTAGAGATTGCGCCCTCCTCGGAGCATTTACCGTCAAGGAAATCCACTGCCTGACTGATCAGTTGATCATATGCCCCATTCTTTGCTTTGGAGAGATTTGCCGCATAACGCAGCTGGGATACTATCCTCTCCGCCCAGTATCCGGAGTTTTTCCTCAACGCTTCCAGCGTGTCAAGATAACTGCTCATAATATCTTCAACTCCCATATATTTCTAATTAAAAGAACAAGTACCTGCCCTCAGCTGCCACAGCAGAGCTGTTACAGAGATTGATGCAGCAACTGCCTGATATCAGGCACCTGCTGCATCATATAAAATCAGTATATCCCTTTTTCGTTCCTGGTCTCGTATTTTTCAGCCCATTGCTTCTTCATTTCCTTCATTTCATCATTCAGCTCAACAGGGATAGGATCTGTCTTGCTGCCCATGGGGAATGCAAAAGTGCGAACGAGGGGCAGGCGCTGCTGAACCGGTATGATGCCGAAGATCTTGTGGGGTTCCTTCTGATACCAATAAGCCACCGAGGAGTATTCGTTGGCCAGGTGATTACCGTGTCCATGCTCGATGGAAGCCCTTACGCTTTTTGTAAATCTGACCGGATTGGTTACATAGAATATGTAAGAGGTCTGATAGCCTTCCGTTTCGTGCTCATAGATGGAACTGCCGTTGTAGAGGTATGCATTGGGCTGCATGCCAAAGGCCTGATTCAAAAAGTCCTCGCTGCCGGTTCCGTGAAGGCTCGGCGGCCATGGCTCTCCATCAATAAAGATCATCTCGTCTCCTTCACCCCACCAGGATCTCTCATGGGGCCTCTTAACATGGTGCTGAAGGTTTGTCACCGAGAGATTGAAGCCGATTACATGGCCTTCCCCTTCAGCGTCCAGAAGAAGATAATTGTCCTTGTCGGTCAGGTTTACAATATTGGAAGGCGGCGCATTGGAGGTTATCTCATGGGCCCAGCCGTTGGCAGGGTTTTCCCTTCTGAAGCAGGCGTGCAGGTATGCAATATCATCACCGAAGGGAGCATCATATGTTTCATAGTCTATGTAGAAGTATTGACAATGGTCGGAATCTGACTCATTAACCATCTCAACCCTCGCAGATTTGTTGAAGGGCATGGGCAGATAGCAGTTCAGGGCTGTAAAACCCCCGAATTTGTTTTTAAACGCGCCGGAAGCGGAAGAGGTAAAGAAAAGGCTTTGGAATGAGTTTACCATACCATGGCCCAGGCAGAAGAAATCACCGAGGGGTGCAAGTATGCTGGGATTCTCCTCGCCGTCCCAGTAAAATTTAAGCAGAACCTTTCTAAAAAACTCCGTGTCCTCGTTGGCCTGCGTCATCCAAATGTGGGTTATCTTCCCCGGGCCCTTTATGTCGGCCAGCACCATTGTCTCGCCTTTCTTAATCGTCCAGGCATCCTGGTTTCTTCCTGTCTGGTCCCAGCTGGAAAACCTTCTGGTTCTGGCCTTTTTTACATACATCATGCTGTCTAAAAAATCTTTCATCTTTTACACCTCGCTTATTTATTATACAGCTGCAGCGGACGAGGCTGAAGAAGCAATCGGCATCTTCAGGCCCGGTCTGCTCATGCAGCATTATCATACCATATAATGGTCTGCTGGTCTAATACTCTCCGTATTCCCGCCATATTTTATGCATTTTCTCATAGCGATCCAACGAAAGGCCTGTATATACACAGTTGGATGTTGAAAAGATGTATCCCCTGCCTCCTTGCATGCCATCACGGAGGGAACGCTTAACATCCGCAATCATCTCCTCCTCGGTGCCGTTTTGCAGCAAAGCGCAGTTTACATTGCCGATAAGGCATACCTTGTCACCGTATTCCTTCTTAACCTGCGCCAGATCTACACCGCCCTGGGGATCCAGAGAATGAAGGGCATCCGGGGCACACTGCACCAGCTGATCTATGATGGGCATAATGTTTCCGTCCGTATGCTTGATGGTGTATAAACCCATGGATCTGTAGGCTTCAATCGTTTCGGCCAGGTATGGAGTGACAAACTCGGCAAACATAGCAGGCCTGAGGAATGGGTTTGTATTAAAGCAATAATCCGAGCACAATCCGATGCCGTCCAAATACCCGGATTTTGCTATCTTCTCAACATACCTGAGCACATCGTCAACCTGCTTCCGGGCCTTCTTCTTCATACCCTCGGGATCCTCATAAAATCTGACGGACTCCTCCACCATGCTGCTTCCGTTTGGAATGCTGAAGGTGGGATCACCGTGCATCATAAGAAAGTATTTATCACCTGATATCTCGCGGATTGCCTCCAAAAGACCGATGGATTCATCGGCACCTGGCAGGAACATATGGACAAATATGGCGTCATGGTTGTATTTCTCCGCTATATCAACATAGGTTTGAGCAGCGTCCCTCCGCTGAAGCTCCTTTTCTCTCCGGGACATCTGATCCCACTGGTGAAAGCTCCTGTGGGTGGGATGCACCTTTCCGATTGATTCCATGGTAAGGTAAAACACCAATTCGAAATGAGGGACATGCCCTTTAATGGGCTGCCTTTTCAAAGCAGCAATAAATCTCTCTTTAGGTGTCATTTGCACTAACTCCTTTTACTTATTTGTTTATTTGTTAATAATTTATCCGGTTATCGAGTCTTATTACTAATTCATTCGGTTAATCACAGTCTCCAGGAGGCTGACTGCCTGTTCTAGTATACACACTTCGCAGCTTCATCCGCATAGGCCTGGATAAGCTCAGGCTCAGCCTGGAAAAAATGGTCCGAGGGTGATATTATAAACCCACCGGCGGTTCCTGCGGCATCAAAGCATCGGCGAACCTCGCGACGGGTATCTTCAGGGGTGCATCCCGTAAAGAAGTGGAACTGATCAAAGCCGCCGATCATGCATACCCTGTCACCTATGCGCTTTTTCGCCTTTGCCAGATCAGTATCACCGCCCATTCCCGGCGGTGTAAAGGTCTCCATGGCATTGACGCCCATGGCTGCAACATTCTCCAGTATCGGCATCATGCCCCCGCAGGTATGATATACGATCCTGTGGCCGTTGTCCTGGGCAGCATTTACGATTTCACTGTCATAGGGGGCTGCAAACTTATCAAGCAAAGCCGGTGATATAACTGTGGAGGATGCATCCCCGCCGCCCAATTCGAGGATATCGAAGGCTGCTCCCCGCATTGTGCGGACATAATCAAGCTTGCGCCTTTGCATTATTTTAAGAAATTCATGCACCCACTCCGGATCGTCGTAGGTTTCCATGATAAGCTTTTCAATGCCATACATGCAGGCCGCATCCTGCCAGCAGCCCGGCTGTCCGAATATATCCGCGCAGACAATATGGCCGCGTATCAGCGCATCCGGATGGGAGGCAGCCTCCCTGTTTATATGCTCGACATCGCAATAAGGGCTCGGCATATGCTTTGCCAGGATATCTATATCCTTTTTTTCCTTTATCAAGTGCTCTGAAACCCAGATGGTGTATTCGTTATATTGCAGTACACAAGTCAAATCGCCATCCGGTGTATGAATAGTATATCTGTTGGAAGGGTATTTCTGGCCGGTTAATTCACAGCATTCAATACGCCAGTTTTCCAGCTGCTCTTCCTTATATTCCACAGAATTGACCCAGTGTATCGGATCCAGTCCAAAATGAGCAAAGAATTCCTGATTGGTCATTCCTCCCATGGTGTGCAGGAGAAAGAAATGCATTAGATGATGGGTTGTGGCAGGCAGTCTGTCCGGCACCCTACGATCGAGGGCGGCCAGCAGCCTCTCCTTGGAATTCATGTTTGCAACACCTCTTTTCATTATGATATGCTGCGAATGCAGCATGATATGCAGGTATGTCCCGGGCAGGCCTATACAGCCTGTCAGTAATAGTATACCATATTGGTTTATTAAAGTATACAAACTATATAAAT
>Ga0172382_10014034_pt1 | contig 10251 bp, 4 predicted proteins | sample Leawel138RmetaG_FD_122245 | JGI IMG/M metagenome (GOLD analysis project Ga0172382, IMG submission 122245) | Leachate microbial communities from a municipal landfill in Southern Ontario, Canada - Leachate well 138R metaG | ecosystem: Engineered > Solid waste > Landfill > Unclassified | place...
AGAGGTGGGAAAGTCGCCCTATTCGCTTCGCATCACCACCATTCGCCCGGAGGAGAGCCTGCCCCGCGAGCGGAGCGAGTGCCCTGGGTGCCGGGCTCCTACAATAGAACCGGAACATAAGGCAGTATCAAATTGAAAGAGTAGTAAGTATCCCCCGGCAAAGCCGGGGGCTTTAGTCCCGTAGGTCGGATCGCCTAGAGCGCCTACTTTTGGTTGCGCAGCCGTAATCCGACAACCACGTGGGTTTGACGAAATTCACCGTCGGATTACGGCTACGCCTCAGCGTGGCCCGCGAGCGCAGCGAGTGCTTTGGCCAAATCCAACCTACGCATGAGGCCGCAGTCCCGGGGTCGGGCTACGGAGCGCCGAAAGGCCCTCAAGTCAATGCTATTCATGCCAGGCCGGACTTGTCTCTCGAGCCAGGGGTAACCAAACAACCGCTCCGCATCGGCCGGCCCGAGGAGCGCTGCGGGATTATCCTGTTCACATCGACACACGTAATTTATGGCGACTGAAACTGCTGGCGTGACTGATTCCAACAACCAACCAGGCTCCCCGTTAAACCCCCTCAGGTTCAGCCTGCTGTATGGGGTTTGCGCCACCCTGTGGATTGTCGGCTCCGGTTTTCTGTTGACCTTTGCCATCACCGACCCGGCGAGCCAGTGGCAGCTGGAACTGGTGAAGGGGCTGGTGTTTGTGGCGGTCACCACCGCGCTGCTGTACCTGCTGTTGCGGGACCGGGCGGATAGCAGCGCCGCCAGAGCACCGGCTGCCGTCAGCCAGCCGGGCTACGGCATCATCACGGTGATTGTCGCCCTCCTGCTCTGTGTGCCCCTGGTGGGCTACGGCATTCTGCGCTTTTACAGCCCGGCCCTGGAACGCCAGATCCACGATGATCTGGAGTCGGTTGGCGCGCTGAAGATGGCCGAGGTCAACCTCTGGCACAACGAGCGGCTGATGGACCTTGCCCTCCTCGCCAACAGCCCGGCCTTTATCACCCAGGTCACCAAATTTCAGGTTGAGGGCGATGCCGGGGCCGGGGCAAGCCTTCGCCAGCAGTTGGCAGCCCCATTGCAGGCCGGCGAATACACGGCAGTGCAGCTGCTCGGCCTGGATGGGCAGCCACTGCTGGCCCTGGGGGAGGACGTCAGCCTGGCGGCGGATGGGAAGGTCCTGCTCACCAGGACCAGGGCCACGGGGCGGCCCGGCCACGGCGATCTGCTGATCGACCCCCAGGCCAATACCCGTATCGACTTTGCCGTACCCCTGACCGCCCCCGACCAATCGGACACCCCCCTGGGCTACCTGGTGTTGCGGGCCAACCCGGAAGTGTCCCTGCTGCCGCTGATCGACCTGTGGCCCGGCGCCAGGCCGGGGACCGAGACCCTGCTGATCCGCGCCTCCTCGCAGTCACTGATCATTCTGAGACCAGCCGCAAAGGGCGTCGGCGCAGAGCCCTTGCTGCAGGTCCCCATGGAGGAAGCCCCCCAGCTAGCGGCAAAGGTGCTCAGCGAAGAGAATCCAGGGATATTCGAGGCGGTCGATTACCGCGGTGTCCCCGTCTTTGCCAAGTACCTGCCGGTGGACCACACCGGCTGGGTGATGGTGGCCAAGGTGGACCGCGAACAGGCCCTAAAGCCCCTGCGGGACCTGGCCTCCCTGATCAGCCTGATGGTGTTTGTCGCCGCGGTTGCCATCAGTGTGATGCTGCTGTTGCTGTGGCGACAGCAGCTGCGGGCCTACCGGCTGTCCCTGGTGGCCCAGACCGCCGAGCACCACCAGCTATTGCGCCGCCAGGAGCAAACCTACCGGGAAACCTTCGACGCCAACCCCCTGCCGATGTGGATTTTCGATAGCGAAACCCTGGGCTTTCTCGCCGTCAACGACGCTGCGCTGGCCCACTACGGCTACAACCGGGAGGAATTTCTGGCCCTGACCATCCGGGATATCCGCCCCCCCGAGGATCTCCCCAGATTGCAACACCATCTGGCCACCCAACCCCCGGGCCTGGATCAGGCGGGCATCTGGCGACACTGCAAGCGGGACGGCACCATAATCGATGTGGAGATTTCCTCCCATCCCCTGATGTTTGGCGGCCGTCAAGCGGAGCTGGTGCTGGCCTACGACATTAGCGAACGCCAGCAAGCCCTGGCCCGGCTCCACGAATCCGAGCGCTTTGCCAGGGCCACCATCGATGCCCTGGCGCTGAATATCGCCGTGCTCGACGGCAGCGGCAATATCATCGCCGTCAACAAGGCATGGCGGCTCTTTTCCACGGACAACAACGGTGAGGACGGCACCACCGGGGTGGGCGCCAACTATATCGAGACCACCCGCCGCGCCGCCTCGGGCTCTGAAGATGCCGCCACCCTGCTGGCGGGGCTGGAGCAAGTGATACATGGCGAGGAGGACAGCTTCCGCTTCGAATACCCCTGTCATTCACCCACCCAGGAACGCTGGTTCCTCGCCCATATCACCCGTTTTCCCGGGGACGGCGAGCTGCGGATCGTGGTCGCCCACGAGGACATCACCACCCGCAAGGTGGCGGATCGGGAACTGCACAAGCTCAATCACTACTACGCCGCCCTCAGTGGGATGAACGCCACCATCATCCGCACCAAAGAGCCTCAGGAGATTCTCGACGAAGTGTGCCGCATCGCCGCCTACCACGGTCGCCTGGAGTTGGTGTGGGTGGGCAAGGTTGAACAGGACGGGCGCATTGCCCCGGTGGCCAGCCACGGCCGCGCCGTCGACTACCTGGACAACGTCACCGCCAGCGCCAACCCGGATCTCCCGGAAAGCCGGGGACCGGGCGGACAGTCTGTCCTCACCGGGACTTGCGTCGTTTCGAACAATTTTGACAGCGACAGCAACAGCATGCCCTGGCAGGAACAGGCCCGCGCCTGGAATCTGCACGCGGTGGCGGCGTGCCCTATCAAACGCAAGGATGGCATCTGGGGCAATATTTCCTTCTATGCCAAAGAGCCGGGCTACTTCACTCCCCAGCTGATGAACCTGCTGGAGGAGTTGACCAACGACCTGGCCTACAGCCTCGACATGTTGGACAGCGAGCGCCGCCGGAACGAGGCCGAAAGCCAGCTCCTGCTCAATGCCCGGGTGATGGAATCCAGCCACGAGGGCCTGTTTATCACCGACAGCGACAACCGCATCACCATGGCCAACAAGGCCTTTTGTGAGATCACCGGCTACAGCGCCAGCGAACTGATAGGCAGACAGCCGAATCTGCTGAAGTCCGGCCAACAGGACGAGGCCTTTTACCAGAAGCTGTGGCAGGCGTTGCTCAACGATGCCCGCTGGGAGGGAGAGATCTGGGACCGCCGCAAGAATGGAGAGATATTCCCCGCCTGGCTCGCCATTACCCGGGTTCACGACAGCGTCCAGGATTCCTACCGCCATATCGCCATCTATCGGGACATCTCCGAGCAAAAAGCCTACCAGAACCGCATTGAGCATGTTGCCAGCCACGACCCCCTCACCGACCTGCCCAACCGGGTGCTGCTGGACGACCGCATCACCGTCGCCATCGCCCGGGCGCAACGCAGTGACAGCCAGCTGGCGCTGCTATTTGTCGACCTCGACAGGTTCAAGTTGATCAACGACACCCTGGGCCACGATATCGGCGATCAGTTGCTGAAGGAAATTGCCCACCGCATCGTCGCCTGCCTGCGTCAGTCGGACACCGCCAGCCGGGTGGGGGGCGACGAATTTGTGGTGCTGTTGAGCGAGATCGCCAGCGCCGGGGATGCTGCCACCGTGGCGGAAAAGCTGATTCACGACCTCTCCCGCCCCTGCCGGATTGCCGGCCACGAACTGGTGGTCACCGCCAGTATCGGCATCGCCACTTACCCCCAGGACGGCGATGACGCAGCCGGCCTGACCCGAATTGCCGACGTGGCCATGATGGCAGCCAAGCAGGCCGGCCATAATCGCTATCGCTTCTATCTGGGGGAAATGGGCGCCAACGCCGGCGAGTATCTGTACCTGCAAAACCAGCTGCGGGGGGCGATAGCGCGCAACGAGCTTTTTGTCGCCTATCAACCCCAGATCGCGCTGCACAGCGGCAGGATGATAGGCATGGAGGCCCTGCTGCGCTGGCGACACCCGGAATTCGGCCTGGTGTCGCCGGGGCGCTTTATCCCCATCGCCGAGGACAGCGGGCAGATCGTCGAAATCGGCGCCTGGGTGATGGCCGAGGCCTGCCGCCAGGCTCAATCCTGGCGGGCAAGCGGCCTCCTCGCAGTGCCTGTTTCAGTCAATGTCTCGGCGTTGCAGTTCCGTCAGGAAACCTTTGTCGATACGGTGACCGAGACCCTTGCCGACAGCGGCCTGCCCGCGGCATTGCTCGAACTTGAAGTGACGGAAAGCCTGTTGATGACCAACCGCGATCAGGCCCAGGACAAGCTCGACCAGCTCCACCAACTGGGGGTGGGCCTGGCCATTGACGACTTCGGCACCGGCTATTCCAGCCTGTCCTATCTGCGACAGTTTCCCGCCCAGCGGCTGAAAATCGACCAGTCGTTTATTCGCGACCTGCCCCACAACCCGGATGCCGCAACCATTGCCCGGGCCATTGTCAGCCTGGGCCGCAGCATGGGCATGAGCACCATCGCCGAGGGAGTGGAAACCGAGGAGCAGGCGGAATTCCTGCGCAGTATCTGGTGTGAGGAGGCCCAGGGCTATCTCTACGCCAAGCCCATGGCGAGGGATGACCTGGAGGCCTGGCTGGCAGCCCGATCGGCAGATACCATTGACAGCTCTTCAAATTAAAGAACCATCAGGATAAGTCCATGGCAAAACGAAAACCTGCACAGACAGCTCTCGCCAAGGTGGCCACCGGCTTCAAGGGCTTTGACACCATGACCGGCGGCGGCCTGCCGCAAAACCGCATCTCGGTGCTCGCCGGCGGCGCGGGTAGCGGCAAGACCCTGTTTGCCATGCAGGCCCTTGTACACGGCATAAAATCCAGCGAGAAACCGGGCATTTTTGTCTCCTTCGAGGAAATCCCCGCCAGCATCCTGGACAACTTTGCCAGCTTCCACTGGGGCCTGGCCGATCTGGTGGCCAACGGCCAGTTGCTGATGGTGGACGGGCGCTGGGATGCGGATACGGTCCTCAGCGGCAATTTCGATATCTCCGGCCTGTTGGCGGCAGTGGAAAGCGCTGCCAGGGCGAAAAATGCCGGGTTTCTGGTGCTCGACGGTATCGACGCCCTGCTCACCATGCTGCCCCAGGCCAACGACCCCAGACGCGAATTGGTTCGCCTCCAGGCCTGGACCGAGCGCCTCGGCTTGACCACCCTGGTCTCGGTAAAGGCACCAGGCAATTCGACGCCCTTCAGCCCAGGCAGTCATTTCGAGGATCTCGCCATGTATATGGCGGACTGTGTGGTGATCCTGGAGCGCTCTGCCACTGACACTATTTCCAGCCGCAACCTGTTTATCCAAAAATACCGGGGCTCCAACCACGCCCAGAACAAGGTGCCCTATGTGATTGGCCCGCGGGGCATCGAGGTGGAGCCGGTGGAACCACGTTCCGGTGGCTTCGAGGTGTTTACCGACCGGGTTGCCACCGGCATCGATGAGCTGGACACCATGTTGCGCGGCGGCTTCTATCGCGGCAGCACCACCCTGATATCCGGTTCCCCCGGCACCGCAAAAACCACCCTGGCCGCCACCTTCGCCGAAGCCTCCTGCCTCGCCGGCGAGCGCGGCCTGTATATCTGCTTCGACGAAGCGCCAGAGGAAATTGTCCGCAATGTGGCCTCGGTGGGCATTGACCTGGGCCGCCATATCAACAGCGGCAAGCTCCACATGGAGGGCTTTGTCGCCCGCTCCTCCAGCGCCGACCTGCTCACCAGCCAGCTGCTGAACCTGCTGGCCAGCCAGCAACCCGGGTTTCTGGTGCTCGACCCGGTATCGGCGTTCAACCTGTCCGGGGGCGACAACCTCAGCTATAACGCCGTGCGCCTGATTGTCCAGCACTGCAAGCAGGCCGGGGTCACCATTGTTCTCACCAGCCTGCTGGATCAAGCCTCAGGCAATACCGAAATGTCCAAGGCCCATGTCTCCACCCTCTGCGACAACTGGCTGCACCTCTCCTACGTGATCAATGGCGGCGAGCGCAACCGGGCCCTGACCATCGTAAAGTCCCGGGGTACGGGCCATTCCAATCAGGTGCGGGAAGTGATTATCGACAGCAGCGGCGTCAGCCTGAAGCCCGTCTACACCGAGCAGGGGGAGGTGCTGATGGGCTCATTGCGCTGGCAGCGGGAAGAGCAGGGCCGCCGGCAGCGGGAGGCGGACAAGCAGGCCGCCGAACGCCGCTACCGGGATGCCCTGCGGGCGACGGACGACATCGCCCAGCGCATCGAGCTGCTGCAGCGGGAGCTACAGGAAAGGCGCAGCGACCTCGCCCGCATCGCGGAAGAGAGCAGTGCCCTGGAAGCGCAGGACGAAGAACAGCGCAAAGTCATGGGAGAACTGCGCCGAAACGCCTCTGAAGACAGCGCTCCTGGCGGAGGCAGCAGGAAAGGACGAAAGAAAGACTCATCGGACCCCCAGGCCGTATCCAAACCCGGGAAGCCGCAAATCAAGGGCAGGGATGCCAAATCTCCGGGAACCGGGAGGTCATCATGAACGCCGGGAATCCATGCTCGCAGGGAGGCGCTGCCAGAAAGCTGATCTTTTATATTGCCGGCAGCGGATTCTTCAGCCGCGCCGCGCGGGCAAACCTGGACGCCCTGGTGGCGGAGCTCGGCACCGGCACCGACATAGAGGTGGCGGTGATCGATGTCACCCAGGCCCCGGACGTCGCCCTCGCCAAGGGAATTTTTACCACTCCGACGCTGGTCGCCGACCTGGGTTCCGCCCAGCTGCGTTTTGTCGGCGACCTCAGCAACAGGGAAAAAGTGCTGGGAGCCCTGCGCCAGGCGCTGTAATTGAGGCTATTGCCCGGATTTGGAAAGCATTGTGCAGGAGCCCGATCTCCGGGCGAATGGGGGTGGGTGATGTGCCTATAGCCCGTTGGGTGCCACCGTCGTTCGCCCACAGAGTGGGCTCCTACAGGGAGCCTGGAGAATCCCGTGGGAGCCCGGCACCCAAGACATTCGTTACACTCATGGGGCAGGCTCTCTCCGGGCGAATGGGGGTGGGTGATGTGCCTATAGCCCGTTGGGTGCCACCGTCGTTCGCCCACAGAGTGGGCTCCTACGGGGAGCCTGGAGAATTGCGTAGGTGCCCGGTCTCCGGGCGAATGGGGGTGGCACCGGGTTATTATGGGGCACAATTCCTCACTGGCTCAGCAACACATCCCCCCACTCCCGCAGGGCGGCGATAATTTTTTGCCCCGCTGCCGTCTGCCCGGGCTCGGCGGACAGTGCGTCGAGGCGGTCGAAATAGGCGTCCAGATGCAGGCGGCCCTGATTGGGCTCGGTCAGCATCAGGTAGCGCTGCTCCGCCCACACCAGCTGCTCCTCGGGGGTGAGGCTGGCGGGGAAAAACCTTGCCCGGTAGCGAAACACCAACTCCCGGTAGCGCTTGTCGGTAAACCTGCCCTGAAATACCGCCAGCTCGTCGGCCCCGGCACTTCTCACTTTGGCCAGCAGGGGCTTGTCCGCCGGGGGCAGGAAGCCCTCGTAGAGGGCCGCCTCCGGATCCCTGCCCTGGGCAAAGGGCGCGCTGGTAAAAACCTCCGCCAGCTTGCCCCCCAGATCCGCATCCTTGAGTTGCCGCCAGTGTTGCTCGCAGCGCCCCAGGTCGATGCCCAAACGCACTGCCGCCGCCTCGTCCAACAGCTTGGGGGTGGCCACCACCGGGCAACGATTGATATGCACCGCCTTGAGGGGGATCCGCGCCACCCCCTCTTCCAGCTCGGCGGCGGCGGTAAATACCCGCTCCCGTATGGCCTCCGCATCCAGGGTCAGCAGGTCCCTGGGGTCCGCCGCCAGGTTGAAGGCGACCACCGCGTTCTTGTTGGTGGGGTGCTGACAGAGGGGGATCATCAGGGCGGTGTGGGCGTTCTCCCTGGGCAGGCGGGAGGACACATGGAGAAAGGGCTTGCGCTGGCCGAGGTCGATCAATTGCGCCACCTGGTGCTTGTGGCGGTGGCTGAAGACATAGTCGTAAAGCCTGGGTTGCCGCGCCTTCACCAGGCGCGCCATGGCGATGGTGGCCCTGACATCGGAGAGGGCGTCGTGGGCGGCGTCGTGACCGATGTCGTTGGCGGCGGTGAGTAACTCCAGGCGAAAACTCACCTCGCCGTCCTCCCCCCGGGGCCACTGGATACCCTCGGGGCGCAGGGCGTGGGCCAGGCGCAGCATATCGATGATATCCCAGCGGGAATTGCCCCCCTGCCACTCCCGCTCGTAGGGGTCGTAGAAATTCCGGTACAGGGTGTAGCGGGTGACCTCGTCGTCGAAGCGGATACTGTTGTAACCGGCGCCACAGGTGCCGGGCACCATGAACTCCCGGTGGATGGCGGCGATAAATTCCGGCTCGGCAAGGCCCTCGGCATCGGCATGTTGCGGGGTGATGCCGGTGATCAGACAGGCTTCCGGATGGGGCAGGATCTCCCGGGAGGGCTTGCAGTAAAGACTCAGGGGCTCGCCGATAACAGTGAGGTTCTCATCGGTTCGGATTCCGGCAAACTGCAGGGGCCGGTCCATGGCGGGGGAGATTCCCGTGGTCTCGTAGTCGTGCCAGAAAATTGAGGTCATCGTCTTTTGCTCACCAGGTCGGTTTACACAGCGGTCGGATTGTCAGTCGAGTCGCATCGTGGCGGCGGACTCGGGGAATTTCTGATTATCTGCCCTCGCAATGAAACTCCGCTTTGTCATTGCGAGCAAGCTCCGAGTGCAACGAGGGGCGCAGCGAAGCAATCTGGAGGTTTGAGATTGCTTCGTCGTTGCACTCCTCGCAATGACAGTTAGACAGGGAGCCCCAGGCAGCGATTGCACTCCCCGCAATGGCAATTAATCGGTGGTTGCCTAATCAGAAATCCCCCAAAGCTTACAGCTTCCTGTCCCACCCGACCAACAGCGACCGCTTCACCTTGCGGTGCTGGGCGGTTACCTCTGGGCAATGGTAACCGCCCGGTAAACCCATCTTCAAAGTGCCACCGTCGTTCGCCCACAGAGTGGGCTCCTACAGAGAGCCTGGAGAATCCCGTGGGAGCCCACTCTGTGGGCGAATGGGGGTAGGCGATGTGCCCATAGCCCATTGGGTGCCACCGTCGTTCGCCCGCGGAGTGGGCTGCTGCGGGCGAATATCGATGGCCGAGGAGCCAATTGCCGGTTGGCTGCCGCCGTCATTGGTAATGTTGAAGATAGGTTTCCCGGACGGCTGCGGGCTATCAACCGCGAGGTAAAAAAAAAACGGCGCCCCGAGGCGCCGTTTCACTGGAGGCAATACTCGGTCAGTCGTTGACCACCTCGGTATAGCTCAGCTCGCCGATAACCCGACGGTTGCGGGCGCGGCCCTCGTCGGTGCTGTTATCCGCAATGGGGCGGCTCTCGCCGTAGCCCACGGTGCTGATGCGACCGGCGGGAATGCCGTAGTCCTGAACCAGCCTGGCCTTGACGGCGGCAACCCGGCGCTCGGAGAGATCCTGGTTGTAGGCATCGGTGCCAATGGAATCGGTGTGGCCTTCCAGTACCAGGTCGATATCGTCGTGCTCCTTCATGGCGTTGGCCACGGCGTTCAGCTCGTCGCCGTAGATGTTGCGCACCACAGCCTTGTCGAACTCAAATTCCACGTTGAGCCTGACGGTGATGGTCCTGGTGGCTGGCGTCTCCTGGGGTGGGGGCGCGGCTTCAACCACCGGGGCAGGGGCCGCGGGCTTGCTGAAGTAATAGTTGAGGGCCAGGTTCAGAGCCAGGTCGGTGGTGCCGCTCTCGCCGCCGCTGACCTTTTGCAGCAGACGGGCGTCGGTGCGAACCTCGAACTGCTCCTGGACCATTTTGGAGATACCAAAGCCAAAGCCGAGCTGCTGGGTATCTTCCTCGTCATCCTCCAGCCTGGGGTTGCTGTCGCGGCTGAAGTCGGTAAAGCCAGCCACCAGGTAGGGGGCCCAGTTCTCACGGTTGTCGCCCATGAAGTACAGGGCGTCGACCTTGACGACATCCATATCGTCGTCGATGTCGTCGTCGGAGAACATGCCGGCTCCCCAGCCAGCCTCCAGGGCCCAGGGGCCGGCAAAGCGGTAACCCAGGTTGCCGCTCATGATCAGGGATTC
>Ga0172382_10014036_pt1 | contig 10249 bp, 12 predicted proteins | sample Leawel138RmetaG_FD_122245 | JGI IMG/M metagenome (GOLD analysis project Ga0172382, IMG submission 122245) | Leachate microbial communities from a municipal landfill in Southern Ontario, Canada - Leachate well 138R metaG | ecosystem: Engineered > Solid waste > Landfill > Unclassified | place...
AGGGCTCGACATGCTGCTTGAGCAGGTTCCAGACGCAGCGCGGATGCGTCAGCGTCTCGTCGGTCAGGACATAGCCGTCCTCGCCGATCTGGTATTCCCAGCTCGTCTGGTCGTAATTGCGCGTTTCCTCGTCGTAGCCGGTGAACATGCCGTCCTGCCAGCCGAAGTCGTCACGCACCAGATAGGAGACGTTGGTGTAGTTCCTGACATAGTCCCATTGCACCTTGTCGTTCTCGATGCACCAGCGGATCGCGCCCATCAGGAAGGCGATGTCGGTGCCGGGACGGATCGGCGCGTAATAGTCGGACACCGCCGCCGAGCGGTTGAAGCGCGGATCGACGACGATCAGCTTCGCGCCGCGATGGTGCTTGGCCTCCGTCACCCATTTGAAGCCGCACGGATGGGCTTCGGCGGCGTTGCCGCCCATGATGACGACGAGATCGGTGTTGCGGATGTCGGTCCAGGAATTCGTCATCGCGCCACGGCCGAAAGTTGGGCCCAAACTGGACACCGTGGGGCCGTGTCAGACTCGCGCCTGGTTGTCGAAGCCGACTATTCCCATAGACCTGACCGTCTTGTAGGTCAGCCAGGCCGTTTCGTTGGTGGTGGCGGAGGCGGCGAGGAAGCCGGTGCTCGTCCAGCGGTTGACGGTGACGCCCTGGTCGTTCTTCTCGATCAAATTGGCGTCGCGGTCGTCCTTCATGGCGCGGGCGATCTTGGTCAGCGCCTCGTCCCAGGAGATGTCCTCCCAGCGGTCCGAGCCCGGCGCGCGACGGCGCGGACGGGTCAGGCGCGTCTCGGCCTTGACGTAATCCTTCAGCGCCGCGCCCTTGGGGCAGAGCGTGCCGCGGTTGGTCGGGTGGTCGGCGTCGCCCTCGATATGGATCAGGTCGGCCTTCTCGCCGGCCTTGAGGTCGCCCTTCGAGTACATGATGATGCCGCAGGCGACCGAGCAATAGGTGCAGATGTTGCGCGTCTCGGTCATCGCGGCGAGCTTGAACGGCCTCACATGGGCCGCTTCCGCGGCTTCCGCCTCGCCGAAGCCCATGGCGCCCACCACCGTGGCGGACGCGCCGGCTCCCGCTAGCTTCAGGAAGCCTCGTCGTGAAACATTGATGTTCACCGGATCATCCTTTGCCTGACTCAACGAGTTGGGTGGGGTGATTGTTGTCCATCCACGCCGGAAGTCAAGTTTTTCGACCCGGTGCGGAAATCGCCGCTCAGACATCGAGGCGCGGATGCGCGGGATAAAGCACCTTGCCGTCGGGCTCCACGACCGCGCCCGGCGTCAGGCGCGCCGGTTCCAGCCGGCCGTGCTCCATGATGTGGAAGACGGTCTCGCCGCCGGCGATCAGATAGTCGGCGACGATGCGGCGATGGCAGCGCCACCACACGGCTTCCGCGCACATCAGCGCGCAACGCAGCCGGTGCCCCTCGTCGCGCAGATGCCGCAGCCCCGCCCGGAACGCGTCCGACAAGGCATAGTCGGCGTAGTTGTGAAAACTCTGGTTCTCCCACAGGCCGTTCACCTCCGGGGCCAGGCTCTTCGCCTTTGCCCGCAGACCGCCGAGCGAGGCCATGTGCTCGTAGCCGATGCCGTGGTCGCCGAGGTCGCGGCCGAGCGTATCCGTGTTGAACTGCGGATTGGCGCGCGATCTCGGCACCGTCCTGATGTCGGCGACGAGCTCGACCTCCGCCTCCTTCAGCAGCGCGACGAATGCCTCCAGCGAACGGTTGGAATGGCCGATGGTGAAGAAAGGCGCGGTCAATCGCCGCCGCCCCCGATGCGCCGCAGGGCGGACCCCTTGTGGGCGGCGACATGGTCGGTCTTGTCGCTCCTGATCTCGTATTGCGGGTCGTCCGCCGAGGCGCGGTGCGTGTGGCCCTTGTAGTCGAAATCCCGTTCGTGGACGGCGATGATCGTCCCCGAGACCCGCCCGGCTTCCGAGTTCCAGCTCACATGGTCGCCAACCTTGAAACGCCCGGTCATGTCGGCACTCCTTCCCGTGTCGGCCGATCCGGCTCGACATCGTCCAGAAACGTCGCGGTCGGCGCGAAGAACAGCGTGCCCGTCACCGCCTTGCTGAAATCCAGGAGCCGGTCGTAGGTTCCGGGCGGATTGCCGACGAACATGTTTTCCAGCATCCGCTCGATGCGGCGGGGCGAGCGCGCATAGCCGATGAAACAGGTGCCGAACTCGCCCTTGCCGACCTCGCCGAACGGCATGTTGTCGCGCACGATCTGAAGCTCCTCGCCGTTCTCCTCGATCGAGGTCAGGACATTGTGGGCGTAGGGCTTCTTCTCGGCGTCGGGCTGCTCGATGTCGGACAGCTTGTGGCGGCCGATGATGTTTTCCTGCTCCTCGACCGGCACCCTGTTCCAGCCCGCGAGGTCATGGAGATATTTCTGGACGATCACGTAGCTGCCGCCGGCGAAGCCGGGGTCTTCGTCGCCGACGAGCGTGGCCGCCTCCGCCGCCGGGCCGACCGGATTCTCGGTGCCATCGACGAAGCCGATCAGGTCGCGGTCGTCGAAGAACTTGAAGCCGTGCACCTCGTCGACAGTCGTGACCGCGCCTGCGAGCCGCGCCATGATGTGGGTCGCCAGCTCGAAGCATAGGTCCATGCTCGCGGCGCGGATGTGGAACAGGATGTCGCCCGGCGTCGATACCGCGCGATGGACGCCGTCGATCGCGCGGAACGGATGCAGGTCCCTCGGCCGCGGCGTCCCGAAAAGCCGGTCCCAGGCGTCCGAGCCGAAAGCCGTGACGCAGGACAGCTGGCCGTTGAGATTGCGGAAGCCCACGCCCCGCAGCAGGCTGGAAAGATCGCCGCACAGGCCCCTGACCGTGCGCTCCGCCGTCGGCCCCGGGTTGATCGTGACGACGAGGAAGATTGCGGCGCGCGTGAGCCTGCTTGCGACCGACTGGGAAACCGGGGGAGGTAAGCTCGCGACCATGGGGACCCGTCATCTGCCTGAAACCGAGGCGGCCAGAATGGCACGCGTCCCGGCGTCGGGAAATGCCCTACCTTTGCCGCCGACGCGGCGAACGGCGCTTTCATCAATCGTCCCAGGCGGCGCCCTCGAGCAGATTCATCGGTATCTTGAGGTAGCGCCGGCCGTTGTCCTCGGGTTGGGGCAGCCGTCCCGCATTGGTGTTGACCTGCAAGGCGTGCAGGATCAGCTTGGGCATGGCGAGCGTTCTGTCGCGCGCCTCGCGCGCGGCCACGAATGCGTCTTCGGTCTTGTAGACCGACATGTGGATGTTGCCGGCTTTCTGCTCCGCGACGGTCGATTCCCACAGGGGCTCGCGGCCGCCCGGCTGATAGTCGTGGCCGGTGAAAATGCGGGTTGCGTCGGGAAGAGCCAGAATCTCCTGGATCGACGCCCAGAGCTGCCTTGCGCTGCCGCCGGGAAAATCGGTGCGGGCCGTTCCGGAGTCGGGCATGAACAGCGTGTCGTGAACGAAGGCCGCGTCGCCGATGACATAGGTGATCGAAGCCAGCGTATGACCGGGCGAGAACATCACTTTCGCGTCGATATTGCCGACCCTGAAGGTCTCGCCCCCGGCAAAAAGCTTGTCCCACTGAGAGCCGTCCGCCGGAAAATCGGGCCAGTTGTAAAAGCCCTTCCACAGCTTCTGCACGTCGACGATCTTCTCGCCGATCGCCGTCGGCGCGCCGGTCCTGTCCCTGAGATAGGCGGCCGCCGAGAAATGATCGGCGTGCGGGTGGGTGTCGAGGATCCACTCGACCTCATAGCCCTTGTCGGCAATGAACCCGAGGATGCCGTCGGCGTGGATCGTCGCGACCGCGGCCGACTTCTCGTCATAGTCGAGCACCGGGTCGACAATGGCGCACTTCTTCGTTTCGGGATCCGCGACCACATACTGGATCGAGAAAGTGCGCGGATCGAAGAAGCCGGTGACTTCGGGCCTGGCTGTCATGGATTATCCTCTTGCACTGTTCCGGCGCCGCGATGACGGCCGCTTTCGCGTCTGGTCCTGCGGAGAAGGCGATCGTGTCCTGGCGACGTTCTTCCGTCCACCTACGTCCATAAATCCCAATGCCGGTCCCGAAAACCCCGCTTGCCGTTTTCGGGATAACGAAAAGGCCGGCAGCCCCGCAAGGCTCCGGCCTTTCCTCCTGTCGATGGCGCGCAGCGCCGGCAGCGCATCGGCGAACCAGCCCCGGCGGCGGACCCGAGTCCGAGCATCAGGAGCGGCGGGCTTCGGGAAGCCGTCAGCGATTCGGGAGCGATCGTGCAGGGCGGCTCTGCCGATGCACCTGCCGGGCGCATATGATCGCCTCGATCATGGCATGAACGCCGTTCTCCAGCGTGGTTGAATTGTCGATGACGACGTGCCTGCGCAGGCCGGCGGGAACGGTGAAAACCGCAGCGCGTTGCAGCCGCTTCTCCACGTCCGCCGGCGTTTCCCGGTTCCGCGCCGTGAGCCGCTCCGCCAGCACCTCGCGGGCGGCCGTCACCTCGATCAGCATGGCATGGTCGAAGACGTGGACCATATCCGTCAGCGCCGACCGCGAGAGGTTGGCGACGACCACGCATCCTTGCCGCGCGGCTTCGAGCGCCGACATCGGCACCGCGTAATGCAGGCCGTGCGCGCTCCAGTCGAGGCAGAACGCGCCCCGCGCCTTCTCGGCATTGAACGCCTCCACGCTCAGCGTGTCGTGGTCCTCGCTGTCGCGGTCCGGCACGCGCGTGACGACACGGCGCACGAACCTGATGTCGGTGCGCGCCGCCAGCGCCTTCGCGGCGCCTTTGAGCAACGAGTCCTTGCCGGCGCCGCTCGGGCCGACCACCGCGACGAAGACACCGTCAGGCAACGCGCATCCCCTCGCGCCAGACGGCAAGGACGCGCGGCGGCCGGCCGGCCGCGCATCCGACCCGCACCAGGTCGGCACGCCGGCCGATCTCGATGCGGCCGCGATCCGAAAGCCCGGCGGCGTCCGCCGGGTTGGCGGAGACGAGGCGCACCGCGTGCGGCAGATCGGTCTCCCCGCGCTCGGCCAGCAGGAATGCGGCCTGCACCAGGCTGAAGGGGACATAGTCGGAGGAGAGGATGTCGAGAGCGTCGCCGCGCAGGAGGTCGATTGCGGACACGTTGCCCGAGTGGGAGCCGCCGCGCACGACGTTCGGCGCGCCCATCAGCACATGGAGGCCCGCCTCGCGCGAGAGCGACGCGGCCTCCACGGTGGTGGGGAATTCCGCGAGCGCCACGCCCAGCTCGACGCTTTCCGCCACGTGGGCGCGCGTGGCGTCGTCGTGCGAGGCGATGGCGATGCCCGTGGCATGGCACCTTTCGGCGATCAGCCGCCGGTTGCGGTCCGAATTCGCCAGCGATTCCGCGATGCGCCGCTCGCTATAGGCCGCGAACTCCGCGTCGGAGAGCTTCTTCTTGCCCTGATAGTAGACGCGGTAGGCATCGAGGCTGACGAACTGCCGCTGGCCGGGCGCATGATCCATGACCGAGGCGAGACGGACACGCGGATTGTCCCGCAGGGTATCGAAATGCTCGATCACGTCGGGGACCGACACTTCGCAGCGCAGATGGATGAAGTGATCGGCGCGCAGGCGGCCGTCGGCGCCGGCCGAGGCGATGGCCGCCGCCATCATCGACATCTCCTCGGCGCCGAACTCGGTGTCGCCCTCGAGGCCGACGCGGAGCGCGTCGAACACCGTTGTGATGCCCGAGGTCGCGATCTGGCCGTCATGCGCCTGCAAGGCGGCGTCCATGTTCCAGCGCACGCGCGGCCGCGGCTGGAGGTGGGTTTCCAGATGGTCGGTGTGCAGCTCGACGCAGCCCGGTATCAGCGTGTCGCCACCAAAATCCTCGCCGCCGCGTGTCGCGCCGGGGGAAATGTCGGCGATGCGGCCGTCGCGCACCACGAGCGTTCCCTCGACCAGCTCGTCGGCGAGCACGATGCGTGCATTGGTGTAGATCTGTTCGCTCATGACGTCATGCTTCGATGGTTGCGGGCAGGCCGAGCGCCTGCCGCGAGTGAATGGAGAAGGGCTGGCCGGGCTCCGGCTCGACGAAGAGCGCCAGGGCGTCGAGCCGGACGGTGTCGCGCAGCGCGGGGCCGAGGATGCATTGCAGTTCAGCGGCGATGGCGGGGGCCTCGGCGTCCGGGACGCGGTCGGTCAGCGTCATGTGGAAGCGGAAATCCTCGGCAACGTGCGGGTAGCCCCAGCGGGCGAGATTGTCTCGTTGGCGCGGCGTCAGTCGATCCGGCTTGCGCCGGATGTAGTCGGCTTCCGTCAGCGGGGCGCGATAGGGCTCGAAATATGTCCGGACCTCCATCTCCAGCTCCAGCAGCTCGGGCGGGGAGCAGACCGGAACGAGGGCGAAGAAGCCGTCGATCCGCGCAAGCCTCAACGTGCCGAGCTCCAATCCAGCGCGGCTTCGCGCGAAGGCGGAGAGCGCAACGTCCAGCGCTGCCAGCGTATGCGGCCGGGCAAGACGGAACGGGGCCTTCAGCGTGGCGTGGAAGCCGTAGCGCGCCGGCTCCGAGACGGGCCGGCCGTCGCCGGTGTCCGTGGCCGCATCGTCCGCAGCGAAGGCGTCGCGGCCGAGCCACGCGGCGGCGTGCCGCGTCAGCGGGTGATCCCGGTCCGGCGTGAAGTAGATCGCGACCCGCATCAGATTACCAGCTTGCGCAGCTGCTGCGAGATCAGGTCCATGACCGTGACGGTGACGACCACGATGATCAGGATCGCGGAGGCCTGCGGATAATAGAAAGCGCGGATGGATTCGAAGAGCACCTGGCCGATGCCGCCCGCGCCGATGATGCCGAGCACGGTGGCGGAGCGCACGTTCGACTCCAGCCGGTAGAGCGAATAGGAGATCCACAGCGGCAGGACCTGCGGGATCACGCCGTAGATGACCTGCTGTATCCGTGAGGCGCCGGTCGTGCGGATCGCCTCCACAGGGCGCGGGTCGATCGCCTCGACGGCCTCCGAGAACAGCTTTGCGAGGATGCCGGTCGTGTGGATGAACAGCGCCATCACGCCGGCGAAGGGCCCGAGCCCGACGGCGACCACGAACAGGACGGCGAACACCACCTCATGGATGGCGCGGAAGAGGTCCATCAGCCGTCGCGTCGGCTGCAGGATCCACCACGGCACCATGTTGTGCGCGGACAGGATGCCGAAGGGGATGGAGAGCAGGACGGCCAGGAAGGTTCCCCAGAGCGCGATCTGGATCGTGACCACCATCTCCTCGAGATAATAGTTCCAGTCGCGGAAATCCGGCTGGAGGAAGCCCGAGGCGTATTCGGCCATGTTGCCGGCATCGGTGAAGAGATAGGTCCAGCGCCCCATCTCCGCGGGGCCCCAACTGAACGCCAGCACTGCCAGCAGGGTCGCGAGCAGGAGCAGGTTCCGCAAGCCGCCTGACGCACGCGCTGCCTCCGGTGCCGGCGCCGCGGGCCTGGCCGGCGCGTCGAGGCCTTTCGTCGGGATGGTCTGTTCCAAGGTCTGTCTCCGCCGGGTTGCGGGCAAGGAAAAGGGCGGCCGCGAAGGGCCGCCCCCTCGTCGATACGATCAGCCGGCCGCGTTCAGCTCGGCTTCGTACTTCGCCTTCTCGGCGTTGAGCTCGTCGAGCTTCGCCTTCCTGGCATCGGAGGACAGCGAGCCGTCGGCTTCGACCTGGGCGATCGTTTTCGTCAGCTCCATGATGCGGATCGGCAGGAGCTGCTTGTCGCTGGAGGCACGGAACGGCGCCCATTTGAGGCCTGCCAGAACCTTCTTCTCCTCGGCGACGTCGCCGGTCGACCGATCCGTGCCGTAGGTCAGGAAGAACTCCCTGATCTTGGCCTTCTGCTCGTCGGACAGGTCCTTGCGCCAGACGATGGGGTCGGACGGGATCAGCGGCGAGCGCCAGATCTCGCGGATGTTTTCGAAGGCCTTGGGCTGGTTCTGCTCGATCAGCACCATGTTCTCGGTGTTGTTCGTCGCCGCATCGACCTGCTTGTTGGCGACCGCCATCGCGTTGGTCTCGTGGTTGGCGTTGGTGACGTTCTTGAAGCAGGCCTTGGGGTCGATGCCCTTGGCGCTGAAGATGAAGGTCGTCGGCACGAGGAAGCCGGAGGTGGAGTTCGGATCGCCGAGGCCGAAATTGAGCGACTTGTCGCACTTCAAGAGGTCGTCGATCGACTGGAGCGGCGAGTCCTTGGGGACGATGATCACGGACCAGTAGCCCGGCTCGCCCGCCACCGGCACGCTCTGCACGAAGACTTCGCCATCGGCGCGGTCGACGGCCTCCATGGCCGACTTGTTGCCGTACCAGGCCATCTGCACCTTGCCGAAGCGCATGCCTTCGATGATGCCGGCATAGTCCGAGGCGAAGAAGGGCTTCACCTCGAGGCCGGTCTTCTCCGTCATGGCCTCGAGGAGCGGCTCCCACTGGGTCTTCAGGTTCTGCTGGGATTCGGTCGAGATGATGCCGAAGTTGATGACGTCCTGCGCCAGAGCGGCGGTGGACATCGCGCAGGCGAGCGACATCGCCGCCAGGCTCTTGAAGATAGCGTTCATTGCAGTTTCTCCGATTGACGTAACGATCAGGCGTGCATGGGCACCGGGGACGCCGGCTGGCGTGCGATCTTGCGCACCGGCCGGGCGGGCGCCGGTTCGACCGGCGCATCCGGCAGAACCAGTTCTTCCGAGGCATCGCCGTAGAGCTCGGCCAGGAATGCATTGGACAGGGCCGTGGACGGCCCGTCGAAGACGATGCGGCCGTCGCGCATGGCGATCGTGCGCTTGCAGTAGCGGCGCGCATATTCGACCTGATGCAGCGAGACCAGGACGGTGATCCTGTCCTGCGTGTTGATGTCGGCCAGCACGTCCATGACGCGGCGGGCGGATGACGGGTCGAGGGCGGAGATCGGCTCGTCGGCGATCAGGATCTCGGCCTTCTGCACCAGCGTGCGGGCAATCGCGGCGCGCTGCTGCTGGCCGCCGGACAGCGTCGAGGAGCGCTGGGCCGCGACGTGAGGGATGCCGACGCGGGCCAGCGCCTCCAGAGCCCTGTTCCTCTCCGTGCGGTTGAAAATGCCCAGCGTGCCGCGCCAGCGGGGCACCTTGCCGAGATTGCCGATCAGCACGTTGGTCAGCACGGAAAGACGGCCGACGAGATTGAACTGCTGGAAGATGACCGACACCCGCCCGATGCGGCGGCCGCCGGCGAGCTTGCCGCCCGCCTGGGATACCTTGTCGAGAATGACGATCCTGCCGTCGGCTCCGTCCCCCGCTTCCAGCCCGGCGATGTGGCGGATCAGCGTGCTCTTGCCGGAGCCGGAGGCACCGATGAGCGCGACCATTTCGCCGCGCTGCAATTCGACGTTGACCTTGTCGAGCGCCCGGGTCCGTCCGTAACGCTTCGACAGGTTGGAAACACTGATCGCAGTCATATGCTGATCTCCGTTTTTCTCCGCCCTACACGCGGAAAATAACCGGGCGACGACGGTTCAACGACATTTCGGTGACACCCGGCCGTTACCCACCGTGACGTTCCAGGAAGGCCTCGGCGCCAAGCGAGCGGAAGTCTTCCAGCGCCTCGAAAAGCCGGTGATGCGGCCAGTCCCACCACGCCAGCGCGGTCATGCGCCTGCCGATTTCCGCCGGGAACCGCTCGCGGATCGGGCGCGCGGGCACGCCGCCGACGATGGTGAACGGCGCGACGTCGCGCGACACGACCGCGCCGGCGCCGACCACGGCCCCGTCACCGATCGTGACGCCGGGCAGGATGGTCGCGCCGTGGCCGATCCACACGTCGTTGCCGATCGTCACCGCGTTCTCCCGCCGCCAGCCGAAGAACGCTTCCTCGTCGGCCGCGTCGTCGAAATAGTCCGCGGCGCGGTAGGTGAAGTGATGCAGCGTCGCGCGCCAGACGGGATGGTTGGTGGCGTTGATGCGCACGGCCGCGGCGATGTTGACGAACTTGCCGATGGTGGCGCACCAGATCGCGCAGTCCTGCATGACGTAGGAGTAGTCGCCGAGCTCGGTCTCGGAGAGGCGCGAGCGGGCTTCGATCTCGACATAGCGGCCGAGCGTGCTGGTCTCGACCTCGGCCGTCGGATGGACGAGCGGCACATGTTCGCTGAGCTTGGGCATCAGGCCGCCTCGCGAGCGGAGAATGCGCCGACATCGACGATGCGGGTGGCGACGGCGTCGCGCACGGGCGCGTCGTGGAAGATGCCGAGGATCGCGGTGCCGGCGTCGAGCTTCTCGC
>Ga0172382_10014038_pt1 | contig 10246 bp, 10 predicted proteins | sample Leawel138RmetaG_FD_122245 | JGI IMG/M metagenome (GOLD analysis project Ga0172382, IMG submission 122245) | Leachate microbial communities from a municipal landfill in Southern Ontario, Canada - Leachate well 138R metaG | ecosystem: Engineered > Solid waste > Landfill > Unclassified | place...
GCAGCCCGTGCAAAAGTGCGGATGATCGAGGAAGTCTGCGACACGCATTTTGAAGCGATCAATTGGGGCTTGGGCGAGATCACCTATTTCCAGCGCGCAACGGGCGCCAAGGCAGATGAGATGCGCGAGCTGGCAGGCCAGCAGATCGCGCGGCTTCACCGCTGGCTCGGCGCGCAGCTTGGCAATGCCGACTGGTTCAATGGCGAGAACTTCGGCTGGGGCGACCTCTCCGTCATCCCATACATAAACGGCGCGGCGGGTTTCGGCTTCGCACCCGATGCAGCCGCACCTCTCGGCAAGTGGATGGCGCGAGCCAATGCGCGACCTTCCGTAGCGCAGACAGCGCAGGAAGCCGTTGCCAGCATTACCGACATGCAGAACGTGGCGAATGTAGTGAAGATGGGGCTCTTCAAACGCGAATATCGCGATCATCGTCTCGAATGGATGATGAAAAGCGGCGGTGTGGAGATCGTGCTCGACGGGCTGCGTAACAACAACATCCGCTTTGCCCATGAATTCGATCAGGAGACACCCGCATGACCGCCAATGCCAGCTCCATCATTCTGCATCAATATGACATCTCGCCCTTCTCGGAGAAGGTGCGTGTCGTGCTCGGCATCAAGGGGCTTGAATGGTATGCCTGTGACCAGCCTGTCATCATGCCGAAACCTGACCTGACCGCGCTCACCGGCGGCTATCGAAAGATCCCGGTCATGCAGATCGGCGCGGATATATATTGCGACACGCAGCTTATCATCCGCGAGTTGGAACGTCGCTTCCCCACTCCCACTCTCTTTCCGGCGGGGGACAAAGGGATCGCTTGGGGCGTTTCCATGTGGGCGGACCGTGTTTTCTTTCAGGCCGCCGTTGCCATCATCTTTGGCGGCGGCACACCGCTGGCGGATGAAGCCTTCATCAAAGACCGCGAAAAGCTGACAGGCCGACCGTTTGACGTGAAGGGAATGGCGGCAGCGGCACCCATGATGGCAGAACAATTCCGCGCACAGCTTGGCTGGCTCGAAGAACAGCTTGCCGGCGGCAGCGCCTTCCTCACAGGTGATAAACCCGGCCTCGCCGATGCCTCAGCCTATTACAATCTCGCCTTCACCCGCGTTGCGAGCCCGAGCGGCGTGAAGCTCATCGAAGCTTTCCCCGGTGTTCTCGCCTGGGAAAAGCGCGTAAGGGAAATTGGCCACGGCAAGCGCCATGAGATTTCGCGCGACGCAGCACTCGACATTGCGCGTGACACAACAAGCACCGAACAGGTAAAGGCTGATCCCGGCGAGCCGAATAGCCTGAAGCCCGGCGACAATATCTCCATGATGGCGGATGATTATGGCCGCGACCCGATTGCGGGCGAACTCGTCTCCTCCTCCGCGCAGCACATAGCGATAAGGCGCGAAGACCCGCGTATCGGCGAAGTCGTGGTTCATTTCCCGCGCGCGGGCTTCCTCGTCATCAAATCCTGAGAGCCCGCATGCTTCCTGAACTCGGCACCATTGAAGGCTTTTATGGCATCCCCTGGGACTGGGAAGCGCGCGCAGCGCATGTCTCCGCCTTCGCGCCGCATGGCTATCGCTTCTATCTCTATGCGCCGAAATCCGATCCCTTTCTGCGCCGCCGCTGGAGCGAGCCGCACCCGCAAGCGGAACAAGATGCGCTGAAAAAACTCGCCGATCATTGCCGCGCGGAAGGCGTTCGCTTCGGTGTGGGATTGAGCCCTTACGAGCTTTATCTCGATTTTGATTCCGCCGCCCGAGAAGCGCTGGCGCGCAAGCTCGCAGAGCTTGATGCACTCGGCATCAATGATCTCGCAATCCTCTTCGACGACATGCGCGGTGATCTTCCGGGCCTTGCCGAAAAGCAGCTTGAAATCGTCGCCTGCGTCACCGAACACACAAAAGCAGGACGCCTGATCGTCTGCCCGAGCTACTACACGGATGATCCGGTGCTCGACCGTTTCTTTGGCCAGCGCCCTGAAGGTTATCTCGACACGCTGGGAAAAGAACTCGATTCCGCCATCGAGATTTTCTGGACAGGCCCGCTTGTCTGCTCCACGGAAATCGACGCCGCGCATATTACCCGCGTCAGCGAGACTTTGCAGCGAAAGCCTTTTCTCTGGGACAATTACCCCGTGAATGACGGGCCGCGCATGTCTCCCTTCCTGCATCTGCGCCCATTCACGGGCCGCGCGCCCGATATAGCACCGCTCATCGCCGCGCATGGAGTGAACCCCGCCTCGCAAGTCATGCTGAGCCGCATTCCCATGCTGACGCTTGAAAAGCTTTATGACACAGGCAAGGCAGGTTCATTCGCAGACGCGGCAACTCAGGTTACGAGCGCAGAACTTGCCGCCATGCTGGAAGAAGATTTGTCGCTCTTTCAGGACAAGGGCCTTGAAGCCATGTCGGGCAATGAAAAGGCGGCGCTGCGAAGCCGCTACGCCGCCATCTCTCATCCCGCTGCTCGCGAGATCATTCTTTGGCTCGATGGATATTGGCGCTTCACACAGGAAGAGCTGATGGCGCAGTGAGCCGTTACCGCGCCGTCATGCCCCCATCAATGACAAGCTCCGTACCCGTCACATAGCGCGACTCGTCGGATGCGAGAAACACGATGCCTGCCGCAATATCGGAGGGAAGCCCCGGATAACCTGCCGGCACGCCAACCGTTGCAACTGCCTGCGGATCAATCGTATTCGCGCCACCCGCGAGCGGCATGACGGCGGTTGAAACAGCCGCTCCCGCCAACCCGCCACCCTGCGGGATCTTCTGCCAGATAGCCGTGTCGATGATGCCGGGATGGATCGAGTTCACGCGTACATTCATTTGTGCCTGCGCGCATTCAAGCGCGACCGCCTTGCTGAAAAGCCGCACCGCGCCCTTCGTTGCGCAGTAGCCCGCAAGCCCCGCAGCGCCCTTGAGGCCGGCAACAGAAGAAATATTGATGACCGAGCCGCCGCCCGATGCCGCGATAAGCGGGATCGCGTGCTTCACGCCAAAGAACACGCCATCCACATTGATCGCCTGCTGCGCCTTCCACGCCTCATAGGACATGTCGAAGACCGACGCGCCAATGGCAATACCCGCATTGTTGACAAGAACATGGAGCGCGCCGAACTCATCCTTCACCGCAGCGACGATCTCCTGCCACCTCGCCTCGCTCGTCACATCCTGCACATGAGCACTTGCCTTGCCGCCCGCCTCGCCGATAAGGCGCGCCGTTTCGCGGACACCCGCCTCATCCACATCCGTCACGACCAGTGCCGCCCCTTCGGCCGCAAGCGCCAGTGCCGCACCGCGCCCGATACCTGCCGCAGCCCCTGTGACCAGCGCCACCTTGCCTTCTACCCGTCCCATGGTTTTCCCTCGAGGTTTCTTATGAATTGCCTCAAATGTAGCAGGAGAAGTATTAGGGTTCTAACCCTAGGCTCGCAATTGCAATCCTGTCGGTGTCGCCCGCGCCGAAAAGCAGGCTTGTGAAAAACTATACCAAGGTCTAGTTTTATCAGGACAACAAACGGCAGCTTGCATGAACAGACTTTTGAAGACCAGTCGGAACCGGCAACAGAAAGCGGCGGAAACGCCCCGTCGGCCGGGCAAGAAAGAGCGCACGCGGCAGGAAATCTACCGCTCCGCAATGAAGCTCTTCGCCGAAAGCGACTATGAGAAAGTCACGATCGAAGATATTTGCGCCGAGGCCGGCATCGCCAAGGCGACCTTCTTTCTGCATTTCGCAGGCAAATCTGCCCTGATCGGTGTCTTCAACGAAGAAATCACCCGCTCGCTGGCAGAGCGCCTGGCGGGCTATGAAGGCAGTGCCGAAGAAGAACTACTCCTTCTCGTTTCCGTTCTGCGCGAAGCATGGGAAACGAATGCCCCCGTGATGCACAAGATGCTGCGGGAGTTTCTCGATCAGCCCGCCCTCGTCTCCAAGGCGGCGGCCGTCAATGAAAGCGTTCTCGCCCTGGTCGCGCGCATCGTGGCGCGCGGGCAGAAGCGCGGCGAATTCTCTTCCGATTATCCGCCCGAAGTTGCCGCCCTCGCGCTTGTCGCAGCATGGAGCGCCTTCGCCGCCTGGTGGCTGCAAAACCCGGACATGGACGGGACAGACATCAACCGGGCGCTACTCGCCTTGCAATTCAACGGCCTCAAAAACAAGGGCTGAGCGAAACATCATCAAGCCTCTCATGGAGAAACATAATGGGCAAACTGCGCAGCGGTATTTTCCTCGCGCCCTTCCACCCCGTCGATGAAGACCCGACACTTGCCATCCGGCGTGACATTGAATTGATCGAATGGCTCGACAAGATCGGCTTTGAAGAAGCCTGGATCGGCGAGCATCATTCGGCGGGCTACGAAATCATCGCAAGCCCCGAACTCTTTATCGCCGCCGCCGCAGAGCGTACGCACCGCATCAAGCTTGGCACGGGCGTTGTTTCGCTCCCCTATCATAACCCGCTGATGGCCGCGAACCGCATCATTCAGCTTGACCACATGACGCGCGGCCGCGTGATGTTTGGCGTGGGCCCGGGCCTCCTCCCGTCTGACGCTTTCATGCTCGGCATCGAAGTGGCGAAACAGCGCGACCGCATGGTGGAAGGGCTTGAAGTGATCCTCCGCCTCTTCAAGGGCGAGACGGTGACCGAAGAAACCGAATGGTTCACGCTCAACAAGGCAAAGCTTCAGCTTCGCCCCTTCAGCGACCCCTATCCGGAAGTGGCCGTCGCAAGCTCGGTCACGCCCTCTGGCGGCAAGCTCGCGGGCAAGCATGGCCTCGGCATGCTCTGCGTCGCCGCCACCAACACGGCAGGCTATGACGCGCTCAGCATCAACTGGGAAATCGCAAAGAAGACAGCCGCCGAGAATGGCGGCGAGATGGACCCCTCGCGTCTGCGTCTCGTCGGCCCGATGCATCTGGCCGAATCCCGCGAAGAGGCACGCGCCCAGGTGAAATATGGCTTCGACAAATGGCGTCACTATTTCGGCTCCATCAACCCGATGGGTCTCGATGTGAAGGAAGGTCGCGATCCGCTCGATGCAATGATCGAAAGCGGACAAGCCATCGTCGGTACGCCGGATGATGCGATTGCGCAGATCGAACGCCTTCAGGAAAAGATTCCGGGCTTTGGTGCCTTCCTCATGCTCGCGCATAACTGGGCGAACTTCGACAACACCAAGCGCTCCTACGAGCTTTTCGCGCGGCATGTGAAGCCGAAATTCCACGGCGCGAACACGGCGCGCGAGGAATCGCTTACATGGGCGACAGAGAATGCGGGCGAGTTCATCGGCGCGGCAACGAACGCCGCGATGCAGACCATCATCAAGCATCAGGCCGAAGAAGAAGCGAAGGCGAAGAAGCAGGGCTGAAGCCCCCGCGCCCTAAAACAGGATACGTCAAACAGGAAGCATCACCATGACAGGAACAAAGATGCGGTTCGGCGCCTTCATTGCGCCGTTTCACCCGCTGAATGAAAACCCGACTCTTGCCCTCGAACGCGACATCGAACTCGTCCAGTGGATGGACAAGCTCGGCTATGATGAAGCATGGATCGGCGAGCACCACTCGGCGGGCTATGAACTGATTGCGAGCCCCGAGCTTTTCATCGCGACAGTCGCCGAGCGCACGCGCAACATCAAGCTCGGCACGGGCGTCTCCTCGCTGCCCTATCACCATCCGCTGATGCTGGCTGATCGCATCAACCAGCTTGACCACATCACGCGGGGCCGCGTGATGCTGGGCGTCGGGCCGGGCTCGCTTCCTTCCGATGCTTTCATGATGGGCATCACGGTCGCAAAGCAGCGCGACATGATGGACGAAGCGCTCGACGTGATCGTGCCGCTGCTGCGCGGTGAGACGGTGACGGCAAAGACCGACTGGTTCGAACTGAAAGATGCACGCCTCCAGATGACGCCCTGGTCGCGCCCCTCGGTTGAAATCGCGGTGGCAAGCCAGGTCTCTCCAACCGGCGCAACGGCAGCGGGCCGCCACGGCCTCGGTCTCCTCTCCATCGGTGCCACTTCTGCCGGCGGCTTCAACGCGCTTTCCTCCAACTGGGCAATCTGTGAGGAAACCGCGAAAGAAAATGGCAAGACAATTGACCGCAGCCAGTGGCGCCTTGTCGGCCCCATGCATATCGCCGAGACGCGGGAAAAGGCGCGCGAGAATGTGCGCTTCGGCCTTGAACAGTGGCTCTACTATTTCCGCGAAGTGGCAGCCCTCCCGCTCGCCCCGACCGATGGGTCGGACCCGGTGGATGCGCTCATCGCTTCCGGCATGGCCGTGATCGGCACGCCGGATGACGCCATCGCACAGATCGAGCGCCTCCAGACGCAGTCGGGCGGCTTTGGCTGCTTCATGCAGCTCGCGCATAACTGGGCCGACTGGGAAAACACCAAGCGCTCCTACGAACTGATGGCGCGCTATGTCTTCCCGAAGTTCCAGGGGCTCAACGAAAACCGCGAAGCCTCACTCAACTGGGCACGCGACAACCGCCCGACCTTCATGGGCGAAGCCATGATGGCGGTCGGCACGCGCGTCGCGCAGCATGTCGAGAAGAAGGGCACGGAAAATATCCGCCCCGAAATCCTCGCCGCCATGGGCCTCGACAAGAAGACGGATGCGGCGGAATAATCGCGGCGATCAGCACAAAAAGAAAGGGCGGCTCCGCAGAGCCGCCCTTTTTTGTCGCGTGAGACGAGTGTCGCTCAGAGCCTGAACTCGCCATTGTGAATCTTGCTGTAGAGGCTCTGGTCGAGCGGGACATATTTCTTCTGCTGGGGGCAGTTGAAATAGAGAGGTTCAGCAATGGTGGAGGGATCGAAACCTTCCTTCACCAGCTCTACCTTGCGGTGCTTGAAGGTGCCAGTGACTTCCATTTCCGGCTGGATGCGCAGGAAGACCGGCACTGCATAATCCGGCAGTTCCTTATACATCTGTATACGGAACCTATCGAGATCAAGCGCCCCATTCTCCGCCACGATGGAGGCCATACCTGCGCGGCCATCCGTTCCCGGCACATGCACGCCATAGACGTTGGCTTCCTTCACGCCGGGGAACACCGAGATCGCTTCCGCCACTTCGGATGTGGCAACGTTCTCGCCCTTCCAGCGGAACGTGTCACCGATGCGGTCCACGAAATAATAATAGCCACGCCTGTCCTGGCGCAGCAGGTCGCCCGTGCGAAACCAGGCATCGCCCTTTTCGAATACGTCACGGAGGATTTTCTTCTCCGTTTCTTCCTTCTTCGCATAGCCATCAAAGCGACCGGTCGGCTGATCGGGATCATCGGAAATCCGGCCGAGCGCTTCACCCGCCTCGCCCACATCTGCGCGAATGCAGAAGCCATCGGCGCCACGCACCGGCTGCTCCTTCTCAATATCGAACTTCACCAACTCGACATTGAACTTCGCCTTGGCCCAACCCGGAATACGACCAATCGCGCCTTCCGTGCCGTCGAAATTCATCAGAGCGACATTGCCTTCCGTCGCACCATAAAATTCGAGGACATGAGGAATGCGGAAACGCTGCTGGAAAGGTTTCCAGATTTCGGGCCGCAGCCCGTTGCCCACAACCATGCGCAGCTTGTGCTTGCGCTCCTTGGGGTGTTTGTCGGTGTTGAGCAGATAGCGGCAAAGCTCGCCAATATATTGGAAGAGCGTCGCCTTGTATTTGTGCACATCATCCCAGAACTGCGTCGCGGAAAATTTGCGCCGCAGGATCACCGCGCCGCCAACCGTGAGCGCCATACCAACGGCGCAGACGCCGCCGGCCGAGTGATAGAGCGGAAGCACCACATAGACGCGGTCCTTCTCATTCGAATTCGCGGCGGCCGCAAAAGCACCCATCATACTGGCAAGCCGGATATGCGGGATGCGCGCCGCCTTCGGATTGCCCGTGGTGCCGCTCGTATAGATGAAGAGCGCATCATCATCCTGCGTCACATCCTTGCGGATATCGGCAGGCAACGCATCGCCCGGCAACGTGGAGAGCACCGCATCGAGATCATGTGCGCCCTGCACCTTGCCGCCCGTCGCCCAGACGGTCATGGGCCGGGCGAGCTGGTCCGCCGCTGTCGAATGGCTTTCGGCAAGCTCCGCACCGAGAATGAGATGGTCTGCGTTTGAAATATTGAGGCAGTGGGCAAGCGGCCCACCGGTGAGGTTCGTGTTGATGAGCGCCGCTGTCGCGCCAACCTTGATGATGCCAAGCCAGGCGATCAGATATTCCGGCCGGTTCTCCATCATCAGCGCGATGACATTGCCCCGCCCCATCCCCTGCGCCTGTACCCAGCGCGCATACTTGTTCGCCTCTTCGTTGAACTGGCGATAAGTGATGGCCTGATCTTCGAAATAGATCGCGATATTGTTCGGCTTGGTCCGGGCCAGTTCCTCAATCGTGTCGGAGAAGGTGTGGGACGTATCTTCCCGAATGGTCTTGAGCTTCTTCAACGAGCGCATAGCCGCCCGAACGAAGGTGATTTCATTGCCGATCTGCTTGAAGAATCCCATATCCGACCGCCCTCCCGAGCTTTGCCTTACGTTAAGCCGCCTCTCTTCGGTTATGCCTGCCGTGGTGGCAAAACGTCAAGAAAAGGCCGGGAAAATCTCCCGATTCATCGTTCACGGCTCCGTGACAGGCCCGTTGTGAAAAGGCATTATCGACCCTCTTCCGGCAATTCGCCGTGAGAGAACCACGAATGCGACCGACAAGATGATTTCAGACCAGAACCCGCATCGGGGCCAAAAGCCCTGCACCGAAGATCGGGGCGAGATATTGCTCGATGTCATCGGGCAGCAATGCCCCTTGCCGGTTCTGCGTGCACGGAAACGCCTGTTACGGCTCGAACCGGGCGATCTCCTGCGCGTTTTTGCAAGCGATCCTGTCGCGCGGATCGATATGCCCCATTTCTGCGCCGAGGCCGGCCACGAAATCATCGAAATCCGCGACCGGGGCACATGGATCGAATTTCTGATCCGGCGAGGCAATCAGGTCAGCGATGATGAGGATCTGCTGGCGAAGCCGGTAAAAGGCCTCTAGTCGAGAAACTCTTCCGCCAGGATCGCATAGAGATATTCGTCCCGCCAGTCGCCCTGAATATAGCGGCTGCGGCGAAAGGTGCCCTCGCGCCTCATACCAAGCTTTTCCATCACCCGGGCTGACGCTTTGTTGCGCTGATCGCAACTTGCCGTGATCCGCTGCAATTCAAGCTCGCTGAAACCTGCCCCCATCAGCGCATGGGCCGCCTCCAGCACATAGGCTTGCCCCCAGTAATCCGGGTGCAGAACATAGCCTATGTCGCCCGTCCGGTTTTCACGATCCGTGAGTTTCAGGCCGACCGCACCGATAAGCCGGGGCGCTATCCGCTTGCTCCCCTTAAGCCAGATGGCAAGGTCGAAATTCGTGCGGAAAAGTTCGGTCTGGTCATTGAGAAAGGCGCGAACAGCCTGCTTGCTTTCCGCCAGCGTATTTGGTCCCCAGACGAGAAACCGTGTCACTTCCGGCAATGATGAATAGGCGTGAACCGCTTCAAGATCACGCGCGACAAACTCGCGGATGACAAGGCGCGGCGTTTCAATCGGTAGATTGATTGCCGACCCCGGCTCTGCCCGCCGCCCCAATCTCATTTGCCTAAAGCGTCCTTGATATCTGCCTTCTGCGTATCACGGAAGCCGGAGATAATCGTGCTGCCCTTCTCGAAGACCGGCCGCTTGATGAGCGACGGATTTGCCGCCATCAGCTTCACAGCCTTCGCCTCCGTCAGATCCTGCTTGTCGCTATCGGGCAACCCGCGCCATGTCGTGCTCGCCTTGTTGAGAAGTGCCTCCCAACCCACAGCAGCCGCAAAGCGTTTTACATCAGCCGCGCTGATGCCATCCGCTTTAACATCATGGAAATTATAGGCAATGCCTTCCGCCTCAAGCCATTTGAGCGCCTTGCGGCAGGTGTCGCAACTCTTCAATCCATAAACGCCAAGCACCGTCCTCTAACCCTGTTCTGCTTGTGAAACCTTGCCAAGCATAGCGGGGAAGAGGCCGGTGCCAAAGCGTCAGAAATTTATGAACTTGTGGCTCAGGCAGCCTGCATCGTCTGCATCTGGCGCGCACGCTCCGCCTTGAAGGCTGCTTCTGCCTCGAGCGACACCGGCTCCACTTCGCGGTAGATCACCGGCTCCTCAATGCCGAGAAGCGCGCGCACTTCGGAAAGCGGCCTCGGGAGTAACGCTTCCCAGTCCGCACCCGGCAGC
>Ga0172382_10014042_pt1 | contig 10244 bp, 12 predicted proteins | sample Leawel138RmetaG_FD_122245 | JGI IMG/M metagenome (GOLD analysis project Ga0172382, IMG submission 122245) | Leachate microbial communities from a municipal landfill in Southern Ontario, Canada - Leachate well 138R metaG | ecosystem: Engineered > Solid waste > Landfill > Unclassified | place...
CAATAATGCTTTTAAGAAGGCACCCAAAAAGCGTTAGTCAAGAAACGTTGACCACCCTTAGTCAAGAAACCTATACAAACAGCTTTTTATCTGATATGGATCAGTTGTATTAAACATGGGTAAAATCAGCAAAACTCCAACATTATTGCTGACTTTAATAGTCGCTATGTCGTCTCTAACTGTTGTTCTGGTTAAACCTGCAAATGCTGAACCTGATATTAACGCACCAATACCAATACCTTCCGTTCCAGAATTCACCATAAAATATGTTGACCACTCATATGATGTGCCAACAACCACAACAACGCATACTAATCCTTACACAGGTGAAGTAACAACTAAAACACATCAAGGCTATCATGTTAAGAATTTCACAATAGATATGACGATTAAAAACCAAGAATTTCCTGCAAGTATCAACGGCAGCGCTTTAGGTATGAGATATTTCATTCAGACTAAAGGTCACTTCGAAAGCGACTGGCAAGAAAGCCATGTTGACACACAATCAACTTCTGGATACACAACAGTTGCTTTACCTGCTAACAGTTATCCTGCTGGTGGAACGATAGATTTTCGAGTTAAGGCATGGTTAGGTTATTATACACCCTCTATTAGCGACGGAAGACTCGTCGTATCACCCGCATGGTTTCTTTACCCAAGACCAAGTGACTGGAGCAGCACACAATCGATAACCATACCAGAGAGCAACAACTCTCCCACCTCAGCACCAAATCCAACTCCAACTGTTCCAGAGTTGTCTTGGTTGGTAATCGTTCCGTTGCTTCTTTCTTTGTTCTCTGTTGCTATTTTAATTAGACATAGGAAGGTTAAGTATGAGTAAAATAGGCAAAACATTCGCATTGCTTCTAACTTTAACGGTGGCTATGTCATGTCTAACTTTGCTGACAGTTAAACCTACAAATGCTCAAACGATACCTAAGCCATCTATCCCCGAGTTTACGCTACAATTTGTAGATAATTCGTATGAGGTGCCACCAATTTTTTCAACTAACCCCTATACTGGAGAGAGCATAATAACTCAAGATGGCTACCATGTGGAAAATAAATCTATAGCAATAACGATAAAAAACCAACCTTTCAACAACTATAGAGACTCACATGGAAACAATATTATGATGTACTATGATATTCGCTGGAAAGGATATTTTGAGGATAAGTGGCGGGCATTCAGTTCTGGAAACAATTACATAGTAGCTTCAAGTTCCTTAATGGAATCAGACTCTTTAGTATACCCCAATGCACCATCCACACTATTGTCCTACTCTTTAGGGGAAAATCGTGACGGCAATACACCATTGCTAGGTGATATTACTCCTGGTGGACAGGTAGATTTTCAGGTTCAAGCATTCATAGGCTACTACATCACGATTCAAGGTACCCCTGACCCCTTGTTCCACAGAACCTCCGAACAGTATGTTTTCGTAGGTGAATCAAGCAGTTGGAGCAATACCCAAACAATAACAATCGGTGAGCCTACTAACTCTAACACGCCAAATCCAACGCTGCCAATAACTTCCCTAAATCCAACAACCACTCAAATGCCTATTGTACCACCGATTGCGCCAGACACAAATAGCGATTCCGCAAATCTAATCACTTTGCCATTGGAGGCTTTCGTCATTATTGTTGTAGTGGTTGGGGCACTTGCAGTAGTTCTTTCAGCATTGCTTTTTAGAAGACATCGGAAAACAATTAACTTAACTAAGTAGACCTTTTCCTATGTTCGGGTGTATCCGCCCTATAGCTTTACCTAAGTCATCAGTTTTTGTCATGGAGAACTAGTTTTAGATGTAGTTTAGAATAAATAAATTATATAACGTAACATATAACATACAAACTGATTATTCCAATATTGCTAGAATAGGGAAGTATCTCTCGTTATGCTTAGTTGTAGTCTTAGTAGCATATAATCTGTTAATGGTTATATCCACCAATGCTCAAAATATACCTAAAACCATCTGTGCCAGAATTCACTTTAAAATATGTTGTTGACGGGTATGATGTTCCAACAACTTGCAAAACAGACCCTTACAACGGTTCAAAAGTAGCCGACCAGCAAGGTTACCATGTTAATAACAGTACAATAGTCATTACTATTGTAAACCAACCTTTTCGATGAGCGCTACAATGGGCTAAACTGTCACTTATTTTACAACGTTAGGTACAAAGGACATTTTTCAACAGAAGAATGGACAAACAACAGCTACGGCAACTTTACGTTCTTAACTATTAACTTCAAAGACAACTATTCTCCCAAACCGATGTTTGAACAATAAAAGAATTACAGTATACAACATTTTGGTGCTCGACATCCATTTCCCGGTAATATTCAGCTAGATTTCCAGATAGAGGCAGATTTGTATTATGAAGGTCAAATTAGGGTTTATGGCAGTCAGTTGGGTGTTTTAGATTTCACTGGGTTTCTGTTTATTGCTATTACAGTTAGGCTTCGAAAAACCACATTCTTGAAGCAGTGACCTTTTCCAGACAGATGTATCTATTCTCGCATAAGACGGACAGCAAATGGCAAAACAAACCTACCTTAGCCAAGCCTTCTTAGCGCCATCTTTCCGGCACAGTAGACGTTGGGGGTCTCATTTTTCAGCCTCTTGGTAATTTGGTAATCACTTAAGCCCTTTGCATTTGACTGCAAAATCTTTCGCTCATTCTTAGTCAACACCATAGACTAAGTCTTCTCTTCAGAGGCACTATGTAGAGTTACATATTCAACTTGCAAGTCTTCTCTGGCGCTTTACGGCGTCTATTCCTAAGTTTGTCATTGTTTAGCACCATCCCCAACTCGTAACAACCATCAAATTTAACTCCTTGGATAACTGTCATTTATGAGAGCAATCCGATGGGTCACCTGATGCAATCAACCTTGCATAGAACACTGCACCTCAAATGTTTGGCTCTAAATCCTATTTGTCTTATAACCAGTTTCTTGATTTCATTACCGTCTTACCTGCGAACTTTAATTCTAAAGCAGTCTCGTATGGACAAGTCTCAACGCAACGAGCACAAAGGATACAGCGTGATTCTGTTACGTCACCGCCTTTCGTCTCATACACAGCTGTGGCTTGAGTTGGGCAAACGCGTTTGCAGACACCGCATTTTGTACATTTTTCTTCATTCTTATACAATTTTGTTAGTGCAATCTGTTTAAAAGGCGTGAAAGTGCTAAAGAATCCAGTTAAAGCTCCAAGCGGACAAATCCTACACCAAAACCTTCTGTAAGCCAAACTCAATACGGTGATAGCGATTAGAATTGATAGATTTATTGATGTTATATAGAAGCCTGCTATCCAGAAGGGGCCATAAGCTATTTGCGAAACATATGACCAATTCATTGAACTGATTAGGCATTCGACGCCGATACAAAGAGGTCGCATGGGACAAACCAAGCAGAAAGGTTCGTTTATGTAAGTAATTATACCTGAGTGCACCACATCATGGCCAGCAGTCGGGTTTGTTCCCAGTATTAGCTCTGTGCCAAAAATAGAGTATGAACCAAAAATAACGCTTAACAACAAAAAAACTGCGATGATGATATACCTTGATTGACTTAGCTTCTTGCTTGTTGTTGGCGAGACGTTTAGATGGCGTTTTTTAAAGACTTTACGGACCCGTGTTAAAAGATCCATATAGAGACCAAACGGGCAAAGCCACCCACAGAAGAACCTGCCTAAAAGAAGCGAAGCGAAAATAAGTGCAGCAAACACTATGACCAACCTCTCTAAGCCAGAGGTGGCGTAAAAAACATTATACCCAATCGATGCATCCCAAAATGGAAAAATTGAGGCTTGGATTTGAAAGATTGGACAGGTTATTGTTCTGCCGTTGGGCATATAACAGGCGAGAACGGGCAATGAGATACCATCAGGAAGTTGATTACCTAAGAGGTCCCCGCCAATTAAGCGGTCTCGTGGAGAACTACCGAGTGGTGCCCAAACTGGGTCATTAAAGGGTCCGATTAGTAGCCCCATGAAAATTACGAAAACAGCGGAGATTTGGATAAAAAGCCGAAGATGACTCACCCGTCGTGTTTTATCTTTCGTTAACTTCAAAATGGCAACAATGCCCACAACTACTATGGCAACGAATATGGCTACTATTGTGACCTCGTTTACCATACTTAATGCGTCCTTCTTTCCTTTAAAGAGTTATTTCTAATTATCACGCCAAAAACAACTGTGCCAGCGACCAGAACTAACGAGACTACTAATACAGAGTGGTTTTCATGAAAGGGTAGGCTCTCATCAATTAGTAATGATGAGTAGTCCCTGCACATGATGTTTGCTTCCGTTGTTGCACCAGTAACTGTTAATGTACCATCAGAAGAAATACTCCAACCGTCACTTTGTTGATTAGCATCAGACCGCCCAGTTAAGTCCCTATCTAACATGACAAAAACGTCCCGAATACGAGGATTTTGACCAAAACTTGGGCTGAGATCAAAATTGACTGACTGCACACCTGGACCCGATACGTTATAGGTTATAGAACCCATACGTTGACTAAAGGCATTGTAATTGCCTACTATTTGCTCGTCTTGACCCTGGGAAACGAAAAGAGAAATGATTGTGACATTGCAACTCTTAGCACTAACTCGAAAGGTTTCTACCATGGACGGATTAATAGGCCGCCAGTCGCCAAAAAACCAAGTGCGAGTGCTATTTACTTGTAAGTTGCTAAAAACCCAAGTGTTGTCCTCTAACTTTGCTTGGGAATAGCTGCCGTTAAAAGCAAAATGTATCGTGGCGTTGCAATCAGGGATGCTAAAAGGTGAATCAGGAGTAAACGATACAACCCTTTGTGCTTGAGCTCCCCCATCAACCCAAAGAATACACAGAGATACCACGAATGTTGCGGTTATGATTAAACCTTTTTTTGTAATTGTATTATCATAACCTTTACCAAGACGTCTTTTTAAAGCAACATACAGCGGTAAACTCGATTCCATCATAGAATACTTCCATAGCTGCCTTAATTGACTTTTGATTAATTCACAAATCAGTAGAACTTGCCGGTGTCAACAACTCTGACGCCTCAAGACCCCCTTCGGATCATACGCTGTCCTTAACCTATCCAAGTGGTAACATGGTACAAACCTCCTCTAATCTTGGAATTTAGAGGTTTTATGCTTAAACTTGAAATGCCTGCAGAAAACCCAAAAGTTCTCCATTGCCTTGGGCAGCTCTTTTTTTTGTAACCTTGTTACGTAAAATTTGCGCATGTTTTTCGCGCCTTCAAGTCTTATTGTTTTTACTATACCTGCAGCTTCTGCTTTTCTGGCTGCAATTGAAGAAACTATGCTTATTCCTGTTCCCTCCGACACTGCGGTTATAACCGATTCGGTGCTTCCGAATTCCAGAACAACATCCAAGTCAGATACGGAAATTCTTTGGTCAGAAAACATTTTCCTTGTTTCTTGTCTTGTACCCGATTTGTCTTCTCGGTAGACAAATGGGTAATTGCGAAGGTCTTGGGGTTGAACCACTTTCTTTTTTGCCAGTTCATGGTTTGGGGGAACAATCAGAACTAGTTCCTCTTCACCTATTTGGATAAACTCGATTATTCCTTCAAAGCCTTCTAGACTGCCTACCGCTGCAAAGTGTACTTCATTGTCGGTTAGGCTCTGGAGGCTATTTATGCTGTCAGTTACTGTAATCTTGAACTTTACCGCTGGGTATTCTCTTCTAAACTCTGAGATTAGACTTGGGAGTATATGCTCTCCTGGTATTGTGCTTGCAGCGATCTTTATTTCTCCTTGCAAGCCTTTTTCTGTTGAAGCGATTATCATTTTGGCTTTTTCAATTTCTTCAAATATTTTCTTTGTAGTTTCCTGCAGAATTTTTCCTGCTTCGGTTAATTCTACACCTTTTGTTGTGCGGATGAAAACTTTTGTTCCGAGGTCTTTCTCCAAGGCTGCTATATGATTGCTCACTGTTGCTTGGCTTGTTACGAGTTCCTTGGCAGCTGCTGAAAAACTGCCTGTAGTAAGTACTGTAATGAACGTGCTGAGATACTGAATTTTCATATCCTGACTCCTTTAAGGATTGTTTTATGAACAAGTTAACCGTTTTTGGGTTTAAATGTTTAATATTCTTTGACTATTTTTGGTGTCCATATTTTTCTAGATTACTGTCATTTTTTGCTGTTCTGTTAATCAGAGTTTTTAATAGCTGGTTCTATTGAAATTGATTTGACTATTAGTAATTCTTATATGTCCTATAAGATTAACTGATGTGTAACTTGAAATGCGGGAACCCAAAATGACTGAACAAAAAGAAAGAAAACGCATCATTAAACATAGTTACTTAATAATTATAGCAGGCTTAGTGACCGGATTAATCGCTGCTTTACTTCAAATAACCGCAGGCGTCGGTCCACCCAATACACCAGTAGCCTATGGCATTTGCATAGCCTGCCATGGCAGAGACCTGATTAACTGGATAATCAACGCTATCGGAGAAACAAACCTCGGATATGGAACCTTGGTTGCCGGTGTTCCTGTGCTAACGGTAGTTGGCATCGTAGCCGGAGCTTTCATATCTTCAACGAAAAATAAAGAGTTCAAATTTCGGACAACAAAAAATCCCGGTGTAAGTTTTGTTTGCGGTTTTGCTGTAATGGCTTCTGCATTAATCCTTGGAGCTTGCCCACTCAGGGCAGTCCTAAGAGTTGCCTACGGCGATGCTATTGCCGTCGTAGGTTTTATAGCAATATCTGTTGGAGTAGTAATCAGTGCAGCAGTAATCAAGGTGAATGCTAGAAGAGCGATAAACAGGGAGGTCACTTAAATGGCAACAACAGAAGTAGTTGTAAGCATTCTTGTGAGCACCCTGATAGGCGGCATTATCATAGGTTACTTATCACAACGATCTCGTATGTGTTTTGTCGGAGGCGTACGTGACTACGTCTTGGTAAAAGACACCCATCTGCTAAAAGCACCCCTAGCATTTCTGATAGGTGCCGTTGTGGTGTTCGCTATTGCATCTTTGGTCGCAAGCATGCCAACATGGCCTTGGTTTATTACAAAAAGTTTAATGCCAATACCCGGAGCGCCATTAGCAGCTAATGCAGCGGTCCCCATATACAATCATATCATCCTCGCAATAATAGGCGGACTTGGAATAGGCATTTTTGCCGTGTTCGCAGGAGGCTGCCCACTTAGGCAACATGTCATGGCTTCAGAAGGCGACAAAAGCTCAATGCTCTACTTGCTGGGTTTCTACATCGCTGCAGTAGTATTCATGGCGTTCATACTCCCCAACATACAAATATTCTAGGTGAAAAACATGAAAGAAAAACTTGATGCACGAGGAAAAACATGCCCTTGGCCTGTAATCTTGACAAAAGAAAAGCTCAACAAAATGAAATCTGGCGACATACTAGAAGTAACTGTTGACTATGAACCTTCAAAAGAAAACATAGTACGCTTCGCAGACTCCAATGAACACAAAATACTAAACATTGTAAACGAGAGCAATAAAATCACAATAATGATCGAAAAGAAATGACAAAGGAAAAACAAAACAAACGAGACCACTGAAATGGCTAAAGCAAAAAATCAAAAGTCTCTCATTCTTTTAAACGATGTAAGCGAAGCAATAAAAGCCGAGCACCTGCTTAAAGCAAAAAAACTTGACATTAAAGTTGTCGCTCCTCCCGTTGAAATCAGAATTGGATGTGACCTTGCAATAGAAACCGAACTCCTTGACAGCTACGAAGCTAAAAAAATCCTTGAAGCATACAAAATAAAACCCATCAAGATAATTCCTCTATCCAGCACTCAACTTGAACCTACTGACATTATCAAAAAAGTTGACTTCGGCGACTACCTAATGATCAAAGCGGGTCACATGAAATTGAGTTTCAATAAAACAACAGGTGAAATCGTAAATATATCCGGAGGTGGCTGCTCAGACATTCCTTTTCTTGCTCTTAGAATGGTTGGTAATAGTCTCATAAAAACAGAAAAACCTGAAGATTTAGGTTGCACTCTTTGTGCCTACATGCTTCAAAAAGCCTATGAAGAAGCTGTACGAAGTTACAGGCGCGTTTGAAAATGTTAACCATTATTGGCACTGTGCCGCTTAAAGGAATGCCCTTGACATTGGGTTCATGTAAATTCAGCAATGGAAAATTAAAAGTTGATGATTTAGAGCTTCCCCTAATTAACGGAACAAGCGTTATGATTGCAGCTGCAGTAACAACTTCTGGGTCTTTAGGAATTAAAACCCCTCAAGCAATCCTCGCCGGTGACACAGGTTCAGGTGATGGAAGCAACCTGATATATCGCTTTCTACGCGACCAAAAATGTTCACTTCATGCCTCTTCAAACCAAGAGATCTTTGCATTACACTACATCAAACCTAACATTTTATACATAAAAGAAGCCGTTAAGAGGTTAAAGAGAAAACCGAACGCAATCCTCGTAGCCGACGCAGGGGCGATGTATGTTGCAAAAGCAGCTGGAATAGCAAAAGAATTCGACTTATTTACACCTGACCTTGGTGAAATGGCTTTCCTTGCCGACCCAGAAGCGGTTCACCCAGCATACGTTCGAAACTACCTGTTTGAAAATGCCAACGACGTGGACAGCTTAATCAAGCAAGCCTACGAATATTCTAACGCATCCAATTTCCTCTTAGTTAAAGGCGCAATTGACTACGTTGTTGACAGAGCAACTGTAGTTGCAAAAGTTGTAGAGCCAAGTGTTGCGGCTTTAGAGCCTATTGGCGGAACTGGTGACAGTTTATCAGGTATTGTTTCCTCACTGATTGACTCAGGTCTTGATATTAAACATGCGGCAATAATCGCAGCTAAAACCAACAGGCTAATGGGTAAATATTCCAACCCAAATCCATCAACAAAGGTTTGGGAAATGCTCTCCAACATACCCAAAGCATTACAAGAGGCAAAAACAGTTTCCACACTTGGATAAACTTGCAAGCTCCCACTGAACCTAGTAATTTTGACAAAATTAAATTGAGAAAAGATTGAATTAACAAAATGGGGTATACCAAAATGAAATAAAGCGTTGATTGTTTACGGTACAAGGACCGGGACAGCTGAAGTTACTGCAAAACAAATCGCTCAAACACTTCAAAAAAAAGCGTAGAAGCCAAAGTTGTGGATGCCAAAAAGAAAAAAGTTTCTTTTTTTAAGCTTTTTTGGCTAAGAAAACAATTTACAAACCAATTTTTTCGAGTTAACTCGCCAGAGCGAAGTCTTAGTTTTGGCTGCAACAAATCGGCATGCTTAACCTTCACATCAGCGACATTCTGACCATCAGACATTAAAAACAACAGGTGGAACTACATCAACCAAGAATCCTTTCATTTGGTTAGCTCAGGGCGGAATCATGGGCACCTACGATACTCTAGAAATTAGGGTAAGCGCATCTGGTCAAAATTGGAACTGGGGAAACGGCTTTAGACGATTTAATAGTAAACGGTAAAATCTGCAACGCCCAAAACGCATGGGTTGAAATTGATTCAAAACTCAAGATAAATGGCGATTTCCAAATTACAGGCGGCCATGTAGTATCAAGCTTAAACCCGTCAGGTTTGATATCGTTGGGTTCACCAACCGAAGTTTGGGCAGGCATTAACGTTACAACCGCATACGTGAGCATGCTAAGCAAACTAAACGGTACAAGCTACATTTAACTCACAGGCCACTATATGTTAACGGCAGTGTCGGCTCAAGCGGTCAAGTTTTAACAAGCCTGGACCAGGTGCTTCACAATAAAGCCCTGCAATTTGACATCGTTTGCGTTGATGTTGATAGCTGAAGCGGGGGGTCCAAATCCAGTTTCTTAATAACCGTTTTAACTAGCGGCGGGTTAAAGATCAGGATTGTCTCGTTTACGTCTTCGGCGATTAGTGATATAGACTTGTTGATTTCCAAGCTTTTTTGTGGTAAATTCCTCTCTTAACAAAAATGATGTCACCAGCTACCGCACTTGCTATAGCTGAAGATACTGTTGGATAATCGTCTGGGACAACAATCGTTTGAGGCTTAGCTTTATCAGGCAAAACCACAGCTATGTTTGATGTAACTAAAATGAGTACAAGGAGTAGCAATAAGATTCTACTCATGCTGCCTTACTCTTCTTAGATATGCTTTATGATAAATAAACAAGCCAGTGCCCACAGCGATTATAGCAGAAACAGCTATGACTAACATAAATAGAAAAGCCTCATTCTGAGGTA
>Ga0172382_10014044_pt1 | contig 10243 bp, 9 predicted proteins | sample Leawel138RmetaG_FD_122245 | JGI IMG/M metagenome (GOLD analysis project Ga0172382, IMG submission 122245) | Leachate microbial communities from a municipal landfill in Southern Ontario, Canada - Leachate well 138R metaG | ecosystem: Engineered > Solid waste > Landfill > Unclassified | place...
CCAATGCCGGTGTGACCGTGTGTATATAGGTCACCGGGGCATCGCCACTGTTATAATGGTTGTGGGCCACGTTTTGGTGCAATGTTATTTTCTCTCCCGCTGACAGAATGCTTGTTTGCCCATCCAACTGGACAGTCAGTTGCCCAGAGATGATTTCAAAGGTTTCGTCCTGAAACCGGTGGTAATGGTTGGGCACCAGTGGTCCTTTGCTATAAATGGTTGCTTTCAAAGTCACACGCTCACCCGTGGTGTCCGCGGCAGTTTCAAGAAACTCATACGTATCTCCATTTGATGGATTGGTCATTATTTGTCCTTTTTTCGGCATAATCTTTTGTTGGCTAATTGGTTATTTTTCAACTAAAGCCTCAAATATAGTGAAAATGCTGTACTAAATATCAGTAAATCAAAATGGTCTTGTGTACCTCGTCGCTGCCGATGATATAGAGATCGGGTTTGGTACGAAAATCCCTCCCCCCTTGGTTGTTTGGGTTTTTGTATTGACTACAATTGCGCAGCCTCGGTACGTTTAATGTATTTGTCAATAATATACTTCGTGATGGGGCGTAGATTTTTCTGCTTATGTACTGGATGCTGTCCGGGACCAGTGAAGTAGACGAGGCTGTCGTTATTCATCTTCGTATACCATACTCTGCTCAGGGCATAATAAGAAAGCGTGTCTGGTTTAGTGATTCTCCGGAAGGTTTTCAGGTGTTGCTTATCGAGCGCTATTTTAGTCGCGCTCACTAGTATCTCATCCTGACACCCTTTAGCTACGTATTGGTCACCGGACCAGTACATGCATTGATGTTCCATTGGTTTGGAAACTTTATACACTCCAAAAACCGAAGCTCCTCCAATCATGCCTAACATTACCATGTTTTTGATACTTGTTTTGATTTTTCTGCGATTACCCGAATTTGGCAGCACCGAAGAGGGTGTATCATTTAATCCGGAAGAGCCAAAGCCATCCGTGGATGTGGCTGTCCTTTCCGGAGCTATATCTTCAGACGTTTTTAACTGCTCCTTTTTCCATACTTCATAGGGTCTGGGCGTAAAATCAATCAACCATGCCAACAGCTTGATGTTTTTATCATCTCTGCTTTGAACACCTTCTGTCATTAAATTAATCAACGGCCTCAGCTTATCGATGTCAAGTCTTCTGATCGCTAACTCCAAATCCTCATGACTTCTGAACGGGTCAAAAAACGACTGGATCACAGGAACGTCTTCTTTGTCAAAGCGGTTAATCCATATCTCCAGACAGTAATCTCTCAATTTGGCAGGGCTGGGGTTTTCCAATTCACTGGCCAGTCCGCCGGAATATCACCGGAATTACCGGAATAACACCGGAAGAATCAGAATAATCGTAATCTATTGATTTATAATTTTTTATCACATCTATGTTTGTCCATGTGATCGGTTACTGATTTGGCCAGTTGTTAGGGTAAAAATAGGAAACCAATCTCAAAATGAGAAATGATAGGTGGTTGTGACCGGCCGGTCTGGGAAGCAGCCTTTTACTCCACCTATCTACTCACACTTCCCAAAGCGTTCAGAAGGCCTTCTGATCAATCAATGCAGTAAGCCCCACACATGGGTTGTGGGGAGCTGTGAGTATGGAAAACTTATTATATTAATCATGTTAAAAATATTTATCGCTCTGTTATTGGGGTTTGGATACCCTGCAAGTAGTACAACTTCTAATTCGACGAATGGATGTTCTACCGAAGACTGTGAATGTCCTGAAGGAAATTGTGACGAACCTCCAGGTGATGATACAGGAGGAGAGACTGGATTAATTCCACCAAAGAAGTAGTAGGCGAATCAGCTTTAAACTTCTATATTTTTGAAAGTAAGGTGGTTTTACTGCCTTACTTTTTTATATTTGAACGATTAAACCCATACTTCGGATTTGAATATTTGTTTGATGGTTCCAGTTTATTGCCTAAACTACCTGTTCCGGCCACGATTTTTGCGATGGACTTTAATTGGTTTTTCTATTGTCATATTGTTTTCCTGTGAAGAGGGAACCAATCATAAGAAATCTATTGTGCCTAATAATGACGCCTATGACTTAGCGTTTGATTTCAGAGAAAAGGGCATGCTGGACTCTGCATTTATTTATTTTCTTGAAGCTAAAAATGTATATAACAAGAACGGAGACAATTTTGGTGCAGGTAAATGTCTAGTCAATATGTCTTTCATCCTCATGAATATGAGTGATTATTACGGAGCGCAGGAAACCTCATTGGAAGCGACCGATTATTTCAATGCCGATGATGCAGAACACCATCATTATCTGGCCACAAATTACAATAACCTGAGCGTTGCTTCACTGCAATTGAGAGACTACGAAAATGCCCTGAAGTTCTACGACCTGGCCATACAATTTGCTGAAGACTCATTGGCTACCCGTGTATATCTGAATAACAAAGCAGTCATCTATCAGAAACAATATGATTACCAGGCGGCTATTGAAATCTATGAGGGAATTCTAAATGTTCCACTGCTGGATAGAAAAGAATACGCCCGCGTATTGTCTAATTATTCGATGGCAAAATGGTTGGCAGACAATAGTTATGATGCGTTTCCTGGTTTTATGAAAGCGCTCCATATCAGACTGGCAGAAGGTGACTTATGGGGTCAAAATGCCAGTTATTCCCATTTGACGGATTTTTATAGTCGGACAAAAACAGATTCTGCCCGCTATTATGCACAGCAAAGATACGGTATCACCCAGAAGATCCGGAGTGCGGATGATCAGATCAGGGCACTTGAAAAATTAATAGAACTGAGCCCCGCCGATTCATCCAAAACGTATTTTACCAGATACCAACGCCTGAGTGACAGTGTACAACAGGAGCGGACTGCTGCAAAGAACCAATTCGCTCTCATTCGTTATGAAGTGGAAAAGAGCAAGGCAACCAATTTGGAACTTCAGCAAGAGAACGACCGGAAGATCTATCAATTGGGCAAGCAGCGGATACTGATCGGCATTATGGTATTGTTGGGAACGATTGCGGCCATTTTCGTTTACTATTTTCAAAAAAGAAGAAAGCAGCGCCTGGAGTTGGAAGCCCAGCACCGGATCAAGGCTCATCAGCTCGGAACGTCCAAGAAGATCCACGATGTGGTGGCCAACGGTCTATACCGCGTAATGAGTGAAATCGAATATAGTACTGCTATCGATAGGGAGGAACTGCTCGACAAACTGGAGATTATGTACGAAAAATCCAGGGATATTTCCCATGGAGAAGATCTTGCTTTGCAAACAATTACTGGGTTCCATCAGGATTTGAAAGCTCTGGTTCGATCTTTTTACTCACCGGATACCAAGATCATGTTAGTAGGGAGTGATGATGCGTTCTGGGAAGGAGTAGGAGGAACGATACGGGATGAGATAAAGGTCGTTCTGCAGGAATTATTGGTCAATATGAAAAAGCACAGCAAGGCCACAGTCGTCATCTTCAAATTTGTGCAGACAGATCAGGCACTATTGATTGAATATAAAGATGATGGTGTGGGACTGATGGATCCATTCGTCCCGGGTAAAGGATTGCAAAATGCTGAAAACCGTATTTTAACATTGGGAGGACATATTGACTTTGTACAGAAAGGGGAGAAGGGTACTATGATACAATTGTTCGTTCCCCTGTCTTGAAACGATTGAATATGTGTGGAAAAGTATTGATAGTAATGGCAGCAGCTGAATAATGGTATAGACCTCATCATGGCCGTTAGGGCACTGCAGCCTACTTTAAAAATTATCGCTTTTTCGGCAGAGAGCCGTTTCGGTGTTATTTCGGATTTGTTTGAAAGGTGTCAGATCAATGGATATGTGCGTAAAGCGAGAAAGGATGGACAGCATTTCAAACAAGCGATACAGGCGGTGGCATCCGGGCAGACCTATCGCTCGCCGGACATCGCCATTATCGAACTCCTTGTAACCGGCGTGCCCAAGAAAGATAGCCCTGTAAGGCTCAAACAACAGGGTCTCAGCCCTTCCAGCCTGAGCAGCGTCGAAAAGAAACTGGGTTATATGAAAAGTATGCTGGGTTTCAATAACAATGCTCAGCTCATCGCTTACTGCAAGGATTCCGGGATCATCTGATGGGCAGCCGTATTTTTGATGGGCAGCCGTATTTTCAATCTGATCCTTGCATTCTTATGCTGTGCCTGCTCACTGACCGAAAAAAAACTTGATGACGGCAATACTACATTCAAAGTACGCTTCATAAAATGGTCTTTTTTGTAAGGTGTTTTTCGTTACGTTTAATCGAAATGCTACCTTATAATTAAAAATTGTCTTGATAACACGACAAAATAATATTATATTTGTCGTCATAACAAGACAATATCATGATTATTTTGTATGAGTACCACGACGTTTTATTGAATCAGGTGAATGATACATTCTCCCGGTACCTGATTGACGGTATCCATTGGAATCAGCGGATGCTGGCGATCAAGGGGCCACGGGGTTCGGGAAAAACCACCCTGATGTTGCAATATATCCGTTATCATCTGAAAGAACCGAGAGAACGTGCCTTATATGTCACAGCAGATCATTATTGGTTTTACACCCACAATCTGGTGGAAACTGCAGATGAATTTTACAAAAATGGTGGGCGCTATTTGTTTATTGATGAGGTGCATAAATATCCGAATTGGTCACGGGAATTGAAAAATATCTACGATGGTTATCCGGATTTGAAAGTGGTATTCTCTGCGTCATCGGCATTGGATATCTATCGTGGTGAATCGGACCTGAGCCGTAGAGTCATTACCTACGAATTGCCGGGCCTTTCATTCAGGGAGTTCCTCAAACTTGAGGGACATGCGGATTTTCCAGCTATTTCCTGGGAGGATCTGATGAGTTGCCCAAATGACCTGGCTGCAAAAATTGTCCGGGCCATCCATCCCTTACCTTTGTTCAGGCGATATCTACGCTACGGATACCTGCCTATCTTTATGGAAAGTCCGGTAGAGGAGGTGCCGGTCCGCCTCAATCAGGTGATCAACGCCATTGTGGAAACGGATCTGGCGTTCAACGTGGGATATAACCAGGGAACAGCATTCAAAGTAAAAAAACTGTTGGGTGTCCTGGCAGAATCTGTACCGTTCAAACCCAATATCTCGGCATTGGCCCGGAAACTGGATGTAGGCAGGGAGACGATCTATGCCTGGCTCGTTCAATTGGAAAATGCCCGGCTGCTCAACCTGCTGACTGCCCAGGGGAGAGGGGTTTCCGTCTTGCAAAAACCAGAAAAGGTTTACCTCGAAAATCCAAATCTCAGCTACGCCCTCAAACCTGTTCCGGACATCGGATCCCTGCGCAAAACCTTTCTGCTCAATCAGTTGGTCAATGCCCGGTTGGATGTAACCGTTCCCGAAAAAGGCGATTTCCTTGTATCTGGCGTCCACATCGAGGTTGGTGGAAAAAACAAAGACGCCACACAAGTCAAATCAGCAGACCAATACCTCATCGCTGCCGATGATATAGAAATCGGGTTTGGCAAGAAAATTCCCCTTTGGTTGTTTGGGTTTCTTTATTGATTGGTAGCCTCTGCTTATGGTTACGGTTTCCCATAAATGATTCAGGTTTGTTGTGGTTATTTTTGTATCTTGCGTTTAGAAAACCGTTATAAACGACTAATTTATTTTTCCGAGTTTAGAATCGATCGAATTGGTCAATTATAGTAAATCAATCGTATGACCATGAATAAAACTGTTGAATTGAATCTTCATATCGACATTATTCCATTTATCAATATTTCCTTATACCTGAATAACATTCCGTTTATTCAATCCTTGTTTTTGGAGAATACCGGTGAAACCGATTCAGGTACGATTGAACTGAAAGTTTCCTCGGATATACCTTGTATCGAACCATTCAGTTATACGATAGCTTTCCTGCCAGCAGGTAAGGAATTCAAAGTACCATTGGATAGTCTTAAAATAGACCGGAAATTCCTTGACGCTATATCTGAAAGTGAGCAGGCAACAATCAAGTTTGAAGTAATCGAGGAAGGGCAGAACGTATTGACAGAAGAACGCATAGTGGCGATTCATCCGCTGGAACATTTCGGTGGATTTGGCATATTGCCTGAACTTGTGGCGTCTTATGTGACACCCAATCATCCCTATGTTTACCAGATCAAGCGCAAAGCCATTGAGGTATTGGAACAACAAGGCCTGCGTACGGCTTTTGAGGGATACCAGAATGATAGCCCCGAACGGGTATTACAAATGATGTCGGCCATCTACACAGCTATCCAACACGAAGGAATCATCTATAGTTCCCTGCCGCCTGGTTACGAACATATCGGCCAGCGACTACGTTTACTAAGTACCATCCAAAAGGAACGGTTTGGCAATTGTATCGATATTAGTTTATTGTTTGCTGCTTGCTTGGAAGCCATTGACCTCAACCCCGTTATTGTTGTTACCAAAGGTCACGCCTTTGTGGGCTGTTGGCTGCACGATGACAAATTTGCTGAGGTTGTAAACGATGACAAAGCCGCCATTACCAAAAGGCTGGCAAAAGGGATATGTGAACTAGCAGTGGTAGGTGGAGGATGAATGGTCAGTGAGCAAATTGAACAAGGCCGATATTGCACAATCCCTGACCTGGACACAAGCCGTCCGTCGTTACCGCAATGTACCGATGCGGGATTTCGTGTCGGATATGGCTCGTTGGTATGGGATCCGGTTCGAGGATATCAATTGCATCCCAGCCAAGATTAAAATCAATGTGGAAATGTGCTACCGGGCCGACTCTTTCGAACTCATCGATTTCATCCGTGGCAGCGGCATTCCCGTGATCGAACACAAATATTATTACAGTTTTTGTGATACGGGTACCAAGGTAGACCACGACAATCATTAGAATGCTCATATCGGCATAGGTTGATAGGGCATCGGCGGATCAGTGACGGCTTTACTACCGTCAAATTGCCACCGCTACGCACCAACTGCACTGTTTCTGGTATCGGAATGCCTGCATTTTCGCTGAGTTGTCAGCACGTTGGGGCCAGATAGCCTATAAGTGGTACGAAGCTACTGTTTTCTGTTAGCTGACTGCCGTTGTTTGGAATGAGATCGTGTAGCTAAGGTCTGTGATCAACTTCATCTCGGGTGTCAGTGGCACCTGTTGTCTTCAATGCAAGCCATTCTCATCTATTGGCATGGAGACTTCCTGTATTGATCAGCGTGTCTGGGCTGTAATGTCGGTGATCTGATCTGTGGTGCTGAACGTGAAGAACCAAAGCCGTTGGTATTGATCCTTCATCCTCACTCCAAGGTCCCAGGTCATGGTTTCTTGGTACCTCGATGCGCTTCATTGGTCCGTGGATGCGTGTCATTGGTATCTCGATGCGCGTCATTGGTACCTCGAAATGGGTCATAGCTCTGCCAAATACTGCCAATCACTGCCAATCGCTGCCAGTTTGTGCCACACAGTGCCAGACCGGGAAAATGGCACTGTAAGTCAGTGCCGAATAGCACATACCGTTTTTGCAAAATAACGACTTCCCCAAATTTGCATGAATATGGGGAATTGTGTTTTCGTGAAGAACACATACCTCTTTCGCGCAACACCTACTTCCGAGAAATGAGTGCAAAACTCGGAAGTAGGTTTTTGGGAAAAAGTTTACCCATCAAATTCGAGGGGTGTTTAAAAACTTCCTCATTTCCCATTTATAGCAGCCCATGCTCTAAACTGAAAAATCATGAGGTGTGGTTTATTTCGTCCATCGAAAGTTGTATATTAGCCCGTTATGGACGGAAAAACGAGAGCGGACATCAAGCCGGGTATGCTGGTACAGATTATTCTCAAGAAAGACCAGCGGACGGGCCGGTTGACCGAGGGCGTGGTCAAGGATTTGCTGACTTCCGCACCCTATCACAGCCGGGGGATCAAGGTCCGGTTGACAGATGGCCAGGTCGGTCGGGTCGCCGAAATTCCGGATACTTGACCAATCCACTTACGTTCTCAAGGCCGTCAGGTACCAGTTCCAGGGCCATAAATACATTGGCGGGGACTTCGTAAGGTGATCTGATGCTCCATTTTTCTGCCGGCACAAAACCAAATCCCGGATAGTAATCCACATGCCCCAGCACGATTACTGACCGGTATAGAAGCTGTCCGCCGATTCCTTTCCGTTGAAATTCAGGGATCACTGCCATCGGTGGTTGACCTTATCTCTTCGCTTTTACGGATACCTGGTCGATCCGTGTGCCATGACGGTCATAAAGCGTGAGTGTCAAGCGCTTTTTGCTGGCCTTCATAATCATGGCTCCTACCGTATTGCTCCCTTCAGTCCAACGAAACCTGATCAGATCCTGGTTGTGGGCCAATTCTCCAATAGATCGCCCCCTTGCATTATCCGAAGAAGGAGTCTGTATATAAACGGTCCCTTTCGTGCCATCGGTTTCCCTGTCTGCATATAGGGCATTGGTGCGCACATAAATGTGGTTGTTGCCACTGATAGCCAGATCGACACCGCATTCGTCGAACAATTCTTTCCATCGATCATATTGCGAACTCCTGCCATCGTCTCCCATAAACCATTGATAATGCGACACAACAATGATGTATTTTGCAGGATTGTTCCTGATCACTTCCCGGGTCCAGTCTTGAGCCTGTGCAAACCCCTCTTCGCTTTTCATACCCTCATTGTTTAGCATGACAAAGAGCGCATTGTCGTAGGTGAAATGATATACCACCCCGATTTCTCCCGCATACCCATTGGCTGGGTTATTGTTGACGTGCCGGAAAAAATCATTACTCTGTGCATCTTCCCGGGTCATATTGTCGTGGTTTCCGTTGACTCCGGCCCACATATATTTACCGAAACTCGGCTCAGCGTACAAAACCGGCCAAAACGAATAGCTGCCACCCCAGGCGGAAAGATCGCCGACATGTAGCATAAAATCAAAATCCTTTTTATTACTTTTCTCCAGCTGACCGATCATCTCCATGGCCGCTTGTTGCCTCCTCGGAAGGGGAGCATAAACGTGAATATCGGAAATAATACCCATATCCCATTTTCCAGATCCTGGCGCCGTTTTGAAATAGCGGATTTCTCCATCCCCGTCAGCAGAGAGCCTATACATATACTCCGTTCCCGCCTGGAGTCCCTGCAAAGCAATAGTATTGCGGGTAAAGCGGGCATTTTCGTAAAAATCCTCACCATTTGGCTTTTTTGAATAAATGCTGTCGAAGACCGTACATAGCTCCTGATCAGCTCGTGCGGTACTCGCATTCTTCCAGCTTCTGTCCGATTTCTTGGTAAAGGTAATGAACTGATCGCCACTGCCGAGGTCCGTATGCCAGTTGAGGCGTATCTCTGTCGCAGCGTTCTCTCCCGGATTGGCAATCACGGTGTAGGCGCTTTTGGAGCTGCCGGAATCCGTAAGGGTGCTGTTCTGGGTCGGTGCGGGAGTTTGCGCTAAAGCAAGAGTCTGGTCCGGCGCAAGAGTTTGGGCCAAAGCAAGAGTTTGGGCCAAAACCGGCTGCATCCATACCGAAGCAATCAGCGCAGCTATTAACAAAGTCAGTCTATTCATCCTAGTGGGGTGTTTCCGCTGTGCGGTTGTCTCCTTCAAAGATATACACTATTTCTGCATTTTGGGAATAGACATGCCAGGCGTGTGTGTACTTGAAACTTTTATACCCCCTATTGGTACAATAATTGATAATACATAGTATCACTCAACGTATGCTGCATGACTAAACCTATGCTGCCTGACATTGAGCATGGTTGTTGATCGTTCGATAGAGTGGTCAGTAGCTTAGGCTATAAATTTTATAACCCTCAATAACTATGAATCCATTATTTAAAAAAGTAAAAGGAGTCACTTCCGAAGCCTGTGTATCGATCATCCTGAACACACATCGTACACATCCTGACAGTGAGAAAGATCCCATTCTTCTTGGTAATCTCGTAAAACAAGCCAAAGAACGGCTTTACAATGATTATGAAAAAAGGTTTGTATGGCCGATCGAAGAGCGATTGGATGCATTGGTCGCATCCATTGATCACAATTACAACCTGGACAGTCTGGTGATTTTCGTCAATGAAGAAATGGCGGAATACATCCGGTTGTCAGCGCCGGTAGTGGATCGGGTGGTGATCGACCAGACCTTTGCTACACGGGATCTGATCCGTGCCAGCCACGAAGAAGGCTCCTATTATGTCCTGCAACTCAGCAGGGATCAGGCTCGGTTGATAGAAGCCTA
>Ga0172382_10014046_pt1 | contig 10242 bp, 7 predicted proteins | sample Leawel138RmetaG_FD_122245 | JGI IMG/M metagenome (GOLD analysis project Ga0172382, IMG submission 122245) | Leachate microbial communities from a municipal landfill in Southern Ontario, Canada - Leachate well 138R metaG | ecosystem: Engineered > Solid waste > Landfill > Unclassified | place...
ATGCAGCGGCTCGGCTACCCCGAAGAACCGATCGAGCCGGAAGAGGCCGCATTGCACCTGGCGACCCTGGCGCACGACCATGGCCTGACACTCTTCGAGTACTTTCAGACCGATCGCGTGGGGCACAGTCTGGACTATGCCAAAGCCGCCGCCATCCTGAGTCTCTACGACCGTTTTCTGACCCGTCTGCTGGAGCTGGTCGATCTCGAAGAGACCCTGCTCGTGCTGACCAGCGACCACGGCAACATCGAGGCGATGGACATTAAAACCCACACCTTCTCGCCCGTGCCCCTGGTCGCCTGCGGACGCGGAGCCGGCGAGTTTCTGCAGGACATGAAGAGCCTCACCGACGTGACTCCCAAAATCGTCGCAACCCTGGCAACCTGAACGCACAGTTTTGTGGTCAGTCGAAAAGATTGACAAACCGGCGGATTGCTACCACAATCAGTTTCCATTGTCCGCAAACACTCTTGGAGGCATCATGTGCTACCGATTTCTGTTGCCGTTAATGGTCTTTGCCGCTGTAATTTCAGTCAGCGTCGCCGATAACAATCCCCCACCCTATCTGCGCATCGCAGAAGTAACGACGGATCCGCCGGAAAAAGCACAGCAGGTAGTCAGTCTGCGCCTGACGCCCGGTGTCACACGTTCTTACGACAAACTGCGCTTCGAGTGCGTTTATCGGCAGGAGTACGACTGGACCGGATCGGACGGCCGGAAACAGCAGCGCATCAACGAGCCGGTCAACTTTGTCTATGAACGGGACAACATCAAGCTGACCGACGACCTCGACACCCACGTCAGTTTCAAAATACCAATCGGGATCGAACTGCTGCGCTCGCGCTTCGGCAGCACAACCTTCCGGCCGGATGTGCCGGTGACGGTCGCACGGATCCTGATCACAGCCTTTGTCGAGGGCGAAGCTGTCTGGACATACGAAATCCCCTCCACTAGGGGAATTCAGAACCTCACGGCGGCGCACCGTACCGACCTCAAACCGGCGGCGGAAGCCGTCAAACCCAAACCGCGCAGCGAACGTGCCGCTTTCGGATCGGTCGATCTCGACTGATCCCGACTGGTTTGCGCTTTAACAGTAAGGACTTAAAATGTTGAAACGTCGTTTTTTGTGGATTGTGTTGACAGTCTGCCTGGCCGGCACCGTTAAAGCTCAGGAAGCAGCCTCCGTCGCGACCGAGGCCGCTACCCCGTTGATCTGGTGGATTGCACCACTGGCCTCTATTCTCGCTCTGGCAATGGCTAACGTCTTTTACCGCGGCATGATCAAGGCCAACCCCGGCAACGCCCGCATGATCGAAATCGCCGGCTATGTCCGCGAAGGCGCCATGGCCTACCTGAGGCAGCAGTACAGCCGCGTCGGCCTCGTTTTTGCCCTGCTCGTCGTGCTCCTGGCCTCTCTGGCGCTGATGGGCGTGCAGAATCCCTTCGTGCCGGTCGCCTTTCTGACCGGCGGCTTCTTCTCCGGCCTCTGCGGCTATCTCGGCATGAAGACGGCCACCCAGGCCTCGTCGCGCACGGCCCAGGGTGCCAGCGAGAGCCTCAACCGCGGGCTCCAGGTGGCCTTCCGCTCCGGCGCCGTCATGGGGCTGGTAGTCGTCGGCTTCGGTCTGCTCGATATCACCGTCTGGTACTGGATTCTCGACCGTCTGGTCTATACCGCCAACCACATGCAGCAGGGCTTCGGCCACATCATCGGCGATGTCTGGCTGGTGCACCCCGGCATGGACAGCTCCGATAAGCTGATCGAAATCACGACGACCATGCTGACCTTCGGCATGGGTGCCTCGACCCAGGCGCTCTTCGCACGTGTCGGTGGCGGTATCTATACCAAAGCCGCCGATGTCGGTGCCGATCTGGTCGGCAAGGTCGAGTCGGGTATCCCCGAGGATGACCCCCGCAACCCCGCCACGATCGCTGACAATGTCGGAGACAACGTCGGCGACGTCGCCGGCATGGGTGCCGACCTCTACGAATCCTACTGCGGCGCCATCCTCTCCACCGCCGCCCTCGGCGCCTGTCTGCCGGTCGCCACCGCCAGTCTTTCGGGCGTCAATGCCGTCATCGCTCCGATGGTCATCGCCGGTATCGGCATCGTTCTCTCGCTGGCCGGCATCTTCGCCGTGCGCTGCGACGACGACAAGGCCAGTATGGCCGCCCTGCTCAAGGCCCTGCGTATCGGCACCTGGGGCAGCTCGGCTCTGATCGTGGTCGCCGCCGCCACCCTGGCACATTTCGGCCTGATCACCTGGGGCGTCTTCGGTGCCGTCGTGGCCGGTCTGCTGGCGGGTGTGATCATCGGCTACTCGACTGAGTACTATACCTCGGACGAATACAAGCCCACACGCGGCGTGGCCGGTCAGGCCCAGATGGGGCCGGCCACGGTCATCATCGACGGCATGGCGGTCGGCATGATGTCGGCCCTTGTGCCGGTTCTGACGGTCGTCGTCGCCATCATCGCCGCCTTCGCCCTGGCGGGCGGCTTCACCGAAACCATGCAGGGGCTCTACGGCATCGCCTTCGCCTCGGTCGGTATGCTGGCGACGCTCGGCATCACACTCGCGACCGATGCCTACGGTCCGATCGCCGACAATGCCGGCGGCAATGCCGAAATGGCCAAACTCTCCCCCGAAGTGCGCGAACGAACAGATGCCCTCGATATGCTCGGCAACACCACCGCCGCCACCGGCAAGGGCTTTGCCATCGGTTCCGCCGCCCTGACCGCCATGGCGCTGCTGGCGGCCGAGCTGCAGGAGGTCGATGTCTGGACGCGCAAACTGGCCGCCCGCGGCGCGGTTTCTTTCGATTTCGATGCCTACGCCGCCGCTTCCAGCAAGCTCGACTTCTTTATCAACTATCTCCAGCTCAACATTCTCAACCCATTCCTGATTGGCGGAATCTTTATCGGCGCCATGATGGCGTTTGTCTTCTGTGCCATGTCGATGAAAGCCGTCGGCCGCGCCGCCGGTGCCATGGTCGAGGAAGTCCGCCGCCAGTTCCGTGCCGACCCCGGTCTGATGACCGGCAAATCCAAGCCGGACTATGCCCGCTGTGTCGCCATTTCGACTAGGGGTGCCCAGCGCGAAATGCTGCTGCCTTCACTGATGGCGATCTTTGCCCCGGTGCTGACCGGCCTCGTCCTCGGTGTCGCCGGCATCATGGGTCTGCTGGCGGGCGGTCTGACGGCCGGTTTCTCCCTGGCCTGTACGCTCAACAACGCCGGCGGTGCCTGGGACAATGCCAAAAAACATATCGAACAGGGCAATTTCGGCGGCAAGCATCTGCCCGACGGACGCAAAAACCCGACCCACGGCGCCGCCGTGATCGGCGATACCGTCGGCGACCCCTGCAAGGACACCTGCGGTCCCTCGCTCAATATCCTGATCAAGCTGATGAGCATGGTGGCGATCGTCTTTACGCCGGTGATTATCAAGTTTGCCCCGGCTGTGCAGAAATTGCTTGGAATCGCCAGCCGATAAGTGCCATAATGGTCTGTTGCTGAACGCATGCTGCGGGGAGGGACGCGAGTCCTGATTCCAAGGGATGTGATGATGTCCGACGGATGTGCAGTGTCGCACGGCCACCGGCCGCCGCACTTTTCCTTACCGCCCGCGCTCGGCAGGAAAGGAAAAGTTAGCCACAATGCAAATGCACCCCGAAACCGGCATGATCGACCATGCCGCCATTGAAAATCTGCTGCAGAAGCACGCCGCCCCCTCCGATAGTCAGGTACGTGAGATACTCGCCAAGGCGGAAAAAATGCAGGGGCTCTCTTTCGAGGATGTCGCCCTGCTGGTCAATGTGCGTGACCCCGAGCTGACCGACGAACTCTGTGCCGTCGCCGGCCGGATCAAAGATACGATCTATGGTCGCCGCATGGTGCTCTTTGCGCCGCTCTATATCTCGAATTTTTGCTCGAACGAATGCACCTACTGCGCCTTCCGGGTGCACAACAAGAGTATCGTGCGCCGTGCCCTGACGCAGGACGAGATCGCCACCGAAGTCCGCGCCCTCGAAGACCAGGGTCACAAACGTCTCCTGATCGTCGCCGGCGAAGCCTATCCCGGCGGCGAAGGCATCGACTATGTCATCAAGGCTATCCGCACGGCCTATGCCACCAAGGCCGGCTCGCGCGGCGAAATCCGGCGCGTCAATATCAACATCGCCCCGGTTTCGGAAGACGATTTCCGCCGCCTGCATGCCGAAAATATCGGCACTTTCCAGCTCTTCCAGGAAACCTACCACCTGCCGACTTACAAGCAGGTGCATGTCTCGGGCCGCAAGCGCGATTACCTCTGGCGCCTGAATGCCTTCGACCGCGCCATGCGGGCCGGTTTCGGCGATATCGGTGCCGGGGTGCTCTTCGGTCTCTACGACTGGCGCTTTGAAATCCTGGCCCTGATGCAGCAGGTGCGCCACCTCGAAGAGCAGTTCGGCGTCGGCCCCCACACTATCAGCGTCCCGCGCATCGAACCGGCCACCGGTTCGGACCTCGCCAGCCATCCGCCCTATGCCGTCGCGGATGAAGACTTCCGCCGCATCGTCGCCATCCTGCGCGTGGCCGTGCCCTACACCGGCATCATTATGTCCACCCGCGAAAGCGCCGCCATGCGCCGCGAAACTTTCAAGCTCGGTGTCTCGCAGATTTCGGCCGGCAGCCGCACCAATCCCGGCGGCTACAGTCTCGATGAAAGCGGCACCGGCGAGGATGACGCCGCCCAGTTTTCGCTCGGTGACCACCGTCCGCTCGACGAGGTCGTGGCCGACCTGGCCAATCTGGGCTACATTCCCTCCTTCTGTACCGGCTGCTATCGCATGGGGCGCGTCGGTCAGGACTTCATGGACCTCGCCCGTCCCGGCGAAATCAAGAATCACTGCGCCCCCAACGGGCTCAGCACGTTTCAGGAGTACCTGCTCGACTATGCCACCCCCGCAACCCGCGCCCTCGGCGAAGCCCTGATTGAGCGTGTCGTGGCCGAGATGAAAGGCACGCCGCGCAAACGCGCCGAAAGTCTGCTGGCGCGTGTGCGCTCCGGCGAACGCGATGCCTATTATTGAGTCACACATGCAAGCCACACGCACTTTCCGGCTACACATCGGCATCTTCGGCCGCCGCAATGTCGGCAAATCGAGCCTGCTCAACGCCCTCACGGGTCAGGAGTCGGCGCTGGTTTCGCCGACTCCCGGCACGACGACCGATCCGGTCGAAAAGTCGATGGAACTGCCGCTGCTGGGGCCTGTGACGCTGATCGACACAGCCGGGATCGACGACGAAGGGGCGCTCGGTTCGCAGCGTGTCGCCCGTACGCGCCAGGCGCTGCAACGCTGCGACCTCGTGTTGCTGGTCTGTGATGCCGTCTGGACACCGTTCGAGGACGAGTTGCTGGCGGCCTGTCGCGAGCGCGAACTGCCGCTGCTGCTGCTGCGCAACCAGAGCGATCTCGACCAGCCGCCGCAGGGCAACTGGCCCGCCGAGCCCGCTGCCATCGCCATATCGAGCCTCAGCGGTGCCGGACTCGACCAACTGCGCGCCGCGCTGGTCGCGACTGTGCCGGACGACTTCATCAACCGTCCGGCCATCCTGGCCGATCTCGTGCCGCCCGGCGAATGTGCCCTGCTGGTTGTGCCGCTCGATTCGGCCGCGCCCAAGGGACGTCTGATCCTGCCGCAGGTTCAGAGCATCCGCGACCTGCTCGATCACGATGCTGCCGCCATGATCGTCAAGGAAGACCGTATCAAAAGCGCCCTCGCGCAGCTTGCGCGGCCGCCGGCGCTGGTGGTGACCGACTCACAGGTCTTCCAGAAGGTCGCCGCCGATACGCCGGACAGGATTCCCATGACCTCTTTCTCGATCCTCTTCGCACGCTTTCAGGGCGACCTCGCGACGATGGTGCAGGGGGCGCGGGCAATCGAGAAACTGCGTCCCGGCGACCGTGTACTGATCGCCGAAGCCTGCGGCCATCACCCCGGTCACGAAGATATCGGCACGGTTAAAATCCCGCGCTGGCTCAACCGTCATGTCGGCGGCGAGCTACGCTTCGAGTTCACCCGCGGGCGCGACCTGCCCGAAGATTTGGCCGATTTCCAGCTCGTCGTGCACTGCGGAGCCTGCATGTGGAACCGGCGCGAGATGCTGGCAAGGTTGGCACTCTGCCACAGCGCCGGCGTCCCCGTCACCAACTACGGCCTCGCCATCGCCTACTCACTCGGCATCCTCGACCGCGCCCTGCGCCCCTTCCCGACCCTCTGCGACCCTGCCGGTGAAATATCACCTTGCCCACCAGAAACTGCCATGCCGACGTAAAAGAAACCGCAAAACTGGAGGGCATCGCGCCGTCGACGCCGGATGGAGAAGCGCATTTATGGGCAATTTGAGAAGCAGTTTCATCCGGCGGCAAGAGCCTGCAGCCCTCCAGCATGGCCGATGCTTTAATGCGTACGGCTCAGCACAGGGCGACCCGGAAATAGCCGATCCGCAGTCCGAAGTCAAACTCCCAAGCCTCACCGCCGACCTCGTGGTGCCCGGCATGCTTTCGCTGAAATTATGCGCCCCTGCTGTGATAGGAGATTGGCGTGAGCTCTGTGTATCGGGCTTGATGCGAAGACTGGCATACACTGTGTAGGGCAAGATCATTGCCCTGAAAATTTAGTTTTCAGCCATTCATACACGGCTTTTTGTTCATCTCTACCTGCTCGACGCACCTGTGACAATAGCCATATAGAGCTGGGTTTCTCGGCAGTGATGTTCTTTGCTCCCTGATTGCAGGTCGAACATAGGGTTCGGAGGTTGGAGAGTTCATCCTTGCCACCGAGAGACTTGTCTTTGATATGTCCAATATGCAGGCGAACAGGCCTGCCAGTGGCTGGGTCTGTCTCGCCAGGAGTCAACCCGCACATCTGGCATGTAAAGCCATTTCTATCGAGGACTTCGGCCCGTAGTTTGGCCGAGATAGCTCGCTCAAAATGAGGTCTCTCTTTGTGGTTGGGTACATGCTTCAGTATGTACTGTCCCGGTTTCAGTTCGGAAGTGTCGTTGTGGGACAGGATAGGCCAATCTTCTTCATAGACACCTCTGATTTTCGCTCATCAACAGTATGGAACTCTCTGCTCAAGGAGCCTCCATTGAATTGCTCTTCGTGGATTTTTCGCTGGAGACTTGCCGTCAAGCGCCTTTGCATTCTCAAATTGTCACGATAATCTGCAAACTTGGCACTGGCAAAGCCGGGCACATTCTCCAGCATGACGGCCTTGGGTTTCATCTCTCCAATTATCCGGATTGCTTCAGGAAACAGATCACGGTCATCGTCTGTGCCGAGTTGCTTGCCAGCGATTGAGAAGGGGGGGCAAGGCACTCCGGCGGCAAACAGGTCAACATTCGACCACCGCTTCCCGTCAACCTGCCGCATGTCTTCCTGCAATATATTCCACTGCGGACGATTGAGGCGGAGAGTTGTGCAGCAATCGGCATCGATCTCGATGGCTGCAACGCAGCCAAACCCTGCGGCCTCAAGCCCGAGTGCTTGGCCGCCACCACCGACACAGAACTCTGCTACAGTAAATTTGCTCATGACTCAATCACTTATACCATAACATGCCTTTGTTTACCAGTAATTCTAATTATGACCCCCGTTCACACCATCGGAGTTGGAATCGGGATCGTTTTCGGCATCGATTTGCCTGTTTCGATTACGATAGCGATACCGACCCCGACAACCCGGCCAAAATTATAATTGCTGCTGCTAGACCGATCCGCTTAACTCCCAGATGGGAAAGAGTCTATTTTATTGGCGAGGGCCCCCATGACAAATATTCCGAAGCCAGAGCCCACCCCCGAGTGGCAGAGTCTGCACTCTGCCACGCACTATAATCTGGCAATTCCAGATGAACTACAACGGCAGCCAGGCCAGCACATCCTGAATCCGCGCATCCCAGTAGCTCCACTCGTGTCCGCCGGGACCCTCGGTATAGGTCAGCGGCAGTCCGGCCGCCTGGGCCGCATCGCGGAAGACGTGGTTTTCCTGATAGAGAAAATCTTCCGTCCCGCAGGCCTGGAAGAGTAGCGGACAGTCGGCGGCAGGCAGTGTTTTTATAACTGCCAACAGGTTGTGCGGCGGCTGCCGGATTTCCTCGCGACTGCCGAAAACGTTGGCCATCAGAGGGCCGAAGGCCTCCCAGTCGCGCTCGGCGATGTTGATCGCGCCCGAAAACGAGGCGGCCGCACCGTACTGTTGCGGACGGTTGAGCGCCAGCTTGAAGGCGCCGTAGCCGCCCATTGAGAGACCGGCGACAAAGTTCTGCGACCGCTCAGCCGAGATGGGGAAAAAGCCCTGCATCAGGCGCGGCAGTTCGTCGGCCATGTAAGTGAAATACTTTTCGCCGTGCACCATATCGGTGTAAAACGAACGATGAGCATTCGGCATGACAACCGCCAGGCGGTATTTTTCGAGATAGCGTTCGAGCGAAGTACGCCGCTGCCACATCGTATGGTCGTCGGAAAGTCCGTGCAACAGGTAGAGCACGGGCAGCCGTTCGCCCGGCTTGATTTCGTTGGGCAGTATGACATTGGCGTTGGACTGCATGCCCAGCGCCTGCGAATGGAAGTTGGCGTGAAAGAGTGCCATGATTTGCTCCTTGATGCTCCGTCAAAGGGCGCCCGCCCGTCCCCGGAAGCAGATTGATATGACATCGGTAAAGGTTTCGACAAAGTGCAGCGTCAGCCCCCGGGTGAGGTGTTCGGGCAACTGTTCGTAGTCCTTGCGGTTGGCCTCGGGCACGATCAGGGTCTTGATCTTGCTGCGCCGGGCGGCGAGTACTTTTTCCTTGAGACCGCCGATCGCCATGACCCGTCCCGAGAGGGTCAGTTCGCCCGTCATGGCCACGCGCAGCCGCACCGGTTTGCCGATGGCGAGCGAATAGAGGGCGGTCGCCATGGTGATGCCGGCTGAGGGGCCGTCCTTGGGAGTAGCCCCCGCCGGGACATGCAGGTGGATCGTGTTTTCGGCAAAGAAACGGGAAGCCGCCGGGTCATCCGCCAGTAGCGAACGCACGTAGGTATAGGCCAGTTCGGAGGACTCCGACATCACCCCGCCGAGCTGACCGGTGTGCTTGAAGCCCGGCTTGCCCTCGGCGACATTGATCGCCTCGACCGGCAGCGTGTCGCCGCCCATGCTCGTCCAGGCCAGGCCGATGACGACACCGACACCCGGTTTCTCGACCTTGCCGTCGTCGAACTTGCGGTTGCCGAGCCATGCGGCGACATCGGCGGCATCGACCTTGATCGGCTCGTCGTGACCGCTGACAATCTTGCGGGCGGCCTTGCGCATGATTTTGCCGATCTGCAGCTCCAGATTGCGCACACCCGGCTCACGGGCATAGCCGTCGATGATCTCCGACAGCGCGCCGCGGGTGAAACTCAGTTGCTTTGCCGTCAGGCCGTTGGCCTTGCGCTGCTTGGGCACGAGGTAACGACTGGCGATGGCCAGTTTTTCGGCCAGGATATAACCGGCGATGTGGATGATCTCCATCCGGTCGAGCAGTGGACGCGGGATCGTGTCGAGCTGGTTGGCGGTACAGATGAAGAAGGCATTCGAGAGGTCGAAACGCACGTCGAGATAGTGGTCGAGGAAGTCGCGGTTCTGTTCCGGGTCGAGCACCTCGAGCAGCGCCGAGGCCGGATCGCCGTGGTAGCTGGCACCGATCTTGTCGATCTCGTCGAGCATGATGACCGGGTTGGCGCTCTTGCAGGTCTTCATCACCTGCAGCATCTTGCCGGGCATGGCACCGATGTAAGTGCGCCGATGGCCCTTGATCTCGGCTTCGTCGCGCATGCCGCCGACGCTGAAGCGGTAGAACTCGCGCCCCACACTGCGGGCAATGCTGCGTCCGATCGAGGTTTTGCCGACCCCCGGCGGTCCGACAAAGCAGAGAATCGAGCCGGCGATACGTCCCTTGAGAATGCCGACCGAGAGAAATTCGAGGATACGTTCCTTGACATCTTCGAGACCGTAATGATCCCTGTCGAGAATTCTGGCGGCCTGATTGATGTCCTTGGTGTCTTCAGTAAAGACGCCCCAGGGCAGCAGCGTCAGCCAGTCGAGGTAGTTGCGGGTGACGTTGAACTCGGGCGAGGTCGGCTCGATCAGGCGCAGTTTATCCATCTCCTCGCGGATGCGTTCCTCAGCCTCCTGGCTCGGTTTGAGGGTCTTCAGCCGTTCCTCAAAACGATCG
>Ga0172382_10014048_pt1 | contig 10239 bp, 8 predicted proteins | sample Leawel138RmetaG_FD_122245 | JGI IMG/M metagenome (GOLD analysis project Ga0172382, IMG submission 122245) | Leachate microbial communities from a municipal landfill in Southern Ontario, Canada - Leachate well 138R metaG | ecosystem: Engineered > Solid waste > Landfill > Unclassified | place...
TCAAGACATGACATTGTCCAGCTTCAGCAGATGCTCGCGCATCACCGCGACGGCGGCTTCGCTGTTGCGCGCTCGTAGATGTTCCAGCACCTGTCGGCGCACGGTAATGACGTCCGTGCGGGGGGCGACATTATATTTTTCCAGCAGGCTGCGGTTTACTTCGCTGAGTGATTCGATCAGCATGACGATGACCTGATTGTGCGTTGCCAAGGCCAGATAACGATAAAACGTGGTGATGTAGGAACGGCGGTGCGCAAAATCTCCGGCAAGGGTCAGGCGTTCCGTCTCGTTGATTTCTTCTTCAATGGCTTGAAAGTCTTCCTCCGTGCCGCGCTCGCAGGCGAGGCGGATGGCCTGTTCGGTCAGGAGAATCCGCGCTTCGGTCACGCTGCTGGTGGGGATCTGATCCAGCATCACCATGTCCGACACGGCTTGCGTGACGGTTTGGGAATCCAGTTCTTTGATGAAGGCGCCACCGCTCATTCCCTGCTGGCATTGAACGAGGCCCGCATTCTCAAGGCTGCGCATGGCTTCGCGAACCGCGGTTCGGCTCACGCCGAATTGGACGGCAAGTTCACGCTCGGGCGGCAGTTTGTCGCCGGGGCGCAAGGTGCCCGCGGCCACTTCGCGACGGATCTGGTCGCAGACTTCTTCGAAAGCCCGTTTTGCTTTGATCGGCTTGAAGCTGGGGGCGCGCCGCAGTGCGGGCGTCTTGATGTCATTCATAGAGATGGAGGGAGAACAGGCAATAAAAGGTAGAGGCGGAGTGAGTGAAGGTAAAGGTCCAACCTTTTCTGTCGGGCGAAATTCACCAAGAATCAGACCAGTATAACGGTATAACTAAAGGGTCTTCAAACCAAACTCCCTGACGATGTGCAGGTCCTTTTGGTCCCATCGTCAGCGCCGGTGGCACTTGGCAGAGGAGTGGCACAAGCAGAGCGATAAAAAAATCTTTAAAAGGTCTGACCTTATTATGTTAGTATTCGGGAAAATAATTTGGTCTAACCTATTAGGAGGATCTGTTGATCGAGACGTCGATATTGATCGTAGGAGGCGGTCCAGTGGGCTTGGCGCTGGCTGGCGACCTGGGCTGGCGAGGCGTGGATAGCCTCTTGCTGGAGAAAGGCGATGGCGTCATTTCTCAGCCCCGAATGGACATGGTCGGGATTCGCAGCATGGAGTTTTGCCGCCGCTGGGGCATCGTGCCCTGGGTGGAGTCCGCGGGCTATAACCGTGACTACCCGCAGGATTGCGCCTGGGTGACGGATCTCAACGGCTACGAATTCGGGCGTGAGTTTTTTCCCTCTCCAAAAGAGGAGCCCGCACCTCCGTTCAGTCCGCAGAAAAGAGAGCGTTGTCCTCAAAATTTTTTTGATCCGGTGCTGACCCGCTTTGCGCAACGCTCCGGGCATGCCGAGCTGAGATATGGCAGTACGCTGCAGGCGTTCGAAGACCATGGAGACCATGTGATCGCCCAGGTACTAGACGGTAAAACGCAGCAATCCTATTCAATCCGGGCGCGTTATCTGGTCGGGTGCGACGGCGGTGCGAGCACGGTGCGGCAGGCGCTGGGCATCGCGATGCAAGGTGATGGCGTGTTGACCTACACAACGAATGTGATTTTCCGTTGTGATGGGTTGGAAAATCTGCACAAGATGCAGCCCGCCTATCGCTATATTTTCATTGGACCGGAAGGCACGTGGGCCACACTGGTGGCCATCAATGGACGGGACCAATGGCGTTTTTCCTTGGTCGGCGATGATGAAAAACGGGTGCTGACGGAAGAGGAGTTGCGCCAGGCAATTGTGCGCGCCGTTGGCCGCGATTTTGATTTTGAGATTCTGTCGGTGATGCCGTGGATCCGGCGGCAGTTGGTGGCGGAGCATTACCGACAGGGCAATGTGTTCATTGCCGGCGATGCCGCGCATCTGACCTCGCCAACGGGCGGGTTCGGCATGAATACCGGTCTGCTCGATATTGTCAATCTGAGCTGGAAACTGGCGGGCATGCTCCAGGGCTGGGGCGGGGACTATCTGCTTGACAGCTATGAGCTTGAGCAGCATCCGGTGGCGGTGCGCAACGTGACGGAAGCGAGCGAGAACCTGCGCCGGATGCTGTCGCCGCGAATCGTGCAGCCTGATGCCGCCGTGTTTGATGCGGACCATCCGGGGCTGGAGCAGGCTCGCAGGGCGTATGGCGAGCGCTATACCGAGATGATGAAGCGCGAGTGGTTCTCCGTTGGCATCCATCTCGGTTATGTCTATGAAAATTCGCCCATTGTCGTGCCGGACGGCACGCCGCCGCCCGCCAATGAGGTGGCGCGTTATACGCCAACGGCACGGCCGGGCTCTCGCGCGCCGCATGTGTGGCTGGCGCCGGGAAAATCCATGCTGGACCTGTTTGGCAAATCGTTTGTCCTGCTGCATTTCGGGCAAGATGCCTCCGCTGCGCAAGCCTTGCTTGATGCCGCCAATACGCTCGGCCTGCCGCTGGAGCGCGTCGTCATTGAAAACGCCGACGCGGCCGCCCTGTATGCCTGCCAGTGGGTCCTGGTTCGCCCGGACGGGTCGGTGGCCTGGCGGGCAAACGAATTACCTGGTGATCCCTCCGAGTTGTTGAGCCGCGTGCGCGGTGCTGTGGCCCCGACGTCGCGGCAGCGAGTTCGGCACAACTATCAATTAGCAGAGGTTTGAGATGGAAAATATTTCCCAGGAAAGCGCGGAGCGGCGGCGCCTGCTCAATGAGGATCTGGCGCGCTTCAGTTGCCGGGTGCATCAGGCTGAAGACCCTCCTTTTTTTACGCGGGAACCGCGCCCCGATATGAAATCGGTGCATTGGCGTTGGAAAGACCTGGAGCCCTTGCTGCGTCGAATTGGCGAGGAAGTCGACCTGGCCGCTTCCGGCCCTCGTCGTACTTTGCGTTTGCATAATCCGGGCCTGAAGGCGGGCACCACGCATACTTTCTGGGCATCGATCCAGGTCATTCTGCCGGGAGAGGAAGCCACGGCCCACCGGCATACGGCCTCGGCGCTGCGTTTCATCATGCAAGGCAGCGGCGCGTGGACGACGGTGGATGGTGAGTGCTATCCGATGAATGAAGGCGACCTGGTCCTGACGCCAACCTGGGCGTGGCACGATCACGTACACAAGGGCGATGCGCCGATGATCTGGCTGGATGTGCTCGACATCAATTTGATGAAGTCGATGGAAGCCACCTTTTTTGAGCCCTATCCGACGCCGATGCAAGCCATCGGTCCGCTGCCCGATCGAAGCTGGCGGCAGTTCGGCAGCGGCCTGATGCGTCCGCCTTCGCCGTCGGCCAGTGCAACCAACCCGTTGCTGGCTTACCCGTTCAGCATGGCTGAACCTGCGCTGCGCGCGGCCGAAGGGCTGCCATCGGACCCCTGTGACGATGTGATTCTTGAATACCAGAACCCAACCGATGGCTCCCCAGCCATGCGGACCTTGGGCCAGCGTTTGCAGCGCTTGCGCGCCGGGTTTGAAGGCCGCCGTCGGCGCCATACCGGCAGCAAGCTGTACTACGTCGTGGATGGGGAAGGCACGACCACAGTGGAAGGAGAGCGCTTCGATTGGTCAAAGGGCGACTTCTTCGTGATTGCGCCGTGGGCCTGGCATCGTCATCAAAATACGTCGGCAAGCGATGCGTTGCTGTGGCAGGTCAATGACCTCCCAGCCCACCAGCTGCTTCAGTATTACAAGGAAGAAATCGAATGAAAATTGCAAGTTTCAACGACTACCGGATTGGACTGGTTGAAGGCGATCAACTGCGGGACATTACGTCCGTGGTGCCTGCTGCCTTGGATGAGATGCCCGGGCAGCGTCTCAACTGGTTGATCCGTCATTGGGATGGTATCAAGACCCAGCTCGAAACCGTCCGGGAGCGTGCGCCGACCCTGGCGCTGGACAGTGTCAGCCTGTTGGCGGCCACGCCTTATCCCGGCCACGTGTTCGCCGCACCCGCCAACTACCAGAAGCATATTGGTGAACTCGGCTCCAAGGCCGTGACGAAAAAAGGCCGGAGCGCACGTGAGCAGGGCTTTTTTCTGAAGGCGCCCGCGTCGGTCGTGGGGGAAGGCGGTGTCATCGTTTTGCCGAAAGGGTCCGCCCGTCGCTTCGACCATGAGTCGGAACTGGCGGTGATCATTGGCAAAGGCGGGCGGGACATTCCGCGTGAGAAGGCGATGGAGCATGTTTTCGGCTATGCCTGCCTGATCGATGCCACGATGCGGATTGAAAAAGACGTGGCGGAGGAGGAGCGTTCGATGCGCAAATCCTTTGAAGGCTTTACGCCGGTCGGGCCCTACATCGTGACGGCTGACGAGGTGTCGGATCCGTCGAATCTGTCCAACCGTTTGTGGGTCAATGATGAATTGCGTCAACAGGCCAACACCCGCGAAATGATTGTTGGTATTGAAGAGTTGATCGAGCTGATTTCCTCCGTGCTGCCGTTGTCACCGGGAGACGTGATTGCCACGGGCACGCCGGAAGGGGTTGGCCCGTTTGAGCCGGGAGACACGGTAACGATCGAAATCGAACAGGTGGGCCGCATGCGGGTTGTCGTGCAGGAGCGTGAACACGTATCGCCGCGCGCTTATTGATGCATTCACCCCGGCCCGGCGCCGGGGTTTTTATTGAGAGGCTAGTACATGTCGCAACGCTATCGCGCCGCCTTTATTCGCGGCGGCACCAGCAAGGCACTGGTCTTTCGCGTGCAGGATCTGCCCGCGGACCGAGGCTTGTGGGATGCGCTCTTCCTGCGCGCTCTCGGAGCGCCTGACCGGTATGGCCGCCAGTTGAACGGCATGGGAGGCGGCGTATCCTCCTTGTCCAAGGTCTGCGTGGTGGGACCGCCAACGATGGCCGGGGCGGATGTGGACTATACGTTTGCCCAGGTGCAGATCAAGGAAGCCCGAGTTGACTACAGCGGCAATTGCGGGAATATGTCTTCCGCCATTGGCCCGTTTGCCGTGGATGAAGGGCTGGTGCCCAGACCGGCGGACGGCCCGGTCCGCATTCGCATCCACAACACCAATACGCGCAAAATTATTCATGCTCACTTCGAGGTGAAAAACGGGTGTGCGGTGGAAGCGGGAACGTTGGAGATTCCCGGTGTGGAGGGGGGCGGCGCGCCGATCCGGCTGGACTTTCTTGAGCCGGGCGGTGCGTCAACCGGACGTTTGCTGCCGTCCGGCCAGGCCCTTGATGAGCTTGCGCTTGACGGGACGGGGACGGTTCCGGCTTCGTTGATTGATGCGGCCAATGCCTGCGTGTTCGTGCCCGCTTCAGCGCTGGGGCTGACCGGCGCGGAGCTGCCGGACGAGTTGGCCGCGCACCCCACGGCGCTGGATCATCTGCAACAGTTGCGCTTGCGCGGCGCCGTCTTGATGGGCTTGGCAAACTCCATTGATGCGGCGCGGGAGCGTCCGATGATTCCGTTGATTGCCATTGTGAGCCCGCCCAGGGAAACCTTGACGCTGGATGGAGAACGGATTCCCGCTGACGCGGCGGATCTGGTGGTACGGATGATTTCGAACGGTCAGCCCCATCGGGCCTTGCCCCTGACCGGCTCCTTGTGCACGGCGGTGGCGATGCAGGTGGCGGGCACGGTGGCGCATACGTTGGCGCGGCCTGAGCGGGATGCAACGGCGCTGCGACTGGCGATGCCGTCCGGGGTCATTCAGTTGGCCGCAGACGTGCGTCAGATTGACGGGCGCTGGCATGCGGTATCAGGCTGTTTTTATCGGACTACGCGGCGCTTGTTTGATGGGCATGTTTATGCGTAAACGGGCTCTGCCCGCCTCCGAGGAAGCGGGCAGAGCCGTCGAACACGCTGCTTACTCGGGCGTTACCCCTGCTGCCTTGATCTGCTCGGCAGTGCGAGTCACGTCTTCTTGGATGAACTTGCGGAAGTCGGCCGGTTTGCTGGAGATGACGTCCAACCCTTTGGCGGTGACATGTTGTTCGACGAATGCGGGGTCGGACAAGACGGAGTCCACGGCTGACTGGATTTTGTTGACGATGGCTTCAGGCGTGCCTGCCGGTGCAAACAGGCCGTACCAAAGGGAAGCTTGCAGGTAGGGGTAGCCTTGCTCGGTGCTGGTACTGACGTCTTTGAGCTGTTTGATACGCTCTGCGCCAGCGACCGTGATCGGCTTGATTTTTCCCGCATCCATGAGCGGCGTTGCCACCGCTACGCTACCGGTTCCGAACATGACTTCACCGGCGGCAATGGCGGTCAGCATTGGCGTTACCCCTTTGTAAGGGACATGCAGGATGTCGAGCCCCTCTTTTTCATTCAGGCTTTCAAACAGCAGGTGCGGGGCGCTGCCCGTACCGAATGAGCCGTAAGACAAGCGGCTGCCTTTTTTCTTGGCGGCCTCGATGATGTCTTTCAGGCTGTTGCCTTCAAAATTGGCATTGGCCACGATCATTTGGTCACTGTTGACCATCATGGTGATGGGCTCAAAGCTTTTGTCCGGATCGTACGGCAGGGACTTGTATAGAAAGCGGTTGTTCACCACCGTCTGGCTGATGGTGGCAAGCAGGGTATAGCCATCGGCGGGCGCTTTAGCAACGGCCCCCGCGCCGATCAAGGAGCCCGCGCCGCCTCGATTTTCAATCACGACTGGCTGGTTCCAACGCTTGCCAAGTTCGGCCATGACAGCACGAGTGAGGATATCTACCCCGCCGCCCGGGGCAAAGGGCACGATGATGTGGACGGGTTTGGTCGGCCAGGTGTCAGCGCTGGCAAAGGCCGGGGCGGTGGACAGCGTTGCGAGCGCGGCGCACGCGAGTTTTGTTTTCATTGAAGTCTCCGGTGATTGAAATGTAGTTTATGATAAAAGGACTGACCATTGAAAAGCAATACCTTATGCCTAACCATACTCGTTCGCCGCAACCGCCCGCTTTGCTGGATCTTCTGCAGCCCGGCGCCGCCACGCTGATTCCGGGAGCCTTCAATGCCATGACGGCGCGCATGATTGAAGCCGCCGGTTTCCCCATCGTGTATCTGACGGGTGCCGGGGTCACGAATGCGGCGCTGGGGGCGCCGGATCTCGGGCTGATCACCGCCAGTGAAATGGCGGCGCAGATTGCCGCCTGCCGCGAAGCGGTCAGCCTGCCCATCATCGCTGATGGGGATACGGGTTTCGGCAATGCCCTGAACCTGATCCGGACTGTGCGTCTTTACCAGCGGGCGGGAGCGAATGCGATTCAGTTGGAAGACCAGGTTTTTCCCAAGCGCTGCGGCCATTTCGATGGCAAGAGCGTGGTGTCGGCGGCGGAAATGGTGCAAAAGATTCAGGCGGCGGTTGATGCGCGGCGCAGTGAGGATTTCCTGGTGATCGCGCGCACCGACGCTCGCGCCGTGGAAGGCTTCGACGGCGCGCTGGAGCGTGCGGCCCGGTATCGAGAAGCGGGCGCGGATGTGCTGTTTGTGGAGGCGCCGCAGACGGAAGCGGAGTTGGAGGCCATTCCCCGGCAGCTGCCCGGCCCGCATCTGTGCAATATCGTGCATGGCGGTAAAACGCCGATGTTGCCGCAGCACAGGCTGGCCGAGATGGGGTTTGGCGGCATTCTCTATGCCAATGCCGCCTTGCAGGCGGCCATGCTGGCGATTTCAGGCACGCTCGAACACTTGAAAAACGCGGGCTCGTTGGCGGGTTTCGAGGAAAACCTGATCGGGTTTCCGCAGCGTCAGGCGATTGTCGAGTTTGACCGTTGGATGGCGCTGGACGGCAGATACGCCTGAGGCTTGTCCGGTTGCTGGTTAGTGGGCAAAGCGCCTACGAGGTTTGCTTGCCCAACACCGAATGGTGCCGGGAATACAGCACATAGACCACCAGTCCGACGGCCACCCAGATCCCGAAGGCCAGCCACGTTGTGCTGCCGAGGTTGACGATCAGGAACAGGCAGCACGCAATGGCCAGGATCGGGAAGAGCGGCACGGCCGGGCAGCGGAAGCCGCGCGGCAGGTCAGGGCGGGTTCTGCGCAGCACGATGACGGCCACGGAAATCATTGAGAACGCGGCCAGCGTGCCGATATTGATCAGTTCGGCCAGCACAGTCAGCGGCAGCAGCCCGGCAATCGCGCCGAAGATCAGGCCGACCGTCCAGGTCAAGGTGTACGGCGTCTGGTACCGGGGATGGACCCGGGCCAGGCGCTGCGGCAGCAGGCCGTCGCGCGCCATGGCATACAGGATGCGGGTCAGGCCATAGCCCATGACGAGGATCACGGTGGTCATGCCGGTGATCGCGCCAATATCAACAACGGCCGCCATCCAGTGCTGGCCCGCGTATTGCAAGGCCAGTGAGACCGGGTGGTCCAGGTTGGAGGCGAACTGCGGGTAGGGCACGATGCCGGTCATGACCAGCGTGACCGCAATGTAAAGGACGGTGCAGACAAACAGCGCGGCGAGGATGCCGCGTGGCAGCGCCCGCTGCGGGTCCTTGACCTCTTCCGCTGCGGAAGCCACGGCGTCAAAGCCGATGAAGGCATAGAACATGATGGCCGCACCCGCAAAAACGCCTGACCAGCCGAACGGCATGTACGGCGACCAGTTCTCGGGTTCAACGTAGAACACGCCGACCGCGACGAACAGCACGATGACGCCGACCTTGATCGCGACCATGAGGTTGTTGATGCGCTTCGACTCGCGGATGCCCAGGGAGAGCAGCCAGGTGATCACCATGATGATGGCGAAGGCGGGCAGATTGAAGAAGGTGTCCACGCCTTCGCGCGTGCCGGGCGCGGCGCTCAGGGCGGGGGGCAGGGCCAGGCCCAAACCGCTCGCCAGCGATTGCAGGTAGCCTGACCAGCCCGCCGCCACGGCGGACGTGGCCAATCCGTATTCAAGAATCAGGGTCCAGCCGATCAGCCAGGCCCAGATTTCGCCAAGTGTGGCGTAGGTATAGGTATAGACCGAGCCGGACACCGGGACGGTCGACGCGAATTCCGCGTAAGACAGGGCAGAGAAAAAGCAGGCCAGCGCGGCCAGCGCGAACGAGAGCGACAGCGCCGGACCGGCAATCAAGGCGCCGGTGCCGGTAAGGATAAAAATGCCTGAACCCACCACGGCGCCGATGCCGAGCAAGGCCAGATCCGTGGCGGTCAAGGTTTTCAGCAAGGAAGTGTTGCTGCGCGCTTCCAGCATCTGGTCAATGTTTTTGACTCGAAAAAGGGCCATGGGTTTCCTATTGTTGTCGTGGGCAAACGCGTTGGCGGCAGCGTCAAAGGGCTAACCCTAGGCGTCTTGAACGGCGACTTTCGATATAGTTATGATTAATATCAATTATTAAACATAACTTTCTATGCGCCACCGTCTGTGCGGGCGCAGGAGAATCGCATGTCGCTCAAAGAAGGTGACGAGTTGTGGCGCCCAAGCGCCCAACAAGCGTCTGCAACCTGTTTGGCTTCGTTCATGACCTGGCTGCGTCAGGAGCGGGAGCTGTCGTTCGACGATTATGACGCGTTGTGGCGGTGGTCGGTCAATGACCTTGACGCTTTCTGGCGCGCTATTTGGGATTATTTCGACATCCAGGCCGACGGGTCGCCCGAGCCGGTGCTCGCTTCGCGCAGCATGCCGGGCGCGCGCTGGTTCCCCGCCGCGCGTTTGAACTATGCCGAGCATGTATTCCGCCAGCGCACGCCTGAACGTCCCGCCTTGTTGGCGCGGGGAGAGGGAAATGAACTGCGCCAAGTGTCCTGGGAAGAGCTGGAGCACGCCGTGGGGGCGCTGGCCGCCACGCTGAAGGCATTGGGCGTTCAGGCCGGAGACCGGGTGGCGTCGTTCATGCCGAACGTGCCGGAAACCGTGATTGCCTTTCTGGCCTGCGCCAGTATTGGCGCGGTGTGGTCAAGCTGTTCGCCGGAAATGGGTGCGTCGGTGGTGCTGGACCGCTTCCAGCAGATCGAGGCGAAAGTGCTGTTCGCGGTGGACAGCTACACCTATAACGGCAAGCTGTTCGATCGCCGGGATGTCGTGCGGGAACTGCTGGACGAGTTGCCGACCGTCCAGCAGGTGATCCATGTGGTCGGGCCTGCCGCGTCCGCACAGCCCGACTGGCGCGGCTACCGGCGCTGGGAGGCGTCGGTGTCGGACGCGGCGCCGCTGGTCTTTGAGCGAGTGCCGTTCGAGCATCCGTTGTGGATCGTGTACTCGTCCGGCACCACCGGCTTGCCGAAAGCCATGGTGCACGGGCATGGTGGCATTGTGCTGA
>Ga0172382_10014051_pt1 | contig 10239 bp, 9 predicted proteins | sample Leawel138RmetaG_FD_122245 | JGI IMG/M metagenome (GOLD analysis project Ga0172382, IMG submission 122245) | Leachate microbial communities from a municipal landfill in Southern Ontario, Canada - Leachate well 138R metaG | ecosystem: Engineered > Solid waste > Landfill > Unclassified | place...
AGTGTAATTGTAAAGGGGACCACAACCGGAACTGTGACGGATGTGGAAGGACAGTTTAAACTGAATGTGGATGCCCCGGAGAATAAAACACTTGTTTTCAGTTCCATCGGATACCTTACACAGGAGCATCCCATTGGTAACCGGACTACTTTTGATATTGTTTTGAAAGAAGACCTGAAACTGCTTGACGAGGTGGTGGTGGTGGGATATGGCATTCAGCGGAAGAAACTTGTCACCGGAGCCACTTCCCAGGTAAAAGGGGAAGACATGCAACGACTGAACACCGTGTCGGCAATCGATGCACTGAAGTCCAACACGACGGGGGTGCAGATTGTAAAAACATCCGGCCAACCGGGATCGGGCTTCAAGGTGAACATCCGCGGGTTGGGTACAACCGGTGATGCCACCCCGCTGTATATTGTGGATGGGGTGCAGGTGGGGGACATTGACTTTCTCAATCCTGCCGATATTGAATCGACAGACATCCTGAAAGACGCGGCTTCGGCCTCAATTTATGGTTCACGTGCGGCAAACGGGGTAATTCTTATTACCACAAAGAAAGGATCGTTTAATGCAAAACCATCCATCGGCTATGATATGTATTATGGAGTACAGAATCTTTACAAAACTTTGCCCACGCTCAATGCACAGGAAAATGCAATGATCATGGATGAAGCACGTATAAATGACGGACTGGATCCTTTCGATTATGCGTCGCTGGTACCCAACTGGAATGATATCGCGAGCGGCAAATCCAAAGGCACAAACTGGCTCGAGGAGACAAGGGTGAAAAATGCGCCCATACAAAATCATTCCGTCACCATCAACGGGGGATCAGAAACTTCAACCTATGCAGTCGGACTGTCGTATACCGATCAGCAGGGGATATTCGGGAAGCCGGTGGCCCCGTTTTATCAAAGATATACGGGCCGTGTCAACCTGGAACAGATATTACTGAAATTAAACGGCCGTGATTTTCTAAAGTCCGGACAAAGCGCCATCTATACGTATTCTCAGAATGCTGGTATTGCCGTGGGGGGTGTGTATTGGAATTCTTTGAAGAACCTGATTGTCACCAGTCCATTTTTACCGATGTATGATGAGAACGGTGAATATCACAAAAGCATTCCATGGAGATCCACTGAACCCAATCCCATTGCGATCATGCACTATAACCAGGGACAGAACAAATCGAAAAATCATAATCTGGTGACCAACGTGTATCTGGAACTGTCGCCCATTGAAAATTTAAAATTTAAAACGAATTTTGGTTATACGAATAATTCGGGGTCATACAGAAATTTCTCTCCTGCATACAATCTGAGTATCATTGATATTAAACCGGAAAATTCGGTATTTCAGAGCATGTGGAACGGAATAGGTTTTACGTTTGAAAATACGCTTACTTACGCAATGAATGCGAAAGAAAATCATCATCTTGACTTTCTTGTCGGCAATACGATTCAAAAAAGTGGCCTTGGTGAAAACCTGGAAGGCAGCAACGTAAATTCAATTTTTGATGACTTCAAACATGCTTACCTGATCAATACGCCGGCAATTATTCCGGGTAAAACTTCATTGAAAGGCGAGCCCTGGGGTGAGAACAAACTGCTTTCTTACTTTGGAAGAATAAACTATAACTATGCCGAAAAATATCTGCTGACCTTGATTATGCGTGCCGATGGCTCCTCCAAATTTGCGCGTGGAAAACGATGGGGTTATTTCCCGTCGGTGGCAGCCGGCTGGGTCGTTTCGAGCGAGCCTTTCATGGAAGGTACCTCGGACTGGCTGGATATGTTCAAATTGAGAGCCAGCTGGGGTCAGAATGGAAATCAGAATATTTCTTCTTTTCAGTACCTGTCGACTATTTCATTTATCGGGGCGGATTATTTCGGAATTTCCAAAGATTCAAAACTTACCGGCGCCTATCCCGATGTACTGCCAAATCCAAACATTACGTGGGAAACGTCGGAACAGACAAACTTCGGTATCGATGCAAGATTCCTTGATAGCAGGCTGGATGTGGTTTTCGACCTGTACAAAAAAAGTACGAAAGACTGGCTGGTGAGGGCGCCTGTATTGGCAAGCTACGGTACAAACGCACCTTTTATTAACGGAGGCAATGTGGATAACAATGGCGTAGAACTTGGCGTAAACTGGAGGAGTTCCGTGGATAAAGTGAATTATTTTATTGGCGGGAATGTTTCCTACAACAAGAATAATGTCACGAAGATCTCGAACACCGAAAAAATTATTCACGGCCCGTCAACCACACTGGGAACCGGCATGAGTGAACTATTCAGGGCAGAGGAAGGATTTCCGATCGGATATTTCTGGGGTTATGAGACCGACGGCATCTTCCAGAATGAAACGGAAGTGCTGGCGTACAAAAATTCCAAAGGTGAACTTGTTCAACCTGACGCCACACCGGGAGATCTGCGTTTTGTAAATAAGAACGACGACAATCTTATCAGTGATGCCGACAAAGTGATGATTGGAGACCCGAATCCTGACTTCACCTTCGGATTGAATCTCGGCGCCGATTATAAAGGATTCTACTTTACTGTGACCGGAAATGGTGTCGCCGGAAACCAAATCGCAAGAAATTACAGAACACCCGATGTACAAAGGAATAATTATACTACCGAGATTTTTGGACGTTGGCACGGGGAAGGTACTTCGAATAAAATACCGAAAGTCTCAATGTCAACGCATATAAACAGACAATATGTTTCGGACTTGTATATTGAAGACGGGGATTATTTCCGTATTTCCAACATTACTTTCGGATACGATATCAAAAATATAAAAACGTTGATTCCTATCCAGGGTATCAGAATCTACGCGTCGCTTCAGAATGCATATACCTTTACCAAATACAAAGGGATGGATCCGGAAGTCGGTTTTAACGGCGACGAGAGTTTTGGATCAGGAATTGATGTAGGTTTTTATCCTGCTCCAAGAACGGTTCTTTTTGGCTTGAATGTTAAATTCTAAAAAGTAAATAATCGTATGAAAAAAATAATATATTTATGCAGCTTCGCACTGTTGCTATTAAGTTGTGGCGATAATTTCCTGGACACTGAGCCACTGACCCAAAAAGTGAATACCAATTTTTATAAAACTCCTGCCGATATTCAAAGTGCGCTGATAGGGATTTATTCGGTAGTGGCACCCGCCGATGTGGCGATGAGCAGTTTTATCGTATCTGAATTGATGTCGGGGGAACGGTTGCCGGGTGGCGGTCCCGATGACCAGTCTGCACTTGCCATAGGTCAGTTCAGGAATCACAGCAACGACATGTACCTGGCACCATGGGAACGAAATTACTCGGGTATCTTTCGTGCAAACATGCTTCTGTCTTCCCTGGATCAGGTGACATTCGAAAATGAACAACAGGCCAACAAGGCAGCAGGCGAAGCCCTGTTTTTAAGAGCTTATTTCTATTTTGATCTGGCAAGAATGTTTGGTACAGTACCTTTGGTTCTTAAAACTGAGCCGGAAAATCTTCCCAAAGCCACTCCCGAAGAACTTTATGCACAAATTGCAGAAGATTTAAAAGGGGCAATTGAAAAACTGCCGTCCACGCCCTACTCCACCAGCGATATCGGCAGAGCAACCAAGTGGGCAGCCGAAGGTTTTATGGCACGGGTCTTCCTGTTTTACACAGGGTTCTATAAAAAGGAATCTTTGCCACTGACCGAGGGTGGCTCAATTACCAAACAACAGGTGATCGGGTATATTGATGATGTGGTCAGCAACAGCGGACATAGTCTGATTCCGGAATTCAGAAATTTATGGCCATACGCTTACGACAAGGAAGATTATAAATATGCTGCCGACAATGACCTGTCGTGGGTAGGTGAAGAAGGGGGCAACAAGGAGGCTTTATTCTCCATCAGATATTCAAATGCCGGAAACTGGGATTATACGAATATGTGTAACCAGTTGCCTTTGTTCTTTGGCTGGAGGGCACAGAACCAGGTACCCTTTGGCCAGGGCTGGGGTTGGGGACCGATCAGCCCAAAAATGTGGGAAGAGTGGCCTGCCAATGACTTAAGAAAAAAAGGCTCGATTTGTGATGTGAATGATGCCGACGAAGGAATCAGCGGATTTGACTGGGGAGGAGATAATCAGCAGCACGAGACAGGTTTATGGCAGAAAAAATATATACCGGTGAATATTTATGTGGATGGTGAAGCCCAAAATTACAGCATATCACTCTATGGCGCACCGGCCGATTTCATGCTAAATAACACCCAGGAAACCGTGCTTCTGCGTTTTGCCGATATTCTTTTAATGGGGGCTGAACTTGGATCTGCCAAACAACAACAATATCTGGATATGGTAAGAAGCCGGGTGAAGCTGCCGAGCGTGCCTGTGACCCTGGAGAACATCAAGAAAGAACGGCGCTTTGAACTTGCCTTCGAGGGATTGAGATATTACGATTTACTTCGTTGGGGCGATGCGGAGAAAGAAATTAATAAACTCAAAAACATTCCAGTGATGAATGCGAACAAAGAGGGCTTGTATTCGACTACTTTCAGGCCTGAAACCAAAGGATTTTTGCCCATACCCAATTCGCAAATTCAGCTTTCTGATGGTGTATTGGTACAAAATGAAGGTTGGAATTGATTATTGAATGAAGCAATAAATTTCTAAAATTCAAAAAAATGAAAAAATTAACAATATACATGGCACTCGCAGCATTCGCGTTTGCAGCCTGCGAACCAATAAATACCAGGGACGAGATGCCGGTTCCCCTGACTGAACAGCAAATCAAGGAACAGATTGTCATCGACGTAAGAGCCACTGTTCCGGGCGGAAACCAGATTGTAGTGGAAAATAAAAGTATTTATGGGGGCAGGTGGGTTTTTCCCACAGGAACATCCAACAGAAAAAATGACACCATCGTCATGTTTCCTCCAGGAAACTACATCATTCAATTTAATGCAACCACTGCCGGTGGGATAGCCACGGTGGAGAAATCGATTACAATTGACAAGCTGACGCACGACCTTACCCCTCCCTATTCTTATTTGATTGGAAATTTAGGCCAGGGGGTGACATGGGTGTATGCAAAGGATCATCCGACCGGAAGCTTCTGGGGAATGGTGGCAAGTTACGATTGGGAAGAATTCTGGTGGTTTCCTGATTATACGGGTGAAACATTCGACAACGAATTCACATTTACTTATGACAAGGGATTTACGTTCATCCAGGATGGTGTGAAAGGAACATTCAAGCTGAATCCTTCTACGATGGAGCTGACTTTGAATAATCCGCATTTGCATATGTACGACCTGGATATGGGACAGGGACAAGATGTGATGGATGCCGGCATTTTTCAGATTAAAGTGCTGAACGAAAACGAACTGGTATTACTACAAAAATATCCGGCGGATGCAGGATACGACTGGATATGGAGATTCAAAAGAAAAGGGTATACTTATCCGGTCGAATAAATATTTTTATATGGGAGAGATTTTCAAAAGTCTCTCCCGTATAAATTTTGAAGAATAATTTTTTAAAAGCACTCGTGATGAAAAATATTGGAAAAATTTCAATTCAACTATTTTTAATATCTTTTTTCCTTTTGATATCAATTGAAAATAAGGGCCAGACTTGCGACACAAAATTGGTTTCATTGTGGAATCATGAAACGCAACTTGATATCACTCCCCTGGTACAGGAGATGGGTTTCAATCTTGTCTGGACGCATGATCCGGCCTACACAAACCAGAAATGGGAAGATACACACATGTACAAATGTCTGCAAGTGCCGGGAGTAAAGTACGTGCTGGCCAAGATTGAGCGGGCGGCCTGGGGATGGACGCAGGAGGAATCGGTAAGACACGCCAGATGGGTGGCGGAGCTTTCTTTGGAGCATCCTGGCATTTTTGGATTGTATCTGAACGATTTTTATGATGAAATTGAAGAGGGTTACCGAACTGAGGAGCAATGGCGTGAAATAATCGATACTGCCAAAAATGTGAATCCAAACCTAAAGCTTGTAGCACCGCATTACCCGCACAGGAACCAGGAGAAGCAGAATTTCGATTTTCCTATCGACGGCATCATCCTGAACATCTGGGGCAACACCCCCGAGTTGATGGCAGGAGCGGAAAAGCATCTGGCCACAGGTCTGGCACATCACCCACACCGCTTTGTGATTGCAGGCTTGTACCTCAACTCAGGTATGGATGGCGGTAGGTGGTTATCGGAAGAGGAATTTAAAAGAGTACTGGGACATTATGTGACGATGCTGAACGACGGCAAAATTGCGGGTTTAAGGATTTTCAGTGCAGGACAACTTTTCAAACGGCCGGAGTATATTGGTTGGGCGAAAGAGATATTGGATGATGTGAAATGATTCGCTTTTGTGATCTTAATAAATTGAAGTAATTTTGTTCTCTCTCGGTGTCAATTAAAATTGTCATATTAACAAATGATTTTCAATCAGGAAAAATTATATAAAAACGTAATCGGGGTAACTTTTGGGGGAAAGGACCTGCATGTGGCGCGCATAGAAAACGGATCAATAGCCAGATATACGCACAAGGAGGTCAACAACAGAGAATCGGAAGAAGTGATCCTGAATGAAATTATTTCGACCATTAAAACGGTACACAACGATACTGTCCTTGGTATTGGCGTGGGAATGCCGAGTCTGGTGGATGTGAAGGAGGGCATTGTGTACAAGCCGACCAACATCCCTTCGTGGAATAAAGTACGTTTAAAGGATATTCTGGAGGAGAATTTCAAGATTCCGGCGTATGTAAATAACGATGCCAACTGTTTTGCGCTGGGAGAGAAATATTTTGGAGTGGCAAAGGATTTTGACAATATCGCCGGCATCACCATCGGTACCGGAATGGGAGTGGGTATTATCATCAACGGAAAACTTTACTCTGGAAAAAATGCCGGGGCGGGTGAATTTTGTTCTATCCCCTATCGCGATCACGATTATGAACATTATTGCAGTACCAAATATTTCGAAGAGAAATATGGAATAAAAAACAATGTACTGTTCAGCAGGGCGCAAAAAAAAGACAAAATTGCCCTGGCCATATATGAGATGTTTGGTGTGGATCTGGGAAATGCGATCAAAACGATTATGTATGCGCTGGATCCGGATGCAGTGGTGATCGGGGGACGCCTGGTAGATGCGTACGATTTCTACAGTGACTCGATGTTGAAGACGGTGAAGACCTTTATTTATCCGAACACCGTGAAACGGATCAGGATACTGAAATCGGAGGAAAAAAATATTTCAACCTTTGGAGCAGCTGCCTTGTGCTTTGAAAACGAAAATGTATAGCAGCCATGAAGAAGTCTAAAGTGACAATATATGATATTGCCCGGGAACTAAAAGTTGCTCCTTCCACCATCTCGCGGGCAATTGCCGGCAGCGGACTGATCAGCGACGAGGTCAGGGAGAAGGTGCGTGCAAAAGCAATGGAGATGGGCTACAACAACCGGAATTTCCGGGTAAACCAGGCCGATTCAATCGCGATTGTAGTGCCTGAAATTAATAATTTTTTCTATCATAAAATCCTGGCCGGCATTCAGCAAAAGATAGATCGCAATTACCTGGGTTCAATCTTTTGCTCATACAATTCAATAGAAACTGAAAAGGAGATCGTTTCCCGACTTTCTCCTTCGCAGGTGGGCTGCTTGATCATCACCCAAAGCATGGACGCGAGGGATAGTTCGCACATAGCACAGGCAGAAAAGAAAGGGATCCCGGTAATTATGATGAACAGGGTGGATTACGATTACGAATGCCCGAAGTTTGTGATCGACAATTACATGGATTCCTATTTACTGGCCAACCATCTTGTCAGTTCCGGATATCGTAGAATTGCGTTTGCTGCGAAGCACTTCAATTGCCCCATTTACAAGGAACGGTTGCAGGCTTATAAGGATGTGCTGGCGGAAAACCATCTTCCTTTTAATCCGGACTATATAATCTACAGTGAGCTCACCCACGAAGACATCAATGAGGTGGTGATGCGTTTTCTTAATTTGCGCCCGCGACCCGATGCCCTCATCCTGCCCGGCTTTAGCGCTGCCTTACAGGCAATCTCCATTACGAAAGTACACAACATGGATGTGCCGGATGAAATGGCCATCGTGAGCTTCGACGAAGATCCGGAATGTAAATATTCCTCTCCTTCCATCACCGGCATTGAACGTCCGCTGACGGAGATCGGAAGCAAGATAGGAGAACTCGCCTTGACAGTTTGCTCAAACAAACCTTATGACAGGAATCAAATCAATGTGTTCAAATCAAATCTCGTGATCAGGGGCTCCTCTCTGCGTGTGGGTTCAAAATAAGGATGACCTGCATCCATCTTTATAATTTTACCTTCACCACATTTGTTTCCATAACCTACTTCTTACTTTCAAATTTAGACTATTCTTCGCCAGTTAACTTGATAAGTATGTCGTCTTCGTGTACCCATGTGAGAATATCATCAAGTAACAATTTTATCGCGATGCTTTGTTGTTTTAATATTCCAGATTTTACCTTTATTTTTGCATCGTAAATATAAATGAAAATATGCTGCGACTTCATAATCCTTGCATTTTATGATACGACACAAGAGCTCCAGGCAGCCTTCAATTTCCGAGTTCAAGATGCCCCTTTGAGGCAAAATTGGATTGCTGAAGCAGTTCTGGATCTTGTAATACATATGAGTTTTAAAATAAAGTTCAAAGGATCCAACCTTCATCTTCACCGGATCTTGAACAGGAACTAACTTCGGGTTGTATTCTTTCGCGTATTTCAGGACATTCCATATGACAACCAGCAGTTTTCGGGCTATGGCGATCAACGCCTTTTTCCTGGGCTTGCGCATGGCCAGATGTTTAAATTTTTCCTTGAAGAACGAACCCTTCATCCGGGAAGCTGCCCATTAAACCTGAACCAAAATTGAACGAAGGTACTTGTTCCCTTTAGTGATAGCGGTACTCTTATATTTGCCGGCACTTTCATCATTCCTTGGACGTAATCCCGCCCAGCCGACAATCTTATCGCTACTTTCAAAGACACTCATATCCCCGCCCGTTTCGGCTATGATGGTCATGGCGGCTATCTGGCTTATTCCGGGAATGGTTTGCAAAAGCTTTACCATGACCGAAAAATGTTCGTCGCATATCCGCCTCATTTGGGACAGGCATTCCGATATCTGCACCTGGTACATCTCATATTCCTGTTTCGCCCAGGACAACTCCTGGCGGTGGTGCGCCTTGACATTGCCCGTGAGCGCCTCTTTCAACTTCCCGCTCTGCTTGTTCTTCCTGTTCCCGTAGACCAGGCTTGTAAGGTAACCCGGGTCACTCCATCCGGCTATAAGTGCCTCCACGATACACATGAAACTTTTTGTACTGATATTGCTCAGGCAACTGCTGGTTCGAATGCCGCATTTAACCAGAATACTGTCTATAGCTGTCAGAACTCGTGTGACCTGCTGCTTGAGCTTGCCCTGTTTGCGGGAGTAAATCCGCAACTCCTGGATTACCGGGGATGGGACAAAACTACCGCGAAGCATGCCTTTATGCAAAAATGTCGCTATCCACTGGGCATCTTTTATGTCACTTTTACGACCCGGCATCTGCTTGATTGAGTAGGGGTTGACAAGTGTCAACTTGAACCCCATCTCGTACAACAGGTCCCATACAGCTATCCAGTAAATCCCCGTGCTTTCCAGGGCTATCTCTTCCACCTCTTCAGACTATAAATACTCGCCCATCGAATAGATATCGGGCGTCATCGTACTAAATTCTTTCACCCCGGAGTAATTGTCGCCATTGTAAATCGCACAAAAGATACTATCTTTGTGTACGTCTAAGCCACATACTTTCTTCATGTTGAATGTTTTATCGGTTAATAAATCTTCAAATATAAAGAAAGTTGTGGCTTCTTTCAAATCACGCACGCGAATGAACGTTTGTGTTTTCCGCACTCCGCCAAGCCGCCGACCGTTAGCGGGCATTGTAATGACGATTCGTATCAAGAATTAAAGGAAGAACAATATGTTTAAATTGAAAGACATTTTATTGCTTTTATTAATAGCTGATGTTTCGCAGTTAAAAATGAAGTTGATAATCAGAGGATAAGAGAAAAAAAGCAGCATATTTTAGCTAATATATCATTGAAAATGATTATCTTAGCGATGGAAACCAAACCATTAAAATATGCTGCAGGACAAAGATATTAAAAAGATTCAAGAG
>Ga0172382_10014053_pt1 | contig 10238 bp, 8 predicted proteins | sample Leawel138RmetaG_FD_122245 | JGI IMG/M metagenome (GOLD analysis project Ga0172382, IMG submission 122245) | Leachate microbial communities from a municipal landfill in Southern Ontario, Canada - Leachate well 138R metaG | ecosystem: Engineered > Solid waste > Landfill > Unclassified | place...
GAGCCAGCCAGTAACCATCGCATAGAAGCTCATTAAGACGTAGTTACCCGCGATAGCGACGTGTCCATACCAATGCCACCCTTTCTTTTCAGGGGTGAGGGTCTTTAAGGACAGACCGATGTTTTGTTTACTCGCCCGGCCGATCGCCAGCTCCATCACCATGACGGGAAGGCCGAGGATGACCAAAAAGAGGAGGTAGATCAACACAAAGGCGGCGCCACCGTAGCGACCGGTGATAAAGGGGAATCGCCATACGTTGCCAAGACCAATGGCACAACCAGCCGAAAGGAGAATAAAGCCCATTCGGCTTCCTAAGGTTTCACGTTTCTGTGAGTGACTCATATGATAAACTCTCTTACTCTTGAATTTGTATCGATTTGATACATCTAGTCAATTCTATGAGTAAAGTCGTTGAAATTGCAACATAATTATGCAAATAAAACTTGTTTCGTTGACATATGCGCCATACATCGGCAAGATACGTACAAGAATTATTGTCGAGGTGGGGATATGAAGAAGAGCGCTCTTGCAACGTACATTGAAAACCATGGAAGTGAGAATGAAGCGATGGTGGGATTTGTCGCTAATCTAAGCGTCGTTTCCGCTGCTGATCCAGCAGTTGCTGCGCGGATCGTCAATGAATTACACGATCAACGAACCCACTTGAAGTTAATCGCAAGTGAGAACTACTCCTCCCTTGCCTCGCAGATGGCGATGGGAAACTTGCTCACCGATAAGTATAGTGAAGGCTACGCGTTTCACCGTTTCTACGCCGGCTGTGATAACGTCGATGCTCTTGAAGATCGGGCGAGTGAATACGCCAAAGAGCTCTTTGGCGCCGAGCACGCCTACGTTCAGCCCCACAGTGGCGCGGACGCAAACCTCGTTGCCTACTGGGCGATTCTTAATACAAAGGTAACTGTTCCTTCATTAGAGGCGATGGGAGTTACCAACCCCGCCGATCTCAGCCAAGACGATTGGCAGAAGATTCGCCACGCAGTGGGGAATCAGAAGCTTCTTGGCCTTGATTACTACTCAGGGGGACACTTAACCCACGGCTATCGACAAAACATTAGCGCCCAGATGTTTGATGCTCACTCTTACGCAGTGGATAAAGAGACGGGTCTTCTCGACTACGATGCAATCGAAGCACAAGCGTTAGAGCTTAAGCCGTTAATTCTTCTTGCCGGCTACAGCGCCTATCCTCGGGCGATTAACTTCAAGCGCCTTTCAGAGATCGCTAAGAAAGCGGGTTCGGTCTTCATGGTTGATATGGCACACTTCGCCGGCTTAGTTGCTGGTAAGGTCTTTAGCGGCGAATACGACCCCGTTGCGTGGGCGGATGTCGTTACGACGACGACCCACAAGACCCTTCGCGGTCCCCGGGGTGGAATGGTTCTTTGCACCCAAGAGTTCGCTGAAAGTGTTGATAAGGGGTGTCCGCTCGTCCTTGGTGGGCCACTCCCTCACGTGATGGGGGCAAAAGCGGTGGCGTTTAAAGAGGCACTTGATCCGAGTTTTATCACCTACGCCCACAAGATCGTTGAAAACTCCCGCGCTCTCGCAAAGGGGTGTATTGATGAGGGGATTACCGTCGCCACCGGTGGAACGGATAACCACTTAATGCTCCTTGATGTGCGCTCCTTTGGCCTGAATGGCCGCCAAGCAGAGAGTGCCCTACGCGAAGCGGGAATAACCCTTAACCGAAATAGTCTGCCCTTTGACCCTAACGGGCCGTGGTACACCAGTGGCTTACGAATTGGGACGCCTGCCTTAACGACGCTCGGGATGGGGGTTGCTGAGATGAAAGAAGTCGCTGCGATTATCGCCTTGGTGTTAAAAAATACGAAACCTGTTATTCTTACAAAAGGCGAAAACGCCGGCAAACCTTCAAAAGCAAAAGCGAAGACCGATCGAGCTGCTCAGCAAGAAGCGATCGATCGAGTTCTTAAGTTGTTGAGTTCCTTTGTCCTCTATCCCGAGCTGGATCTGCAGTTTTTACAAACCGCTTTTCCTCTCGACAAGTAAGAGCGGCAATGGTAGCATTGAAACGGTACGCGGAGGAAAAAAATGAGCAAGATTTTAGATACGTTGCGCTATAGCAAAGATCATGAATGGGTTCGCATTGACGGTGATAAAGCGTATGTTGGAATCACCGACCACGCTCAGGACGAGCTCGGGGAGATCGTGTTTGTTGAACTTCCCCCGCTTGGTGAGCGCTACCAAAAGGATGAAGAGATTTCGTCTGTTGAATCAGTGAAAGCAGCAAGCCCAATTATCAACCCTATTGAAGGGGTCGTTCTTGAAGCGAATGAAGACCTTGATGGCTCACCTGAATTAATCAACGAAGATTGCTATGCCAACCATCTCTATGTTCTCGGCTCGTTCTCTCAAGAAGATTACGACGCGTTAATGGATAGTAGCGAATACGCCTCTTACCTTGCCTCTTTATAAGAGGTGGAGAAATTAATGATTTACCCATACATTCCCCATACTGATGAGGACCGTGCCCACATGCTTGAGGCGCTCGGTCTTTCATCGATTGATCAACTCTTTGAAGTTGTTGGTGAGGATCTCCTCCTCGAAGATTCCGTTCCGATCGCCCATCGGCGAACGGAAGATGAAGTCCAGCGAATGATCGATTCAATCGCCCAGCGCAATATTCGGGGTATTCCCTTCCTCGGCGGTGGTTGCTACGATCACATCATCCCTTCAACAGTGAAGGCGCTCTCATCACTGCCTTCCTTTGTCACTGCGTACACTCCCTATCAAGCGGAGATGAGCCAAGGCTTACTTCAGGCGATCTTTGAGTTCCAATCGATGATCTGCGAGATCACCACGATGGATATCGCCAACGCCTCGCTTTATGACGGCGCCCACGCCGTTGTTGAAGCGGCCCTTCTTATGGTCAGTGCAAAGCGAGGAGCGAAGAAAGTCTTAGTCAGTGAAACGATCCACCCCTTTAGCCTCAAAGCGCTGAAGACGTGGGCTCTTGGAAGTGAATATGAAATCATCCTCATCGAAGAGGTTGATGGCGTCAGTGACCTTTCCTCCCTTCCTCTTACTGATGATGTTGGGGGCCTCATCGTTCAATCACCAAACCGCTACGGCTTCATCGAAGATTATACAGCAATAGCAGAGCAGATCCACGAGCACAAAGCGCTCTTTGCGATTAGCAGTGATCCGTTAAGTCTCGCAATCCAAAAGACCCCTGGTCAGTGGGGGGCGGATATCGCCATTGGCGATACCCAAAGTCTTGGATTGAGCCTCGCTTTTGGTGGACCGACGTGCGGCTACATGGCGGTTAAACAGCCGCTACTGCGCCGAATTCCTGGTCGCTTAGTTGGTATGACGAGTGATAGAGAGGGGAGGCGGGGCTTTACCCTCACCCTCCAAGCCCGCGAGCAACACATTAAGCGGGAGCGGGCGACGAGTAACATTTGTTCCAACCAAGCGCTCGCTGCGTTGATGACGACGATTCACCTCTCCTCCCTTGGGTGGGCGGGAATGGTCGAAGCGGCCCAGCAGTCATACGCGAAGGCGCACTACCTTGCTCACCACCTCAGTCAGCTACCGGGGCTCTACGTGTTAAATGCTCACCCCTTCTGGTGTGAATTCCCCATTGTCTTTACCGATGCAAAACGGATGCGCAAGTTCCTCCAAGAACTCCGTAACGAAGGGATCTTTGCTGGCATTCGCCTCTCGGCGTTAACCCGAAGAGCTGAAGATGAACTGGTACTCTTAGTTGCAGTGACAGAAAAGCGGAGCCGCGAAGAGCTTGAACTCTACATCGCCGGTGCGCAGAGGGTGATGAAATGATTGAACCACTGTTAATTGAAAAAACAAAAGCAGGGCGCCTTGCGTACTGTTATCCCCCACTTGATCTTCCCCGCTCCTTTGACCAAGAGTTTGAGCACCTACCGAGCCACCTTACCCGAGAAGGTTCAGCAAGACTGCCCGAAGTCTCCGAGCTCGATGTTGTTCGCCACTTCACCCGCCTCTCGACGATGGTCCACGGTGTTGATAACGGGATGTATCCCCTCGGCTCGTGTACGATGAAGTACAACCCCAAGCTCAGTGAAGAGATCGCCCAGATGGCGGACTTCACCCAGATTCACCCCCTACAGGATATCTCAACGGTTCAGGGGTGTTTGTCGGTGATGTACAACCTTCTTGAAGACCTCTCTTCAATTACAGGAATGGTGTGGGGGAGTCTCCAGCCGTGCGCTGGCTCTCACGGCGAATACACTGGCCTAAAGATGATTCGGGCGCACTTCCTTAAAACAGGTGATGATAAACGAACCAAAGTTCTCATTCCTGTCAGTGCCCACGGAACCAACCCCGCCAGTGCCGCTGTCAATGGCTTTGATGTGATCGAAATCGCTTCAAATAAAAAAGGCTTAGTGGATTTGGATGATTTAAAGAGCAAGCTCAACGATGAAGTTGCCGCTTTGATGCTCACCAACCCCAACACCCTCGGTCTCTTTGAAGAGGATATCTTAGAAATCTCCAAAGCAGTCCACGAAGCAGGGGCGCTGCTCTACTACGATGGGGCAAACCTCAATGCGATCATGGGTAAAGCCCGCCCTGGGGACATGGGCTTTGATGTCCTGCACTTAAACCTTCACAAGACCTTCTCTACCCCCCACGGTGGTGGTGGACCAGGCAGTGGGCCGGTGATGGTCAATGAGCTTCTAGTGCCATACCTTCCAAAACCCGAGATTGATTTAGGGGAGAGTGGGTACCTCTTTGATTGGAGCCAAGAGGACTCGATCGGAAAGGTCAGCATGTTCTGGGGAAACTTCCTTGTCTTCCTTCGGGCGTACGTCTACATCCTTCGAATGGGCACAGACGGGCTCCGCGCTGCGTCAAACCACGCCGTCCTTAACGCCAACTACCTCGCCAAGAAACTCGAGCCGTACTATGAGATTCCCTATACGAGTGGAATCATGCATGAGTTCGTGATCAGCGTGAAAAACTACAAGAGTGAATACGGTGTAACTGCCGAAGACTTTGCGAAGGCGCTCATTGATGAAGGGTACCACCCCCCAACGGTGTACTTCCCCCTCATCGTTGAAGAGGCGCTGATGATCGAGCCAACGGAAAGTGAATCCCTTGAAAGCCTCGATGCGTTCATCGATGCGATGATTCGCATCGCTAAGAAAGCAAAGAGTGATCCCGCGTCCCTCAAAGGAGCGCCGTACTCCACTCCAGTAGGACGCCTCGATCAAGTGAAGGCTGTAAAGGATGCGAAGCTAAGGTACTGAATTACCGTGCTACTAATCGTTGCAAGTTGACCGTGCTAAGAGTATCCTATTGCTATGAAAAGACTCTTAGTTACTCAAGGGTTGCTGGTTGATACCGAGTGGACCCGTCATGCGGATATCTTAATTGAAGATGGCCTTATTGTTCGAATTGCACCTACTATCGATCTTTCGGAGATTGATGGACCCGTTGAAGTAGTTCGAGCAGAAGGCTTGGCGATCCTACCGGGAATTATCGACGCTCACACCCACTACCACCTTGAAAGCAGGTCAGCGGTCACTGCCGACTCGTTTAGTGAAGGTTCTAAAACAGCGGCCTACGGGGGAGTGACAACGGTTGTTGACTTTGCCGATGACGATAAAAAAAGAACGCTCCTCGAAAACGCCCAAGATCGAATCAAGGCGATGAAAGCGGGAATGGCAATCGACTTCTCCCTTCACCAAGGGATCTACTCCTACCGTGAAAGCCTTCGGGATGAACTCACCGAGCTCAAAGGGGCGGGAGTTAAAGTTGTTAAGCTCTTTACCACCTACAAGAACGTTGGGTACATGATTGAAGAAGAAGATGAGCTGAAAAAGATATTTTCTATCTGTAAGGACCTCGACTTACTCGTAACAATCCACTGTGAAGACAATGACGTCATTGAGAAGGCGGAAAAAGCGTATATTGGTGACTATGGCCCTGCTGCCCATCCTCTGCTTCGGCCCAGTGAAGCGGAAGCGGTAGCAATTCGGAAGATGGGGAAGATCGCCCTTGAGCTTGAGATGCCAATCTACATCGTCCACCTCTCCAGTAAAGCAGGCCTTGAGGCAGTTCGCGATCTTCGGAGCCAAGGAGTGCGAATCATCGTTGAAACAACGCCCCACTACCTCTTCTTAACCAATGATTTGCTTAATCGAGAAGATGGGTCGTTGTGGGTTATGACCCCACCACTGCGAGAAGAGGAGGACACCCTTGCCCTCCAAGAAGCACTCTTAAACGGAGAGATCCAAGTTGTTGCCACCGACCACTGCGCTTTTAGTAAAGATCAAAAGCTCGCATCAAATGATAGCCGAACGATTCTTCCTGGAATTCCCGGTAGCGAAGAACTTCTTTCATTAATCTATGACTTTGCTGCAAAGAGTGGACGGATCGGCCTTCAGCACGTAGTAAACCTTCTTTCAACGGCCCCAGCAAAGGCGTTTGGTCTCTATCCAAGAAAAGGCTCGCTGCGCGTCGGCAGCGATGCTGACTTCGTTCTCTTTGATCCAGATCACCAGTGGACGATAACCAGTGATTCAATCCACTCAGCGAGTGGGTACTCCGCCTACGATGGCTTCACCGTCGTTGGTAAGGCGTTGATGACGTACCGCTCTGGGCGGCTGATCATGGGCGATGGGGTCTACCTAGGCTTAGCAGGAAATGGTGAATTTATCCCCCAACACTCCGTTGGCCGGGGCAAGACGGTGATGCACTGATGATCGAAGCAATTTTATTTGACATGGATGGAGTTCTCATCGATTCGGAGCCAATTATTCTCCAAGCGGCAACTGAGCTCTTTTTAGCTAAGGGAGTCGTTGTTCAGAAAGAGGACTTCACCCCCTTTATTGGAACTGGTGATAAGCGCTACCTCCTCGGGGTCGGGCAAAAGTACGGCCTCGATTTAGATTTTGAGGTTGAACAACACGTTCTCTTTGATCACTACGGGCGGATCGCTAAAGAAAGTGGACCGCTTTCTGGTGTCTTGCGCTTTATTGCAAATACGAAGAAGGCAAAGATGAAGATTGCCCTCGTCACCAGTGCCGTTCGCCCTAAGATGCTTCTTAACCTTGAAGCAATTGGAATCGATGAGAGTACGTTTGATGCAGTAGTAACCGGTGATATGGTCAAGCGCAACAAACCCCACGCCGATATTTACCAAATTGGTGCACTTCTTCTCGGTGTTGATTCAGACCGTTGCCTTGTTGTTGAAGACGCCCTTAATGGAACAGTTGCTGGAAAAGCTGCTGGTTCGATGGTCCTTGGCTTAACAACAACCTTCAGTGAAGAAGAGCTCCAGCGCAGTGGCGCAGACGGAGTGATGGGCACGCTCGATGAATTCGAGGACTTCTCCTCTTCGGATGAGTTTAATACGTTGTTTCAAGCCTTTATTGGAAAAAAGAGTGGGGATGTCTTTGGCGCTAACCTCATTGATCCACCGCAGGCCAAGGTAGATAAGGACATTCTCGATCGCGCAATTGCTGCAGCAGTTTCAGCGCGACAAAACGCCTACGCTCCGTACTCGCACTACAAAGTAGGGGCTGCGCTTATCAGCTACCGAACACATATGGTGTACGCCGGGACGAACGTTGAGAACTCCTCGTACGGGGCAACGATCTGTGCTGAGCGTAGTGCCCTGCTACGGGCAATTGCTGATGAAGGGGTTGTGGGAATCTCCCACCTCGTTGTGGTAAGCGCTGACTCTCCGCCAGCTCCACCGTGTGCTGAGTGCCTTCAGGTTCTTGCTGAATTCAGTCGCAGTTATACTGAGGTCCATCTTTTAGACCTCGATGCCGCCGAAGGGCGGGACGGGGTGCATCTGATTCGCCACTTTGACGAACTCTTGCCCCATCCCTTTATCTTTCCGACTAAACGCCTTTAGTGCTCTAAGGCCATCATCTTATCGACTCGGCGTTGGTGGCGTTCGCCTTCAAACTCCGCGTCGATAAAGGCATCGACGATATCTTCAACGTCCTCACGGTAGTTAACCCTCCCTCCAAGGGCGATAAAATTAGCGTTGTTGTGGCGCTTCGCCATTTGGGCGGTGAAGGTGCTGTGAACGAGGGCACAGCGGATTCCATCAATCTTATTGGCACTGATTGAAATTCCAATACCCGTTCCACAGAGGAGAATTCCGAATTCGTAGCCACCTTTTTTAAACTCTGTGGCGGCTTCTTGCGCCATATCGGGGTAGTCGACGGCGTCTTCGGTTGCGGTCCCGAGGTAGGTAACCTCGTAGCCCATCTTCTTCAGATACTCAACGAGAGTAGCTGCCAACTCAACAGCTCCGTGATCATTCGCAATAACTACTTTAGACATCACACGTCCTCCACACCTCGATCGTAGCGCATTGTCAATGCGTTGACCAGTTCTAAAGAGCGTTTAACTCAGTTGTACGCCCATCAATATTGCGGTACGATACACCCAGAGGAGAAAAGGATGGCAAAAATATACGTCAGTGGGCATAAAAACCCCGATATGGATTCAATCTGCAGCGCCTATGCGTACGCACACTTAAAGAACAAGGTTGATCCAACAAATACGTACATTCCCATCCGCTGTGGAAACCTCAATGAAGCAACAAGAGCGCAGTTTAACCGCTTTGGAATTTCTGCCCCAGAGTTTAAACGGGACGTTCGCACCCGTGTTTCGAAGATCATCATTGAACACGACCAAGCGATGTGTCCTACCGATCCCGTCTACCGCCTGATCACCCTCTATGAAAAGACTGCTCGCCTTTCCGTCTTCCCGATTATGGATGGTAAGCGCTTCATCGGCTTAGTGACGATCGATGAGATCAGCGACTTCATCCTCAAAGAGAATGTGGGCAGTCGCCCAGTGTATCGCTTCCGGGTAGAAAACTTTGAACACGTCATTCCCGGCTACTTTATCAAGCGCGGAAAAGAAGAAGTCATTCGCGCCCCCTTAGCCGTTGGGGCGAATAAGTTCGCCACCTACGAAGAGGTGATGCAAGGCTTTACTGGGCCTCTTCCGATTCTCGTTGTAGGGGACCGGGAACGGCACATCAATAAGGCGATTGATTTAAACGTCCCAGCGATCATCCTCACTGGCCTTCGAGATAAAACAAGCAGTCAAATTGATTGGGATCGCTATGAAGGAAGTGTCTACGTCAGTGAAACAGATACCGCTGAGACGCTTCGCCTCTTAAGGCTCTGTGTGCCAGTCAGTGAACTTTTAGTACAGCAGCTACCCGCCCTTCAGGCGGATATGCTCTTTGATGAAGCGCGAATCTTCTTAGCAAACAGTGATTTTAGAGAGCTACCGGTCTTCAGCGGTGATACGTACCGCGGCTACGTCTCTCGCCGCTCCTTCTTAGAAAAGCCCGCCACCAAACTCATCATGGTTGACCACAATGAGAACGACCAGGCGATCAGTGGGGTAGAAGAGGCGGAGGTTGTTGAAATCGTCGATCACCACCGCCTTGGAGCGGCAAAGACCCGCAACCCTATCTTCATCTGCTGTGAGCCCCTTGGCTCGACGTGTACGATCGTCTACAAGCTCTTTATGCGTAACAACGTCGAAGTGACGAGTCAAATCGCCAAGGTTCTTCTTTCTGGGATTGTCAGTGATACGATCATGCTCAAGAGCCCGACAACGACCTTTGAAGACTACACAGCTGTGCAAGACCTCCTTTCAATCGCCGGTGTTGATGATATGTATCAATTTGGTGAAACGATGTTCTCTGGTGGCGCTACCCTTGCTCAAAGTGACGCCAGGGCGATGATCGAAGGGGACTTTAAGCGATATAAGGAGAGCGGGGTGAGCTTTGGAATTGGCCAAAGTGAAGTCACGACCTTAGATGACATTGAAGATTACCGAGCGCGCTACTTGGAAGAGCTTGAGATGATTAAAAAAGCGTACAACCTCGATTGGGCGCTCTTCCTCATCACCGATGTCGTGAAAGAGAACTCGCTCCTCCTCTTAACAAACATGCCAATCGCTGAGCAGAAGCTCACCTATGAACAGTCAAGTGAAGGAGTCTATCTCCTTCCGCAAGTCCTTTCGCGGAAAAAGCAGCTCCTGCCAGAGATTATTCGAGTAATTCAGGAGTAGGTTAGCGAATCTCGCTGATGGTATTAATCGAGGGGATTGTTTTAAGGTTTTTGATGATCTTCTTAAAATCATCTTCATGCTGAACTTCCATCGTGAAGGTGCCCATGAGCTTGCCTTCCTCATCGTCCTGCAACCGACCTTCAACTAAGTGGCCCTTATAC
>Ga0172382_10014055_pt1 | contig 10236 bp, 13 predicted proteins | sample Leawel138RmetaG_FD_122245 | JGI IMG/M metagenome (GOLD analysis project Ga0172382, IMG submission 122245) | Leachate microbial communities from a municipal landfill in Southern Ontario, Canada - Leachate well 138R metaG | ecosystem: Engineered > Solid waste > Landfill > Unclassified | place...
CGGGAGGTTCTCCTCGACGATACTGTCTGCGATGGCGCGGTAGTCGGACCCTTCCACCGGCGATATGAAGACCTCGCCCCGGATATCGTAGCGTGCCATCACCGCCCGGGCATAGTTGAGGTCATCCTCATCAGCCACCACGAACCTGACGCAGTCGCGCGGTGTGATGTGAGGGAGGAGTGAGAGGTCGCTCCTCTCCCCGGATGAGGGGCATTTTACGTCCATGCAGATGGAGGCGTATGCCTGCATCTCGCGAAAGTCGCATGTCCCGTTCGTCTCGATCTCGACGGTATACCCGTGGAGATCGAACTTCTTGAGGATCTCAAGGATCTCCTCCCGTTGCAGGAGCGGTTCCCCGCCGGTGATGCAGATGTACGTCCCGCGAAGCAACCAGACCCGGTCGAGGACCTCCCCGACGCTCATCTCCTCCCCGCCCTCGCGGGCGTATGAGGTGTCGCACCAGGCGCACCTGAGGTTGCACCCGGCGAGCCGGATGAACGTGCAGGCCCGCCCCTGGTTCTTCCCCTCTCCCTGGAGGCTCCGGAAGATCTCACTGACGATCATAGGTGCGCTCTGCGTAGCAGGTCGTCGACTCCCAGACCCGTATCTTTGCGACACGGGCATTGTACCCCTGCTGCGCGGCCTCGGTGTCGATCATATCCGCGATGAGGACGGCCAGGAGCTCGCTCGTCGGATCGCCCGGGGTGGTGACGATGGGGTGGAACTCCTCGATGCACGCTCCCATGGGGTCGTCTGCGTTCAGGATCACCTGGTGATCGAACCGCCCGACGACCTCCTTGATGGTGTTGTAGTCGAGAACGATCCCTGTGCGCTCATCTGCCGTCCCATCGATCCAGACTTCCACGCGCCACTGGTGGCCGTGCAGCCTGAAACACTTCCCCCGGTAATGGATCAGGCGGTGGGTCGCCTCGAAAAAAACCTCTTTGTATATCCGGGTTGTCATCAATGAAGGTTGCCCGTCAGGATATAATATTATATCAGCTCCCGATCTAATAGTTAAGGCGGAAGATCGGCGTGCAGGCGGGTTCCACAATATATAAATCCGCAACGCGCGTTGTTTTACAGCACACCAGGAGTTGCTCCTATCTACAAATTCAAGTAATTCGAGGGTATTCGATGGGAAATGGAAAATTTGCAGCCCGAAAACTGAAGCGCGACGCAAAAAATAACCGGTGGCATGACACCGTCTACGTGCGTCGTCAGCTCGGGCTCGATGTGAAGTCAGACCCCCTTGAGGGCGCGCCGCAGGGCCGCGGGATCGTCCTTGAGAAGGTGGGTGTCGAGGCAAAACAGCCGAACTCTGCGATCAGAAAGTGCGTCCGCGTACAGCTGATCAAGAACGGCCGTCAGGTAACAGCGTTCGCCGTCGGCGACGGCGCCATCAACTTCATCGACGAACACGATGAGGTCGAGATTGAGGGCATCGGCGGCAGACTTGGCCGGTCAATGGGTGATATCCCCGGCGTCCGGTTCGTTGTGACCAAAGTGAACAACGTCAGTCTGCAAGAGATGGTCATCGGGCGCAAGGAGAAGCCGCGGAGGTAAGCAGGAATGGTAGAAGCAGCAGAGGCGGGGGCAGGGGCACAGCAACTCCTCTTTAACCGCTGGGACGTGAGTGAGGTGGAGATCCAGGATCCGAGCCTTGTTCGCTACGTGAACCTGCACACGATGATCGTGCCGCACTCCTGCGGCAAACTCGTCGGTCAGCAGTTCAACAAGAGCAACATGCTGATCGTCGAGCGCCTGATCAACAAGATGATGCAGACCGAGAACAACACCGGCAAGAAGGAACTTGCCATCCGCATCGTCCGTGATGCGTTCGAGATCATCCACAAGAAGACCAAGAAGAACCCGATCCAGGTGCTTGTGGATGCGGTTGAGAACGCCGGGCCGCGTGAGGAGACCGTCCGGCTGAAATACGGTGGTATCAACGTCCCGAAGTCGGTCGACAGCGCACCTCAGCGCCGTGTCGACACCGCGCTCCGGTTCATCACCGCCGGCGTCCTGCAGGCGAGCCACAAGAAGAAGAAGAGCGTGAGCGAGGCTCTTGCTGAAGAGCTGATTGCAGCCGCAAACGGCGACTCCCGCTCCTACGCCATCTCAAAGAAAGAAGAAAGAGAGCGCATTGCGAAGGCAGCCCGTTAGAACCCCTATATTTTTTTGGTGTAACCTATGACCAGACGAAAGAAGATGGTTGAACGGGTAACGGAGCTGATGGATAAGCCGGACCGCATCCGCAACATCGGTATCGTTGCCCACATCGATCACGGAAAGACAACACTCTCAGACAATCTGCTTGCCGGTGCAGGCATGATCAGCGAAGAGCTCGCCGGCCGGCAGCTCTTCATGGACTCCGACGAGGAGGAGCAGGCACGCGGAATCACCATCGACGCAAGCAACGTCTCGATGGTTCACGAGTACGGTGGGGACGAATACCTCATCAACATGATCGATACCCCCGGCCACGTTGATTTCGGTGGCGACGTGACCCGTGCCATGCGTGCGGTGGACGGCGCCGTCGTCGTTGTGGATGCGGTCGAAGGGACCATGCCCCAGACGGAGACGGTGCTCCGGCAAGCGCTCAAAGAGGGTGTCCGCCCGGTTCTCTTCATCAACAAGGTCGACCGGCTGGTCAACGAACTCAAGGTGGACGAGCAGGAGATGCAGATCCGCCTTGCGAAGGTGATCGACAAGGTCAACAAGTTGATCAAGGGCATGAACGAGAAGATGTACAACGAGGGCTGGAAACTCGATGCCGCGAAGGGCACCGTCGCCTTCGGCTCTGCTCTCTACAACTGGGCGGTCTCCGTCCCGTTCATGCAGAAGAGCGGTGTCTCGTTCAGGGATGTCTTTGAGAAGTGCAACACCGGCGACATGAAGTGGCTGGCGAAGTCAAGCCCTCTCCACGCCGTCCTCCTTGACATGGTGGTCAAGCACCTTCCAAACCCCCGTCAGGCCCAGGAGCGGCGTATCCGCATCATATGGCACGGGGACTACAGCACTCCCGAGGGTAAGGCCATGTCTGCCTGCGACCCGAACGGTCCTGTCTGCCTGATGGTCACCGATATATCGTTTGACCCGCATGCGGGCGAGGTCGCCACCGGCCGTCTCTTCTCGGGAACGCTCCGACGGGGCGCCGAGTGCTACATCATAGGTGCGGCAAAGCGCACGAACCGTCTCGCTCAGGTCGGCATCTTCATGGGCGCCGAGCGTATCGAGGTGGACGAGCTTGCGGCCGGGAACATCGCCGCCGTGACGGGCTTAAAAGACGCCATCGTCGGTTCGACCGTCACGACACTGATCGAGATGATCCCCTTCGAGTCGCTGAAGCACTACTCCGAGCCGGTCATGACCGTTGCCGTCGAAGCGAAGAACATGAAGGACCTCCCGAAACTCGTCGAGGTTCTCCGTCAGGTCGCAAAGGAAGACCCGACGGTCGTGGTCTCGATCAACGAGGAGACCGGCGAGCACCTGATCAGCGGCATGGGCGAGCTCCATCTCGAGATCATCACCGGGCGTATCAGGCGCGACAAAGGTGTCGATATCCTCACCTCACCGCCGATCGTCGTCTACCGCGAGACGATCACGGGAACTGCAGGTCCGGTCGAAGGAAAGTCGCCGAACCGCCACAACAGGTTCTACATCGAGCTCGAGCCGATGGACCCCGCAATCGTGAAGCTGATCCAGGAAGGTGAGGTCTCGATGCACCAGCAGGCTATCGAGCGGCGCGACGCCCTCGCTGCGGCCGGCATGGACAAGGATGAGGCCAAGAACGTCAAGGCGATCGAGGGCACCAACATGTTCATCGACATGACGAAGGGTATCCAGTACCTCAACGAGACGATGGAACTGGTCCTCGACGGCTGGCGCGAGGCACTCCGCGGCGGCCCGCTTGCCGATGAGCTGGTCCAGAACCTGAAGATCCGGCTGGTGGATGTGAAACTCCACGAGGATGCCATCCACCGCGGTCCCGCGCAGGTCATCCCGGCGGTCAGGAGCGCCGTCAAGGCGGGCCTGCTGATGGGCGGCGACTCGCTCCTTGAGCCTATCCAGAAGATCCAGATCACCGTCCCGAGCGAGCAGATGGGTGCGGCCACCTCCCAGATCCAGGGGCGGCGCGGTCAGGTCTTTGATATGCTCAGCGAAGGCGACACGATGACGATCGTCGGCAAGGCGCCGGTCGCCGAACTCTTCGGGTTCGCCGGCGATGTCCGGTCGGCCACCGAGGGCCGTGCGATGTGGAGCACGGAGTTCGCCGGGTTCGAACTCGTCCCCACCGGCATCGTGACCGATGTGGTCCGGGATATCCGCAAGCGCAAGGGTCTGAAAGAACAGATGCCCCGGCCGGAAGATTATCTGGCGTAACGCAATCGAATACCCTCCCTTTTTCCGGATGCGGCCCTTCAAAAAGAGATGGGGGGGCCGCCCCCGGGGTTATTTTTGCTCTCTTTGCATCGCACCGAATAGTGCGCAGATGCCGATAGCTGCAATGGCGATCAGACCCGGGAGCGGCGCGTTCGTCGGTTCTGGTGTGGTCTCAGTCGTCTGAGTCACTATGGGCGTCTCCGTAACCGCAGTAGCGGTCTCGATCTCGGTGACCGTGGGCTCAGGTGCAGGGACGAACGTAATGCTGTTCTGCTGTAAGAGGCCGTCAGTCTTACTGAACGCAAAGTAGCGTCCGTATTTCCCATCGATGGTGCGGATGTTGATCTTGAAGTAGCCATCGTTCGGCACCGGAACGATCTGGGCGATCTGCGCGTTCGGGTTATCATTCCGGAATTTCCGGAGTTCAGTGACTGCGTTGAATGTATCGGCATCCCGGAGGTTGACAAGGTCGAGGACGAGCGGTTCGCTCCCCACCTCGATCCTCTCACCGGGTTGTACCGCCTGCGGAACAGTTCCCTGTGCGGCTGCCGGTGCGATGAACGCCAGGGCGAGGATCAGGAGGATTGTGATGAGATGCCGGGGTGGTATGCTCCCGTAAGTCATAGATTCACCCTTGTTGCCGTGGCATATATGTATATTGAAACAGCGTCGGCACTGGTTTCTCCATGCGGGAATGATACCGGAGCGTTGCAGTGTTGCCTGCGGACCTACCCGCCCGCCCGACCGAATCGTTGATGTGAAGCCCCCCTCATAACGGGGTATCATGACGATCGGAGATCGGGGTGGGGTGTGCGCCACGGCCCGGCGCCTTCCGGCGATCATCCCCGTGCCGCTTGCCCGGACCTCTGCGTTCATCGTCCGGGATCGAGGGGTGCTCCTGGTCGATGCCGGGAATCCGGGGGATGAAACTGCTATCCTCACCACGATGAGGGGGGCGGGCGTCCGGCCGGACGATCTCTCCCTGATCCTGATCACCCACGGCCACCCCGATCATTATGGGAGCGCCGATGCGCTCCGTGATCTGACCGGAGCACCGGTCGCCGTGCATGCGGCCGACGCCGGGATCATGCAACGGGGGGTCGGCGGTTTGCGTTTCCCGACCCGGGTTATCTGGCGCCTGATCGGATTTGCGGGCGGGATGATCCCTTTCCCTGACCCGTGTGGGGTTGAGCCCGATATCACCATCGTCGGCCCCGCCGATCTCGCGCCTTTCGGGGTCAGGGGCAGGGTCATCCCCACGCCCGGGCATACCCCCGGTTCGGTCTCGGTCATCATCGCCGGCGGCGTCGCCATCATCGGTGACCTCCTCTCCGCTCTTCTCCCGGGCGGTGAGCCCCGGTTGCCGTTTGGTACGGAGGATCTCACTGAAGCCAGAAGGAGCCTTCACACCCTCCTCGCCTGCAGGCCGGAGCGGATCTATGCGGCGCACGGGGGGCCGTGGTCGGGAATGGATGTGTGGAGGCGGTTTTGCGGGAAGGGTAGCAAGGAAGACCGGGAGTAAGTTTTCTCAAAAATAAAGGAAATTTCTGCAGGGATGCCCGCACAGGATCATTCGATGATAAACGTCACCGAGAATGTGGTCGCGCCTTCGGTCGTCTCCTCCCAGGGGCGCATGTAGACCGCGGAGAACTCGGCGTCGCCTTTCTCCTGGGCGAGGTACTGCCATACATGCACGCCGCCGGCGCCCACGAGTTCAGTCTCGGGCGGGATGAACGTATCGTTCACGTACTGGAGCCCTCTGGCCGAGGTGACGTTCCAGGAGTAGCCGGTTGTCGGGTTCTCATCGAGGCTGATGACGATCTCGCTTCCAGCCGGGACGGTGACTGTCCTGTTGTCGTCTGTCTCGTTAAAGGCGAACTGCTCCACGGGAGCGGTTGTGGTCGGTGCCGCGGTCGGGGTCCCGGGTTCCACCGGATCCGATGTGCAGCCCGCCATGAAGATGCAGAGTGCGAGGAACCCTGCAACCACGATGGCATAGATCCTTTTTCGTTGAATCATACGTGAGGGTTATTCATGAACTATAAAGAGGTTTTTGATCCGTTCGCTCGGGCATCCACACACGAATCCACCTGCCGCAAACATTCCAGCATGTTTGCATCCTCGGAGCCCGTAACCGCGGACTTGTTTACGGCGCCGATCCCGTACCTGCCCGATGCGCTCGCAGGTTGGACTGCAGGGGATCTGCTGGATTCACCATGATGGAGCGGGGCAATCAGTGAACCTGGGCCTGGCGAGACTATGAAGAAAGTGACGCTTCAGCAACGGTCCTGATCCAGGATTCGGCCTACTACGATGTGGGGAACTGGCAGTCCCGGGGCTCGCCCGTCTCGTTTGAGTCGACCGGGGGTTACTACAAACAGAAGACGGTAAGTGGCTACCTCGTCTGGGAGATTTTCTCCAGGCCGGACTCCTACAACACCTGGGTCGGTGTGAACGATCGGTTCATGGTCTACGTCAGTGTCGATGGCGGGTCCGAGCAGGATCTCGATGCGTTCGTAAACGCCGTCAACTATGGACCTTGCGAGCTTGAAGTAACTTCTACCCCTCTCTTTTATCCCGCGGTACAGCCGTGATGACATAATGGTATGGCTCTGACTCCGCTACCGTCCTTACTTCGAGTCCCGCTTCCGCCATCAGCGCCGCCGCATGCTCCGGACTGAACTTCTTTCCGACCGGCGGGCCAAGGGGGAGCGGTTCCTTCTTCCAGTCCAGATCGACGATCACGCCGTCGGGAGCCGCCATCCGTTCTGCGTTCCGTAGTACCCTGACCGGATCGATGAAGTCATGGAGATCGATGCCGAAGAAGACAATGTCCGCGCAACTATCGCAGAGGACGATCTCCTCAGCCATCCCGTGATGGAGGACGATGTTGTCGAACCCTTCACGAAACGCCCTCTCCCCGAGGAGGTCAAGCGCTTCGGCATCGATATCGATCCCGCAGACGCGGCCGCGCGGCCCGACCATTCTGGCCGCCGGGAGCGCAAAGAACCCATCCCCGCACCCGACGTCGATGAAGGTCGAGCCGGGCCTGATCCCGATCTCTTCGAGGATGGACTCGGGATGCTGCCGGCGCCGCCGGGCAGCCTCATCCACAGGCACGTCTCTCCTGTGATTCCGGTGTTGCACCATATCCGGTCATGATGGCGGGCACCCGTGATGAACCTGCCGTCATTCTACACCGGAAACCCAAAAAGTGTTTTCAGAGAGCCGGAAGTTCCCTCACCTCATCGCTTTGCGGATCTTCTCCTGCACTTCCGGATGCTCCAGGTTCATCTGGTGGGCTGTCTGGACGTGCCCCTCGACCCGCTTCATCAGTTCGTTCTCGTTCTCGGCCTTCTCCTCAAACTCGCATGCGAGACCGAGATCCCTGCACCTGAATGTCTTCTGCTCCTGCATGCCTCTCACCGGCCGGGGGTGTATATCGGGATCTATATAAAATAGTATCGCGGCATTTTCCGGCGTAGCCTGTACCGAGAGCACCCGACCTCATCCGTGCGCGATAAAGACGTCACACCTTCCTGCACTCCACCATATCCCCGATCACCCCGTCCCGGAGCGTGACGACCCGGCAGAAGTACTCCCTGTGCCACTCCTCGTGCGAGACCATCAGGATCGTCTGGTCGAGCTCCTTGTTTAACCGTGCAAAGAGGTCGAGGATGCTCTTTGAGGTCTGGCTATCGAGGTTCGCGCATGGTTCGTCGGCGAGCAGGATGCTCGGTTTGTTCATGAGCGCCCGGGCAATCGCGACGCGTTGCTGCTCCCCGCCGGAGAGCTCGCTCTGTCGGTGATCCGTCCGGCCGCCGAGGCCGACCTGCCGAAGGATATCGGCGCTCCGCTCGATATACTCGTCCTTCGGTGCGCCCCGGACGAGCGACGTCAGGTAAACGTTCTCAAGCGCCGTGAGTTCCCCGATGAGGGCGTAATCCTGGAAGACGTAACCGAGCCGGTTCAGCCGAAAGAGGGTTCGTTTGTGGTCGGAGAGGGCCAGGACATTCACCCCGTCGATCGTGACCGAGCCGGAGGTGGGGCGATCGAGGAGGCCGAGGATATGGAGAAGCGTCGATTTGCCGCTGCCGCTTGCCCCCATGATCCCGACGAACTCTCCTTTTGCGACCTCAAGCGAGACGCCTGCAAGGGCATGGACCTCCACCCTCCCCATCGTGTAGACCCGTGTGAGGTTCTCCGCGACGATCATCCCCTCACCCCCGGATCGCAGAGAGGATATCCTCTCGCACGATCCGCCATGCCGGGATGTAGCCCGCTGCCATCGAGACCGCAAAAAGACTTACGACGCTCTGGAGGACGGCCGACGCCTCCACGTCGGGATAGACCGGGCCGCCGGGAAAGACAAGCGGGTAGGCGGTCAGGTAGGTCGTCACACCGGCGGTGAGCCCGATCCCGGTGATCGCCCCGACGGTGGTGATGAAGAGCACCTGGAGGAGATAGGAGTTGATGATGATCTGCTGGCCGATGCCGACCGCCTTCAAGATTCCGATCTGGCGGCGGCGGTTCACGGTGTTGATGAAGATCACGATGAATACTACAACGATCGCGATGATCAGGCTGACGAGCGTCGATATGGTGTTGATGATGTTGAAGCTCTGGACCGCCTGGTCGACGAACCCCCCTGACTTCTCCCGAAATGTCCGGATCTTCTCCTGGATGCCGTAGGAGAGGAGTTCCCTCTTATAGACATCTTCCCTGCCGTCAACCTCGGTCTTCACCAGGATTATGGATGCCTGATCGTCGAGGCCGAGCACCTCGCTCATCTCGCGGCTGGTGACGAAGGCCGCCGTATCGACGCTGAACGACTGTGTCTCATAGATCCCTTTCACGCGGTATGTCCGCACCTCGCCGTTCGGGTAGGCCACTTCCACCGAATCGCCGACCCCGACGCCCTGAAGCGAGGGGAGACCGCCCGCCTCCTCCCCCTCCCTCCCCGCGAGCGTCGCGCCCATGACGATCGCATCGGTATCGCCGTTCGAGAGGAACTCGCCTGCGGTCATCCGATCGGCGATCTTCGTCACCGCTCGCTCATCCTCGGGCGTTATGCCGTAGAGCGTGCTCGCGGCGCTACGGCCCCGATAGGAGTAGGTCACCCCGGCGGCGATCCGGGGCGACGTGCCGACGATCCCCGGAACCCGTTCGATCTTCCTCTGGAGGACGGCTACGTCCTCGATGTACCGGCTGCCTTCCCGGGGTTCGACGACCAGATTTCCGAGATCGAAATCGATCGACTGGGTATCGAACGTCACGACGACCCCGGATATGATGGAGGGGAGGAAGACCAGGTTCACGAAGATGAGGGCGATGATCATGATGGTGAGGGCGAGCGTCCCTCTGCTCCCGCGCTGGATTGACTTCCACGCGAGGAACGTAGAGGTTTTGATGCCTGAAAACACTGCACTCACTCCTCTTCTCGCCGCCGGTACCAGTAGATCGCAACCGCGGCGGCGACGATGAGGACAACCACCGCAACCGCAATCGCCGGAACCGGGCTCCGCCCGGCAACAACGAGGTGCAGGGCCTGCCGGACCGTATGTTCGCCGTAGCCGTCGGTATACCGGATGACGAGGGTGTAGTCGAACTCACCCGCTTCATCGGCTTCGAGGGAGAAGATGGCGGGTCCGTCGTTTCCCGGCTCGATCGTCCCGAGGAACGCTTCTTTTGAGCCCGTGAAGGTGAGACCATCGACCGTCGCCCGGATAGAATCCGCATCCGCCGTCCCGGTGTTTTCCAACCGGATCGTCAGATCGACCGTATCCCCGGCGATGATCCGGGCGGGCTCGGTCCTGATGGAGGCGACGCCCATCTCGGCGCTGCCGACGA
>Ga0172382_10014056_pt1 | contig 10235 bp, 9 predicted proteins | sample Leawel138RmetaG_FD_122245 | JGI IMG/M metagenome (GOLD analysis project Ga0172382, IMG submission 122245) | Leachate microbial communities from a municipal landfill in Southern Ontario, Canada - Leachate well 138R metaG | ecosystem: Engineered > Solid waste > Landfill > Unclassified | place...
CTTACCCGTTGAAAAGAGTATCGACAGTCCGCTATTTGCCGGCAGTATCAATATGCAAGGTGCTCTGGAGTACATCACCACCGCGACGCGAGATAATTCAACCCTGGCACGGATTATCCATGCGGTTGAAGAAGCGCAAGTCAGTCGTGCACCCACGCAACGTTTTATTGATCGCTTTGCCAAAGTTTACACGCCAATCGTGGTCGGTATTGCCTGTTTGGTCGCGATCGTGCCACCTCTACTGTTTGCTGGATTGTGGTCGGTCTGGTTGTATAAGGCGCTGGTGTTATTAGTTATCGCTTGCCCTTGTGCATTGGTCATTTCTACTCCGGTCGCAGTCGTCAGTGCTCTCACTCAAGCAGCCCGCCAGGGGATTTTAATTAAAGGTGGTGTCTTTTTAGAGCAAGGTAAAGCACTGACGACACTAGCTTTCGATAAAACGGGCACCCTCACCCATGGCACGCCCGTATTGACGCAAACACTGCTGCTGCATGATACACATAGCAACGCTAAGCATTTAGCCGCTAGCCTCGCCACACGCTCCGACCATCCCGTCTCCAAAGCCATTGAGCATGCGTTTATAGATCAGCAAGACCTCTGGTATGAAGTCAGCGACTTCCAAGCCTTACTGGGACGCGGGAGTAGCGGCATAATCAATGGCACACGTTATTACTTAGGTAACCAACGTCTCATCAAAGAATTGAAGATTGATTCAGAGAGTTTCGAAGAGCAACTACAGGCTCTTGAGCAACAAGGGCAAAGCGTCGTGATGCTGGCCAGCGAGAACGACGTCATCGCCTGCTTTGCGGTCGCGGACACCTTGCGGGAACAGGCTGCGGAGGCCATTGCGCAACTGCACGCGTTGGGTATACACACGCTAATGCTCAGCGGTGATAATCAGCACACAGCGAACGCTATTGCCGCGCAAGTGGGCATTCAACAAGCCACCGGTGAGATGCTACCCGAAGATAAACAACGCACCGTGCAGCAACTGCAAAGCAACGCGCAACAGGTTGTAGGCATGGTCGGTGATGGTATTAACGATGCGCCAGCCTTAGCCCAAGCTAATATCAGTTTTGCCATGGCTGCAGCCGGTTCAGATAGTGCAGTGGAAGCAGCCAATATTGCCTTAATGGATGCTGATTTACGCAAAATCCCACAATTCATTCGTTTATCGCAGCACACAAGCACGATTCTTAAACAAAATATCAGCTTTGCTTTGGCGATTAAATTAGTGTTTTTAGTGTTGGCGATCAGCGGTCAAGCCACAATGTGGATGGCCGTATTTGCTGATCTGGGTGCCAGCTTATTGGTGATTATCAATAGTTTACGTTTATTGAAAAAGCGTTTTTAATCGACGACCAGACTATTATCGATTGCAGCCATAGCGCTGGAAGCTCGCGCAGTCATCGATGTATCAACGCGTTCTGCACGGCAGCTGTTGTATAACAGTGCCGCTGCAGATCTGAGCTAGACCTCCAGCATAAAGGTCACTGGCCCATCATTTATCAACTGTACTTGCATATCCGCAGCAAACTGCCCTGCTTGCACCGTGCTATGGCGTTGCTGTGCCAAAGTGACCAGTTGCTTAAACAATGCTTCTGCTTGCGCCGGTGTCGCAGCAGTAGAGAACCCAGGACGCAAACCACTGCGGGTATCGGCCGCTAAAGTAAACTGTGAAACCAACAACAAACCACCTTGTGTATCGGTTAAAGAGTTGTTCATTCGTCCTTGCTCATCAGCAAAAACCCGATAATTAAGCAGTTTATGTAGCATTTTCTCAATGCTCTGCTGATTATCTTGCGGCTCAATACCAATCAAAACCAACAAACCACCAGCAATGCGGGCCACCTCAACGTTTTCAATACTAACGCTGGCTTGGCTAACCCGCTGCAATAATGCTTTCACGTTCACCTCTTACTATCTATCGACTGCTAAAAATAGTGACATCGGCGCGACTCAACCCAATTCTGCACGGATCAAAAACATGCTTGTTGACTTCATTAGTTTAAAGCAAAAGCCTGCTGGGTGCTGGTCCATCCTGTCAGTTCCTATAACGAAAACCGTCCGATTAAGGAGGAAACACATGCGAACATGCATCGATTGTGTGAAGACTGAACTTTATTATTTAACTAGCTATGCCGCTGTTTCCCGAGTATTGTCAAATAGCTTGGTTGCCTTTGTGCGATCAGGAAAAGCTCGGATGCTCATCAAAAAAGGATAATACAATGAACACATTACGCAGTACATTTATTGCATTCATCGTTGCAGCGGTAGCTACCGTTTCGATGGCGACGCTGAATCTGGCAAGCGCAGCAACAGCTGAAGATTTGGATAGAGATTCTCTGCAGGCATTGCAAACACTATATAAAGCCGAACCCGTAGCTAAAACACTGTCAAAAAGTGCCAAGGCGGTTTTGGTTTTCCCTAATATGATTAAAGCCGGACTGGTCTTCGGCGGCAGCTATGGTGAAGGCGTGCTGCTGAAAGGCTCGCAGGTTATCGATTACTACAACTCTGTTGCTGGCTCATGGGGTGTTCAAATCGGTGCCCAATCTTATGGATATGCAGTGTTTCTGATGACCGATGAAGCGGTTAGCTATATAGAAAAGACCAAGGGTTGGGAAGTAGGTGTCGGTCCGACCGTGGTTGTCGTTGACGAAGGCGTCGCTAAGAATATTTCTTCCTCTTCACTGAAAAATGATGCTTATGCATTTATCTTCAGCCAACAAGGTCTGATGGCTGGTGTTAGCATTGAAGGTACGAAGATTTCACATATTAAACGCTAAGTAAAAAAACTAGGAGTAGCGACGATAACGGCACTCACCTGCTCTTCGTTCACTGCTCCTGGATTTACAACTGCAAACGCATCCTGGCAATCAACTAAAAAACCGACTCCATCCAATACGGCCAACGACTGGTCGTTACTGCACGGATTTCACTGGGCGCTGAGTACGCGCATAGTTGATCAGCGCCGCAGTTGTTTCGAATGCCGCAATGTCTTGTAATGTGCTTATTGTCGGTAACGACAGCGGCAACTCACCGCGCCTTCCTCTCTCCAACGCCTCTAATGGAGCAATCCAAATATGATCGATGGCTTCCTGACCATCCGCTACGGCTATCTGCTGTTCTGGAGCAGCGGCGACAAAAAAATGCGTGTCATAGCGCCGCGGTAGTCCAACAGGCGTAATCCAGCGACTGAAGAAGACCAGCTTTTCCACAGCAATCTTCAGACCTCGGAGACGGATCACATCAGCAAAAGTCAATTGCCCAGTATTTAACTCTTCGCGCAAGCCAGCATAGTATTCAATATCACTCGACTCAGCGATCTCTACATAAGCCCCGTGCTCATCATGCGCCAGCAGTAATCCAGCCTCCTCGAAGCTTTCTCGGATCGCAGCAATCACATATGCAAGACCACCTTGCTCCATGCCCGGCATGCAACTGACATCAGTGTCATCGATGCTATTGCAGAGCGACAATATGCTGTCACTGCTGTCCATAGGATCTACAGCTCCGCCAGGAAAGACAAAAAAACCCGGCATAAAGGTTGCTTGATAGGTACGCTGCATTAGGAATACTTCTAATCCAAACGAAGTGTCCCGCGTCAAAATAAGCGTGGAGGCAGGGCGAGGAGTCATTTTCAGAGGGGACATCGTACGATCTCATACAGCCAAAAAACACTATAGAGTGTGGCGCGCCAAGATTAAGCAAAAATTTCAGTTATAGCTCAAGATACACTCTTAAATGCACAGCGAAATATTGCAGATCAAAAACAAGGATAGGAACAAGTGCGCAGGTGGATTAATCAGAGCTCACATTCAATAGACAACTGAGTGTCTATTGAATGTATTGAAGCATCAAGCAAACAAAGGATTAATGCTGCTGATGTGCATCATGCTCTGTTGATGCGTCTGTAGCAGGTGCCTCGACTGGGGCGGTATGCTGGTCGTGCTCATCGATTTCTTCAGCAACACCATACTCATCCATCAAATGCTCACCGTATGCCGCCGCATGCTCATGCCCAGCGCTGGCAAGCTCTTGCAGAACAGCCATGTCCAATTGATCCCAACTCAGTACGCGGCCGCCTTTAGAATCAGCTAACAACTGTGCTGCTTCACGACTACTAAAGGAAACCAAGGACGGTCCCATAGCACCCTGTAGGCTTGAACCAACCACATACCATGCAGTACGTGCATCAATCAGATGTTCATCTTTTGGATGATCCCAAGGGGTTTTTGCCACATCGTGTACATACAACTCAGCTTTAAGATGCTGATTCTCCGGTTGCAGCCACCAGCTAAGCATGTCTTGCGCCGAACAAAACTTGCGTACTGCAGTACCGCTGCTTTCCAAAGCTTGTGCTTTAGCACCCGGTAGTTCAGTAATAATCATCCCGCAAACATGGCACTCGTCACCGGACTCAAAAGCCACAGGGCCTAACACTTCAGCCACTTCTGTTGTTTTTTTATCATCACCGCAGGCCGTCAGCAAAACACTTGCGAACAGCACAACCAACCAACGCATGGCAACACTTTGCATTTTTATCATTTCAAGCTCCTTAATTGTGATGAAATCATGCTGTTCGACGGGCGAACATCCAATGTGCTAAAGCTAATGAGGCAGCAACCCAAGCGACTAAACAACCCCATAATACGGCACTGCTGACCGGCAAATCACCGGCTAACGCCATCACCCCTACGGTGCTTGAGCTGGACTCAAAACCAGCCAGATTAATCAGTCGATAAATATCCGCAGGATTGAGCAGCAATAACCAAGGTAAGGCTTCGGGACTGAAGGTCCCTTCGCTAACCACCAAAACTGCGAGCAAGGCTAGATCAAACACCAGCACAAATAAAAACCATAACCCTAAAGCTAAGCCAGCCGCACTGGACTTTTCAGTGGCGCGACTGCTAAGAACATAGGCCAAGGCTAAAAACACCAAACCCAATAAGGTGGAGGATACAATGAAACGAGTAAAGGCCCACACCAACATACCCAGCTCAATTTCAGGAACTAATACGGCGATAGCCACTGCTGCGCAACCAAAGCCAATCAGCGTCGCTAAGCCCAAGATCAAGCCATGACCAACAAATTTACCCAGTAAAATTTGTCCACGACTTAATGGATAGGTCAGCAGCAGCATCAAGGTGCCGCCTTCGTCTTCACCAACAATCGCATCATAAGCCAGCAATAAGGCAATTAACGGCATTAGAAACGTTGCCAAACTCGCTAAACTGGCAATCGTTGCTGGAATTGAAGTAAAGCCAATTTGCCCAGAAGCAGCAGCACCAAACCACGCAATCCCCACCGCCAATAAAGCAAAAACCACACTGATTGCCAACATCCAGCGGTTGCGTAAACCATCACTAAACTCTTTACGGGCAATATTCCAAATCTGATTCATTGCTGAACTCCTGCAACACCCAAGGCACCTGCTTTTTCCATGTAATAGCAGTACAGATCTTCTAACGAAGGAGGCTGAACTTCTAAATCTTGCGGCTGTAGCTGTAAAATACGTTGCACAGTCGCCAGCTTATCTGCAGGAGCAACCAACACTTCATGCCAAGCACCGTGTAAAGGGCGGATAGCTTGCACATCAGGGGCGCTCAATTGCGCGACAGTTAAACCCGCCGCACGAATACGTACCGGTAATTGCGCCTGAGTGCGCAACTCATGCAAACTACCAATTGCCTCTAAACGTCCTAGCGCTAACACTGCAGCGCGATCAATATAGGGCTCGACACCCGGTAGCACATGCGAGCAAATAACAATGCTGGTGCCTTCATCACGCAAGCGACCCACAACTTGATACAGTTCTTGTGTCGCAATAGGGTCTAAACCAACCGTAGGCTCATCCAGTAATAGTAAACGCGGGCGTCCTAACAACGCTTGAGCCAAGCCAAGGCGTTGACGCATGCCTTTAGAGTAGGTTTTCACTCGTTTCGAGCTGGCAGCAGTCAAGCCTACCTGCTCAAGTAAATCATCCACCTGCTGCACTGCAGCACCTTTTAGGCGAGCAAAATGCAGCAAGGTTTCACGCCCAGTCAACTGCGGGTAAAAAGTGACGTTTTCTGGTAAAAAACCAATGTCTCGACGAATATCACTATCACCAGGGGTGCCACCTAATACGCGAACTTGCCCAGTTGTGGCTTGTAACAAACCTAAAATCAAACGTACCGTGGTCGTTTTGCCCGCGCCATTATGACCAAACAGGCCTAGCACTTCGCCTTCCGCAACGTTCAAACTGATATTGTCCAGTACAGCCATAGTGCCGTACTGCTGATAAACATTGTGCAGCTCTACAGCATTCATTCTGATATTCCTGATGAAAGAGGGGCAGCCGTACTCACTGGGCGCATAAGTGGATAACTGTCTTGTACGCCAGGATATTTAACCACTGGAAAAGCGCGCTGCACTAAGCGTAATAACTCGATACTTGGGCTGTGCATCAATAAGCGCACCTGTGGGTACATCCACAGTAATCGATCAACGTTATCGTTAGGCTCGTACGCGACATCGCCAACACCATCGCTGTTGCGATCCCAACCTAAATAGTCGCTCCAGTAATTACCTTTACCTTCGTGTGACCATTCTTGGTAGCGAATAGCCACGTACTTTACTTGCTGCTGATTGCCAATAAAAGAGTTGTGATAAATACGGTTGTCTTCTGATCCTGCTGTCAGGTGAATACCCAAGGCACTATGTTCGAAGTGGTTACCAGCGAGGGTATTAAACAGTGAGTTATAAATAAATAACGCTTTACCCTCTGCTCCGCTGATATGCACACCATCGCCAGAGCCTGGCTGTACAGCTGTAACAAAGTTATTTTTAAGCGTGGAGTAGGTGATGTAGTTCATCAGCAAACCGTAGTTCTGATCATGATCAGAGCGGTTATTCGTGACCGTAAGCTGACGACTTTGCATCAGCGCATAACCGGTGCGAGTCCGCGTGGTGCTGTTGTTAGTGACTTGATTACGGTTGGAAAACATATAGTGGATGCCATAACGCAAATCACGAATATGGTTGTTATGGATAATATTATCATTGGCCGCTTCGATATAAATACCGTCGCGGGTTTCCCAAATTTCATTACCACTAATGTTGGCAAAACGCACAGCAAACAAATGAATACCATTGCCACGGTCTTGATTACGTAAATCTTTATCACCTTGGACTTTGTTATCAATAATACTCACATTGTGCGTGGCATCGACCCACACACCAAAACCTTGACCATGAATAAAGTTGTTTTCAATACGCGCATTTTTAGCCGTACGTTCAACAAAAATACCTGCATCCATTTGCGTCAGGTTATTACCCCATTCGCTGATATCACAGTTCTTAATGGTGACATCTGCAGCGCGAATATTCAGCGCATTACCAAGTCCATCGGCACGTAAATAAGCGTCTTTAGCGCACTCGAGGATCATTGGCTGATCCATCACAAAATGTCCGACATAATCACCGGCAGGTAAGCGCCAATGTTGCTCGGAGACCTTTTCTAAAGGTAATTGAGTGATCGATTGTAATTTTAAGTCCGCATCAGGTGCGGCTTGTATCTCGTGCAATTGCACGTTTTTCAATTCGTCAGGTACTTCTTCTGCTGCGTAAACAGGCAGAGCTAAAATCAATGCAACACTGTAAATAATTCCGCGAATCATCGCCGCGCATCCTGTTGTCTACGAGCCTGCATATAAGTCCCCAATGTATCGGAAAACCGGCGATGCCTGATTGCCAGTGCATCGCCGGTAGCTTTTACCTGTTTTTACACAGGTTTAACGAGCATACGACCGACCATTTCCATGTGCAGTGCGTGGCAGAACCAGTTGCAGTAGTACCAGAACACACCAGGCTTATCAGCAGTGAAGGTCACTGATGCAGTTTGTTGTGGGCTGATTTCCATACTGACACCGTGGTTTACCATACAGAAACCATGGGTTACGTCTTCAATCATATCTAAGTTGGTGATTGTAACAGTAACTTCATCACCTTGATTAACAGTGAACTCGCTCATGCCGTAAGACGGAGCAATAGACGTCATGTAAACGCGGACTTTATTACCGTCACGGATAACTTTGTTATCAGTTTCTAGAGTAATACCATCTTTTTTCGCACGTTCTACTGTTGCCGCAAAGAATGGGTCATCACGATCCCAAACTTTCTTGGTTTTGATCTGATCACGACGCGCCATAATCGCATCATGCGGCTCAGCATAAGATGGACCATCGTGGACGATTTTCATTTCGTCGCCAGAGATATCGATCAACTGATCATTCTCTGGGTGCAGTGGACCCACTGGCAAGAAACGGTCTTTAGAGAACTTACTCAACACTAACAACCACTTACCGTCAGCATCTTTTGTTTCAGTCAATGACGCATGGTTGTGGCCTGGCTGGTAGTGCACATCAAGCTTTTGCTTAATGTAGTTCACTTTTTCACCGTTATAAGCACGGATCGCTTCTTCGATGTTCCACTTTACTACTTGGCTGTCGATAAACAGCGTAGTGTACGCATTACCACGACCATCAAAGGTCGTGTGTAATGGGCCTAAACCCAATTCTGGCTCAGCAATAACCACTTCACGCTCATCAGTAATTTTGTCATTGAATAAGTCATCTAACTTATCGATGGCAAGGATTGAGCAGGTTGGTGACAGCTTACCGTTGGCAATAAAGTACTTACCGTCTGGTGAAGTGTTCAAGCCGTGTGGGTTTTTTGGAACCGGCACATAACGGGTCACACGTGAGTTTTTGCCATCTTTTTTACGACCATCAACAACAGGCACTTTAGAATCACCTAAAGTGATGAAGCGACCTGCTTTGATTTCTTCTTCAATGCGCGGAATATTAAAGATGGTGACCCAGTCACGCTCGTTACGCATCATACCCGCGAGATCAGTAGCACCTTCTGAGTTGTAGCACGTTGCTGCCGCATATTTACCGGTGTAGCACATATCGGTGTTATCAAGGTTACCGTCAACGATGACCTGCCATGCCATTTCCATGGTTTCGGCGTCGAGGGCGTTGTACATGGTGTACTTTTCCGCTGCATCGAGGTTATCGAGGTTTGTGCCATCGTTAGGATGCGGAATAATGAACTCTGCGTTACACAGTACATATTTTGTGTAAGGCACTTTTTGCAGACGCAAACCGTGGATCGATTGTACGTTAGGAATGGTAGTGATTTTGTCACACTTCATAATATCTAAACGAATACGGGCAACACGGGTGTTGGCCTTATCGTTAATAAATAGATATTTACCATCATAACTGCCATCAGTCATAGAAATATGTGGGTGGTGACAGTCGCCATTCATAAACTTGGCGCTTTCACCTAAAACGGCCTTACTTTCGTTGGTAATACCCCAACCAACAGCACCGTCCATATTAAAAACTGGAATACGCATCAGTTCGCGCATCGATGGTAGACCCATCACACGCACTTCGCCTTGGTGACCGCCACTTAAGAAGCAGTAGTAATCATCCAACTCGCCTGGACCAACATGGGCTTTATTTTTCGCCTCTTTAACAGCAGCCGCCCAAGTTTCACGACTCATTACAGAAGAGCCGATCGCTGTAGCACCTGCTAGGGTTGCACCCGTGACTGCAGTGGCGCCAAGAAAGCCGCGCCGACTTAAGCCTGCTTTTTCAATCTCAGTTGTTGTTTTCTTTTCGCTCATGACAGATACATCTCCTTGATAATTTATCTTAATTTGGACGGAATTAAGACGTAGTTTCCAGCTGGACGGCCGGAATGATTTGCGGCTCTTGCGTTTGCGGAGCTGCTTTAGTGCGTTCGCGGCGTTTCTTCTTCGCCACTAAAGGAGGACAACGATCCTCATTAAAGTAAGTCACTTGGCAATCGAGGCAGTGGTGACATTCGTTGGCGTTGATCGTCCCATCGGGATGAATCGCTTGAACTTCACACTCAACCGCACATAACTGACAAGGTGTACCGCACTCTTTGCGGCGCTTGAGCCAGTCAAACAAACGTAGTTTAGTCGGTATGGCTAAACCAGCGCCCAGCGGGCAGATATAACGGCAATACACTTTGCGAGTAAAGATATTAATCACGAGTAAAACGACAGCATATAGAACAAACCACCACTGACGATCAAATTTCAAGGTGATTGCGGTTTTAAAAGGCTCAATCTCCGCGAACTGCTCTGCAGTCGACATTGATTCGAGAGAGACACCAAATAGCACTAGCAAAATAATGTATTTGATCGCCCA
>Ga0172382_10014058_pt1 | contig 10235 bp, 11 predicted proteins | sample Leawel138RmetaG_FD_122245 | JGI IMG/M metagenome (GOLD analysis project Ga0172382, IMG submission 122245) | Leachate microbial communities from a municipal landfill in Southern Ontario, Canada - Leachate well 138R metaG | ecosystem: Engineered > Solid waste > Landfill > Unclassified | place...
GATACCGCGGTCGGCAAAGCCTCCGCGCAACTGCCGCAAAAAGCTGATCAGGGATTCCCCCTCCAGCACATCCACTTCATCAAAAAGGACGATCAGGGGTTTGGGTTGCGCTATTCCCGCCCAATCGATCAGAATATTGCTCAGCATACTGCTGACATTAGTCGTATTTACCTCGGGAACTTCCAGCCCAGCCATACCGGTATATTCTTTGATGGCGTCGCAGATAGCCGGCATGGCCCTTTCCGGTTCGGGAACCCCCTGGCATCTTTCCACGCTCACATAACAGGACAGGCCTTCCGTTCCGGCATTGATCTCGCGCATCCAGCTTTGCAGGAAAGTGGTCTTCCCGGTTTGCCGGGGGGCATGAAGCACCCAGTAAAGCTGGTCCCTGATATAGCGGTGCAACTGTGCCCCTACTAACCGGTCCTCGGGTGGGAGCATATAGTGCATATCCGGGTTACAGGGCCCCGTGGTATTAAAAAAACGAACATCGCGCTTAGTCATGTCCAGTGAATTAATTCACTGGTAAAGATAAACAATCCGGACATCAAAGTTAAATTTTTTCCGGCACTCCGAACATCGTAAAAACCAGTGTTTTCAAATTAAAGAAAGAATACTATCTTTGAAATATGAGAAAAGAGCTTGGAAAACTATTAGTCGATTTTGCAAAGATTATTTTTGGTACAGCCTTTTTAGGTGCTATTTTAACAGACGCTGTCAACAAAGTCTTACTGGGAGTTGTTAGCTTTGTAGTCGTGGTTATTTTTTCCGTTCTTGGTTTGTATTTATTAAAAAAGTAATTATATGGAAGCCGTTTTAATCTTATTAGGGGGAATGCTGATCTTTGCCATTGTAGCAACCATATACGTCGTAAGACATGATAAACGACAAAAATCTGTAAGCCAATAGGTAGGCTTGGAAGTGGATTTCTTCTGTGATAAACTGATCCATGCTTCTTCTTCACGACATACTCGCTGACCAGGCCTCTTGATTCCCGCATGCCGGCAATGAAATCATCGTAAATATTTAAGGGTTAGTTTTGATGATATTTTTCATCAGTTAGAAACGGGCTGAACCATTGGCTATGTTTGTTTCCGGGAAAGTGGCAGTAACTGGCAATTGAAGAACTTCAATCCGAATGGTAATCAAAGAAATAAGATTACGCTGTGACTGCTTTGCCCCTGAAGCATAAATTTGAAACATCAAAACACACTCAATTGATTGGATGGTTCAATAAAGAATTTGTTGCCAAGGATGCGATTGATAAAAAATACGGACAAATTTTACGAAATGCTTTTCAAAACAGGACAAAGAGTGATTACGACGCCTTCGTTGAATTCACTCTTTCTGAGGCCGAAACGATATTGGAGGAAATGAAATTTATACAATCCTTTTTGGGTAATAGTTCTTTAGTTGGGTGTGTGTACTTGTGTTCCGAAATTATTCGCTAAATTTGTAATCAGCATCGAATTACTATGAAAGGATTAAATTATATACCAGCGTTGATCGGAAAACTGAAATCAGCACAACCCGAAAAAATCATTCTGTTTGGCTCATACGCTTATGGAGAACCAAATGAAGACAGTGACCTTGATATTTTGGTCGTTACGAATGATGAAACGATTCCTGCAAGCTTCTCTGAAAAAAGTAAAATTTACCTAAAAATATCTTTGATCATCTCTGATATCAAAAAAGAGATTCCGGTGGATTTAATTGTGCATACCAAAGCCATGCACCAATTATTCATCGAAACAGACAGCATGTTCGCACGTGAGATCCAGACAAAAGGTAAAGTACTCTATGAAAAAAATAACGAACGACTGGTTAATCAGTGCTGAAAGTGACCTTCATTTGATTCACAAAATAATTGAAGAAGATTCCTTAACTCATCTCTCTGCTTTTCATGTTCAGCAAGTAATTGAAAAATCATTTAAAGCAATCATCGAGGAGTTTGAATTGGGATCAATAAAAACGCATTCCTTGGAGACTCTTTACAATAAAGTGAAGGATAAACTAACAGTAACCATTGATTTTGATATACTGGTCCTTCTGGATCAACTATATATCGATTCCCGATATCCGGGAGAATTTGGGTTATTGCCAAACGGAAAACCTACTTTACCGGAAGCAAAAGAATTCTGTTCTTTTGGAGAACTTCTTTTTGGCGCTGCAAAAACCGTTTGTAAATAAGAATGCAAGGTGATGGCTTGTTCGTCATTGACCGGATAGATCGGCCGGAGTGGAACCAGAACAGACGAAATTGTCCGTAGAACCAGATCAAACAATGATGCATATCACTTCCTATCACGCGAAATATCTTGCCTGTGCGCTGACCAGGAAATACTCGGCAAACGATCTGGGCAAATTTACTGCTTCCCTGCAGGACGCGAAGGTGGACCTGAATCCGCATCAGGTCGATGCAGCGCTGTTTGCATTTAAGTCGCCCCTTTCCAAAGGGGCCATTCTGGCCGATGAGGTTGGGCTTGGAAAGACAATTGAAGCCGGGATCATTTTATCTCAAAAGTGGGCGGAACGGAGAAAAAGCCTGTTGATCATTTGCCCTGCAAACCTTCGGAAGCAGTGGAATCAGGAGTTAACCGACAAGTTCTATTTACCGTCTGCTATTCTTGAGTCAAAGAAGGCTCCCCCAATCCTTTTGATCAAAATGAAATTGTTATTTGTTCCTACCAATTTGCCCGGGCAAAGGAAAATTACCTGAGAAGCATCAATTGGGATTTGGCCATTATTGATGAAGCTCATCGTCTTCGTAACGTTTACAAGACTTCCAACAAGATTGGGCGTTCAATAAAGGGTTCGTTGGATAAGAACCGGAAAATACTCCTTACGGCGACCCCTTTGCAGAATTCGCTTCTGGAATTATATGGATTGGTCAGTATCATCGATGATTATGCGTTTGGAGACCTTAAAAGCTTTAAAGCTCAATATGCCAGGTTAACCGACGAAGTTAACTTTGAGCGTCTTCGCAACAGATTGGCTCCGATTTGTAAGCGCACGTTGCGGAGTGAAGTGATGGAGTACATTAATTACACAAAAAGGATTGCAATTTGTGAACGGTTTACACCTTACGAGGATGAACAGGAATTATACCAGCTAGTTTCCGCCTATTTACAACGGGACAATCTGTTTGCCTTACCGCCAAGCCAAAAGCAGTTAATGACGTTGATCATGCGCAAGCTTTTGGCTTCCTCGTCTTTTGCAATACAGGGAACCTTAAAAGGACTCGCGGAAAAGCTTGAAGCGATCGTAAACCAGCAGGAAAGTTTCCTGGAGGAAGTACTATCATCCGAGTTTGAGTCGTTCGACGAATTAAAGGAAGAGTGGACCGAGAATGAAGATGAAGGATCATTCGAGATCATCGCGCCGGAGCAACTGGTTGAAATAAAGAATGAGATTGACGATTTACTCCGGTTTTACGAAATAGCTTCCCGAATTAGCCGGAATTCAAAAGGTGACAAGTTAATCACCGCATTAGATAAAGGGTTTGATCGATTAAAGACTCTGGGCGCAGCACAAAAAGCGGTTATTTTCACGGAGTCTACCCGGACTCAAAATTATCTGAAAGATATTTTAGAAGCAAATGGCTATCAGGATAAACTGGTCTTGTTTAACGGCTCGAATAACGACCCGCTTTCCCAGAGGATTTATCAGGAGTGGAAAGAAAAACATAAGGGAACAGACCGGGTGACAGGGTCCCGCACCGCAGATCTGCGTCAGGCTTTGGTCGATTACTTCAGGAACGAGGCAACGATCATGATTGCAACAGAAGCCGCAGCCGAAGGGATTAACCTCCAGTTTTGCTCGCTTCTGGTCAATTTCGATATGCCCTGGAACCCTCAGCGAATTGAACAACGGATTGGTCGGTGCCACAGGTATGGTCAGAAGTTTGATGTAGTCGTCGTTAACTTCTTAAATGTTGCCAATGAAGCAGACGTGAGGGTCTATCAGCTACTCGATCAGAAGTTTAAGCTTTTTGACGGCGTGTTTGGGGCAAGTGATGAAGTATTGGGGTCGATTGAAAGCGGCGTCGATTTTGAGAAGCGGATCGCGCAAATTTACAATGCGTGCCGGAACCCTGAAGCCTTGTTGTCCATTCGTTCTTTTGAAGAGGAGGAACATATCTTGTTAGCCGGCTTCACCGATTCGGGAGAAACGCTGGATCAGGAAATCTGCCGAAGGTTCTTTGAAGTCTTTGCGGAAGAAGGGAAAACAGTTTCTGTCCCGGCAACTGTCATCGGCAAACTTAACGAGCTTACATATTCGCTTAAGCAAGATATTATTCAGGATAACATGGCCCGCAATTCTCAGTATTTCCAGGACGAGATCGATAAAGTTGATCAATGGGCCGACGACCGGAAATTGAGCCTGGAAAAGGAAATCAAAGATATCGAAGAAGAAATAAAGCTTCGCAAAGGAGAAGCCCGAAAGCTTCTCGACTTGAAACGAAAAGTCGACGAACAGCGCATCATTAAGGAGCTTGAACGAAAGCGAAGCGAAAAACGCTTGCATTTGTACGAGGCACAGAACGAGGTAGAAAGGGAGAAAGATTCTATATTAGATTCCTACACCGGAAAACTGGAACAAAAAATTTCTGAAGATATTAAATTTACGATTAATTGGAGGATGATTTAATCAATGGCAAACAATATATCGCACAAACTGGAACTTACCTGGGTCGGTAAGGGTGAAGAACCCAAACTTGAACCACGGATATTGATCGAAAACCCGGATTACAGCTATGGGGAAAACGACACCCCAAACCTGCTCATTCACGGCGACAACCTTCTTGCACTAAAAGCGCTGGAACAGGATTATGCAGGAAGAGTCAAGTGCATCTATATTGATCCCCCCTATAATACCGGTAATGCTTTTGAACATTACGACGACGGGTTAGAGCATAGTCAGTGGCTGAATCTGATGTATCCCAGGATTAAGCTGTTGAGAAATCTATTATCTGAAGATGGTTCGATATGGATTTCCATTGATGATGACGAGTCTCATTATTTGAAAGTTTTATGTGATGAAGTATTTGGACGCGGAAATTTTGTGGCTAATATTGTTTGGCAAAAAAAATATGGCCCAGCAAATGACGCAAAATGGTTCTCCGATTCTCATGACCATATACTGGTTTATGCAAAAAATAAAAGTATCTGGAGGCCAAATTTAATACCACGGACAGAGGAACAGCTAAGAGATTATAAAAATCCAGATAATGATCCAAGGGGACCATGGAGAGCAAGTGACCTTTCGGCTAAGACGCCATCAGAATCATGTATGTATTCCATAAAAGGTCCAACTGGCTTGGATTTTTCTCCCCCTCCAACCAGATCATGGATCGTATCCAGAGAACGGTTTAATGAACTGATAACTGACAACAGAATTTGGTGGGGTACTTCAAAAACAGGACGTCCGATGATGAAAAAGTTTTTATCAGAAGTTAAAGGCGGCATTACTCCTGAAACTTGGTGGTCAAGAGATGTTGCTGCTGATAATAAAATAGCAAAATATGAATCAAAAAAAATATACAATGGGGATTCTTTTGCAACCCCTAAACCTGAGAAATTACTGGAAAGGATTTTAATGATCGCGACGAATAGTGGTGATGCAATTTTGGACAGTTTCTTGGGATCAGCGACTGCAATTGCAGTTGCCCATAAAATGGGGCGCAAGTGGATTGGCATTGAGCTTGGAAATCATGCTTATACCCATTGCTACCCCCGGATGCAGAAGGTGATTGATGGCGAACAGGGTGGCATAAGCAAGTCTGTCGACTGGAAAGGTGGGGGCGGTTTCAAGTTTTATACCCTGACACCGTCATTATTGAACCAGGATGGCTATGGGAACTGGGTGATCAGTAAAGACTATAACGCCGACATGCTGGCGGCTGCAATGGCCAAGCATGAGGGTTTTCGTTATCAACCCGACGGACAGGCCTACTGGAAGCAGGGCCAAAGCAGCGAGAAGGATTATCTCTATACCACGACGCTGTTTATCACGGTCGAAATGCTTGACCGCATTCATGATGAAATGCGGCAGCAGGAAAGCCTGCTCATTTGCTGCAAAGCGTTTCAGCCGGAATGTGAGAACCGGTATGCCAATATCAGCATCAAGAAAATCCCCCATGTTTTATTGGGAAAATGCGAATTCGGTAAAGATGACTATAGTTTAAACATCATTAACTTACCAGAAGATGAAGATAGAAACGAAACAGAATTTGCGAATGAAGATCCGGAAGTGGTGGAAGATATGGATGTATCAAAAAACAACTTAAAATCTGTGAAATCGAGAACGATTCAACAATCCCTGTTTGACTAAAACAATTGTCATGATACATAAACTCATTTTAAGGAATTTTAAAAAAATTAAAGAAGAGATTTTCTCGTTTAATAATTTTGATCTTATTGTGGGGGCTAACAATAGTGGTAAAAGTACTGCTTTGCAGGCATTGGCAATTTGGCAATACTGTACAGACCAGTTTCGGCTATCGAAGAAAAAGGGGATGAATGGCATTCAGATTGTGTTGCCAAACTTTACAGCCCTTCCGCTGCCGGAATTCAACCTACTTTGGACAGACCGTGTGGATCGGGAATATCGGGATGATTCTTCAAAAAAGGGGGGAAAGGCGCAAATCTATATTTATATAGAGATAGACGTCTATTGGAAAAATGCGGTGAATGAGGACAAAAATTTTTGTGTACAGATGCGATATCAATCCCCTCAGGCGGTCTATGCAAAACCATTGAGCGGATGGAAAAATTTTATTGACCTGGACAACAGCAGAGAGATGCCCAGGATCGTTTATGTTCCTCCGTTTTCAGGTTTGGAGCCGCATGAAAAATGGATGGATGACGGCAACGTCCGGCAAAACATCGGGAAAGCACAGCCCGGTTCTGTTTTGCGGAACCTGTTGTTCCGGGTTGTTGACCGCCGGGAAGAAATGAGGGATAATGCGTATTGGCAAACCATTTCAAAAGAAATCAAGGAATGGTTTGGCGTTGATCTTTTACCACCTCAGTACGAAAAAGGTATCAGCACTGAGATCATCGTCGAATACAAACATGGGAAAAAGGTATTTGACATCATTTCAGGTGGGAGCGGGTTTCACCAGATCCTTACCTTACTGGCATTTTTATATGGCTATCCGGAGGCGACAACCATCTTATTTGATGAGCCGGATGCCCATTTGCATGTCAACCTCCAGCGCCAGATTATTAATTACTTTAAATCCCAGGAAAAAGTTCAGTTTCTTGTTGCCACGCATTCCGAAGAGTTTATCAAAGGCGTTGAAATCAGTTCTTTGCTTTCGATTTTGCCAGGTAAACCAAAGAGGGTCGATTCGTCGCAGGCTGTATTATCGGCTCTAAGCGATATCGGTAATATGGACATTATCCGGACCCAGGAATCTCCTTTTATTTTATACCTGGAAGGCGAAGATGATGAGCGAATCCTTTCTTCATGGGCGACAATATTAGGTAAGAGGGATACTTACCAAAGATTCTATCCATATATTCTTGGGGGCTCCACAAAAGCTGAAATGAAGAAAAAGGCGGACAACCACTTCAGGGCACTGAAAGAAATAGTCCCTGAAGTAAAGAGAGCGCTCTTGTTTGATTATGATAATGAAGAAACGGCGTTAAACCCACAAGATGATCAATTCACTTTAAACGAATGGAAACCGAGAAATATCGATAATTACTTATTGGTTCCGGATGCCTGGAAGAGGGCTGTTTCCAATGAAATGGGCGAACCTTTGGATAGTTTGTTTTTGGAACCCTATAAAAGGACTATTGATGACTTTTTTATAGGTCAGAATTTATTCCTTCCTCCTCAAAGTGAATGGAAAAGGTTAAGTGCTCAAATTTTCTATATCGTCGATGGCAAGAAGCTGTTATTTGAGAACAGGGATTCCCTGTTCTTACAGATAAAAGGGATAGGGCGTGATCAGATTAAGGTGAACAGAACCACGGTTGCATTAGCCATGCGGCCTTCTGAAATTCATGAAGATGTAGATCGTTTCTTTAATAACCTTGAAAATATTATAAATTCCCCGGGCGAATGAACAGCAAAGCTATAACTACATCAAACAACGCCTGTCGCTCCGCGATCCTTTAAAAGAATCGCTGGATATCCTGGGGCAGATTATGGTACATCTGGTATGACGAAAATGCCGCGCTGCTTCACAAATTGGCTGCCCAGGCCTTGACCGCCCTTGAAGGTCAATTGGATGACAAATCACAGATACGGATTTTGGTAAGACAGTACCGGAAGGTGGTAGCCGCGAAAATTTACGACCAGATAAAGGCGCATTTCCATATAAGCGAACCGGGATATCAGCAATCAAAGGTGCTTCCGTTTCTCCGGATCGAGTCATGGAACTTCACCGCAATGGAAAACGGCTATCGCGATTATCGGGAGGTGATCTCGCCGGTATCGATGATTCCCAAATATGTGTTCAGGGGCTTTGAAAAGGCCTGTCATTTGGAATATAAGTTTGATTCCAAAACCGAGAAGGATTTCGCTTATATCCTGGAAAATGACAAGAGGGTGCTGAAGTGGATGCGACCCGCGCCAAACCAGTTCCGGATATACTGGGATAGCAATTCGAAGTTGTATATTCCCGATTTTATCGTGGAAACAGACGGGGCGATATACATGATTGAAACCAAAGCGGGGAAAGACATGGAATCCCCGGATGTTGTTAGTAAGGGTAAAGCAGCATTGAAGTATTGCGCCCTGGCGTCAGCTTTCTGCGAAAAGGACAGCGGAAAACCCTGGCGTTACATCCTGTCACCCCACACGCAAATTTCACAAGCAACAAGCTTTTCGAATATCATCGCTAACCACTCATTGGCTGACTGATGAAAACAAAAACGTGATTTTTCGGGAAATTTGCAGTTATCCCGGAACCGGGAAGCGTTCAATTCATTGCCCCAGCAAAGCCTTTACCTTGTCGGCGATATCCTTTCCGTCGGCTTTGCCGGCGAGCTGTTTGGATGCCACGCCCATCACCCTGCCCATGTCTTTCATGCCGCCGGCACCGGTTGATGCAATAATCTCCCTGATGGCGGCAGTCAATTCTTCATCACTGAGCTTTTTGGGCAGGTATTGTTCAAATACTTCTACCTGCACCATCTCCGCTTCATATAAATCGGGCCGCGCTTGTTCCTTGTAAATCGCAGCAGAATCGCGGCCCTGCTTAGCCAGCTTACCGATTATTTTGACGACTTCCTGATCATCGGGTCCGGCGGCGGCGCCCTTGGCGGCTTTTGCCTCAATCAAAGCCTTTTTTATGTTCCGGAGCGCTTCCAGCTTCTCCTTTTCGCGGGCCTTCATGGCCGCCTTGAGGTCTTCACTGATCTGATCAAATAAATTCATATGTTTTTCATTTCAATTTAACTATGTATAACTTGCGTACTGAACTCCATTACTTTTTTAAAGGACATCGACGTATGGAACTCGCATATAAACATCAACTCGGGCGGATGCCTCGGCTTTCATGTTCGTTTCATATCTCGAAATGGTTAAATGGTTAAATGGTTACAGGGTTGCAGGGTTAAAAGGTATAACAGACCTCTTTTTACCCGTTAACCCTCCTACCTTGTTACCTTGATACCTTGTTACCCTATTGATACCTTCCTACGCCTAATCCACATTATCATGCAAATACGAGTTATTGTCGCGCAGGATGGTCTTGTTATCGTCGTCGGGGGAAAGTGAAAAACGGGATAATTTTTCGCCGATCTTTTTACCCATGCCCCCCATGATATTCATCTTCTTTCTCCGGTAGGCCGGTATATTTTCCAGTTTGTCAACGACTTCTTCACCCGAATCCGAAAAATCCATCCTGACGTCCATTTCCGGCTCTTCCTTTTTGTCCTTTGACTTTCCGTATAATCCTTCGAATTCATCGTGCAGCGTGGTGCTGATCTCAAATTCGATGGTTCGCTGGTCTGTTTTCAGGGTATGGCTTTTATCGTCACTCACAACGGATTTAGGCTGCGGGGCCGGCTTTGTCGCGGTCTTTGGCTGCGGTTCGTCAACCAGGGTATGATAGGTTTTCTCCGTCTTCCGGGCAGCCATCATCTCCGGAATGCTGCTGACGCTGAAGCCGGTGGCGATCACCGTCACGGAGATATCGTCTCCCAGGTTTTCATCGACACCGTTTCCCCAGATCAGGTCGGCTTCGTGTCCGGCTTTGGTCTGGATGTAGTCGGTGA
>Ga0172382_10014063_pt1 | contig 10232 bp, 15 predicted proteins | sample Leawel138RmetaG_FD_122245 | JGI IMG/M metagenome (GOLD analysis project Ga0172382, IMG submission 122245) | Leachate microbial communities from a municipal landfill in Southern Ontario, Canada - Leachate well 138R metaG | ecosystem: Engineered > Solid waste > Landfill > Unclassified | place...
AGCTGTCATGTAATTTTTAAAATGTTCATCATTTAAAAATTTTTCTAAAATTATTCCAAAACTTTTCATTCCAGCTACAACATAATTACCCATTCTATTCTCTCTTTAAAAAAATAAATGGGGCCAAATTAAACCCCATTTATTATTTTTTAATTTTCTTTCATCACTCCGTAAATTTCAGTATCCATTAAAACTTTGTAAATATTATTATCAAATAAAATATCATGACCTCCATTTCTATGAAAACAAATAATATCAGATATGTTAATTTCTTTAACTTCTTCTCCGATACTAATAACTTCACCAAATAATTGAGGTGCTTTATTAACAGTTTCGGGAATAATCAAACCAGATTCTGTAGTTTTTTCAATTTCCTTAATAATTTTAACAATAACTTTATTTTTTACACCTTGTAGAATTTTCATTTAATTTTTATCCTTTCTTATTAATATTTTTAATTATTTCGTCAACTTCTTTTTCGCCTTCTTTAAAGTTCTTCTTAAAATTCGGATCAAATTTATTTAGTAATTTTGAAAATTCACCAACATGTGCTTTTTCTTCTGCAGAAATATCTAATAAAACTTTCTTTAATTCTTGTGAATCTGTTAGTAAAGCAAACATTTCGTATAAATTAGATGCATCCATTTCTGCAATTATACTTAATCTTAAAATTTGTAAATCTCTTTTTAAACCTTTAGGTGTATTTTCAATATCTGTATTATTGATAAATAATTCATTTAAAAAATATTCCATTTTTTTTGATTTGATAATTTTATTTTTAACATTAAATTCTTTTAAAATATCTAAATAATTATTTTTCACTATACATACCTCTATGTCTTTTTTTATTTTTTAATGTTTGTTTTTCTATTTTATTTTTTTCAATTTCTATTCTTCTTTTAGATTCTAATATTTTTTTCTTTTTTGCAATACTAGGTTTAACATATTCCATTTTATCTTTATATTCTTTTAAAATTCCAGATTTGTTTACTTTTCTTTTAAATCTTTTTATCATTGCTTCAAATAATTCATCTTTTTTTTTATAAACACATATTCCATCAATTATACTGTCATTAAAAGTATTTAGAGACATTTTTCCTCCAAATTTTTAAATTATTCTTTTCTTTTATTTTATTGTTTGCAATGTCAATTAAAAAACCTAAGTAAACAATACCTTCTAATGATTTTAGAATAAAATCTTCTAATTTTTCTTTTGAAAAATTATTTAATGATTTAACACATTCCAATTCTTTATGTAAAATAGACATTTTTGAAAACATTTTATCATTTAATTCTTCTATTTTTGATAATTTCTGCGTATTTTTTTCACTTTTATTAATGTCTTCAATACATTGATTCATTTTCCTTTCTCCTAATTTTTTTTAAATAAAATCATAAATTATATGATCTCTAGATGAAAAATTACAATTAAATTTTTCAGCCATATCAAAAACTTTAGCTGAATTTTTCAATAATTCTTCTCTGGTTTTACCTTCAGGCATAAGATATAATCTATTATTATTAAAATTTATTTCTTTTAAAAAATTCAAACAATCTAAAATAAATTTCGATTCTAAATAAACTAATTTAATAAAAACATTTTTATTATTTTTAATTTTTAAGATTAAATTTTTATTAAATTCAAAATCATTTTTATTAAAAATTTTAGGTGAGAAAATATAACGAATTTCTTTATCAGAATTTATATTATCATTAATTAATTTTTCAAGATTATAACCATTTGTTTCTATATTAACAAATGGAAATTCTAAATTTTTTAAAATATTATTTGTATAATCTAAATTAATTTCAAATGTAGGTTCACCTCCTGTTATCAAAAGTCCAAGATTATATTCTTTTATTATTTCTTGTGTTTGTTCTATTGAATACACACTTTCAATAGAATTTGAAGTTAAAATTCTTGTATCACAAAAAGGACAAGGTTGATTAAATTCGATTCTATTGCATTTTTTAAATCGTATCATTAATACTTTTTTTCCTGAGTCAACACCTTCACCTTGCCATGTTTTTAATACTTGAACTGCGAAAAAATTATTTTTCATAATTGATCCTTTTTATATTTTTAAAATTTAAGAAATTTTTCTTCCGGAATTATTAATATTGGTTCTAATAATAATTTAATTCTATCTAACCATACAAATTTAAGCATCTCTTTATAATCAATTATATAATAAGGAGGTAAATCACTCATAACTTCAGGAATTGCAATCTCTTTTAATTTTCCAAATAAATCAAATTTATAAAATTTTTCCATTACTTCCTTTGACGCTTTTGATTCATCAATTCCTTCAATTTTAAATAAATATCCTCTACTACCAACACCAAAAACTTTATATTCAAGATTATTAAAATTTTCCATTGCTTTAACACCCATAGGAATTGTTTTATAATCTTCTATTTTTTTGGTGTATGAAACAGGTCTTGCAATTTCTTTATTGCCATTTCTAATTTTTATACTTATTTCTTTTTCAATTTCTTTTGTATATTTTAAAATTTTAGGTAAACTAAATTCTTGTTTTAATATAATATTAATTAATTCTTGAAGTTTTTCTTTAGTAAATGATGGAAAATCGCTTCTTCTGGTTTCAATACCTTTTGAAACAATTTCATCACATTTTACACCTTCTTGAACAATAGCATATGTTGTATATCTCTTTTTAGCTAAAAATAATCCTCGTCTCATCACAAATTCATTTTTAAAATCTAATTTATTATATTTTAAATCTACATTATGTTTTTGTACAAATGATGTTATTATATTTTTATTAATCCATTCTTGAATTTCACCTATCATTTTAATAACATTTTTAGTATTTTCTTCTTCATTTTTACTTTTAACAAATTTTGAAAAACCAATAAATAATGAATCTGTATCACATGTAATAATATGATTTATTTTTCTTTGAATATTTTCTGAAAACATTTCATCTTCTTGTAAAGGTATATAATCATTATTTTCATTTTTTAATTTATTTTCAATATAATTATCTGTAGTTATCATACATGTTTTCAATAATTCTTGACCTGATAATGTAATTGATCTAGCAATATCTAAATTGAAAAATCTAAATGATACGTTTGACATTGCTCCATATAAACTATTTGCAATGATTTTCATAACATTTTGTCTAGAATCATATAAAGATGTAAATTCTTCATTTTCTTCTTTTTTTGCTTCAAACATTAATTTTTTATATTGTTTTCTTGAATCTAAAATATTTATTAAAATTTCTGAATAAAAAGATAATTCTTTATCGTGATGTTTGAAAAAACAACCAGTTACTGTTTTTATTAAATTTTCTTTTTCAATTTTTTCATATAAATCTTTTTTATTAACAACAATTGTTTTATTTAAAAAACAAGGATCAATGATTACTTCAATTTTATCTGGAATTTTATCAGGATTATATAAAAAGTTAAAACCATCTTTATAATTTTTTAATTGCATAACTAAAGTATTAACACCCAAATTATATGTTATAATTGTTGATGGATAAAGTGAAGTAGCATCTAAATCTACAATATACTCATGTAAACCTTTAATTGGTTCTTGTACATATGCTCCAGTGAATGTTTGTTTTTCTTCATTCATTTTTGCATTTTTTGCTGCTAAATTTTTTTCTTTTAAATGAGCTAAAATAATTGAATCAATTTGACCCAATGGATATTTTGAAGAATCAAAATTTGTTTTACATATTTTTCTAATTTCATTTTGGAATGCTATATGTTTTAATTTTTTATCTAATTTTACAAGAATAACAACATCTCGAATATTATATAAGATAGATTTATCTGGATCATCTCTAAACATTTCAGAAAAATTATAACCTTTTCCTAATTTTCCTTCACCTAATTCTAAATTTGCAATATAATCAAGAGAATAACTTTCTTTATTTCCAAAGGTAAATGATTTATATAATTCTAACATATCTAAAGCCACACAACCACTTAAATGTATTCTTCTATTAAATGTATCAGCATCAACTTCTAAAAATTTTGATAATCTTTCATAATTTATAGATAATTTTTTACTTCTATTAATAATATAAGGTAGGTCAAAACCATTACTAAACCAACCAGTTACAAAATCTGGATCAAAATTTCTAAAATCATTAATAAATGTATTTAATAATTCTCTTTCATTTTTACAAATTGTTACATTTTCAATTGTTATTTTTTTGTTAATTTTTAATTCTTTTGGATCAATAACTAATGTTTTATAATTATCATTAATATTATAAGTTATCATACAAATAATATCATTTGCATCTTCTGGAGAAGAATTTTCTTTTGTATCGGTATAAGTTTCAATATCATGAAATAAAATATTAGATGGTAATTTTGGTTCTTGAATATCTTTTTTTAAATGATAAAAATCTTGAGAATGTTTTACAGCTAATTTAACATCCCCTTCATAAGTAATATTATTATCTAATTTTGATTTTTCTCGATATTGAATTTTTATTTGTCTAAGTTCATTATAAGGTTTTATTAATTTAGCATCATCATTTTCTTTACATTGATAACATACATATGTATCATTTTCTTTATGATATATTTTATTATTATTTTTATCTCTGAAAATATAAAGAACTTCATTTGATCTTAACATTTGAACATCAATTAATTTATAATTTTCTGTGTAAAATTTATCAGGAATTTTATAATAAAATTTTCCAAAATTTGTATTTTCTAATTTTTTATTTATTAAAGAAGTATTATCAAATTTCAAACCTATCAATTCTGCAGCTTTTTTAATATCATTTGAAAATTCTTCTTCTTTATTTCTATTGTGTAAAATATATGAAGGATGTACTGTTACTAAAACATCTATATTATTCCATTTATAAACATTACCTCTAATAGCTGTAATTTTTTCTTTATCTGAAATTATATTAAATGCTCTTAATGGTGAATTACCCATAAGAACAATAAGTTTAGGATTACATTTCTTTATTAATTCAAAACAATTTACTTTACATCTATCTATTGTTTTTTGATCAGGATTTCCTGTTTTTCCATCTTTATCTAATGTCAAACACCAAACAATATTTGTTAATAAATATTTTTTTTCATTTATTCCATAAAAATTAAAATATTTTCTAAATATTTGTCCAGCTCTACCTATCAATGGTCTTGGTGGATTATTTTCAACTTCTGTTTTTCCTGGGTTTTCCGCTACAAAAATTATATCTATATCTTCAAAATTATCAACATTTGATTCATATATACACGAAGATGCATCAAATAAATCACAACTCAAACAATCAGCAAATGATTTTTTTATTTTAAACATTAATACATCTCCTTTTCACTTTTCATCAATTGTGATATTCTCTTCAATAAATTCTGATATCTTATCATTTTTTGATTTTTTATTTTTTGATTTTCTATTTTTAGTTACTTTTAATTTTTTATTATCATCTAATCCTAATGTTGTAAATATTTTATCTTTATTTTCATCTTTTTGTAAAAAATCCATATATAAAACTATCTCATAATCTTTTAAATGTGGAATTTTTTTTCTTAAAGAATTAAATAATTTATCTGTTTTTTTCCAAGGAATATAAGCTATACTTCTTCTTTGAATTTTAAAATCATTTATACATTTTTTTATAAAAGTAAATAATTCTTCTTTTTCTAAATACCATAAATTTATATTATTAAAATATGTATTTAAATAAAAATTAAATTTAGGATTGTTTAGAAAAATAGATATACAATATTGAGATGAAATGGGGCTTGTTGATTTTAAAATATCTTGTGGAATTTCAGATTTTTTTGAACCATCAAATAACCAATTTTGGAATTGTTGAAATGGTGATATTTCTGCCATTAAATATCCCTTTTATTATATTTAATTTTAAGATAGTTAAAACAATTGTCTGTGTTTGAAAAAATCTTATGACTGTGTGCTAATAACCAATAATCATTTTCATATTGTTTGTTCTCCATAATTATATATGTTTCTATATCCATTGTAAATGCAAAAAATATTTCCATTATTGTTCCAACCGTCGGTTTTTTAAAATATGCAACCAAACAATCAGAATTTAAAATCAAAACTTTATCTGATTTACAAATTTTGAAAGCAATTTCTTTTTTACTAAGGGAATTATCATTTTCTATTATTTTATTCACTTTTTCAAGTGGATCAATTAATTTAAAACTTTTTCCATATTTCTCAATACAATATTTTCGATATTCATTTTCTTTTGTATGTCCTGCTAAGTAAATAATAGGTTTTTCACTTTTAATTGTTAAATTTAAATCCATTTATAAAACCTCCTATATTGTCAATAATTTTACAACTAAACTCAATTAATTCAATATTACATTCTTTAATTATTTGTTTAACAATTAAACTTTGTTCTTTCCAAAAATCACGTTTAATGAAAATATCATTAAATTCTTTATGAATTATAATTTTATTTATACCCGATTGAATTATAGCTCTACAACAATCAACACAAGGTAAAGCATTTATATATAATCTACAACCTTTTAATGGTATTCCAACTCTTACGGCATTATATATTGCATTTCTTTCAGCATGTTCAAAATAATAATATTTTTCTGGTCTTTTTTGACGAGAATCTATATTATCATTTAATCCTCGAACATAAGAATTATATCCAGTTGATCTAATTTCATTATCCGGTCCAACAATAACACAACCAAAATTTGTATTTTCATCTTTGCTTCTTTTTGCAATTAAATAACACATTGATATAAAATATTCATCCCAAGAATATTTCTTTTTTTTCATTAGATTTCCTTTCTAGAAAGTTTTTCTATATATATTAATTAATGAATAAAAACAGAGGAGGATTGTTATTAAAAAAAATGAATATGAAGACTCAATTACTAAATCAAAAGAATTTAAAGAACTTATAAAAGGTGTTATTATTATAATAATTATTCATATTGTTGCTTAAAAAATTTAAAGGAGTTTCAATCAAAAATTCCACTGGCTTTAGACAATGGGTGGTTCACAGTAAAAACATAGGATATTTTAACTTAATATCCTATGTTTTTTTAAATTAACCACTCATATAAATTTTTATCACATATATCTTCAAAAGGAATTAATTTCTTATTAAATTTTATTGATATATTTTTCTTTATTATTTCTTCAATATTATTATCATTAAATGTGATAACATTAAAATTATTTTTATAATAATTTAATAATCTTGTTTCTTCTCTTATAAATAACGGAATACCTGAACACAATATTTCAGTTGAAGTTCTGGGTGATCCATCTTTTTTATTACTTGTTACAATTCCAAATTTACTACAATTTAAATAATAATTTATTTTATTTCTATCAATATGATCTGTAAATTCAATATTATTTATTTTAAATTTTTCACATAATTTTTTACCAATTTCAGGATTATTTCCTATATGTATAATTTTCAAGTTTGATAAAAAATTTGATTTATTTATTTTTTCAATAAAATATTCTTGACCTTTTTGAGTAATTTGAGAAAAATTTACAATCCAACATAAGTCATATTTTTTTTCTATATTATTTAATGGTTTGAAAATATATGGATTTGCTGTTTTATAAAAAGGTAAAGAATTTTTTATTTTTAATTCATTATCTGATTCAACTAAAATTAAATCATATATTCCACCATATACAGGTTTAAATCTTTTTGAGGCACCTAAATATAATTTCAATCCAAAAAATTCAGGATTTTTTTTTGTTAAATTACAATATTCAGGAAAACCTCCTCTGAAAAATGTAATATGTGTTTTAGGATAATTAAAAACTTCTTCAAAATTATTAACCCATCTTTGAATAAATTGTCTATTATTATCAATTTTAAAAATTATATCATTTTTTGTCTCATCTAATAATCTCCAAACAACCACTTTATCAAAATAACCTTTTTCTAAATAATATAATCCCATTAAAAGATAAAAATCCCAACAATTTTTTTTAAAACTTATAATATCATCATATGCATGATAATTTTCTAAAATTTTTAAATTAGTTCTAAAAATATAAAATGTTCTCATTTTAAATATCCTAAAATTTTTTGTAAAAAATTTTAATTTAAAAAATTGAAAGCAATTATCTTTTAATTAATGCTAAGACCTTCAACACCTCTTGATTGCCTATCTGCTGTTCTTCGGTTTAGCCAAAAAAGAGCTTCCTCACATTTTGCGAGTGCTAAATCATTCTCACGGCAATCAAACGGACCTGATTGGAACGAGCGCAGTCGGTCAATTACAATCGCAAGAAGATCCTCCTGTTGACAACCGTTAACACCGGTCTCTTGAATAGGACCGTTTTGAAAAGATATACGAACAAATGGCATTGAGGGTTTTTCATCTAAATTTAACTTTCTCACCAAATATTCATGGCAAGCCATTCCTACTCCTGGTTCATCTAAACAAACAACCTCTGTAAATTCTGAATTGCTAATCTTCACTAATCTTTCAAACATATTTTTCTCCTTTTTTGTTTCTTTTTTGGTGGCAGGCTTTTCACGGGAGATGCCTGCCGAACTCCCCGGCACGACTTTTCAGACTGGTCTCACATGCCAGCGAGATGCTCCAGTCTACCGGTCTGGTCTCCGGCTCCACATCTATGCCCACAAGCGGTGGCAATCGATGAGCGGCATGATCCCTCAAATATCAAGTTTTCCGATAAGACGCATAATCTTGAGATTGAGTTCATTCAATTTATTGTTTATACCAAAAATACTCTATGCGAGAGGGGACAAAGACCCCGTAACTCTGTCGTTCACATCACCCACTTTTTCACCCGCCATAGGTACTAGCACCGGTGTCAATCTTTCGGCCAACAGTGACAAAGATTTGTAGACCTCATTAGTGAACTTCTGGATGATTAAAGTCACCAGCTTTCTGTTATTCTTTTTGTAATTTTCTTTATGGACTGGTGAACCTACTGAAATGGACTGACAACAACCGAAATACCGATGCATTTTTCTAATATTTTTAATTTTGTTTTCACTCAAAAATATTATGCTCATAATTTACCCTCTTAATATCTGCATCCACAAAGAAATCTTAAATACCAATATTTACTTGAATTGAACTCATCGACGAGTTTTTTCCACCTTTCGATAACATCAGGGCCATCACACTTCTCACAGACTAAAGGATTACCGTTATATCCTGGGAGATCATTCGTATATATCCATCTGAAGACATCATTTTCTTTGAACTTATACCCACATATTCCACATCTGAAGTTCCCTTCACCTCCCATCCACCGCGTAATACAGTATTCTTTTGTCGCGACTACAGGTTTCTCATTAGTAAATGTCATCACTCTTCCTTCTCAGGTTGTTGATGTTGATATTTAATAATTTCCCCATTCGGTTCTCGCAGATAACAATATTTCCCGATCATCTTCTTCAGGCAATATTGACAGATGTCACACATTATTCTTTTTGAGTCACCAAAGACTGAATTGTAACCTCCGTAAAAATCAATATAGTGAAATTCTTGAATCTCTTCATAATCATCACGATAAGTTTTCCCGCAAACATCGCAGGTAATCGCCTCCATTTCTCTCCCTGGCCGTACGATATTTTTGTAATGTATCATAATTCTTCCCCTTTTAACTTTCTTCTGTGATCTCTTGCTGTATTTTATTAATCACCGATAATTCCTCCCAGGTGAGTGATTGAAGACCTAATGTTTTACTGATCAATGGCTTCACCTTCTTTAGCATATCTATCAATTTCTGCACGATATCGGTACGGATATATTCGACCTCCGATTCTGTTGAACGTTCATCATAATTAATATCATTAATATAGAATACATCGTCATATTCTTCAAATTCTATAAAAACTCTTTTTGGTGCTTCCATCGCAACTATATCCTCCTCTTGGTCAGGCTAAAACAGCACTTTCGAAAAATCTTCCCCGATCCGCACGGGCAAGGTTCGTTATAGGCCACCTTCGGCGGTTTCCTCGCCATCTGTTCCTCAGTGGGAGGGGTCTTCATCGGGATGAAAAACTGGCGCTCAGGGTCATTTATGACCTCAAGCATTTTCTTGAACTGTTCTGGTGTGTAGATTTCTCCTGTTCTTGTATCCATTCGATCCTCCTATCGGATCAGTGATTCGTCATACCACCTATCAATGCAGTCGGTGCACGAGTAGACAGTGGACCATTTTCCACCGACAATGGCACTGTCCCTGACGGCCATAGACCCAGCGG
>Ga0172382_10014066_pt1 | contig 10231 bp, 9 predicted proteins | sample Leawel138RmetaG_FD_122245 | JGI IMG/M metagenome (GOLD analysis project Ga0172382, IMG submission 122245) | Leachate microbial communities from a municipal landfill in Southern Ontario, Canada - Leachate well 138R metaG | ecosystem: Engineered > Solid waste > Landfill > Unclassified | place...
AATCAGGGAAGTGCTGGTGCAATTATCCATTAAATGTTGACCTATGCTTATTTCGTATGATTGGCTAAAAGAATTTGTCGATATTGACATTTCAGCCTCTGAATGTGCCAAGGTGCTGACTTCTATAGGCCTGGAAAATGGTCCCGTGGAGATGGTCGAAAGTATTCCCGGAGGCCTCGAAGGCCTGGTGGTGGGAGAAGTCTTGACCTGTGTGCCTCACCCCAATTCCGATCATTTGCATCTGACCACTGTAAATACTGGTGATCCCGAAGTGCGGCAAATTGTCTGTGGAGCTCCCAATGTAGCTGCAGGCCAAAAAGTAATCGTGGCAACACTAGGTACCAAACTCTATATGGGCGATAAGGTATTGACCATAAAACGTTCCAAAATCAGGGGCGAAGAATCCTTTGGCATGATATGTGCCGAAGACGAAATTGGTCTGAGTGACAATCACGAGGGCATTATTGTCTTGCCCGCGGATACTCCGGTGGGTCTGCCAGCCAATAAATACTACGGACTGGAGAGCCGGGCCGTACTCGAAGTGGATCTTACGCCAAACCGTGCTGACGCTTTGTCGCATTATGGTGTAGCCCGCGATTTGGCTGCCTGGCTTAAAACTCAGGATAAATCGGTTAAACTCCGCAGGCCATCGGTCGAGTCTTTCAAGGTAGACAACAGAGACTTGAACATCGAAGTTGAAATTCATAACTCCGAAGCTTGTCCCCGTTATTGCGGATTGAGCATGACGGGAATTCAAGTCAAGGAATCGCCCAAGTGGCTGCAGGATCGACGTCGGTTAATAGGCTTGCATCCCATCAATAATGTGGTGGACATTACTAATTATCTGCTGCACGAAAGCGGACAACCCCTGCATGCTTTTGACGCTGCCAAAATCAAGGGCAACAAAGTAGTGGTTCGCACGCTGCCCGAAGGCAGCCCTTTTGTCACCCTGGACGGTGTAGAGCGTAAACTAAGTGCTCAGGATCTGATGATTTGCAACGAAGGGGAAGGCATGTGCGTGGCCGGTGTTTTCGGAGGACAAGATTCCGGTGTTACGGAGCAGACCACCGATCTGTTTTTGGAAAGTGCCTGTTTCAATCCGGTCTGGGTGAGAAAAACCGCCCGGAGATTAGGATTAAATACCGATGCATCCTATCGTTTCGAAAGGGGTGTAGATCCCTCCAATACTGTTTATGTGCTCAAACGGGCAGCCCTGATGATCAAAGAATTGGCCGGGGGGCAAATTTCCAGTGAGATTGTGGATTGTTATCCTCGTAAAATAGAAGATTTTGTAGTGGATTTCAGCTACGAAAAATGTAATAAGCTCATCGGGCAAACTATTCCCGCAGCAAAGATCAAAGAAATCCTGACAGCACTGGAGATAAAGATACTCGAAGAGAATCAGGATCAGCTCAAATTACAGGTGCCTGCCTACCGGGTGGATGTTCAGCGTGACGTGGATGTGATCGAAGACATTCTGCGTATTTACGGTTACAACAGCATTCAGACCGGCCAGGGCCTAAAAACCTCGCTTTCCTACACTCAACAGCCCGACAGCAACAGGCTGCAACAAATGGTGTCGGAACAGCTGACGGCTTCGGGCTTTAACGAAGTACTCAATAATTCGCTGGTTTCTTCGGCTCATTACGAAGGCCTGAGCACTTATCCGCTTTCGGCTTGTGTGCAACTGCTGAATCCTCTGAGCAAAGAATTGAGCGTGATGAGACAAAGCCTTTTGTTTGGGGGCCTGCAAAACATTGCTTACAATATCAATCGTAAGAATCAGGATTTGCGTTTGTACGAATTTGGTCATTGTTATCAGTACCAGTCAGATAAAAAATCAAGCGACAACAGCCTGGCAGCCTACAACGAAAGCATGCATCTGGGCCTTTGGATCTGCGGGAACCGCAATCCTGTCCATTGGATGCAGCCTGCCTCAGCCCTGAGTTTTTACGATCTTAAGGCTTTTGTGCACAACATATTGCTGCGACTGGGTCTGGAAGTCGAAAAGCTGGAAATAAGTGAATCTTCGGCGGATGACCTCTTTAGTCAGGCTCTTACTTATGCAGGCAAGTCGGGCAAAGAATTACTCAGCATTGGGATAGTCCGGCCAAATCTCTTGCAAGCTTTTGACATAGATACAGAGGTTTATTATGCGGACATCAACTGGGATAACTTACTCAAGGCAATTAAAACAAATCACTACTCGTTCAGAGAATTGCCAAAATTCCCCGAGGTCCGCAGGGATCTGGCTTTGTTGCTGGATAAATCGGTACCTTTTTCAATGATCGAAAACATTGCCAGAGCTTCCGAAAAACAACTACTTAAATCGCTGCGTCTGTTTGATGTTTACGAAGGTAAAAACCTGCCGGAAGGTAAGAAATCGTACGCGGTGACTTTTGTGCTGCAAGACGACAAGCAGACACTGACAGATCAACGTATAGACATTAGCATGCAAAAGATTATCAAGAATCTTCAAACACAGTTGGGCGCCAGCCTGAGATAAAATATATGTTTTATGGGAAGAGCCTTTGAATATAGAAAAGCCCGAAAAATGAAACGCTGGGGCAATATGGCCCGTACTTTTACCAAAATAGGGAAAGAAATTTCCAGTTGCGTCAAAGAATCCGGCCCCGATCCTGAATCCAATCCCCGATTGAGAGTCTTGATTCAGAACGCCAAAGCGGCCAACATGCCCAAAGACAACGTAGAAAGAGCCATCAAAAAGGCTGTTTCCAAAGATTTTGTAGATTACAAGGAAATGGTTTACGAGGGTTACGGTCCCTTTGGCATTGCCATTCTGGTAGAAACCCAGACCGACAACACAACACGTACTGTGGCCTCCGTGCGCAGTGCCTTCAATCACAACGGGGGCTCCCTGGGTACTTCGGGCAGTTTGTCCTTTATGTTCGAACGCAAGGCTGTCTTCAAAGTAAAGCCTAAAGAAAACCTTGATTTGGAAGAACTGGAATTGGAACTGATTGATTACGGCGCCGAAGAATTCGAGATGGAAGACGAAGAACTGGTTATTTACGGCGAACCTGAATCCTTTGCCCGCATACAGAAATACCTGGAAGAAAACGAATTTGAACTGGTCTCCGCAGAGTTTGAACGTTTTCCCAACGAGACCAAAGAATTGACAGCCGAACAGGAAGCCACCATCAATAAATTGATCGAAAGGCTCGAGGAGGACGAAGACGTCTCCAATGTTTATCACAACATGAAAGAAAGTGCTTCGGAGGAGGAAGCCACGGTTTAAGAACCAAATGAGGCCGGTTCACAGGTAAATTTGGCTGAGTCAGTCCGCAAAGCAGGTGTCGGATTTTACAATGCTTCAGCAACTACAAAATTGCTGCCTCCAATAAAGACTAAATCTTCTGCCGCGGCCGCCTTTAAAGCGGCCGTTTTTGCTTGTGCCACTGTAGGATAACTTTGACCTTTTAAGCCCCGGCCGGCTGCCAGCTTCGTCAGCTCTTTTTCGGGCAGTGCTCTGGGTACGGTGGCTTTGGTAAAGTAGTATATAGCTTCTTGGGGCAAGAGTGCCAACATAGCCCTGATGTCTTTGTCGTTGACAACGCCCAGCACTATATGCAGCTGTTTGTGTGGTGTGGCGGCCAATTGCTCTGTCACCCTGCGCAGGCCGGCCTCGTTGTGTCCGGTATCGCAAATACACAAGGGATTTTCCTGTAAGATTTCCCAGCGACCTCTGATGCCTGTATTGGGAACCACCTTTTCAAATCCCCTGAGCAGGGCTTGAGTATTTGTCTTTTTGAAGTTTTGCTTCAACAGGCTCAGAGCGACCAGTACCAGGGCAGCGTTTTCTTCCGTAGATTGACCGGCCAGACCGCAGGCAAAACTACCCGCTTCCTGCCAGTCTCCCTTGATTACTCTTATAATTGAGCCTTTTTTGTCTTTTTGCCAGTTGATTTGCAGCAGTTCTTCGGCCAGATAAAAAGGAGCCTGCCTTTGCCGGGCCTGGTTTTGGAGCAGCTGATATACCTCGGGCGGGTTTTTCCCTGCCAATACCGGCCGGCGGTTTTTGATAATGCCGGCTTTTTCGGTGGCGATGCTGATAATATTGTTGCCCAGCACATCCATATGGTCGAGGCTGATGCTGGTAATGATCGACAGGAGAGGGTCTATGATGTTGGTACTGTCAAGGCGTCCGCCCAAGCCGACTTCGATAATGGCTACATCAACCTTGTTTTCGGCAAAATAGCTAAAGGCCATAGTGGTGGTCAGTTCAAAAAAGGAGGGGCTGAAATCCGGAGCCAGGATTGTTCCGCTCTTTTTCGCATCTAAATAGGCTGTAGTAAATTCGCTGACATATGCCTGGGAAATGCAATGGCCGTTGATACGAATGCGTTCCCTGAAGTCTTTTAGGTGGGGGGAAGTATACAAGCCTGTGCGATAGCCGGCTTCCTGAAGTACCGAGGCCAATAAATGGCAGACACTGCCTTTGCCGTTGGTGCCGGCCACGTGAATGCAGGGAAAACGGCGGTGGGGATGAGCGGTCCAGGCATCCAGCTGCAGGATATTATCCAGCCCCGGCTTATAGGCCTTTTTCCCCTCGGACTGAAACAAGGGCAGTTGATGCAGGAGGTAATCCAATGCTTGGGGGTAGTTCATAAAGGCAAGATAGAAAACTTTGCAAAAGTACTGCTTTTTGGTCGGATTTCCTTTTAAGATAAAATGGCTTTTTAAATCAAAATAAAAATGTGTATTTTTGTCCTGAATTTTAAATTTTCCCGATTATGAATGTCATTAATAAAAGCCTTGGCTTATTGTTTGCTGCAGCTCTGGTACTGAGTTCCTGCAAATCTAACAAAGAAGCTTACAGTGCTACTTACGAACGTGCCAAAGCCAAACAGGAAATTCAGGCTCAGGTTAACGACGAACAAGATGAACAGATTGAAGTGATCGAAAAGACCGGCGTTAAAGAAGCTGCCGAAAAAATAGAGGTGATTGGACTGGCCGGTGAATCCGGTCCTTATGCGGTGGTTGTGGGCAGTTTTATTAACCGTACCAATGCAGAAAATTTACGCAACAAGATGATTGACCAAGGCTATAAAGCGGTATTGGGACAGAATGAAAAACTTATGTACAGGGTGATAGTTGCTTTTTACGAAGTCAAGGCCGATGCACAGGCCAAGGTTCGTGAATTGAGCAAGGATTTCCCGGATGCATGGATTTTAATTAAAGAATAAGTATTATGGAAGAAAAAATTGGAAATAATGCCGGCTCTGTTTGGACAGTGCTGAACGCTGCCGGCGGGCGTAAAAGCCTGAAAGAAGTCAAAAAATTGACTAAGCTGACCGAGAAAGATCTTTATGCGGCATTAGGATGGCTGGCTCGTGAGAAAAAAGTAGTTTTCTTCGAAGAAGACGAGATTTTTGTGGCTTTAAGCTGATTTTTGTGTTTTGAATAATTGACGATGTTTGCTTTTCAGGAAATAGTGGTTTATCTGCTTGTCGGGCTTAGTTTTGCCTGGCTGGCCTGGCGACTGGTTCAATTTTTCAGGACTGCTCCTCAAGCTAAAGGCTGCAACGGGGCTTGTGCTTCTTGTCCGCTGAAGGATAAAAAATGCGCGGAGACCTTGTGTAGAACTAAAGTATAGCGTATCTTTGCGCTCTGAAAAATCCGGCTTGCTGCCGGAATCGGTTCCTTGACCGAGTGGCTAGGTAACGGTCTGCAAAACCGCTTACGGCGGTTCGAATCCGCCAGGAACCTCTTGATTAATTTTTTTAAATGGCAGTCTCTTTAACAAGGGGGACTGCTTTTTTTTGCTTCCCTTGCGACGCTTCCATTCGTTCAAGCGCCTGCCCGAAGCCTCCCGATATCCCCGGCTGGTCAGCACTGGACGCCGGCGTTGCCTGTTTGTCTCTGGCGAGCCTTCACAGGCAAATTTTGCCGGCCTCTGCGTGCTTCAGGCGCCGTGTCTATATATCGGCTTCGGGCAGGCCCTTTCACTGCAGTACGCTTTTGGGGTAAATTTAACTTGTAAAAATCATTGAAAAAGAGGTGGAAATACAATTAATGTGTATTTTTGTTAGTCTTTTTTTGAACCAAAGGAAACCAAATTCCAATACGATTTTTCTTGGAATTAGAGTAACTGTCAGATAATGAATGCCATTTTTGAGGAAGGCTACACTTCGGCATGGCACGATGAAAAACCTAATATAATCCGGTTTTGCGGAGATAAGGAAATTCTAGCCGATATGTCAAGTGAAATTCTGAAATAGTTACCTCACTATTATGTTATAGGTGTCAGATTTGTCAGGAAACAATAATTAATATACAGTATGCACAAGCCCAAAGAAGATAGGATGAAAGCAAAAAAGCGGAGGCCTTTCTATTCCATTCTGCTTTTCCTGGTTTTCTTGTTAATGGCAGGAAATCTTTACAGCCAGGAAGAGATTTGGGTGGGTAGCTGGAGCTGTGCCACTTATGCGGCAGGGGCAGCTAATACGCCACCTTCTCCCTATCTGGCCAACAATACTTTACGTCAAATTGTACGTGTTTCGATTGGCGGTGACAGTTTGCGCTTGAAAATCTCGAATAAAACCTGCTCAACACCGCTAAGCCTGAATTCAGTAAACATAGCTGTTTCGACGGGAGGGAGCAGAGTTGATGCCTCAACTATAACTCCCTTGCTTTTTAAGGGCAATCGTTCTGTCAAGCTGGAAGCCTTTTCGGTAGTTTGGTCCGAGCCTTGTGCTTTCGAGCTAACACCGGGCATGCGCGTTGCCATCACCATACATTACGGGCAGGCCTCATCTTCTGCCGATATAACGGGGCATGCAGGTTCACGTACCGATTCATACCTCCTGAGTGGAGACCAATCTGCATCGGCTGATTTTGCTGCTTCGGTCATAACGCCCCATTGGTTCCATATCAATACCATCGATGTACTGGCGCCGGACACCGCGGACTGTATCGGCGTTCTGGGTAATTCCATAAGCGACGGTTATGGCTTGTCCGGCGGTCTTCAAAACCGCTGGACCGACGTATTTTCGCAGCAGCTGCTTGATAATCCACGCACCGAAAAAATGGCTGTGCTCAATTTGGGTATTGGTGCTACTACTTTAACAGGCTCAGGACTTAGCAGGTATAAGGAAGATTTATTAAGTCAATCGGCTTTGCGCAGGATCATTATTTTTTATGGTGTTAACGACATTGCCGCGGGAGTAGCAGCCTCTGCCATTATCGATGCCTACAAAACAATCATTGCCGATGCCCATGCCATGAACGTAAAAGTGTACGGCGCCACCATCACTCCATTCAAAGGCCACAGCTACTATACCGAGGCCCGTGATTCCGTCAGAAATACAGTGAATCAATGGATACGCGCAGACGGAAATTTTGATGCCTGCATAGATTTTGACAAAGCGATCCGCGACCCGAACGAGCCTGCTCAATTGTTGGCAAAATATTCAAACGACTGGCTGCACCCCAATGTTGCCGGATATGAGTTGTTGGGAAAATCGGTTCTGCCGGAGATATATTCAAACTTCCCATAAAAATTGAGTTCTTTTTTTATCTTTGTTGCCAATTCGTTTAAGATATCGCTAAAGATACCATTATATTGCTTTAAGTATGCCGAATAATAACAAGATTGATTATTAGACAAACGATTTTTTGCCTAAGTGTTAATTACAATAAATGACTTACTGTGAAAACCAACTTTAGATTACTCCTTTTTATCTTATTTTCAATAATCTATCCTTTTTATTCCCTTTTGGCAAATGAGGAGGAATCAAAAAGAAATGAAAAACCCCGGGTAATAATGATCTCGGATTTCCCCCCTATTGGTGTAGTAAAAACTGGAAACGATGTACCCAATACAATGAAAAGTGATCCTGACGACATGCAGTCTATGGTTCGTTTTTTGCTGTATGCCAATGAGTTTGATATCGAGGGACTTGTGGCAGCAGCAGGTACTTTTGCTATGGAAGCACATAAAAAGAATATTCTTGATGTACTTGACCGGTATGAAATGGTGTACGATAACCTGAAAACCTACGACCCTGATTACCCTACGGCTGATTATCTTCGCTCGGTTACATACGAGGGCAAAGCAAATAACCATGGACTTAGTATTAAGTGGGGGTGTGGAAAACAGGATTATAAGGAAATTATAGGCAAGGGACTGGACAGCGAAGCTTCCAACGCCATTATTGCCGCTGCCGACAAACCAGACCCCCGCCCTCTATGGATAGGTGTTTGGGGAGGGCCACGTGAGGTCGCTCAGGCAATTTGGGATGTAAAAAACACACGAACTAAAAAGGAACTCAAGGCTTTTATCAGCAAGCTCCGTATTTTTCTTATTTACTGCCAGGATGCTACGCATGAGTGGATGATGAATGAATTTCCTGATTTATTTATTATTGATTCCAGAACAACTTATCAGGGAATGTTCGGTGGCCATGATCCAATTTCTGATCTGGCATGGGTTAACGAGCATATTCGTTTTAATCACGGGCCTTTGTGTGATATTTACCCACACGAAGGAATGGGATGCACCGGCGTGTGTGAAGGAGATTCTCCTGCTTTTCTTTATCTGGTAAGCGCAAACCGTGGAATCAATAACCCCGAAGACCCAACTCAGCCTAGTTGGGGTGGACAATATGTGCGTAAAGATAACACCAATCATTACGTTGACGGTCCAGGAAAAACAAGCATTTCCAAGTGGCGCGACGATTACCAAAAAGAATTTAAGGATCGCGCAGACAGGTGTATAAAGCCCAAATCAGCGCTAAGTTATACCAAACCCAGAATAATTAATACCACCGATCTGGGTGCCGATCCCGACGATGAACAATCGATGGTACGCCAGTTGGTTTGTGCCAACGAGTTCGATATTGAAGGTTTAATTGTTGCTACCGGCTGTTGGAGAAAAACACAAAGCAACACCAATATGCTTGACAAGCTTGTCAATGCTTATGCAGAAGTGTACGACAATCTGATTGTACATTCCGAAGGGTATCCCACGCCTGAATATTTAAAATCCATATCGCTTATGGGACAAAGGGGCTATGGCATGAGCGACGTGGGGACAGGCAAAGACAGCCCGGGCTCGGAACTGATTATTGCCTCAGTAGATAAAGATGACCCGCGCCCGGTTTGGGTAACGGGATGGGGAGGCATGAACACTGTGGCGCAGGCAATATGGAAAGTGCGCGAAACGCGCTCTGCCGAAGAATTGGCAACATTCTTAAATAAACTAAGGCTATACGATATTTTAGGACAGGACGATGCCGGTGCATGGATTGCCAAAAACTTCCCCGAAGTGTTTTATATTCGTGCAACGGGCGTTTACGGTTGGCAATCTCCTAAAAATGGCATTTATTATACTGAGCACATCCAAAACCATGGCCCTTTGGGTGCGGTATATCCCGATACAAAATGGGCTCCCGAGGGCGATACACCTGCTTTTATGCATGTCTATCCCAATGGCTTAAACGATCCCGATCAAATTGACCAGGGCGGTTGGGGCGGCCGTTTCAGTTTTGAAAAAAAGGCAGGGATACGAAGCATGTCGGAAGTGGCTAAAATCAATCCTAATGCAGAACCACAATATGATCCTTATTATATGTTTGGAAACACCAAGGAAGGTGCCCAAACCATAAAGCGCTGGAACAAGGGATACGATAACGACTTTGCAGCCCGCATGGACTGGAGCCTTACCAAAAAGTACGAAGAGGCCAACCACCATCCTGTTGCGGTACTGAACGGAGATAATACCCGACAGGTATTATACATGACCACCGGCGCCGGCTCAATTGTCGGGCTAAGTGCAAATGGCTCCACCGATCCCGATGGTGATTCATTAAGCTATTCCTGGTCATTTTATAAGGACCCCGGTTCTTACGCAGGGACTGTAAGCATTCAAAATAGTTCTTCCCCAACAGCACAATTGGAAATACCCAAAGATGCCGTTGGAAAGACAATCCATATCATATTGGAGCTTCAGGACAATGGCACACCCAATTTGCTTGCCTATCGTCGCCTGATTATTAATGTACAGCCTTTATAAATAAATGAATAATTTTTGCGTGGACACTGTGGATGCTTTACTTTTTCAGAAATTGGATTTCGATGGTTTAAAGGAATTGGTGAAATGGGCCAGAGAAGAGGGCTGGAATCCAGGCCCCCATGATGCCGATGTGTACTGGGCAACAGATCCGGAAGGCTATTATGGTTATTATAAAGAGAATGAGTTGATTGCCGG
>Ga0172382_10014070_pt1 | contig 10229 bp, 6 predicted proteins | sample Leawel138RmetaG_FD_122245 | JGI IMG/M metagenome (GOLD analysis project Ga0172382, IMG submission 122245) | Leachate microbial communities from a municipal landfill in Southern Ontario, Canada - Leachate well 138R metaG | ecosystem: Engineered > Solid waste > Landfill > Unclassified | place...
CGGCTGGTGATGTGGTTGCCGCATCCGACACGAGGTTCAAGTGGGACACGTTTAACTCAGTAGCGAGGTTGTGAACTCGCTCTTTTTCCTCAATTGAGGCTGGCCTTGCTTCGAAGAGTTGTTCGAGAAGCTGGTGAATTGCATCGTCAGTTACCTGCAGCGAAGTTAGCAGTTCGAGGTTTGGCTTGTCCGACCAGCCGAGTGCGGCGCCGGTCAAGTTGGCTGACCCCACAAGTGCGAGATGGTCTGCGACATAAATCTTAGCGTGTAGACGGTCGAGCAGCTCAAGTCGTGCACCTCGCCGCGCGGTCACAACATCGAAGACCTCGAGGTCGCTTATGCCGACTGCGACCTCCGCAGGAAGCCACCGAGTTACTACGCGCACCGGCACGTGTGAAGGAATCGTCTGCAGCAGACGTGTCAGCACCCCTGCTTTGATGAAAGGAGCACAAATCAGGACGCCTTCGGTTGCCGTAGCAAGATGCTCGACCAGTCGATCTCCATCGCGGCGCATCAGGCGTCCTCGCTGCTAACAGGCTCAAGGAAATCCCGCGCCAATTTGCCCCAGGCTTCTCGCACCCTCTCGTAGCGGGAGAGATTAGGCGGATCCTCTCGTTCCATGCGCGCCCAGGCCGCAAACATCACCCGCACGGCACGGCTGGCTTTCAGAAGTCGGTCTTGCAGTTCGGTACTTGAAAGGCTATCGAGGTCATCGTCTGCCGAGACGGTGTCAAAGATTATTTCGAAAGCTGGATGGCGCCGGTTGAATACAACTTCGGTTGTGTGGCCGCGTGGCACTACAGTGAAGAGTTCGCCTGAGCTACCCAGCGTCTTGTCGATGAAGAGAATCTTAAGATCACCAGATACGACTCGCGCAACGATCTCGTCTGCCGCGAGCTCATCAACTCCATCTTCCTTAAGGTCTTCGGAAATGTCCTCGACATCTTTGGCCGTTGGGGGTTCGTTTCCGCCAGGGATGGGGCTTGTTTTGTCTCGTTCCTTCCACTTCTCGTTTGTATCTTCGGTCGGATCTCCATCACCGTGGCGCTTGCCGGGGCGACGCGATCCCTTGCCCTGCACCTTAATCATCTCACGAAGTGCGCGAAGGTTGCGCTTGATGGCCTCGCTGAGATGTAGGAGAACACCTTTTGGATCTCCCTCCTCGCGGAGCCGCTCTATCACCTCTGGTAATGTCTCTTGACCCTCTGCGAGCTCTTTCCAATCAAGGGCGGATAGTTCGTTGAAGACGGTTGCGGCCTGCTTGTTATTGGTAACACCGAAAATTTCATCGAGATCGGCGGGAAACTCCACCTCGCAGCCCCACCATCTATCACGGGGGTCATACTGGATGGTCCAGGAGCGATCAAGCATTAGTTCCCGTCCGGCACGCATAACTGACACGCCGATGTTGTCGGCAGCATCCTTGCCATATTTGGTGTCGCCTCGATTGGCGGTGCCTGCCAGTTCAAGGGTTGTTGGTTTGGCAACCGAATAGGACGTACGAACTTTAAAAACTTCGCCATTTACCTCTATATTGATCTGCTCGTCCAGTACATGTTCGAACATCGCCTCATGGTTGTAGGGTGGGGGCAACGTAGGAGCTGGAACTAGGTACATCGGGTCGTTGACGGTGACATGGTTCCTTTCGAGTGCTCCATCCTCGCCACCCACGAGATTAATGCTTAAGCTCTTGTCGTGGATGAAACGGCGGTGAATTCGGCCGAGTAACCAACCTGTATTGCGCAAGGTCGCTTTCGAACCTTTCCAGGTCATGCGATCAGCGCCGAGCCCCGACCAGACGACGAGCGTTCCGCTATTGCCTATGTTTTCCGCGCGATTACGCCATTCTTCGGGTACGGGAGAAGACTTTGGCGGAGGTACTTCTCGTCGTTCGCGGCGACGAATCTCATCGACATCAAGGAACGAATGCAAAGCGTTATTCGGACCGTTTTGCCAAGTCCAAACGTCAACTCGTGCAGCTTGAGAGATAGATGCGTTTGGAAGACCCATTCCAAACCTGCCAATGCCGCTACGGTCGTTGAGGCGTGTGCCGTTACCGAATTGTAGCGCCTTACGTAGCACTGACGCGCTCATCCCGTCGCCATCGTCGAGCACGGCAATTCTGGAGAGTCGCTTACGCTGTCGCTCCTTGATTTGCTGCATCTCTTCGATGCAGATGATTTCGATCGACTTGGCATTAGCCTGGACAGAGTTGTCGATCAGTTCGGCAAGAGCATACGCGGTGTTTTTGTAACCGTTATCGCGCATCGCTTGGATGGCGAGGTCAGGAGGAATAAAGGAGGCATCTTCTTGATCGTGCTCGGGCTTAGTGTTCATTCCAGACATCTTCCCAGTTAAAGAAAGCTTCGGCGACGTCCCCAAATCCGGGGTAGTTCGGATCATGGACAGTAAGAATCTCGCAGGTGGCGTTACCACCGGCCTTGGTGCCGCGTGTCGCCCGGCCAACCATTTGGCTGAACAAGACAAGCGATTTGGTCGGGCGAGCGATGATCGCCGCGCTCGTTTTTGGTGCATCGAAGCCGGTCGTTAATACTCCGAAATTGCAGATCACTATTGGCTTCGACGTAGAGGACTTGAATGACTTGAGGGTGGCGGCCCGGCGTCCAGACGGCGTGTTGCCGGTCACGACAAGGCTTTCGATACCATAAGCGCTAAGGGCTGCCGCCAAATTCTCAGCATGAACTACTGAGGCTGCGAAAAGGATAATTCGTTGGTGCCCCCGGTCGATCAGTTGCCGAACGCTAGCGATGACTGCAACGTTGCGGCTAACGTCTGTCGCCAGTTTTTCGAGCATGTCATCGGAATAGTCGTCGAGCCGCGCGAGCCGTTTCAGCGTCAGGGGTGAGGGTGACGATTCCGGATGATATTCAATCTTTGAAAAACTGGGCCGGGCCAAGTATCCTTCAGCCAGGAGATACTCGACAGGATTGTCATAGCCCTCGACCTCAAGCACTACTTTGGAGCGGTCGAAGAATTCGGCTAGTTCTTCGTCTTTGGTGATGTCGTTCCAAGTGCGCCCAGGCGTTGCCGTTAGCCCGAGTATCGCATCCGATTGGCCTGCGTCAGCGAGGCCTTCTATCACTGCGCGATAGGTCGGAGCTACAGATTGATGCGCCTCGTCGACGACTATCAGCTGAGTTTTCGCGCTCAAGCGGAGAAAAGCTGTGCTATCGCGGGAGCGCCAAGCATGTAGCTTTGCGAGTCCGCCGACAAGGACTCCGTCAGTCAAGTCGCCAGGCTCATCGCCGTAATCCCCCCAGAACCGATGTAGCGTGAGTTCACGATTACCGAGCGTTTCCCAAGCGATTTCGAAGGTTTCGGCGGCCTGTTCTAGTAGTTCGCGACTGCTTGCTAGCCAAGCCACTACGCAAGGCTCAGACTCATTAAGAATACGGACGATATAGTGCATCGCGGTTCGTGTCTTACCTGCCCCCGTTGGCATGTGGATGAGCGTGCGCCCGTAGCCCGCCCCTATTTTATTGTAGGTTCTTCTCACCACCGACCGTTGGTGGGCGAAGAGCCCGAACTGTCCTCTTATAAACTGGCGTGGTAGTGGCCTGGCCGCACTTGCTAGCTCGTCCGCGTCTAGCCCGAAAAAGCCAGATATGATGGGCCAAGCAGTTGATGATGTCGGATTTTCGAGAGCAGAAACACTATGCGAGCAACTTTTGTCGGTTAAGCGAGATTTGAGCTCATCTAATTTTCCCGGATCGAGATTGCGCATTAGGGTCTTGCGGAGGTCCGCTGACGAAAAGACGAGACGCGGTTGGTCACGGATTGTACGCAATGCAGCCTGCGTTAGAGCGGAGCGCTCATGCTGGGTCTCGGGAGGAAGCAGAGGCAACACGCGCATGCCAACTAGATCCTGCAGATCCCTAATTGTGAGGCGATTTAAGACCGCCTCAAGCGATTGTCCAGGACCACTACCTGCATATCCCCGCTTATTATCGAAGTTCACTATTGTGTGCCTTCCTGCTTTTTAATATTTAATAAATTATAGCAACAGTAAGGGAATAAGACATGGACTGCCATACAGTAAGTAAGGCAGCGCATAGAGTTTTAAACGTGAAATTGCGTGGCCTATCACTGCGGTTCGATGCCATGGGCTCTACCCAGAATTCAGACAAATTTTGACTCCTTCGAACCTTCCATCGGGGCCCTACAGGCCAGACACCGTGAGGCAACGGGGATAGATGTCCAGGTCAGAACTTCAGGTGAAACTCTTGATCGTATGGCAATTCTTTGAATTAGAGCCTTGATTCACTTGTGGCAAATTGCGCAGGAGCCGTTGCCTTCATCCACCCCGTAGATATCGTCGATGTCATCTGGGCCAGTCTTGACGGGGCGTAGTGGATTGATGGGGATGTTCTTGCGTACGCGGGCCCGGCGAACCTCATACTCAGCTTGAATTGCTGCTACACGCTCGGGCTTCTCCATATCAGATAGAGACTCCCCCTTAGACCAAGTGAATGGCGAACCATGTTCAAGAGCATCTTTTTCCAAGGCCTTGGCGGCTTCGTAGGCTTCGGGGTGTTGTTCGCGGAGCCTCACCCACTCTATTTTCTGTTGGAAGAAGCAGAAGGTGCAACCGCTGCGTGAGCGCCACTCATAATACTTGGGGTAGCCGACGCCGGAGTTCTCTAAGATGTCGATCACGCCGACCTTGTCGATGCCGGCTTCACGGAAGGGCAGCTTCACGAATAGATTTTCAGCTTTTGCCGAATAGCCTTCCCGGTAGTCTTCGTCGGCGCGGATGGCCACATAGGACGTGACTTTGTCACCGGCAGCGAGCATCGGCCTTACCCAGCTCTCAAAAGGCGCAAGTTTCAGTTTGCGGGTGCACCACCGCGTGTTTGGACTTGGAAGGAAGTGGTTGTATTGACGCAGCCAGAAGCGGAAGTCTCGGCCTGGATTCAGCCGAAGAATTGGCTTACCAAGCCGACCCTCAAGTTTTCCAAGAAACTCATAGACTTCAGGCAGCTCTTCTCCAGTGTCGGTGAAAAAGTAGTCTATATCGAGTTCGGGATGGTGTTCACGCATATAGATAGCCAGCGCCGCACTATCTTTTCCGCCAGAAATGCCCAAAACGTGTTTTTCAGCCATTTTCTTTCTCACTATCTACCGAAGCCAGCTTCATGCCGACTTTTGCTAGGATGGCTAGCAAAACGTCGGCGTCAAGGCCTTGGCTTTCGAGTATTGAAGTAATCTCACCAGCTTTTTTCTCCACCGTTGCACGGTGCCGGTCCGAAATCGCGAATGAGCGTGAAACGGTCTGAGTGTTGGCACCGGTTCCGATGACGACTGCAATGGCTTCACTGTGTGCAGTGCGACCCTGGACGGCCACGAATGCCTCTGCCTCTCTGAAGCGGCGAGCGAACTTGGTCAGTTCAAGAACTGCGGCGTCTATGTGTCGATCTACCCAGTCACGAGGAGGGCGTTCGGTTGCGAGGCTAAGGATCCCCTCTAGCGAAGCTCGTGTTCCGTCGAAGTTAGCTAGGCGGGTTGCAAAGCCGTCCAATTGCAGATTGCCAGAGATGCCCGCAACAGATTGCGCACGTTCTCTCAGCGCCTCCAGGTTATCTCGGCTGGCGTCGAGTGCGTCGAGCATCTTTGCTTCGACTTCTGCCAGCATCTTGCTGTACGCATGTGCAAGCTCCTGCAATGGGGCGCGTAGGGCCGTCACGTAGGCGTCGCCATCGGTAGCGCCTAACAATGAGGCAAGATCGACGAATAGCACTTTGTGGGGATCGCTAGCCTTCAAGAGCATGTCACGCATGTCTTTGGCTGTTTGCCCTAACCTAGATGTCCGACGAGCCCATTCAGGCAGATTGAAGACCATAGCGACAAGGCCTCGAGCCGCTTCGAGCGGGTCGGCGGCTCCGGCGTTTTCACCAATCTCGGCCAGAAGTGTCGCGATACCCTCGAGAATGCGATTTTTGTCCTCATCGATAGCTACCCAGCGTAAAGAAAAGCGGTCTGGGTCTTGCAGGCATTCGTCGATATCAAAGTCGGTAAGCCTCGGGACAAACATTCCGTCCTTATAGACGGCAATGTTAGCTTTGTGTGCCAGCAGAAATGCGGTAAGTATTACGGGTTGGATACCACGCTTCATACCAAACGGAGGCTGCCTCCACAGGGCATAGATTTCATGAGCGCCGACGCGCACGTCGGTATTCGAGAAAAGAGCGCGTGTAGCATTCCATAAGGGTTCGAACTTTGGGGCGAATCCGTCGCTGGGAGGCAGGCATCTCCATGCGCCAGAGCTATCTTGGCGATGTAGCTCTGTGTATCGGAGTAACGTTTCATAGAGGCCACGCTCAGCAGGGAACCCTTCAAATCCCAGCGCTTCCTGCCCCTCCGCATTAATCATTGCGTGTAGCAGATCCCGCCGCGCTTTAACGCTGTTGCTGGAGATGCTGTCGCGGTTGACCAGCTCGCTCCAAACTGGAGCCGAATGGCAGAACAAGTCGTCAGCCAGCAGTGAGGCTTGCGGAGAGAGCTTTTCTCCTGGCTCAATGATCTGATGCTCACCTTTATGCCACTTTGCGCGAGCCACCGCAGCCTGGAGTTGATCTTCTAGATCGGCCCGCGTCGCGGCCAGACGGGCATAGACCTCTCGACGAGCAACAGGGTCGCCAGCGAGCTCGTGGCGATCCTTAACCTGTTCCAGAGCCACAAGTTCAGCAGAAAGTTCAGTGATACGAGCATGATTGGTGGGGATCCCCACAATCACTGGCCAAGGCCGGAGTTTTGAGCATTCTGCTGCGCGAAGACTCGCTGCCCTCAAGCTCATTCCCTTGTCAGGAAGCGCAAGGATGAAGGCTCCGAATTCCCCTTTCTTCGGCTGAAAGTTGATGGCGATCTTTTCGGCCTGTTCGATGCTGCACAGAGAGAGATTCATCCAGCGCATAGATCCCGTTTCGTGATAGTGACGTTTCGCCACCACGGGGTGAAGCCCCATGAGTTGGGACAGTCGCGCGTAGTCTATGCCAGGTGCCGAGGCCAGTGCTTGAGCTATCGCGGCATCAATGTCGAAGTCGCTGCCCTCGAATACCGACCAAGCGCCAGTGTAGTTCTTGAAGAGCGCCACCTTGAGCAAACTGAGCTGTTCGAGTGCCGCTCGGATTTCGGACGACGGTCGGGGGTAGAAGAGCGACTCGATGACTGTATCATCGGCGGCTAGACCAGACCCATTACGAAACAGATCGATGACGGCGATGTTCTTGAGTATCGCCACGAGAAGGGCGTCACCGGTTTTTGCCTCGGCTCTTTCTACCGCCTCGACGGCCTGCGACCAGCGGTGCCCGTCAGCTGAGGCAAGGATTGCCGGTTCCAAGTTCGAGCGCAGATAGTCCCAGTAATCGTTTGGGCGATACCAGGTCGCTTCATTCCTGGGTGTCGAATTTAGGTAAGCACGGAAACCGTGAGGCTCGACCGATGAGAGAAAGCCAAAGGTACTGCGCTCATTCTGACCGAATTGTCGCTTGGAGATTGGACCTAGTAGGGCGGCCATGGCAGGGTGCAGTGGCCAGCAGCGTTCTAGGCTAGCCGCAAAATTGCTCCCCACAGCCGGGCGACGCTTGCGGATAGCCTCGGCGATGTCTTTGGATGCTGTTTGCATCCAGGGTGGACGCTCTTTTGCTTCGATTGCGCGGCCGATGAGCTCAACAACCTCATCGCTAGCAGCCACAAATGGTAGGTCGAGGTATCGGCCTTGAACCTTAGCCCAGTCGTCCCGGGTATCGATCCCCAGGCGTGCTGCATATTGGGCAAAGGATTGGTGGAGTACACCAATCACTACCAGTCGCCCTTCGGATCGCGCAGCTGCCTCAGCGAGCTCTTGAAAGAAGTAGACGTCGTCTCCGGAACCTAGAGCAGATGCTTCCAGAAACTTACCCATCTCGTCAACAATGACCAAAACACCATCGTGCGGACGGATCTTCGCTTCTTCAAGGAGATCATTGATTAGCGTTTGAGCATTCGGCTTGCTGCGACCATCTGCGGCCTTGCCCTGTGCACGACGGAGTGACGCGTGTAGTTCCGCTACGACGCTTCCACGGCGACCTACCGCTGGAACGAGTAACCACCCTTTCCGGACGGGAAATGCCTGGTCAAAAGTGGGGTGTGAGTTCAGATGCAGCGCCTTACGGGCTTTATCTCGGAGGCTTTTTTCCGAGTGTAAGGCACTCGCCAATGTAACTGCTAGAGAGCTTTTGCCTCCGCCGAACGGGCCGGTCCAAGTGAAACAGCGCTGATTGGTATGTGTGAGCTGGTTGGACATGCCATCAAGTACCGCTGCTGCGGTTGCATGACAGATATATCCAGAGAAGGCATCTGGACGGCCGATATCAGCATCGATACGAATTGATCGTTGGTACTGACGGGAAATCTGAACAATGTCAGACAGAGCCTGTTGTTTCTCGTTAGTCATAGGCCCGCCTAATCAGATCCTTTTTGTCGTCAGGTGAAAATTTCCTTCGATGGACTTGGCGAAGACCGGCAGAGTCAGTCCACTCAAGCTTACGTTTCGTAAAGTCAGAGAGGGAAATTAAGCGTTGTGCGACCGATTCTTCATCAAGTTTAAAAACGCGCCCAGGCGAGCCTTCTCCATAGGCGATCTTCTCGAAGGCTAATGAGCTTTGTCCTTCTGCGGTGCGATCCCAAAAATCAACAAGAGCATAGGCAAAAATGCCGTCGTGCAAAGAAGCCTTAGGTCCGCGACGAAAAGCGTATTGGCCTTTATGGACTTCTTGTAATAGGCCTAGCTCACCCAAAAGCGGTTCGGCGAAATCCTCGGGGGAACCGCCCGCGGCGCGCGGTGCGTAACTACGAAGGCAGGTCTCCAAATCGCGGGAAATCGTCGATGCTGATAGCCTATGCTTCGGGTCGCATTCGCGCGCATAAAGAGCCAAGGGCTCTTCAAGCTCTAGTCGTGTGAAAGTCGGTGCTGTGACATGGTTAAACAGCCAATACCAAGTCGTTGAGCGAGCGCCATCACCGGCTAATTGCCAATGGGCGAGCCATGCTGTCGACGGGTTTTCAGCATAAGGATCAAGGCCCCCATCGGTGAGTATTTCTTTAGCGATATTCCGTATTTGAAAGCTGTCGCCAACTTCGGTCATAACGCCACAAGCCAAACCCCAATGGCGAATTGATGCCACCATGTTTTTGCCTACGCCAAACTCTGCGATGGCTTTTGCGTCGGTCAAGGACGATTTCTTAATTCGACCGCCGCCAACGGCTTGCTCGAATAGCTTCTTCAGCCACATTTGACGCAAAGGAAACGTTTCGTGGCCTGAGAAATGAACGGTAGTCCCTTTCTTAGGGGCAGGAGAGGCATTTTTCATGATTCTACAAGTTTAGCTCGAACTGGTGGATTCCACCAGTTCTTCATACCTCATGTTTGCTGTATAAAAATACAGTAAATATGTTGGCAGAAGAAACTTGCGATACAAGCTTAGCGACTTCATCCATGCCAATGTTGCGCAGATGCCCCTACCTACCAAAGTTTGACGTGGCAGTCGCATCGCAGGCATGTGCTCAAGATTTCGTTGGTAGATCAGTGTTAAGGCGTACTTCACGAGTACCGTCACTCTTTGGCCGTCCTGCAAGGTAAGCAAACGTTTCGTTGTGGAGGTGGGCAGCTTCCCCGCGTCTGTGCTTCGCACACCGTGCTGCTCCAGGTTCGCTATTCGCTCATCCCTGACGCCTACGGCCCGACTCCCTAGCTTCGGGCCTGCGCGCTTTGCTTGCGTGCTGTCGGCACCCTAATCAGGCCGTTGCCGTCTTCATCCGTTTTCCTTCCCTCATCGCCAATCTCCGCGACGGTAGCCCGTGTCCGCGTGCCGTCAAGGCGCGCCAGGCCGTGTCCTCGGCGTGCGCCTGCGGGCCGCGCCAACCCTGACGCTTCTTCCCTTGACTGCCCGACGGCTGTGGGCTCCTGACGCCGCGGGCGATGAACTCAGGAAAACGGTGGCAAACCAGGCCCATCGGGGTCTTCGTGCCGACCGCACCAACTGCCGAAAGGCTTTGGGCTCCGAATCTAGGAACCCGGTGTGCGGTGAACAGCAAAACAACTTTTGTCAGGAGAATGAAATGACCGCCTCCCATCCAGTAGTGAATAGGAAGAGATGTGTCGTGAGCTCGTGGTGAAGTGAGGGTGGATCCTCACGGGCCGACGGCATCAAAGTGCCCAAGGGTGATATACG
>Ga0172382_10014071_pt1 | contig 10229 bp, 9 predicted proteins | sample Leawel138RmetaG_FD_122245 | JGI IMG/M metagenome (GOLD analysis project Ga0172382, IMG submission 122245) | Leachate microbial communities from a municipal landfill in Southern Ontario, Canada - Leachate well 138R metaG | ecosystem: Engineered > Solid waste > Landfill > Unclassified | place...
AGAACGTTTTTGTATTGCAGGCGGATTCGGCTACTTTATAAATATTGAAAGCGCGTGCAATATCGGGCTCATACCAAATGAAGTCGCCGACAAAGCGGTTGCGTTAGGAAATGCGGCATTAAGCGGAGCGGCAATGATTTTACAAAGTGCGGACTATTTGAATGAATCCGAAAAAATTGCAAACAGTGCAGAAACGTTGGAGCTTTCAACCAGCCCGTATTTTATAGATAAATATATGGATAATATGATTATATAGGAGGTGAAATGGAATGTGTTAAAAGAAAATAATATGGTAGAATTATATAAAACATTTGGTACAATAGGTTTTGATAATGTTAAGGAAATATCCACCGAGCTTTTGCCCTTTCAACCATCTCTTATAGAATTATGCAAGCAAAATTCTTGCGGAAATTACGGCAAAAACTATACCTGCCCTCCTCATATCGGAGAAATCGATGAACTGATAAAAAAAGCGAAAAGGTTTAATACCGCTTTGGTTTTTCAAAAAGTTTACAGAATTGAAGATTCGTTTGATTTTGAGGGTATGACTGAGGCTAATGATACATTCAGAAAAAGTGTTCAGCGGGTTAATGACTTTTGTAAAGAGAATTTGAGTGAATTTCTGCTTTTAGGAGCTGGTGGCTGTAAATTATGCCCGACATGCGGAATGGAAACGGATGAACCATGCAGATTCCCTGATGATGCCCTTGCATCGCTTGAAAGCTATGGTATATTTGTTTCTGAACTCGCTTCAGTCTGCGGTATGAATTACATTAACGGAGTAAACACCGTGACATATTTTGGAGCACTGTTGTATGACAAATCCACACCTGTCACTTAGAAAAAATAAAAATATTATTATTTAGGAGAAAAATATTATTATGGACATGAAAAAAATGGATTGAGGAAGTAATTCAAAGCAAAACAAAAAAGTCAATGCCCGTTCTGTCTTTCCCAAGCATTCAGCTTATGGGAATAACAGTTAAAGAGCTTATTGCAGACAGTGATTTGCAGGCAAAGGGCATGAAAATGATTTCCGAAAGAGTGGATTCACTTGCATCTGTCAGCATGATGGACTTATCTGTTGAAGCGGAAGCATTCGGATCAACAATCAAATTTTCGGATGATGAAGTTCCGACAGTTACAGGCGCACTTATCACCAGCGAAGAGGAAGCGAAAAATCTGGTTGTTCCCCCGGTCGGAACAGGAAGAACAAGTCTTTATATTGACGCGATTGAAAAGGCATGCAAGCTTATTACAGACAGACCTGTATTTGCAGGCGTTATCGGACCTTTTTCTCTTGCAGGAAGACTGATGGACGTTACAGAAGCCATGATATACTGCTACACAGAACCCGATATGGTTCATGTAATAATGGAAAAAGTAACGGGCTTTTTAATTGAATACATTAAAGCATATAAAAATATCGGTGCAAACGGTGTAGTTATGGCAGAACCTTTAACAGGCATGCTGTCACCCGACCTTGCGGCAACCTTTTCCGAACCCTATGTAAAGAAAATTGTTGACGCAGTTCAGGATGACGAGTTTATTGTTGTATATCACAACTGCGGAAACAACACAATTAAAATGATAGACTCAATCCTTGCGACAGGGTCTGCCGCATACCATTTCGGCGATGCAATCAGCATGAGCGAGATGCTCACTCATATACCAAAGGGAACTCTTGCAATGGGAAATGTAAGTCCGTCGGCACAGTTCAAAGGCGGTACGGTTGAATCTGTAAAAGCGGAAACCAAACGAATTATGAGCGAATGCTGCAGTTATGACAACTTCGTAATTTCCTCAGGTTGCGACATTCCGCCTACATCAAGCTGGGAAAACATTGATGCTTTCTTTGAAGCAGTTAATGAATTTTACGCAGAAAAATAATTTTATTATAAAGGAGTAGAAAAAAATGAGCGTTTTACAAGAAATTAGTACATTATTACAGCAGGGCAGAGCACCGAAAGTTAAAGAACTGGTTAGCCAGGCTATCGAAGAAGGTCTTTCACCCACACAGATTCTTGAAGAAGGTCTTCTTGCAGGTATGGGTATCATAGGTCAGAAATTCAGAAACAACGAAGTTTTCGTTCCTGAGGTGCTGATTGCCGCACGTGCTATGAACGCAGGCGTTGAGATTTTGAAACCATATCTCGTATCCGAGGGTGTAGAACCAAAAGGAACTGTTGTTTTAGGCACAGTTAAAGGCGACTTGCACGATATCGGTAAAAACTTAGTTAAAATGATGCTTGAAGGCAAAGGCCTCAATGTTATCGACCTTGGCGTTGACGTTCCTCCCGAAGCATTTGTTGAAAAAGCAAAAGAAGTTAATGCACAGATTATTTGCTGTTCCGCACTTCTTACTACAACAATGGGAGAAATGAAAACAGTAGTTGAAAAGTTCAAGGAAGCAGGAATAAGAGACCAGGTTAAAATCATGGTTGGCGGCGCACCTGTTACTCAAAGCTTCTGTGAAAGTATTGGCGCGGATGCTTACACACCGACGCTGCAAGCTGCGCAGATGTAGCACTTGAAATGTGCCTGAGCAAATAAGCACAGGTTATTAAAGCATAACCTGAAATTTTAAAGAGCATATTTGGGGTTTCCCAAATATGCTCTTATTATTTTATATGTCTTTTTTAATATATGCCGAAGGCGGATTCCCATAAAATTTTTTAAATGCCCTGCTAAAGTAGTAGGGGTTAGAGAACCCTAATAATGACGAGAGTTCTTTTATTTGAATATATGAGCTATGTAAATATTCCATAGCTAAATACAGTCTTTTCTGTTCAATATATTGCTTTGGCGATTTCCCCACATGCTTTTTGAAGGCATACCTGAATGTCCGCTCCGACATGTTGTATTTTCTGGCAAGCTCACTTACTGACAGCTGATTACTTATGTTAAGTCCAATGTAATCCTTCACCTTTTCAATAATCTGCGCATATTCAGCATTATCGGAAGATATTTTATTATGCCACAGAAAAACAACTGATGAAAACATAGCCGAAGCTGTGAGGCAGGAAATGGTTTCCTGCGAGTTTAAAAGATTAAAACATTTCTGAAGGGCATAGCTCTCATAGTCGTTGCATGGGATTTCGTATACGGTATTTCTTTTAACAAGAAAGTCTTCTGTTGAAAAAAACTCCAGCCATTTAAAGCTCCAAGACTCATCCTTTGTATAATAACCCATTACATCCGACAGTTTTACTATGATAAGACTATTTTCAGTAAGTGTATATTTTTTGTTATCCATAAGTTCCAGCATCCCGCATCCTTCAAAAGTCCTTATTGCCAAAAGGGCAGATGAATGAATCGGCTGCCTTTTTATAAAATAGGTGGAGTCGGCATGGACGTCCCATATCACGCTGAGCGCTAAGGGCAGCGTATATTGAATGTTTTCGGTTTTTGATATTTAATTTAACATACATAAACACCTTCATACATTATTATGAATATATTATAATATATTTTTGCCGAAAAGTACAGCTTTTTTGCCGAAAAATGTATTTAATCATTTTATTTATCGTGCTATAATTAGAAAAACATTTTATTATTGGAGGGAAAAATAATGTCAGGAAAAGAAAACGTGACTGCCGGAATACAAAAATTGTACGATTTTTATGAAATGAAAAAGGGAGCCCCGATTTATCAGGAGGAATTTGGTTTTTACTCGCTGGAACGCTGGATTGAAGAAGGGTACATCAAAGAAAATGAAGATTTGAACAAGCTGTTTATGTATGATGAACAGGCGAAGGTTTGTTTGGCTCAATTAGGATGGTGTGACGCTGCTTTTTGTCCTGAGTTCGAGGAAGAGGTTTTGGAAGACAGGGGAGACCATGAGCTTGTGCGTGACTATGCAGGAAGGCATGTATTGTTTTTCAAGGGCAGGCGCAGCGGTTTTATGCCCGAGTATATTGATAATCCCGTTAAGGACTGGAAAACATGGGAGCGTGATGTAAAGTGGCGTTTGGACCCGAATGCGCCAGGAAGATTTTCAGGATTGGAAAATCGAATGGATGAAATGAAAAAATCAGCCGAAAAGGGCATGGTAATTTGTCAGAATTTAGTAGGGGGTTATATGTATCTTCGTTCGCTGATCGGCCCCGAAAAAATTATGTATATGGTTTATGACGAGCCGGAACTGATACACGACTGTATGAAAACATGGTTTGAGCTTGCTGACGCGGTAATTGCCAAACACCAAGAACATATTACGATTGATGAACTGTTTATGGCGGAAGATATATGTTATAATAACGGGCCCCTTATTTCGCCGAATATGATCAGAGAATTTCTTTTCCCATATTATGAACAACTTATTGCTAACGTTAAAAAAAGACAGCTTGATAAAGAAAGACGGCTCCACATACAAATTGATACCGACGGCGACTGCCGGCCTGTTATACCCGTTTACAAGGAGATTGGCATGAACTATATGTCGCCTTTTGAGGTTGCATCGGGCTGTGATGTTGTTGAAATCCGCAAGCAGTATCCTGAGCTTCTTATCAGAGGAGGCATAGACAAAAGAATATTGGCGGAAGGCAAGGACGCAATCGACAGGGAACTTGAAAGAGTAATACCCTTTATGCGTGAGCAGGGCGGATACATACCTACATGCGACCATGGAGTGCCTGCAGAAGTAGATTTTGAAAACTATATGCATTATAGAAAGAGAATGATTGAGTTGTGCTCATAGAATTTTGTATGTGGTGAAAAACTACAAAAAATATTTGAATAAAACCCGTATTAGTGCATGATTTTTAAGTGATAATACGGGTTTTTTTGTCTAATTATCCACTCCTTTAAAAATTAAAAATATTGACAATACTTTTATATTGATGTAATATAAAATTATAATAATAAGTCGAAAATTCAGATAATATGACGATTCGTGGAAGCATGGTCGGCTTCAAAAAGGGTCAAGACCGTGAAGGAAAGCACCGACTTCGTCATGCGTTAAAAAGGAGAAATATATGTAAACTAAGCCCAAGTCGATCTGTAACAAAGGAGGTATCGTATGCAACCGACAATGAATGCATTAATAAATAATGCTGCCCTATTATTGGTTTTGTCCGTAATCTATCAGCTGACCAACCTTATAAACCCAAGATATATTCGTGTTAAACAGATAGTAAACGGGCTGTTAATTGCATTGATATGTATTGCTATTATGTCAATGCCGTTTAAACTTTTTATGGGGATAGTGTTTGATACACGGTCTATTCTAATCAGCGTAACGGCGTTGGTGTTTGGATCTCTTCCTACAATAATAACAGTGGTTGTTGCCGGCATCTTCAGAATTCTCCAAGGCGGAACAGGTGCATTGACGGGGGTTGCAGTTATTATAACCAGTGCCGTCATTGGCTTGGTATGGCGATTTTCGATGAAGTCTACAGATTCAAAGCTGCATTGGTTAAATGTTTATGTTATGAGCTTTTTGGTCCATATCGCCATGATAGTTTGTATGAATCTTTTGCCCTATCCTGTCAATATAAATGTAATTCGTGAAATCACTTTGCCTGTGCTTTTAATATATCCGATTGCATCAGTATTGCTTTATGCTCTGCTAAATCAACAGCAGGCATTTTTAAGGGTACGGGATAAGCTTGAGCAATCAGAGGAGCGCTTTCGGCTGTTGTTTGACAGGGCTCCGCTTGGTTATCAATCCTTGGACATTGACGGAAATATTATCGACGTTAACCAACAGTGGCTTGATATATCGGGATTTTCAAGAGAAGAAGTTATTGGAAAGCGGTTCGGCGATTTTCTTCAGCCTGCACACAAGGTAGAATTTAATGAAAAGTTTTTGCAATTAAAGGAAACAGGGCAAATACACTGCGAGTTTGAGATGCTGCATAAAAGCGGAGAACCTCTTTTTTTTGCGGTTGATGGGAATATTGTTTACGAGCCAAGCGGAGAATTTAAGCAAATACTTTGTATTCTTAAAGACATAACGGGGCAGAAGAAGGCGGAAACAGACCTGCAGCAAAGCGAAAGAAAGTACCGCCGACTATATGAGACAATGGCTCAGGGTGTTGTTTATCAGGCGGCTGACGGAAGTATATTATCGGCAAACCCCGCGGCTGAAAAGATACTTGGTTTAACGTTAGAGCAAATGATGGGAATGACGTCTTTGGATCAGGGATGGAGGACAATTCGTGAAGACGGGTCAGAGCTTTCGGGAGAGGATCATCCTTCGATGATTGCATTGCGGACAGGCAAGCAGTATGGACCTTTAATAATGGGAGTATATCAGCCAAAGATAAACGACCATGTCTGGATTTCCGTGAATGCTATTCCGATATTTGAAAAGGATGAAAGTTCCCCTTCCATGGTATATACTACTTTTCAAGACATTACCACCGAGCGAAAAGCCAGTCAACAGTATCAGCTTCTGTTTAATGAAATGGTTGATGCCTTTGCTTTGCACGAAATTATTTGTGACGCCCGGGGGAACCCCGTAAATTATAAATTTCTTGCAGTAAACCCGGCATTTGAAAAAATGACCGGTCTTAAAGTGGAGGAAATTATTGGAAAGACTGTATTGGAGATCTTTCCGAGTACAGAATCATACTGGATAGAAACCTACGGAAAGGTTGCACTGACGGGCGAATCCGTCAGCTTTGAAAATTATGCGGCGGCAACCGGCAAATATTTCCGTGTGATGGCCTATCAGCCGGCTCCGATGCAATTTGCATGTACCTTCTCGGATGATACAACGCGGGTACGCGCAGAGAAGGCATTAAAAGAAAGTGAAAAGAAATACAGCAGTTATATCGAAAATGCGCCTTATGCGGTATTTGTTGTCAATGAAAAAGGACAGTACATAGAAGCAAACAGCGCCGCCTCCGCTATAACAGGATATAGTCGGGAGGAACTGCTCAAAATGTCTATAGGAGACTTTGCTGCCGAAGACTGTATGGAGGAGTCGATGCAATCTTTTACTACATTGCTTGAAACGGGCAGCATAAGCACAGAATTAAAATATAAACATAAAGACGGATCTATCAGGTGGTGGACTGTTGACGCGGTGAGGATATCGAGGAATCGTTTTCTCGGATTTTCAATTGATATTACTTCTAAAAAACAGGCGGAAGAAGAGCTTAAATTTCAAAGCAGACGTGATTATCTTACAGGTTTATATAATAGACGGTATTACGAAACGGAGCTGAGACGTCTGGATGTAGAAAGCCAATTACCTCTGTCCATAATTATCGGCGACATAAACGGTTTGAAGCTGGTAAACGATGCTTTCGGTCATGCAGAAGGAGATAAACTGATAATTGAATCTGCGAAGATAATAGAAGGCTGTTGCAGGGAAGGTGACATATTGGCAAGAACCGGAGGCGATGAGTTTGGAATAATCATGCCCAAAACCGATAGCGACACAGCGTTTGAGGTTATGAGAAACATTCAAGACGCACTTAAAAAATTTGATTCTGAAACAAATATTGAAATGCATAAGCACAGTGTATCACTGGGCTATGCAACAAAAGTAAAGATGGAAGAGGAAATCGGACAGTTATATAAAACTGCGGAAGAGCATATGTATCAGCGCAAATTGCTTGAGACTAACAGCGTGCACAGCGCTCTTGTTGCTTCAATCAAGGCTACAATGTTTGAAAAAAGCCATGAAACTGAAGAACATGCCGAAAGGCTTATTGCTCTGTCCAAGGCGATAGGTATGGCACTGGGTTTACCGCAGGTAGAGCTGGACAAGCTCGAACTTTTATCGACACTGCATGATATTGGAAAAGTGGGAATCAGAGACTATATTCTGACAAAGCCTGACAAACTCAGCGAATCAGAATGGTCCGAGATGAAAAGACACCCTGAAATCGGATACAGAATTGCCATAACATCTCCTGAGCTTGTGCCTATTGCAGAAGGAATTCTCTGTCATCATGAGTGGTGGGACGGCAACGGTTATCCCAAAGGATTATGCGGCGAAAATATTCCTTTGCTTTCGAGAATTATTGCGGTCGTTGACGCATACGATGCAATGACAAATGACAGACCATACAGGAAAGCGATGGAACACTCGCCGGCTCTTGAGATTATCATGAAAAATGCGGGTACGCAGTTTGATCCGCAAATTGCCGGTATATTCACTGACATAATGTCTAAAGAGTAAAAACCGTATTGAAAAAATACAGATATTGTGGTAAGAAAAAAATTTAGAAAGGGGGGTTGAGGTATGGGATTTTGGGATGAATTAGCAAAAGAGTCTTCTGTTTCATCTGCATCAGGTGATAATTTGCCTTATGTTGTATTGCAGGTAACATTAAAAGAGAAACTTTTTGGAACGGGTTCCGGTAACCTTAGTGAATTAGAGAAAGTAATTAATAATCAAGTGAAAAAGGGATACCGACTACATACAATTAGCACCGCCAATGGTGGAAGTAAGGGTTTTGGCGGTGGCGATCGTATACAAGCCACAATGGTTTTTGAAAAAATCTGATGTTGATTTAATAAAAAACTTTAAGCGATTACTTCGGTAGTCGCTTTTTTATTACTTCATATAAAAATTTTTAACTTACCTTTTTATGTTTTTGAAATGAAATCTGCCATTAAAGTTTGGTTTGACGAATTGACATGTCGCTTATATTGCGGTATAATAAAAAGGAAGACTTTCTCAATCAATGTTGAAAGTATAAAAAAGACAGGAATTAGAAACAAACAAGATGACAGAGGAGGGAACTAAATGTCCTGCTATTACGTAATCGGCGTCCGTATGGACAATCGGGTAGGCAACGCATTAAAATTCCAGGAAACACTAACACAGAATGGCTGCATAATCAAGACACGTCTGGGTTTGCACGAAGTCAGCGAAACATCGTGCGCGAACGACGGGCTGATCCTGCTGCAACCCTGTGGCACCAAAGAGGAGATTGAGCGACTGGTGACGGACTTGAACAATCTTGATGGGGTCCGCGCAAAGCTGATCGACCTGAATTAACTTCAGCATATTAAAAAACCGTCCGACGGGAAAAGACCGTCGGGCGGTTTGCATTTTTATACCCCAAGCGGTGCATTAGTTATCCGCTTAGGTTGTTTTGGTATGTTTTATAGTTTGGAATATCCAAAAGCGTTCACAAGGGCATCAATTTTAATACCTTCTTTACACATTGGACATTCACAGGCAAGATAGCTGGCATAATCGGGTAAATGATTGGAATTAAAGACCGCCTGTACCGGATAGCCGTTACATTCGGTTTTATTTGCAAAAATTGCTGACACGCCTGTTACAATGCCACCGTAATAATTAACCGCGTCGATAGCAGAATCGGCGGTAGAACCGGAGGTGATCAAGGCAGATAAAATCAATACATGTTTACCTTTTACCATAGGAATAAGGTTTTCCCGCAATAATAACTGACCGCCGGAGGTGCGTTCGGGAGTAACCACATAAATGGTTTGGTGAGCGTTCATATTGATGAACCCGGCTGAAGTAAGAGCGTTTGCCAAGCAAGTGCCGATAACTTCGGTGCCTTCTAAACAGAGAATGGTATCAACTATTGTGCTGACGTTGTAAAAGGGGCACAATTCTTCTGCTATAGCACGGGCTTCTGATAATCGCGCCTTGTGGGTGGTGACATCAATATAATAGTTTGTATGACTGTGGTTGGTGGCAAAATGACCTTTGGATACTCGCAAAAATAAATTGTCCCGCTTCAAGGATATTTTAAACGATTTCGAGGTTGGCATATACATTCCTCCTGTCATTTTTTAAACACCATACAGGTGTCCTTTGACTTTATTTTAACAGATATAAATAAAAAGTGCAAGAAAAAGATTTTGTTTTATAAATCATTTTGTGGCAGAACGTTAGAGGAGCGGTTTTACAGATGATGAAACCGCATGACAGGAAAAGCATGTATTAATATATATTTTAATCTTTACTACAAGTTTTGCAAAGGTTTCCTTTCCATATCGAAAGTTGCTTCATTATATGTGCAGAACGGAACAAATATTTGAAAGGATGTTTATAATTATATATTGACTTATTTATATAAAATGTTTATAATAATAAGGAATAGTTGTAAAAATATTTCCGGTTGGGGCAGACTGATGCTTTAAAGACTTGGGTTTTAAGGGTGGGGGCTTCATTTGAAGGTCCTTGCCACTTTTATTTTTTACGGCGTATAATATGCAAATTCTTATTGATAAATACAGGGGGATTTAAAAATGGTTTCAAAAATATTAAATGAAGTAATTTCGGCCGA
>Ga0172382_10014072_pt1 | contig 10228 bp, 8 predicted proteins | sample Leawel138RmetaG_FD_122245 | JGI IMG/M metagenome (GOLD analysis project Ga0172382, IMG submission 122245) | Leachate microbial communities from a municipal landfill in Southern Ontario, Canada - Leachate well 138R metaG | ecosystem: Engineered > Solid waste > Landfill > Unclassified | place...
AAAGGATAAAACACCGATAACTGAATTTTCGGCAGCGCCATCGAACAAAACCGTTCCTGCAGAACCGGAAAGCAATTCAGCTGCAGAAGAGGGGGAGGAAAAACCCGCTTTTAATTTATTGTTGCGTAATTTGGCAAATGATGCTTTCAGTAATTATCAAGTTGAAGTTGTGGAAAGAATTCTCCATGATTCCCGTACTGAAGAAGCACGAAAAGACAAGGTCAGAATTATCGATACTTGGAAAGTTCTTAATAATGAAGTTACCGATAATCAACTCGACATTGCTGATTTATTACAAGAGGGGCAAATTGTTGCCGTCGGTAACAAAGAATTTATTTTGGTGTATCCTAACGTTTCGTTATGTAATCAGGTTATGAAAATTAAATTTAAACGTGAAGCCTTAAAAATTTTATATGATAAATTAGGAGACACATATAATTATATTGCTCTTCCAGACAGTGTTTGGAGTGAAAAAAGAAACGAATATATCAATCAATATAATATTGGCGTAAGATTTCCTAAATTAACACCAATAAACTGTCCGGATTTAAATGTTCGGAAAGCAAATCAAGAGTTTCTTGAGCGACAAGGAAAACTTATTGATCAAGCGGTTAATTTTTTTGGCGAGGAGTTTGTAAAAATAAGATAATAAGGAGCGCGAAATGAATCAAAATTTATTAAAAACAATTAAAAAAATGCAAGATGAAATGGTTACAGCTCAGAAGGAAATTGAGTCGACTGTTTTTTATGCTTCTGCCGGCGGGGTTGTAAATATTGAAATGAAAGGGACTAAGGAATTATTGAAAGTCAGTGTTGAAGACAGTTTTAAAGCTGAATCGGCTGATGATTTGGAACTGCTGGGGGATATGGTAGTTGCGGCTTGTAATCAAGCTTATAAAGAAATAGACAAAACCGTGAAAGAAAAAATGGGGAAATATAGCGATATGTTAGGGTCGTTTGGTGGGTTGTTCTAATGCCTTATCCGGAAGCGTTGCGAAAATTGATAGACAGTTTTCAAATGTATCCAGGAATAGGCCCGAAAACAGCGGAAAGACTTGCTTTCTTTACTTTTTTTAAAATTAAGGATGAAGACATTATCCGCTTTAGTCAAAATCTTCTAAATTTAAAAACCGATGTTAAGTATTGCTCTGTTTGTGGTATTTTAACAGATAATGAAAAATGTGAGATTTGTATCGATCCCCATCGCAAGAATACTATTCTTGTAGTTGAAAGCAGTTCAGATGTTAACGTTTTTGAAAAAACTAATCAGTATAATGGTCGCTATCATATTTTAAACGGTTTGATATCGCCATTGAAAGGTATTTCACCCAAAGAGGTAAATTTGAAATCCTTGTTTGCCCGGGTTGTAAGTGACATGCCGGAGGAATTGATTATAGCCACCGCCGCCACAGTTGAAGGCGAAATGACCGCAATGTACATAAAAAAGAAGCTGGAATCAACTAAAATTAAAATAACCAGAATCGGTTATGGATTACCAGCCGGTGGCGATATTGAATACGCGGATGAAATCACTTTAATAAAGTCTCTTGAAGGGCGTAGGGATATGTAGTATAATTTAATAAAAAGGAGAGAAAATGATGAAGGATGCAATGATAAAAGTATTCGACAAAACAAATGGTTTTTTTGAAAAGATATTAGCTCCGTTTGTTGACAAATTGGTTGATTTTTTACAACAGGGTGAATATACCATTTATGCATTAATAGGTGTTTTTCTTGCCATTATTGTTTTAATCGGCTTATTAAGGTGGATTTTTAAAGGAACTAAATCTTTTTTTGCAATTTTAATTATTTTTGGTGCGGTTTTTGCAATCTGGTTTATTTTTGTAAAATAATAAACATCTATAACATTGATGCGAATGGCTTTTCAAGATGATAAGCTAATTCAAAATAGTGATATAAATGGATATTATCTCAAGAAGAGAACTATCTTAGATAGTTCTTTTTTATTTTTCAAAATACGGCAAAATGAAGCGATTATCTTTTTTTAATGACATATTTTGATAATGGCATTTACTTAAAATTTTTGATGTGTTATAATTGTTTAAGGAAATTATATGACCAAGGAGTATGAATATGAGGAAAGAAGAAATTAATGCGGTTCCGGAAAATGTAACTTTTTATAACAAGGTTGAAGTTAAACTACAAAATTTAACAAAAGAATTTGTTGATAAAAAAGGGGAAGTTACCGTTGCCGTAAATGACTTTAGCGTAACGATTCCCGCAGGGAAACTAATCGGTTTGCTCGGTCCTTCCGGTTGCGGGAAATCAACAACTTTATATTTGATTTCCGGTTTATATAAACCGAATGCTGGTTCAATTTATTTTGGTGATGATGATGTTACCAATACTCCGCCGGAAAAACGGGGTATCGGTTTGGTTTTTCAAAATTATGCTTTGTATCCGCATATGACGGTTAGACAGAATATTGTGTTTCCATTGGAAAACATCCGTGTTCCTCAGAAAGAAGCGCAAATAAGAGCACAGAAAATGGCGGAATTGGTTCATATCGGCGATTTGATGGATCGCAAACCGAATCAACTTTCCGGTGGGCAGCAACAAAGAGTAGCTATTGCGCGTGCTTTAGTAAAAGAACCGCGGGTATTATTGTTGGACGAACCATTGTCTAATTTGGATGCCCGGCTTCGTTTGCAAACACGGGAAGAAATCAGAAGAATTCAGAAAGAAACCGGTATTACAACTATTTTTGTGACGCACGATCAAGAAGAGGCGATGAGTATTTCCGATGAAATTATTGTTATGAATGAAGGAATTAAACAGCAAATAGGACATCCGCAAGATGTTTATGAAGAGCCGATAAACCTTTTTGTAGCCAAGTTTCTGGGAAATCCGCCCGTTAATATTGTTCCCGGCTTACTAACGGATGGAAAAGTAATACTTGAAAACGGGATTGAAATTAGCACCGGCATCGACAAACCTAATCAACCTGTTGATATTGGTTTGCGTCCGGAATATTTAAAATTGTCTGCTCAAGGCAAAATAGTTGCCATCGTTGATTTTGTTGAACATATCGGACGCGATACGATGCTAATATGTCATCTAATAGATTCCGATATCAAGATACGAGCTATTATTGCCAGCGACAGGCGCTTACAGCCAGGGGAACAAATCAAATTTGATTGTGCCAAGTTATTTGTATTTAATAAAACTACCGGGGAGAGATATAAATAATGGTTGAATTTAAAAAAGATGGTTGGCGAGCGGCGATAGCTTTAACGCCAATGATACTTTTTCTGTTGGTGTTTACTTTTTGGCCGATTATTAATTCGGTTATTTGGGCGTTTTTGGATGATTTTTCATATGGCGGGAAGGCGATATCGCATGGCGAACTCGGAGGGTATCGATGGATTACCGGCGGAACGTTTATTAAAGTCGGTATCGCTAACTTTAAAAGCGTTCTGACCGATCAATTATTTTGGGTTGCATTACGGAATACGGCTTTAATCGTTATTGTATCGGTTCCGCTTACCGTAATTATCGGTTTGGGGATTGCCGTCGGTTTAAATTCGATTAAGAAATTTCAGGGTTTTTATCAAACTGTGTTTTTCTTGCCGTATGTTACGAATACAATAGCACTCGGCATGGTGTTTGCAACTTTGTTTCATCAAAATTACGGTTTGGTGAATATAGTTTTCAACAAAATCGGTTTTGCATGGATTAACGGTACGACATTTACCGGAACAACGGATGTAACTCTTGTTACCGCTTTAACGGTATTGACCGCATATACGGTTTGGAACGGGTTAGCTTTTAAAATTATTGTCTTCTTATCGGGATTACAAAATATCGATAAACAATATTATCAAGCGGCTCAAATAGATTCGGCTTCAAGATGGCGTATTTTTTCAAAAATTACCGTACCGCTTCTTTCGCCGATGATACTTTATATTACAATAACTTCATTTATCGGAGCGTTTAAAGCTTATTCGAGCGTAATTGCTATTTTCGGTACCGGCAGATACGGACCTGAAGGGGAACCGAATATGTTAATTACAGTAGTCGGTTATATTTATGATAAAATGGAATACGGAGGAACTCCATACGGTGTTGCTGCAGCGGCTTCGCTGATTCTGTTTTTTATTATACTTATTATTACAGTGCTTCAATTACAAATCAGTAAGAAAAGGGTTCATTATTAGGAGGCGTTTCCGTGAATAGAGAACTGTATTTAGATCCTAAAGAATTAAAAATATTTCGAACCAAACAAATTATAGGTAAGACATTGCTTTATCTTTTTCTTACCATTATGGCTATTTATATTTTTATACCTTTTTACTGGATGATTATCAGTTCGGTAAAAGAGAGTTGGGAAATCGAATCGATGCGTTTGACTATTCTACCGGTAGACAAACAATATAAACTTTTATGGCCTTGGGATTGGCAATGGTCCAATTATAAAGATTTGTTGTTCGGGATTAAAAAGGCCGAAGGAGAAATCGGCACTGAATGGTTGTTTAGACCGATGCATTTTCATTTGATGTTCAGAAATACTGTTTTAGTTGGCCTAATTACAACTGCCGGGACAATTATTTTAACAATTCTTGCCGCATTTGCTTTTTCAAGGCTTAATTTCAAAGGGCGGGATTTGGTTTTCTCAATATTCCTAATGACAATGATGATACCCGGCGAAATCTATGTGGTCGGTAATTACTATACATTTTCCAGTTTGGGCTGGACTCATTCTTCCAATCTGTGGGAGATAATCGGGACTCTTACTCTGCCTTTCGTCGGTAGTGTTTTCTATACATTCTTTTTAAGGCAAACTTTTAGGCAAATTCCTAATGAATTATATTTGGCGGCAAAAGTTGATGGTACAACCGATTTTAAGTATTTGTGGAAAATAATGGTGCCGATTGCAAGTGCTACCATTACTACCATTATCATACTTAGTATGATCGGCGTTTGGAATGCTTTTGTTTGGCCTTCCCTTGTTACCAATGCCAGCAACAGTACTCCGGACAATTATCATTTGTTGGTTAGTAACGGTTTGTTTGAGGGATTAAAGAATGCTATCGATTCTTCGGGGGAAAGGGCCATTCTTAATTTGCAAATGGCCGGTTCAACAATGGTAACCGTGCCCTTGCTTATAGTGTTTTTCTTGTGTAAAAAGTATATAATGCGCGGGGTTTCCCGCAGTGGCATTAAAGGATAAAAATAAATATTAATAAGGAGAGGAAAACATAATGAAAAAATATTTAATGTTTATTGTTTTAATTGTTGTGGTTTTATTAACGGGATGTGCAAAAATCAGCGATATCCTCCGGTATGATTATGAGGTTTTATCTTATGATGATATTAAAGATCAAGAAATAACCCTCAAATTTCGGGTGCGTTCCGGTGTTGTTTCTACCGCCTTACCGAATTTAATCAAAGAATTTGAAAACCAATACCCGAATATAACAATTGATTTAAATGCGGTTTCAGGTGATTACAGTGCTATGAAAAAAACAACCACCAGTGATATCAATTCCAAAAAAGCTCCTGCTTTGATAATTGGGTATCCGGATCATTTCGCCGAATATTTTTCTAGCGGAGCATTGGTTAACCTTCAAAAATTCATCGACGATAAAGATGTCGGATTCACAAAAGAAGAAATGAATGATTTTGTTGAAGCGTATATGCCCGAGAACAGAAATTTTCATCCTGATTATCCTGATGATTATTACGGGTTGCCCTTTAATAAATCGACTGAAGTTTTGGTTTATAACCGAACATTTTTCGAAGCTTTGTACGGGGATAATTATCAAGAAAAAATCCCGACTACTTGGGAAGAACTTGAGACCGTCGGCGCTGAAATCATAACTAAAGTAAAAAACGGTGATGCCGATAATGTTTTTGCTGTGGATACGGACAGTTATTTAAAGGTGTCTGATTATTTAGACGACTCCCTTCCGGCTCCGCAATTTTATCCGTTTGGTTACGATTCAAGTGATAATGCTTTTATAACTCTTATCAGACAATTTGGCGGTAAATATACGGAAAGAGTTCATATAGAAAAAGGGTATGTCCTTTTTAATAATACTGAAGCCCAAGCCGCCCTTAATTATTTTCAGGGTTTAGCCCAGGACCGGTTATTTGCAATCGCCGCCAATTTTAATGCAAAATACTGCAGCGATCTTGTTGAGACAATTCAAATTGTAATGACTGTTGGTTCATCGGCCGGAGTAGCTTATAATACGTCCGGTCGGTATGAATATGAATTGGGAGCTGCTCCCATACCGTATTATAGTGAAGACAACAAATACGTTATTCAGCAGGGAACAAATATCGCAATGCTTAATCAAATCTCCGATGAAGAAAAATTGGCAGCCTGGCTTTTCATTAAATTTATGCTGGAGCCCGAAATCACAGCAGAATTTGCCGTTAATACCGGTGGGTATTTACCGGTTAGGAAGTCGGCTTTTGAAACCGAGAATTATATGGAATTTTTGAATGACCCAGCCTTGGATCAAGTTCTTTGGGCGGAAGCCGTACATGTTGCGTTATCATATCCGGAATTAGGATTCACAATGTTTGTTGATCCGGCATTTCTTGGTTCGGCTGACATTAGGGAAAAAGCGGGCGAAGTTTTTTCTGCCGTAATTGTCAGCAACGCAAATGTGAAAACAAGATTAGAAAGAGCATACAGAGATCTTAAAGCTCACGTAAAGGATGATTAAATGTTAAGAATGAATAAAAAAATTTTTAAAGTATTATTTATTTTATTGACAGCATTTTTACTTGTATCTTGCGCGGATAAGCCCGACAATAATGATACTACTCCGATAACGGTTGAAGAACTTACCACCGAATATACCGATGATTTAAAATTATTAACTGATTATTCCAATAAAAATTTTTTGTTGCACGGTATCGGTAAAGTATCTTTGCTTAAGGTTATTGATGGCGATACTGCCCATTTTTCCCAAGAAGGAAGATATGATACCATTAAAATTCGTTTTTTAGGAATTAACACGCCGGAATCGACGATAAGAATGGCACCATGGGGGAAAGCCGCTTCCGCTTTTGTATCGCAAAAATTAGAAAATGCATATGAAATCGTGCTGGAATCGGAAATAATAAATCAACCACCCGAATTTGACACAACCGGTGACCGTTATTTGGGATATGTGTGGTATCGATTAAGTGAAGAAGATGATTTAAGACTATTAAATGTGGAAATAATCGAGCAATGTTTTTCATATTTTTCCGGTGGCGATGCCAGCAAATATTATGAAGTATTTGATTTAGCATTTTTTAAATCGTATGAAACCCAATTAAGAGTTTTCGGCGAACAGGATCCCGATTTTAATTATTCGACAGAAGTGCTCGAAGTAACAATTGCGGAGATTAAGAATAATTATTCCAGCTATTCAACCGGTGTAACCTTAAAATTAAAAACACAAGTTATAAGAAAAGTGGGTAAGAGTTTGTATATTGAAGATTTGAATGAAACTGAAAATGATGATGTCGGCGAATCTTTTAAAGAAGGCATTTTTCTGTATGATTCGTTTGCTCCCGGTTTGGAAACAATCGCCATCGGCGATATAATCGAATTTAATTGTCAAGCAACCGAATCTTTTGATTACGGAACTCAACTTATTAATCCTCACAAAATCCGTATCAGAGGTAATGACAAAGACATTATTATTCGCGAAGTTGACGAGTCGTTGACCTCGCTTGAACAATACGAAGGTTTTGTTGTTAAGGTATGTGGGTTTACGGTTACATATGTTGGCAAAGCTGCTGAAACCGGTGCATATACAATCAGAGGAACAATGAAAAACGGCTCCGAATTGCAGGTAAGAATCGACGGTGGTGTTACGCCGAAATTATCGCGTAGTTTTGTTGTCGTTGGCAACACATATGATGTTATCGGTGGCGTAAGCAAGTATGTTGATGCATATGATAATAATAAAGTTTATTATCAGATAAAACTTGGTAATATAACCGAAGAAACAAGGGATGATTTTAAATTAGTTGAAAATCATTAACAATAAAAAGGAGGATTTATTAAGTGAGTTTTATTAGAAGTAATGTTAAAAAATTTATTTTAATAGTTTTTATAATCTTCACGGTTTTATTTATTACCGCTTGTGATAAAAAACCCAATGAAGATGATTTGAAAATGGATGATGCATTAAAATCTATTGCCTTAGGCAATATTTCTCAGGTAAAATCAACATTTGCCATTCCTCGCAATACAACCATTAGACACGATTTGGAAATTACCTGGAGTATTGAATGTGATGACGGTACGGCAAAATTGGAACAGCGGGGCGATGTATGGTATGTTATTATTACCCCGACCCCTTATGAAGAAGACGAAAATGGTGAACCCATTAATGAGTGGGGTTATGCCGTTTTGATAGCCACGGTATCCATAGGTGAAAGAATCATGACACGGCAATGGGAAATCAATATATATCCCGGCGATAAAAAGATACCTATATCAACTATTAAAACCGAATATGAAAAAGACGACCCGGTTGAATTAAGAGATGTTTTGGTTGTTCATTTGGTGGAAGATCAGGGATTTTTGGTTGAAGATGATTCCGGAGCCATTTATGTTTACGATCGCGGTGATAATGAATTAAATGTCGGTGACAAAGTTGACCTTTCCGGTATTATCGGGTTTTACGGTGATGCAATCCAAATTTTAGATGTAACAGTGACCGTTACCACCAGTGAGAACCCGGTAAGTTATGATGCCGAAGAAGTGACGATTGCCGATATATTGGCTCTTGATAATGAAGATCAACTCAATTTTAACAGATTATTTAAGGTTGAAGGTTATGTTAAATACAGTAAGTCAGGCGATTACGACCGTTATCATTTGGAAATTGGCGATACCAGTATTTTATTGCATTACAGTGGCATGAGCCAGGCAACCGAGGATTTATTAAGTGAATTGGTCGACAAGTATGTTTCCCTTTCCGCATATACTTTTGCCCGTTATCATCAACTTATATCATTGATGGTTTTGCCTGATACAATAGAGGAATTACCCGAGCCCGTATTAACCGATGAAGAAAAAGTGGACTTGGCGATTTCCATGATTGAAGCGATGTATCAAGGCAAAACATATCTTTCCGACCTTGATTTAATCACTTCGGATGAGCGGGGCGTAACATTATCCTGGATTTCGGATAAACCCGGTATTATTGACAATCAAGGCGTATTTACGATGCCAGATGTTGATACAACGGTAACTTTGACCGCAACCGTTTCTTTCGGCGAATGCAACAAAGATGTCGATATTGAAGTTACTGCCAAAGCGGTGGTAATGTCGACGGTAAAAGAAGTTATCGATTTGGTCGATGCGGAAGATACGGAATATGTCAGAACAATCGGGGTTATTATTGGTATTGACGATAATGACAACTATTATCTGGCCGATGAAACCGGAGTTATTTTTGTACAAATCGAGGCGGGAGATTTAGTAATAGGGAATAAAATTGAAATTATTGCTAAAGGCAAAGTCGAAGACCGGAACAATTCATATCGCCGTTTTATTTACGAAGAATATATAATCACAAAAGTTGACGATGATATTCATGAAGATCCTTTGAATTATATGGATGCCGTTCCGTCTGATTTTGATTCCACAATCACTAAAGAGAACCTTAATACCGAAGTGCCCAACGAAAATCTTTTTGGAAAAGGTCTTTTGCTTGAGGGTTATGTTATTGTTGATGATGATAAAAACGTATATATTGCCGATTCTTTAGATGAAGAAGCTATGATGTTATTAGTTGATCAAACATCGCGTAATATCGGTTCATTAAGAAGCCTTTCCGGTTCAAAAGTAAAAGTCAAAGTAGTTGTTTATCAATTCAGTGTTGATGATGGGTGGAGTTTATGTTTCTTCGGTAGACCTGGTGATACCGAACTTGACGAAGAATTGACCGATCAGCAAAAAATCAGCATTGCATTGGATGAGATAGATAAGGTAGTACAAGAAGGAGATGCCGTTGAAGAGGATTTAGGATTTATTACCGATTCTAAGGTGGCCTTAATCGAAGGTGTAAAATATGTCTGGACTACTGATGACCTTGCGGTTATTGGCGCAGATGGGAAATTTACTGCGCCGGCTGATGATAAAACCGTAAAAATCACCGTTGAAATATATTTAAACGGTGACATAAGCGGTGAAGCTGATTATACGCATGAAATTAACGTAACGGCTTTGGCTGATATGATTAGAATC